>Ga0209164_1000267_pt1 | contig 149706 bp, 110 predicted proteins | sample MTBNYHSulfiMetaG_FD_187458 | JGI IMG/M metagenome (GOLD analysis project Ga0209164, IMG submission 187458) | Enrichment culture microbial communities from rom New York Harbor, USA that are MTBE-degrading - MTBE-NYH (New York Harbor Sulfidogenic)... | ecosystem: Environmental > Aquatic > Marine... | reverse complement strand
CGAGTACGCGATCTACTCGGGGACCCCGGGCACGGTCTGGTCGAGCAATCAGAACACGCCGATCGTGGTCGAGTACTTTGGTCCGAACGGCTTGGGTTACATCCCGGCCACGCCGCAGCACCTGACTGACTGGGGCGGGAACGCCACGCGTCTCAACAACGATATCAACACCGGCACCTACATGGTGATGCACCGTGACCACGGAGGAGAAACGGGTTGGGGCGAGCCGGCCTACAGCAACACCAGCCTGAACGGGCTCTCCAACACGATGTACCCGTTCGTCTTCAGCATCAACTGCTTGACGGGCAAGTACAACTACTCGTCCGAGTGCTTCACCGAGAAGTTCCATCGGATGACCTACGGAGCAGTGGGTTTGAACGCGGCGTCGGACGTATCCTACTCGTTCGTGAACGACACGTACGTGTGGGGGATGTTCGACAGCATGTGGCACGACTTCATGCCGGACTATGGACCGCAGCCGGTCGATCAAGACTTCCGCTATCCGAGCTTCGGGATGTGCTCGGGCAAGCACTTCCTGGAGGGCAGCAGCTGGCCTTATAACCCGACGAACAAGGATGAGACGCATCACCTCTTCCACCACCACGGCGACGTGTTCCTGCCGCTGTATGCCAACCTGCCGCAGAACCTGACCGTCGTGCACGACGGCGTCTGCTTCGTGGGCGTCGATATCTTCACGATCCAGGCCACGGAAGGGTCGTTGATCTCCCTGACGGTCGCTGGCGAGATCATCGGCGTGGCCACGGCGACCGGGGTGGCGCAGGACATTCCCATCATCCCGCAGGCCGATCCCGGCGATCTGCGCATCACCGTCACCAAGCCCGACTACTTCCGCCACGACGAGATCGTCCCGATCATTCCCCCGGCCGGACCCTATGTCTCCATCGGCCAGAAGATCATCAACGACGACATGACCGGCGGCAGCGCGGGCAACAATGACGGTGGCCTCGACGCCGGCGAGACGATCGAGCTGCTCGTCTTCCTCAAGAACGTCGGTTCGGAGACGGCAATCAACGTCCGCGCCACGCTCTCGAGCGCCGACGAGTACGTGACGATCACCGACAACTACGAGACCTACGGGGACATCCTGGCGGGCGGCGAGAACCCACCGATCGATGACTTCGACCTGGTCATCGCCCCCGATTGCCCCGATGGCCACATGGTCAACTTCACGCTCATGGTGGAATCGGACAATCGCATGAGCTGGGAGAAGTTCTTCTCGCTGCCGGTGGAGGCACCGGTAATCGACCTGAGTGAGTGGACCGTCAGCGATGTGGTCGGCGGCAATGGCAACGGCCGGATCGAGCCGGGCGAGACCATCTCCCTCTCGGCCACGCTGGGCAACAGCGGTGGTGAGGACGCCACCAATGTGGCGGCCATGCTCACGATCAGCAGCAGCTACGCCACGATCAACCAGGCCAGCGCGACGTTGGCCCTGCTGCCGGCCGGCGGCACCGGCCTGCTCGCGCCCGCCTTCGAGTTCACCGTCTCTCCGGACTGCCCCGATCCGGACCTGTTCCTGGCACACCTGGCGGTCAACGCCGACTGGGGCCAGGGCGGTCAGCTCGACTTCGGTCTGCCCGTGGGCGGGTTTTGGGACGACATGGAGGACGGAGCGGGCGGCTGGTTGAGCTACATCGTCACGACCGGGTTCGTCGACGAATGGCACTACTCGACGCAGCGCTCCTACAGCCCGACGCATAGCTGGAAGTTCGGATCGGCGATCGGCGGGAGCTATGCGGACCTGGCGGACGGCGCGCTCCAGTCCGCGAACTGCACGTTGCGCACAACCTCCTGGCTCAAGTTCCGTCACTGGATGGAGGCCGAGGTCAGCGGCGCCTATGCCGGGTACTGCTACGACGGCGGCATCGTCGAAGCGTCGTTCAACGGCGGCCCCTGGGAGCAGATCTTCCCGGTGGGCGGCTACACGCACCGGATCCGCACCGGCAGCACGCCGGGCCCGTTGCCGGCGGAGACGGAGGTCTACTCCGGGGCGATCAACTGGGCGGAGGCGGTCTTCGAGCTCAACGAGCGCGAAGGCCAGGTGAGCTTCCGGTTCCGGTTCACGTCGGATGGCGCGACGGTGCGTGAGGGATGGTATGTGGACAATGTCGAGCTGTTTGGTTACGGCCTGGATCCGTCGGACGTCGAGGTCCAGCAGGTCCGGCTGCACCCGGCGATCGACCAGAACCGTCCGAACCCGTTCGGCGTGGCCACCGGCATCGTCTTCCAGCTTCCCACCAACGCACCGGTGAGTCTGCGGGTCTACGACACCACGGGCCGTCTGGTGCGCACGTTGGTGGACGGCCAGCGTGATGCAGGCACCCACATGATCGCGTGGGACGGCTGCGATGAGTCCGGTTATGCGCTCAGCTCAGGCGTCTACTACTACCGCTTCGAAACGAGCGGCACGTCCGAGACCCGTAAGATGATTCTGTCGCGATAGCGATCGAGGTAGCGATCCGCCGGTGGCTCGGCGGTTCTCGGGCCGCCCGGTCCTCGCGAGGGCCGGGCGGCTCCCTTTTAACAAGCGGGGGGGCCGATCAGTCCTTCAGCACGTCCCGATCGCGGCTGAACTCGGCGCGCACACTCACGAACTCGCGGTGGGATAGATTGAGCGCGTCGGCCAGCATCCACAGTGTGCGGTCTTCCTCGGCATTGATCGAGCGATCGACCGCCGCGACGTGGAAAAGCGCCCGCAGCAGCTCCCGCTTCTGCTCGCGGGTGGCCACCTCGTTCACCAGGCGGGCGTAGATGTGCTTCTCCAGCGCAAAGAGCTGGACGCGGTGGTCGCGCAGGAGCGCAAGGATCGGCTCGAGCTGGGCCGCGGTGAGGTGGAGGTCGCTTCTCAGGATCGCCGCGATCCGATCCACTTCCTCCGCTGTGATCACGTCATCGGCATCGGCCGTCACGCCGAGCAGGCCCGCGTAGCCGGTGATGAGCTTGATCTCATCGTCTGGACGGTCCGCGAGCAGACGGCTCACCTCATCGAAGAGCTGCCCGTAGCGCGTGCGCGCAGCAGGATCATCCTGATCCAGCCCCAGAATGCGCCAGAGATTCACCGGGCGCCGCCGTTACTCGATGACCAGCAGCTTGCGGGTGATCTGCTCATCGCCCGCTCTCAGCCGCACGAAGTAGGTCCCGGTGGGCAGCCCGCGCTCCACGATCACGATGTGGTCGCCGGCCGGCATCCGTCCGGCCAAGAGCTGCGCGGCCACGCGCCCGGAAACATCCAGCAGTTCGAGGGTCGCCTCGCCCGTTGCCTCGAGGCGGAAGTGAACCCGGCGGTTCGAGCGCATGGGGGAATCGAACCACAGGCGGCGCTCGCGCGGCTCCTGCTCGGCCACCACCGAGGTGGGATCCGGCTGGAGCTGGAAATCGAGCTGGGTCCAGTTGCTGGCGCTGACGTAGACCGACCGCGTCTGCGACAGGAACCCCGGCGCCGAGGCGGTGACGGTGTACGAGCCGGCCGTCAGCAGACGCCAATAGCGCCCGTGGTAGCCATCGGTCATCCGCGGCCCGATGCTGGGGTGGTGCACCTGTTGCACGACGATCTCGGCCTCGACGGGCTGGCCGGAATAGGCAGAGGTAACAGAGCCGGTCAGACCCGGCCCGGACAACACCCTCTCCATCAGGTAGAGGTGGCCGCGGCCGAAACGGGCGGCGACCGTGTCGACCGTGGCGCCGGTCCACCAGTACTGGAGCGTAATCTCCATCAAGAAGGCGCAGATGCCGGTGTTGGCGTAGATCCAGCACTGCTCCTTGGGCATTTGGTTGTAGGCGTAGACGTTGCCGTTGACATAGACGCCGTTGTTCTCCGTCTGCGTCCGATTGCCCAGCGCCGTGCTGATCGGACGGAAGATGTTGGCGTCGGGCGATGTCTGGAAGGTGACCGGGTCGTACCAGCAGTACCAGTTCTTGTTGCCGATCGAGGGCACATCGGGCGAGTGGAGGTTCTGACTGATCACGGGCAGCTCGCGCAGAATCAGGTCACGGTAGGCCGCCACGCAGGCCTCGGAGAAGGGATAGGGACCCTTGTAGCGCAGGCTGTTCCAATGGGTCGAATCGTACTCGGCCCAACGGTAGTCCCAGTTGCGGTTGCAGTCGACGCCGTCGATCGGATAGGTGTAGAGATGGTCACCGTTGTTGTCGCGCATGTTCTTGCGCCACATGTCCCAATGCGCGCCGCCCTGGAAGACGTACCGGTAGCCGTCGACGTTGATCACCGGCACGAACCACATCTCCAGATTGTCGACCATCTGGGTGTAATAGGGAACCTGGCCGTAGCGCGTGAGCAACCGGTCCATGAGATGCATGACGGCGCCCACGCCGTTGGATTCGTTGGCATGGATCGCGGCCGCGATCATGACCCGGGCTTCCGGTTCGCGGGTGGCCGCGTTGTCGGAGATCTTGACCGCCCAGATCGCTTCGCTGAACTCGCCGGTGTAGCCGATGATCTCGCGGTGGAAGATATCCGGGTATTGCACCTCCCACTGGGCGAGCCTATCGAGGATCTCATCGTAGCTCCAGTAGCGCGCGTCGGGGCCCGGTTCGGGGTCCTGCAGGGTGGCGCCGGTCAGGAGGACCACTGTAAGAGCGGCCAGCAGGACAGCGGGGGCGCCCAGGCGCAGGGTCCGGCGGGAAACGCAAGCTCGGTGCATGATGTCGATCCTCCTGAACGATGTCGCCGCAGGTGCTTGTGATCTCACCGTATAAGGATACCGGATGTCGGGTGCTGGAGGAAGGGTCTCGGGCGACGGATCGCGGAACCCCTGGCAGAATAACCACTTGCCCGGCACACCCGCGCGGGCCACGGCCGGCGGCGCACCGCTGGCGCCCGAGGGTGTGCGAACCGGCGGCTAGAGGTCGATCCCTACCGCGGTCATGACCCCCATCCCCTTGCTTGCCCACGGGTTGAGGCTCCCCCACGAACGCGCCCCCCAATCGAGCTGAACGCGGCCCCAGGCCAGTCCGGCGCCGCAGCCGACTGCGGCCGCGTCCTCACCCCCGGCGCTCAGACTGCCGCGCAGCACGAGCCAGCGGCGCAGGGTCCAGGCCACCCCGGCGGCCGCGCGGACGGCCGGTGAGGCCCCCATGGCCCGCGAGCTGGCCGCCTCCAGGTGCAGCGCCGTCAGGAACCGGTCTCCCTGGCGGGCGACACCGGCGCTGTAGGTGACCGGCAGAGGCGTCGTGATCGCACGAAGGGGCAGCGCCACCGATTGGGTCATGATCACCTCATTGCCGTTGCCCAGACGGACGCCGGGCGCCACGAAACGGTCGGTGCGGTCCTCAACCTGATGGGTCCACTTGACCCGCGCGCCCAGATCCCGCGCGGCCACCGAGGCGGTCCAGCCCCGCCCCAGGGGACCCGCCAAACCCAGGTCGAACCCAAACCCGCGCCCGCCCTTGGCCGTCACGTGGCGGAAGTAGCCGTCCCCACTCAGGCTTTCCATGGTCGTGTTGACGCCGCCCCGGGACTCCAGCAGCTTGCCATAGCCCCACCCCTGGAGCAGCTTTGCGCTCGCGCCGGCGCACCAGCCCTCGAGCGCCCGCGCGGTGACCGGAAGGATCCCGCTCAAGGACCCGGCATACGAGATCCGCAGCTCGGAGAAGGCCACGCCCTCGGCGCGGGCGCCCTCCAGGTCGAAGGTCTCCCCGACGGTGTTGCCGTACAGGAGCAGCCGCAGGGCTTCCTCCGGCATGGCGGCCCGCGAGGAAGCGCGGGTCTCCGTGGTCAGCGCGAGCCGCCCCAGCGAGATCCCCGTCGCCCGCAGCGAGGCCTGCCCGCTGAGCGTGACCGCGGAGGCGTGCAGCGCGTCGAGGAGCGCGTCCTTGTCGCCATCGTCCCAGAACGCGCCGTTCAGCCGCTGATACTCGCGCAGCGTGTAGCTGTCATTGCCGAGCGCCGCCTGCAGCGCAAAGAGCTCCACGCGGCGCTCAGGAAAGAGCGCGAGGTTGGCCGGGTTCCAGGAGGCGGCTGCCGGCCCCGCGGACGCCGCGGCAAACGCCGCTTCCTGGCCGGCCGGCCGCACGGCTGCCTTCGCGGTGGCGGCCGCGATCCCCAGTCCGGGAGTCACCAGGCCGCCGATCGCAATGGCGATCAGCACCTTGATCCGCGCGGCAGTCTTCGGACCCATCCTGGCCTGGCTCATCGTTGCCTGCACCACGCGCACGTTCCTCTCCTCGCCTCACCCAGCGACCCGGCGGCCGGCGCCGTTGCCTGGGTCGGCAGCTACTCGACCCGGCAGCGGAACGCCGCCACGCCGCGCACCTTCACGTAGTCCGTGCTCCAGATCTCGATCGGCCGCTCTCCATCACCCAACAGGCTGATCTCCACACCGCCGAACAGGCGCTCCTCGGCGAAGAGGTCGATGTCCCCGGCCGTCACCGACAGCGTGAGGCTGCTCATCGCCGATGCGGTGACGCGGCCCGTCGTGGGATCGACTGGGGCGCAGGCGATCGGCTCGGCCTCCAGAACGAGGTCGTCCGTGACGAAGAGCGCGCCCTCCTGCCGGGCGAAGTGAAACGTGATCGCCACCGCGGTTGGAAAGTGGTTCTCGACCTGCGCATCGACCGACAGGGTGAGCAGGTTACCGGTCACCTGCTCACGCAGATCCTCGCCCAGCTCCACCGTGAACGGATCCCCCTGCTGGTGAGCCGTCTCGAGGACGAGACGCATGGGGGCAAGCACGGCGAGTTGGCCGTCGAGGTAATCGCCGGCCCGTACCTCGCCCTCTGACACGCCGTCACCGATCGCGATCGCACCGTCCAGCACCACCACCGCCGGCCTTAGCCCCAACAGCGCCGCGATGGCCGAGTTGGTTTCGTCGAGCTCGATGCGCGTCTCGGCCGGCAGATCGCTCGTCCCGGGCGGCAGCATCGCCGTGATCGGCACGCGCACCGTATCGCCCCCGGCCGCAGCCTGCAGTTCCAGGCTAGCCTCGGCGGCCACCGCCACATGGTTGCGGATCAGGAGGTTCACGTGGGCGGCGGTGAACTCCACGCCCTCGGTGCCGGCCGGGAAGTCGATCGGCGTCTCCAACGGAGCGATCCTCACGGCGATGTGATCCATGACGCCCCGAATCCAGGCGAGGCGTAGATCCGCCGACTGCAGGATCACGGTCGCCGCTGGGCCCAACGCCACCGTGGCCGGCTCGCTCGTGGGTTCGGTGGTGACGGTGAGGCGCAGAGGCCAGCTGCCCGCTGCTGCGCGCGTCAGCACCGCCCCGGCCACATCGACATCCAACCCCGCGACACCGTAGGGTCCCACGGTCGTCACGATGCGCAGCGGCTCGCCGTCCATGACAAGCCCGGGAACCTCCAAGGTCAGGGTCGCCGCGACCGGCAAGTGACTCTGCAGGTTGCACGTCAGGCGCCCCTCGCTGACACGCGCCGAGGAGATCGAGCAGTTATCGGCGAACTCGATCTCGCCTGCGCCTGAGGCCGCCAGGGCCGGAGGGCAACCGACGAGGCGCTCCACCTGGGTGGCCGTGAAGGCGAGCGTCAGGTCCAGACTCATCTGTGGCTTGATCTCGACATCTTCACCGCCGCTGCCACCCGACCAACCCGTGATTTCAAGCCCCAGCCTGTTCGACAGAACCAGGCCGGAAAGGTCCCTCTGCGCCTCCAGGCTTGCCCCCGCCGGAATGACCTCGGCCAGGACCCACTCGAGCACGACCGCGGCTGGCGTGGCCGCGCAATCGATCAGCCGCACGCGCAGGGCTTGATCCGGGAGGTCTCCGCCGATCGGGAAGGGCAGGTGGTTCGTCAGCGTGAGGCACAACGTGCCCGCAGCCAGCGCGACCTCCGTGTAGCTCGCGAAGCTGCCCAGATCGAGCTGGAGGGGGCCAAAGGGAAACGCCGGCACGGGCCCGGTCTCGCCCGGCCCCGGCGCCCCGGCGGGCAGGAGCGCTTCCACATCGAGCGAAACCTGGGGCACAGCTGGCGGCGTGAAGTCGATGGCGGCCAGATTCGCCGTGTAAGCTCGCTCGCGCACCCCAGCGCCGATCTCTCCGTCCAGCGTGATCGGATCGAGCGGCTCGCTGAACTGGATCGTCAAGGGCCCCGGCGCGATCGTGTCACCGGCCACCGCCTGCAACCCGGCGGCCATCTGCTGACCCGTATAGATCTGCTGCTTGATGGGAACGTAGAACGTGGTGTCGAACCTGGGCGTCTGAGGCGTCTCGAGTCCGCAACCGCCCGCACCCAGGAGGGCGGTCACCGCCGTGGCGAGTCCTGCGACCAGCGCGGAGGCACCCTGAAGGGCTGCCCCTGGCGTTGCCCGCCCGCGGGGCGGACGGCCGGTGTCTGGACAGCGAGCCGCAAGGTCCACGTGCCCTCCGTCGAGGAAGAGATCCCTCTCCGGGCCTGGCTCCCGGCGGCCAGCGCGACGTGCCGCACAGGCCAGGCCGGGATGATTCACCATATCTGGGAGCCGCTGGCGGGGCTTAGGGGCAGGGAATGTGCCGCGCGGCCCCGCGGCGCGGGCCCCGGCGGATAACAATCAGCCGTGAGGCTGGTTACACGCGGCTGGATCGGGCGACTCGGGGAGTTCCGGCGGTCGGATGCGGACACGGGATTGCAGATTGCATGGCGACCTGCATCGGCCCAAGATCAGCGGGCTTCTCAGGCCCACCGCGGGTAGGCTAGGATTTCCACCATGGCCGACGGAATCGACAGGGAAATGCGCAGCTGGGAGCCTTACGGCCTGGCCCTAGAGCGCATCCGTGACGCCCTCGCCCCGATCGGCCGGGAGCGCCTGGACATCGAGCATGCGCAGGGCCGCATCGCGGCCCGCGACTTGGTGGCGCCCTGCCAGCTCCCGACCGCTCCGATCGCCACACGGGACGGCTTTGCCCTGCGCGCCGCGGACACGCAAGCCCGCCCCGCCGGGGCACCCCGGCCGATCACGATCGTGGGGTCGGCGTTCCCGGACATGCCCCGCTCGCGGCAGGTCTCCATCGCCCACGGCCAGGCCGTCGCCATCACGACCGGTGCGGCCCTGCCGGCCGGGGCCAACGCCGTGCTGCCGCTGGAAAACTCGTCGGTGAAGGGCAATCAGCTCATGCCGGTCGAGGCGGTGGCCAAGGGCGCCGGCGTGCTGTTCCCGGGCGACGAGGTTCGCGATGGTACGCCCATCGTGGTCAGCGGCCGACCGCTCACACCGTCCCAGATCGGCCTGCTCGCCGCGACGGGCCTTTCACACCTCGAGGTCTTCCAGGCCCCCAGGATCGGGATCATCACGACCGGCGATGAGATTCTCGCTACTGGCGCGGACAAACGCGCTGCGGGCGCTCACCCGGCCGCGGCGCCCGCGGCCGGGTGCGTCAAGCCACCGAGCAACGCCATCACGCTGGCCGCCTGGTGCGCGCGCTTTGGCCTGCCGGCGCGCCGCTGGGTGGTCGCCGATGACGCCGCGCTTCTGAAGGATGCGCTCAAAGAAGCGCTGGCCGACAGCCACGTGCTCATCACCATTGGAGGCACGGGTCCCGGGAGCCGCGACTGCGTCCACGAGGCTCTCGACGACCTCGGATGGGAGCTGCAATTCGACGGCGTCCGGCTGCGCCCCGGGCGGACCAGCGGCTTCGGGTTTCTGCGCGGCCGGCCGACCTTCATGCTGCCGGGGACGCCGACAGCGAGTGAAACGGCCTTCCTCTTGCTGGCGCTGCCGGGGATCCTGACCTTGGCGGGCGCCACCGAACCGCCGTTCCCCGCGGTGCCGGCCCGTCTCAGTCGCGATCTGCGCCGCACCAAGGAGCAGCGGCTGTGGACCCAGGCGGTGCGCGTGCGGCTGGCGCCGGGGACGTTCTTCCTGCAGGCGACGCCCTTGGCTGGCCGCCCGGCCCGGCGGCGTCAGGGCCGGCTCGTCGCCAGCGCCACCGCCGATGGGATCGTCATCGTCGAGGAGGGCGAAGACGGCCTGCGGGCGGGCGACATCGTCGGCGTGATCCTGCTCCACGCGATCTGGAGCTGACAGCCGCGATCGCTCCCAGCCCGCGGTTCGCGGTCGCCCTGCTAGCGTCCCCTCGCGCGCCGTTGGATTCACTCCTCGTACTGCGCGAAGAGCTTCCCCCAGTCCGACTCTCGCTGCCAGCGCTTGACGACCGGCGTGCCCACCAGCGGATACCAGATGCGGTCGTGATACATCTCGGAGCCCCAAATGAAGATGTTCACCAGGGGCGTATGGAAGAACAGCTTTTGAAGCGCCTTCAGCGGGGTGTCGAACCATAGCAGGCGGCCCACCCCGGTCGCCAGGTTCACGCCCACGTCGAAATTCCAGCGCTCCTGAGCGACGTCGGCGTCACCGACCACCTCGATCTCACGCAGGTCGCCCGTGCCGAGGCCGCGCTCGTGCGACAGCCAGATGCACGGCAACTTCTGCGGATCCATGCCCATCAGCGTCGCTGCGACCGCGTCGATGGCCACCTGATCAGCAGAAGCCAGAATGATGTGCTTGTCGTGCGGCTTGACGGTGCGCGGGCCGGGCCCTGAACCGGCGGTCGTGCCATCCATGGTCGCGAACATGCCCGGATGGATCTCCTTGCCGATCGCCAGCAAATCGACCAGCGTCTCGTGGATCCAGGTGTGCGTGTAGTGGCGCTTGAAGTTGAGCAGACCCCCGAAGGCGTTCTTGAGCGCGCCGGTGTACTGCGTGTAGGAATGGGTCTTGACCGTGGGCATGTGCACGATGTTCTTGCCGATGAAGAAATCGGGAATGCGCACATCGTGGCCGAAGATCTTCGGCAGCGCGATCAGCTCGCGTTTGGGCCGGAACGGCACCCACTTCATGTGCTCTTCCTTGAAGTTGAAGAGCACCGGAATCCCGAACTGGCGGTAGATCGGCGTGAACTTCAGACGCCCTTCGCCCTGCTCGGGAATGGTCACGACGGTGTGGTTGTGGACGGCGACGAGGTCGTCCAGACCCGCGGCCTGCAGGGCCCGAATCGTGCCCTCGAGCTGCCAGGGCGTGGTGTTCACGCCCGGCATGACGTAGTGCCAGGTGATGTTGTCCTTGAGGATCGTGGTCGTGCCCGGCGGGAGAGCCTGCTTGAGACCGGCCAGTTCGCAAAGCCGCACGTAGTCCGCGACCACCGTCTCGGGCCGAGTGCGCAGGATCGCCACCTTTGCCTTCGCCATCATGCCTCCCTTCAGGGAATCCCCCTGGGGCTCATTATCGGCAGGCGCGGTCCGCCGCTGCAACCGGCGAGCGCTGACCCGCGCACCTTCTCGGCTCGCACGCTACCCGGCGGCATCATCCCCAGCCACGCTCCTTCGCCACGCCCCCGCCGTTGTCGGCGCGGCCGCCGGACGCTAGACTCGGCCCTTCACGGGCCGCCGTGCCGCCCGGCCACCACCGGGCCACGCGCCAAAGGGGGTCTCGTATGAGCGGAAGAACCCTCCGGGCCTACGAGGAGTTCCTCGGCCGGATCCGCGAGCTTCACCATCTTCACAGCGCGGTCGCCATGCTGAACTGGGATCAGCAGACCTACATGCCCTCCAAGGCCGCGCCGCTGCGGGCGGGGCAGCTCGAGGCCTTGGCAGGCGTGATCCATGAGCGGACGACCGCCCCGCGCCTGCTGGCGTTGCTCGACGAGCTCACCGCCGCGGGCGAGGAGCTCGACGATGGCGGGCGGATCGACGTGCGCGAGACGCGGCGCGTCGTCGAACGCACCCGCCGGGTGCCGCGCGAGCTGGTGCAGGAGATCTCGCGCACGCAGCCGCTGGCGCAGCAGCACTGGCTCGCGGCCCGCGAGCAGGCTGATTTCGCGCTCTTCGCGCCCTGGCTCGAAAAGATGGTGGCGCTCAAGCGCCGGGTCGCCGAGGCGCTCGGCTACGAACAGACGCCCTACGACCCCCTGCTCGACGAATACGAGCCCGGGGCGACCGCGGCCGAGGTCGACCGCGTGCTGACGGCGCTGCGCCCGCGTCTGGTGGCGATGACGCGGGCCATCGCCGATTCAAGCCTCGAGCCGCGGCGCGAGCTGCTCGAGCGTTCCTTCCCCCTCGACGGGCAGCAGGCCTTCTCGGCCTGGCTGCTGCGCCAGATGGGCTACGACTTCACCGCCGGCCGCCTCGACGTGGCACCCCACCCGTTCACCATCGGCAATCTGTGGGATGTGCGCATCACGACCCGCTACCGCGCTGATCGCATCACCCAATCGATCTTCGCCACACTCCACGAGGGCGGCCACGCGCTCTACGAGCAGGGCTTCGATCCCGCCCACCTCGGCACGCCCAGGGCTTCAGCGGCGAGCCTGGGCATCCATGAGTCCCAGTCCCGGATGTGGGAAAACCTGGTCGGGCGCTCGCTCGCCTTCTGGGAGTTCGCCTTCCCGTTCCTGCAAGCGTTCTTCCCCGACCAGACGCGCGACGTGACGCTCGAGGACTGGTACCCGGCCATCAACGACGTGCGACCGACCTGCATCCGCGTCGAGGCCGACGAGGTAACCTATAACCTCCACATTATCTTGCGGTTCGAGCTGGAGCGGGCCCTCATCGAGGGGCGCCTGCCGGTGGCCGACCTGCCCGGGGCCTGGAACGAAGGCCTGCGCGAGCTCTTGGGCGTGGAACCACCCGACGACCGGCAGGGCGTCCTCCAGGATATACACTGGGCGATGGGATTGTTCGGCTACTTCCCCACCTACGCTCTGGGCAACCTGTATGCCGCCCAGCTCTTCGAGACCGCCACGCGCGAGGTGCCTGATTTGATGGGGCGCCTGACGCGTGGAGATCTGCTAAGCTTGAAGTCCTGGGCCAACGAGCGTATTCACCGCCCGGGCCAGGAACACCGCCCGGTCGACCTGATCAGGGGTGTGACCGGCGAAGAGCCCAGCGTCGAGCATTTGATCTCGCACCTGCGCCGTAAGTACAGCCCGCTCTACGGAGGCTGGGCCTGACAGCATCTGCATGCCGCCAAAAGGGTGGCATTCGAGGGGGGGGGTCGCAAGTCCAAGGAGGTCGCCATGGCACCCACAGGCAAGGCTCGGTTCAGTTTCGTTTCTCTGGCAGCAGTGCTCACGCTGCTGTTGATCGGCGTCGGCGCCACCGGCACACCGGTCGGTGCTGCCGGGGAGGCGTGCGTGCATGAGCTCGCCGCCACCGGCACCACCGTCACGACCACACTCGATCCGCAGTTCGCCGAGCCGGGCGCGCCGGCCGGCACGCCGGTGAGCGTGGGCGACAGCCGCGATTACCTCTGGCGCAACACGCATACAGGGTGGATCGGCTCTTCCACCGGCATCAGTCTGGTCCCCGGGCGCGAGGATGTGATGGTGGGCTTCGTCAACGCGCCGCCCTCGGTCGTGGAGTTCTACGATGCGGCTGGGTCGGGCGTGCCCTACCTGACGGCGCCCGCCCACGAGGCGCAGATCGCCGCGCGCGATGGCGTCTACGTGGAGGCCAATCTGGTGGGAGGCGGCATCACCCTCACGGGATGGTACTCCGACCTGTCCACCCCGGCCTGGACTCTGACGCTGCCCGGCGCCGGGTTCGCCGATAATGACAACACGCTGCAGGTCAACATGGACGCCACGCGCGTCTTCTTCGGCTACTTCCAGAACACGACCGAAGCGTGGCTGCTCGTCGTCGACGCGGCCACCGGCGACGTGCTGGTGAAGACGCTCATCAACATCACGCCAGTCTCGCTGCGCGGGATTTCCTGCAGCGACGACGGGCAGTATGCGGTGCTCAACTGCGGCGCCACGCACATCGTCTACGATGTCGACCTCGGCGCGGAGCGCGGCCGCATCAGCACCGGCGCCAGCACCGATCCGACGGCGATCTCCGAGACCGGTGAATGGGTGGCCGCGGGCTTCACGAGCTGCAAGGCCTGGCAGTGGGATCCCGGCACCCAGACCTACGTGCTGCGCTGGACGCGGTCGACCTCGGGCCACTACCTGGGCGTTAACATGATCAGCGAGCGCGGCTACTGGATCGTCGGTTGGTACAGCAGCTCCTACAACCAGAACCGCATCCAGCGCTGGAGCCTCAGCACGGGCGAGCTGCTGTGGGTCATCGATCTGCCGACCAGCCCGGGAACGGTGCAGGACCTGCCCGTCTCGATCGACTACAGCCGCAATCGCTCGGTGATCGCGATCGGTTGCTGGGGGGACACCTACGCAATCTCTCCGGAGATTCTGGCTTTCACGCCCGACGGCGACGAGTTGGCCTCGCTGCACGCCCCCGGCTCGATCTTCGACGTCGCGGTCTCCACCGATGGACGCTACGTGTCGGGCACGGGTAAGCTGGTGCACGCCAACATCATGGGCAACGGCGCCGACATCTACTGCATGTTCGCGGGCGACCCCGCCGCGGTGGAGGCCGGCAACGAAAGGCCGGTTGGCCCCTCTCTCCAGCTCAGCGCCTCGCCCAACCCCTGCCGTGAGGGAACCCTGATTCGGGCCCGCGGTCCGCAGGCCGCCGGCGGCGTCGTGCGCATCATCGACGGCAGCGGCCGCCTCGTCAGCACGCTGGCGCTGGGTCCGAGCGGGGCCGCCTGGGACGGCCACGATCGCCGCGGCCAGGCCGCTGCGGCGGGCAGGTACTACGCCGTTCTGGCAACGCCCGAGGGTCTCGTGCGGACTCCTTTGTTGGTGGTACGGTAGAATAGGGACCGCAACCCCCTCGGGGGACAAGATATAACCTGGCCGGCCGCTTCGCGGGACCCCGCGGGGCGGCCGGTTGTCCAGGGGCACGGTTGACCACCCTGTGTCTGAAACGGTATAGTTTCTATGGATTTTGTGGTGCGAGCCGCCGCCACTGGCCTCTTCCACCGGCCTGACGGTGGGCGGTCCGGGCCGGGAGTTGTTTCAGCTAGCATCCAGTCGGTGCTCCACAACGAGGCTCTACGCTTCTGGAGGTACTCTCATGAAGCTGTCCAACCTGCTTGCCGTCGCCTTGGGCATCACCCTCGTCGCCCTGGCGCCGGCCAGCGCGGAACGGCAACCCTTTGTCACCTTCGGCCACCCCACCCTCGAGGCGATCAACGACGCCTACTTGAGCGGCTCGATCGACGAGAATCAGGCGCTGCTCTACCGCCTCTTCTTCGTCAAGGCTCCCGAACGCCTCCCCGCCGACCTGCGCGTGGAAGGCGTGGAAAGCGATGTGACGATCCGGTGCGCCACGCCGATCCTGGTCGAGGTCTACGAGCGCTCCGAGACCTTCCCGGCCGACCTGCGGGCGCAGGTCGAGGACACGCGGGCCCGGCCTTACGGGTTGAACCAGACGATCACCACGACCCACTACATCGTCCACTACACGACCACCGGCGGTGACGCCTGCAACCAGGCCTACGCCCAGACGGTGGCCGACGCCTGTGAGCTCACCTGGACGACGCTGCACACCCAGATGGGTTGGGACGTCCCCCCCGGTGACGGCGGCCTGGGCGGCGGCACGAACATGATCGACTGCTACATCCATAGCCTGGGCAGCGGCATCTTAGGCCAGGCCGAACCGGAGAGCCCGGTGCCCACGACGCCGGAGCCCAACGACTACACGGGGTTCTTTCACATCAGCAACACGATCAGCAACTTGGGCTGGCGCCAGAGCACGGTCAGCCACGAGAACATGCACGTGGTCCAGTTCGGTTACTTCGGCGGCGCGGCCCATCGGTGGTTCGATGAGAACTGCGCCATGATCGCTCAGGAATGGGTCTACGACAACGTCAATGACTACATCGACTATCTCGGGTACTGGTTCAGCAGCCCTTTCAAGTCCCTCAAGACCTTCAACGGCGGCTACGAGTACGGCGGCATTGTCTGGCCGATGTACATGTCCGAGCGCTTCGAGCCCGACATGGTCAGATTGGCCTACGACGGAGTCCAGTGGACCTGTAACATCTGGACGACCTACGACAACCTCTTCCCAACCTACGGCACCACGCTGACGGATGCCTACATGGAACTCATGCGTTGGTGCTGGTACACGCGCACGCGCGATGACGGCAATCACTTGTCAGAGGCCGGCCTGTTCATGGCGATGTTGAGCGGCGACTGGACCTACTACACCTACCCGACCGGCGAGCTTCACCCGCGGACGGGCATGTTGCCTGAGGCCCTGGGCACATCGATCAAGAAGTTCCAGCGCGACCCAGCCAGCTCGGACAACCTGCTGGTGATCGATTACAACGGCCCCGTCTGTGGCGGCGGTTTCGACTTCCTGGTCAAGCAGAACGGCGCCAGTGTCTACTACGAGTATTACATGACCCTCGATTCCAATGGCGACGGCCACCTCGAGGTCCCGAACTGGGATGCAATGGAATATGGTATGACCATGGCCCACATGAAGCGCACGTGCACCTCAGCCCAGGATTACGTCCTGGAAGTCTCCACGACAACTGGCTTCTCGAATGTGCCTGAGATGGGCCCCTTCGTGCGCGTCTACCCGAATGCGCCCAACCCGTTCGCCACCTACACGATGATCTCCTACGCGCTCAGCGAGGCGGGCGACGTGGAAATCCAGGTCGTCGATGCCAATGGGCGCCTCGTGCGCAACCTCTTCTCCGGTCGCCAGTACGTCGGTGACTACCAGATTGCGTGGGACGGGCAGGACAATGCCGGCCGCCCGGTGACCAACGGCATGTACTACGCCCGCGTGCTGTCCGGCGATCAGCAGGCGGTGCGCGAGATGGCGCTGGTGCGGTAGTCCGCGAACGCCTATCGCCCGCCCCGGATATGGACGGTGTGCGCAGCACTTGAGCGGCGGTGGCTCGACGGAGCGCCGCCGCTCCTCTATTCTCATCGTCGCTCCCTTTTCGGCTTGAGACACCCCCGCAGGGCCTCTACACTGCCCCCGTTCTTGCTCTCGCCCGCCCCGTGCGCGATCGACCGCCGGGCCTGTGGTGCCCGGGGAGCGACGATCGCGCACCTGACGAAAGGATGGCCCTACGGTGCAGCGAACAACGCTTCTCCGATCGCATCCCACCGCCGCCCCACATTCCGGCAGTCCGCTGCGAGTCCCCCGCCGCTCATGGTGGCCAGTTGCGGCGCTGACCCTCGGGTTGCTGCTGGGATTCCCCGGTGCGGGCCCTCGCGCGGAGTCGGCTCCGCCGGTCGGCTTGGCGGCCCAGGACAACCCGAACGACTCCGGCCACGGCGTGCGGCTGACCTGGCAGGCCCCGGCGGGCCTCGAGGGCCTGCGCGCTTACGAGATCTACCGGTTGCCTTGGCGCCCGCTGGCGGAGGGGCCGCCGCTGGGCCCTGAGGCGCCGGATTCGCTCTGGACGCTGGTGGTGGCGGTCCCGGCCGTCACGACCTCCTACGTCGACGAGAATGACAAGCAGACGATCGGCGGACGCACCAATCCGGGCTTCGTGCCCCGCGGGCAGCCCGTCTACTATCGCCTGCGGACCATCGACGCCAGCGGCGCCGCCTCGCCCTTCACGCGGGCGGTGGCCGGCACGGCGCAGGGCAACTGGTTCCACACGCAGCGCGTCAACGTGCTCGTCATTGCCCTCATGCTCGGCGGGTTGATGTTGTATTTCATTTCTAGGGCACGCGAGGGCCAGAAGCTCTACATCCGCCCGATCCCCGGACTCGCGCGCATCGACGAGGCCATTGGCCGGGCCACCGAGATGGGCCGGCCGATCCTCTTCGTGCTCGGCACCGGCACGGCCGGCGATATCGCCACGCTAGCCGGCTACACGATCCTCTCGCGCGTCGCCAAGCGCACCGCCGAGTACCAGACGCCGCTGCTCGTCCCGGTCAACGACCCGGTGATGATGGTGATGGCGCGGGGCACCGTGAAGGAAGCCTACATGGAGGCGGGCCGGCCGGATGTCTACAACCCGGACAACGTCTTCTACATCTCGGCCATGCAGTTCCCCTACGTCGCGGCCGTCAACGGTCTGATGCTGCGGGAGAGATCGGCGACGAACTTCTACATGGGGGTCTTCCATGCGGAGAGCCTCCTGCTGGCGGAGGCTGGTTCGACCACCGGCGCTATCCAGATGTCCGGCACCGATCAGATGGCGCAAATCCCCTTCTTTGTCGCCGCGACCGACTACACGCTGATCGGCGAGGAGCTCTATGCGGCCTCCGCCTACCTGTCCCAGGATCCCAAGCAGGTGGGCCCCCTGAAGGCCCAGGACATCGTCAAGGCGACCCTCATCGTCGTCGGTCTCCTCGGCGTGCTTGAGTTGACGCTGCTGCATTCAGGGTTCATCCATGGGCTCATTGAACCCCACTAGCCCTGAGGTCCACGACGAGGGAGTGCAGGACACAAGATGAAGAAGCAAATCCCGATCTACCTGGTCTTTGTGTGCGGGATCATCATGGTGGCGCAGTTTTTCATCCCGCACGAGTACTCCGCGATCCTCTTCACCAACGCCAACGACTTCGTGATCGTCATCGGCATTCTGGCCTTGCCAGTGGGCATCTACAGCTTGATGAAGTCGACGGTCGAGAAGGCTCGTCGCCAACCCAAGGAACGCCTCTACTCGCTGACGACGATCATTGCTTTCGTTGTCATGGTGATCGCGGGTCTCGACCGCGAATGGTTCACATCTCCGACGTCTCTCAGCTCCCGGCTGTTCAACTATGTCCTCGTGCCCGCCCAAGCCACACTCTTCTCGATGCTGGCCTTCTACATCGCCAGCGCGGCTTACCGGGCCTTCCGGGCGCGCACGGTCCTGGCCGGCATTCTGCTCGTGACCGCCTTCGTCATCATGTTGCGGCTGATCCCGTTGCCCGGACCGCTGGCGGAGGCCAACAACGCGCTGGTCCGTTGGATCCTGGAGGTGCCGAACATGGCTGCCAAGCGCGCCATCCTGATCGGCGTGGCGCTGGGCGGCATCACCTACAGCACGAAGATCCTGTTGGGCATCGAGCGGTCTTACATGGGAGGAGACTAGAACCATGATGTGGTACGACCGCATGCTCTCTGTCGACCGCCGCTGGATCTACCTGATCCTGGCCGTGGCGGTGATTGTTACCCTCGTGCTGCCGGTGCGCATTCCGGTCAGCATCTCGGGCGAAGTCAGGGCGGTGTACGACTTCGTCGATCAGATGCGCGACGGCGAGATCATGCACTTGGCTATCGAGTATGACCCCTCGACGATGGCGGAGCTGCATCCCATGGCCGAGTCCGTTATGCGTAAAGTCTTCGAGCAAAACGGCCGGTTGATCATGAGCTCGCTCTCGCAGTTCGGTCCTGCCATGGCAGACGAGATGATCCAGCGCATCGCCCGCGAATACGGCAAGCGCTCGGGCATCGACTACGTCTTCCTGGGCTACAAGCCGTACCCCGCCATTACGATCCTGGCCATGGGCACGGACTATCGCGTGCCGTTCCCGATCGATTACTACGGCGCCGACGTCGACACGCTGCCGATCATGTCCGGGATCCGCAATTTCGATGACATCCGCGGGGTGGTGGCGTTGTGCGGCGGTAATGCGGCCGACATGTGGATCACCTACGGCAATGCCAAATACGGCATGCCGCTCGCGCTGGGCATCACCGGCGTGATGGCCGCCGACTACTACCAGTACCTGCAGGCCGGGCAGATCTTTGGACTCATTCCCGGGATCAAGGGCGCCGCGGAGCTCGAGGAGCTGACCGGCCGGCCCGGGGAGGGGGCGCGGGGAATCCCCTATCAGACCGCGTCCCACGCCGTGATTCTGGTCTTCATCGTCCTCACCAATATCGCCTTCTTTGCCAAGCGCTCCGCCGAACGCCGGGCCGGGGCCTTGCACTGATAACCGCAACGACGGGGAAGTAGACATGGAAGCACCGAGTTTCTGGCCGCTGTTCTGGGGCGGGATCGCCTCCGTGGTCACCCTGGGGATCTTCTCGTTTCTCTATCGCGACAATGTCGTCTACAAGTTCATCGAGCGCCTGTGGGTGGGGATCACGACCGGCTACTGGACGATGCTCCTCTTCCACACGAGCTTCCAGGACAAGGTGTGGACGCCGATCTTCCTCCAGGGCAAGTTCTGGTATATCCTGCCGACGGTCCTGGGGATTCTGATGTGGTTTCGTCTTTCGAAGCGCTATGGGTATCTGGCCCGCTACGCCCTGGCCTTCTACATCGGCATCTCCACGGGCATCTACATTCCCCTCGCCATCAAGGCCTCGGTGCTCTACCAGCTCCACGGCGCTGTTCGCGGCATCGATGCCACCGTGTCGGGGCTGATGTTCACGCTCGCCCTGATCGCTCTCATTTGCTCACTGAGCTACTTTTTCTTCGCCCGCGAACACCGCGGCGTCCTGGGCGTCACCTCGAAAGTGGGCATCTACACGCTGATGATCGGCTTCGGGGCCGGCTTCGGCATGACGGTGATGGGCCGCGTCGCCCTGCTGGGTCACCGTGTCACGTTCCTCTTCGACTACGGCAACCAGCTTGTGCGGGCGATGTTCTGAGGCACCGGATATCCGGGTCGCCTGATGAGTGCCCCGGGCGGTGCGCGCCCGCTGCGGTCGGATCAGACGCGGTACGGCCGCCTCAGCGGTTGATCGTGCAACTCAACCGCGATTCGGCGGCGCGACCAGCCGAAGGCGGTCAGCCCCAGCAGCGGGGCATAGCCGATCACGATGAAGCAGAGCAGCAGCCAGTTCTCGTGAATCGAACGAACGAAGTGCTCGCGCGTCAGTAGAGACCAGGAACTCGTGGCGAGCGAGATCCCCAGAATGTTGGCCAGCGCCGCCACCAGCACGATGGTAAACAGGAAGACATAGTTGCGTAAGAGCCGGCGGCCCATCGCCTCGCGCATCGACATCTTGAAGGTGGGGTAGAGCAGATCTGACACCAGGTCCTCGCGCCAGGGACCGGGAATCCGCTTCACTTCCCCGGTGAGAATCGGCGTGATGAAGTGCGCCTCGAGGATGCGCACCCGCCAGCGCCAAACGTCGTAGAAGCGATAGCGCCGCGACTCCACCGTCAGCAGGAACCAGAGCGCCGCGATATTCACGATGAAGACCGCGTCCGCCAGCGGGTTGCTGAAGGAGAAGGTCAGGAGACCCACCGTGGCCACGATGGCCCAATTGGTGGTGGCGTCCATACGCTGGCGCCAGGCCGTGAGCCGGCCGATTTCCCCGCGGTAGAAGTGCGCCATCGCCTGGGCGCTGCCGCCTTCCAGGATCAGGCCCCCGCCGCGTGAGCCGGGACGGGATTCGGGTGGCTGCGGGCTGGGATCGCCCGGGCGGCCGGGCCCGCGGCTCGTGTCGGCCGGTGGCCGGCTCTCACTCTGCTCCGCCATTGTGCCGTCCCCCTTAGTGCCGTGGCCGATTCGGGGGAATCATAGCCGCACCGCCAAATCGCGGCCAGCGGGGATCGGCCCGGCTGGCAGCCGCCCGGGTAGGATCCGCGCGGGTGGGAACGGCCCGCAGCGGGCCCTGGGGTGGCTCTGTGGCGGGACCCGGCCGGGCTCCAGGCCCAAGGCAATCGCGCTTGACATCGGTCCCGATTTGGACTTAGTCTAGGCCACAATGGACCCGGTGATTGAGCTTCTGCGGAAGCATGGAATCCAGGCGACGCCCCAGCGGATCGCCGTGGCGCAGGTCGCGCTCGAGTCCGCGGCGCACCCGTCCGCGGACGAGGTGCTGGCCCAGGTGCGCCGGCGTTGCCCGACGGTGTCCAGAGCCACGGTCTACAACACGCTCCACCTCTTCGTGGAGCGCGGCCTGCTGCACGCCCAGGTGCTGCGGGAGGGCACGGTGGTCTTCGACCCCCTGGTCGAGCCCCACCACCACTTCGTCGACGACGAGACAGGCCGGATCTACGACGTGCCTTGGGATGCCTTGAAAGTCACCGGCCATCGCTCCCTCGCGGACTTCGACGTGCGCGAACACCAGGTTGTGCTGCGCGGGCGCCGGCGGCGGACTTAGCCCCCGTTCGGCACCCCGCGCTGGTTGGCAGTGTTGTATTGGTCTAGTGTTAGATGATATCCAATATGTGACTTTGTCTGGAAAGGAGACCACGCCCATGGAGAAGCGGAAGCTCACGACGGCTGGCGGCATTCCGGTTGGCGACAACCAGAATGCCCTCACCGCCGGTCCGCGCGGACCCCTCTTGGCGCAGGACTGGCAGCTCTTCGAGAAGCACGGGCACTTCAACCGCGAGCGGATCCCCGAGCGCGTGGTGCACGCCAAGGGCTCCGGCGCCTACGGCACGCTCACCATCACCCACGATATCACGAAGCACACGAAGGCGAGGCTTTTCTCCCAGGTCGGGAAGAAGACTGAGTATTTCCACCGCTTCTCCACCGTGGCAGGCGAGCGTGGGGCGGCCGACGCCGAGCGCGACGTGCGGGGATTTGCCCTGAAGTTCTATACAGAGGATGGCAACTGGGACCTGGTGGGCAACAATACGCCGGTCTTCTTCGTCCGCGACCCGTACAAGTTTCCCGACTTCATCCACACGCAGAAGCGCGACCCGCAGACCAACCTGCGCAGCGCGACCGCGATGTGGGACTTCTGGTCGCTCTCGCCCGAGAGCGTCCACCAGGTGACGATCCTCTTCTCGGACCGCGGCCTGCCGAGGAGCTACCGCCACATCAACGGCTACGGCAGCCACACCTACAGCTTCATCAACGCCCGGAACGAGCGCTACTGGGTCAAGTTCCACTTCAAGACGCTGCAGGGCATCCAGTGCCTGACGGACGAGGAAGCCGCGGAGATCGTCGGCCGGGACCGCGAGAGCCACCAGCGCGACCTCTACGAGTCGATCGCCAAGGGCGACTTCCCCAAGTGGCGCATGCAGGTGCAGGTGATGCCCGAGACCGATGCGGAGAAGACGCCTTACAATCCCTTCGACCTGACCAAGGTCTGGCCCCACGGCGACTACCCGGTCATCGATGTCGGCGTACTGGAGCTGAACCGCAATCCCAAGAACTACTTCGCCGAGGTGGAGCAGGCGGCCTTCTCGCCCGGCAACGTCGTCCCAGGCATCGGCCACAGCCCCGACAAGATGCTGCAGATGCGGATCGTGTCCTACGCCGATGCGCACCGCTATCGCCTGGGGGTCAACTACGAGAGCCTGCCGGTCAATCGCCCCCGTTGCGCGGTGGCCACCTACCACCGCGACGGCACGATGCGGTTCGACGAGAACGGCGGTGAGTCGCCCAACTACGAGCCGAACAGCTTCGGCGGACCGGTGGAGGATCCCAGCGCGAAGGAACCGCCGCTGCGCATCTCGGGCGATGCCGATCGCTACGATCATCGGGAAGGCAACGATGACTTCACCCAGGCCGGCGATCTCTACCGGCTCATGCCCAAGGAGGAGCGCGCCCGGCTTCACAAGGCGCTCGCCTGTGCGATGCAGGGCGTCCCGATGGAGATCATCGAGCGCCAGCTCGCGCATTTCACCAAGGCGGACCCAGCTTATGGTGAAGGCGTGCGGCAGGCGCTCAAGCGATAACGGGCGTTGCGGCTGCACCCAGACTCGCAAGGGGGCGGCCAGGCAATCAGCACGGAGGTGAAGATGGCGGAACCGAAGGAAGGTTGTGTTAAACCCGCCCAGGGACCGATCGGTGGTCGCCAAGAAACGGCGGGCGCGGTCGCTTTGGAAACGCGAGGGGAGGTGAAGAAGATGCGGGCACGGGTCGGACAGGAAGCTCCTGATTTCGAGGCCAATGCGTTTGTCGCCGGCGAAGGATTCAAGTCCATCCGGCTGTCCAGCTACCGGGGCAAGTGGATCGTCCTGTGCTTCTATCCAGGCGACTTCACCTTCGTCTGACCGACCGAGCTGGCGGCGGTCGCCGCCCGTTCCGAGGACCTGAAGGGCATCGGGGTCACGGTCCTGGCCATGAGCATGGACAGCCGTTTCGTGCACAAGATCTGGCAGGAGGAAGAGCTCTCGAAGATGGTCCCGGGCGGGGTGCCTTACCCGATGCTATCCGATGCCGGCGGGAGGGTCGGGGACGTGTACGGGATCTACGACGAGGCGGCGGGGGTCGACATCCGCGGCCGCTTCATCATCGACCCGGACTTCGTCATCCGCGCCATGGAGGTCCTGACCCCGGAGGTGGGCCGCAACTTCGATGAGCTGGTCCGCCAGGTCAAGGCCTTCCAGCATGTGGTCAAGACCGGCGAGGTCACCCCGGCCGGATGGCAGCCGGGGGGCAAGACGCTCAAGCCCGGACCGGACCTGGTGGGCAAGGTCTGGCAGGTCTGGAAGCCGTAGCGGCCAGGCGCCCGCCGGGTCCGGGAGCGATCCCTTGGCTCGGCGGGCGACCTGCGGATCGCTGCTAGGGAAACCGCTGCGCCTTGCGACGCAGGCGCTCCTGGCGCATGCGCATGAAGATCGCCTTTTAGTCGTGGTAGTACGAGAGCGTGGACCGCTCGAGGGAGACCCTCCGGACATCGTCCCCGGAGTAGATGCGAACCCCATCCTCCAGAACGCGCCCCCGCGTCTCCAGCGGGGCTTGATCCAAGCATCTGAGGTCCACCTCCAGGCCGAGTCGCGTGGAGAGCGCCGAAGCCAGTTGCAGCTCTTCCGCAAGCGGAAGACCTGGTGAGGGCAAGGGCAGCGTCGAGAAGTAACCCACGTCCAGATCGCTGTCGGCGCGGGGCGCACCGCTGATCCGACTACCGAACGCGTAGGCCACCAGGATCGGGTGGCCCGCGAAAGCCGCCGCCGCAGCCTCCTTCAGGCGTTGCAGGGATGCTGAGTCCATGGGGAAGGTGGTATCACAATGCCGCCGGAGCTTCAAGCCAACGTGGACCCAAGTCGGCGTGGGGTTCACGCCGCAGTGGGCACCCGGCGGGCGTGTGCGTCAAGCCGGCGCACCTCCCCTGCCGTCCGGCATCACGATGTCCCGGCGCGCCAACCCCTTGCGAAGCGCCCGCCCGCCGTGGGACTCTTCCCGCATGAACGACATCATCTACCTCGACTACAACGCCACGACCCCGATCGCCCCCGAGGTCGCCGCCGCGATGCGGCCCTTCCTCGAGGGCTTCTTCGGCAACCCGTCGAGCAGCCACCCCTACGGCATCGCCGCCCGCCGCGCCGTGGAGCGGGCCCGCGCCCAGGTGGCCGAGCTGCTGGGCTGCTTCCCCGACGAGGTCATCTTCACCAGCGGTGGCAGTGAATCGAACAACGCCGCTATCAAGGGCACCGCCTACGCCCTGTGCGACCGCGGGCGACACATCATCACCTCGGCCATCGAGCATCCGGCCGTCACCGAGGTCTGCCGCTTCCTCGAGGGCGAAGGCTGGGCGGTCACCTATGTCCCGGTCGACGGCGACGGCCTGGTGGATCCTGCCGCTGTCGAGCGCGCCTTGCGGCCCGACACGATCCTGGTCACGATCATGCACGCCAACAACGAGGTGGGCACGATCGAGCCGATCGCCGAGATCGCCCGCCTCGCCCGCGCGCGCGGCGTGCGCGTGCACAGCGACGGCGCGCAGTCGGCCGGCAAGATCCCGGCGCGGATGAATGAGCTGGGCGTGGACCTCTTCTCGGTCGCCGGTCACAAGCTGTATGCGCCCAAGGGTATCGGCGCGCTCTACATCCGCCGCGGGACGGCGCTGGCCAAGTTCGTGCACGGCGCCGATCACGAGCAGAACCGCCGCGCGGGCACCGAAAACGTGCTTGAGATCGTAGGCCTGGGCGCCGCCGCCGAGCTGGCTGGACGCACCATGAACGAGACCGCGCCGCGGATGCGCGCACTGCGCGACCGATTGCACGCGGCCCTGCTGGCACGCGTGCCCGACCTGCGCTTGAACGGTCACCGCGAACAGCGGCTGCCGAACACCTTGAGCATCTCCTTCCCCGGCCTCGAGGCGAACACGATCCTGGATGAGCTCGAGCACGTGGCGGCGTCGGCGGGCGCGGCGTGCCACGCCGATCAGGTCGACGTCTCGCAGGTCCTGCAGGCGATGGCCGTGCCCATCCATGCGGCCATGGGCACGATCCGCTTCTCGGTCGGCCGGCCGACGACGCCGGAGGAGATCGACCGCGCGGCCGATGAGATCACCGCGGTCGTCGCGCGCATGCGCGGTGCGGCGGAGGGCGAGGCGGAAGGCGAGTCAGCGGACTTCCTCGCCGGGGCCGGCGTGGCCCCGGGCGCAGCCGGCCTGGCGGGCGCGATCAAGCTCACGCGCTTCACGCACGGTCTGGGGTGCGCCTGCAAGATCCAGCCGCAGACGCTCGAGCACATCCTCGCGCAGATCCCGCGGCGGGACGATCCCAACCTGCTCATCGGCACCGAGACCTCCGATGACGCCGCGGTCTACCGCCTCGCGCCCGACCTGGCGATCGTCGAGACGCTCGACTTCTTCACGCCCATCGTCGATGACCCACGCGCCTTCGGCGCCATCGCCGCCGCCAACGCGCTGAGCGATATCTACGCCATGGGCGCGCGGCCCCTGTTCGCGCTCAACATCGTCGGCTTCCCGGTAAGGCGGCTGCCGCTCAGCGTCCTGCAGGAGATCCTGGCCGGTGCGAGCGCGACCGCCGAGGCCGCTGGGATCCCGATCGTTGGCGGCCACTCGGTCGACGACACCGAGCCCAAGTTCGGCTGGGCGGTGACGGGCGTGGTCGCGCCCGAGAAGGTCCTCGCCAACTGCACGGCCCGGCCCGGGGACGCGCTCATCCTCACCAAGCCGATTGGCACAGGGATCCTCGCCACCGCCGCCAAGCGCGGCGCCGCGGCGCCCGAGTCGATCGAACGCGCCACCGCAGTCATGGCGGCGCTCAACCGCGCGGCCGCCGAGGTGATGGCGGAATTCCCGGTCAGCGCGTGCACGGATGTAACCGGCTTCGGGCTGATCGGCCACCTGCTCGAGATGACCACGGGCAGCGGCGTCGAGGCCGAGGTCTGGGCCGGACGCGTGCCGATCCTCCCCGAGGCGCAGGAGCTTGCGGCCGCGGGCGTTGTGCCCGGCGGGACGCGCGACAACCTCGCCCACGCCGGCGCGCGCGTTGCCTGGAGCGACGATCTCGCCCCGGTCGAGCGATTGCTCCTGTGCGACGCGCAGACCTCCGGCGGACTGCTGATCAGCCTGCCGGAGGCGCACGCCGCAGCGCTGCTCGCGCGCCTGCGCGCGGCGGGCGTGGAAGACGCGGCCTGGATCGGCCGCGTGACGGGTTCGGGCAGCGGGGCGATTCGCGTCAGCCGGGAACCCGCGGGTGGGCAAGAGCGTGGATAGCATCTGCGGGCGAGGAGCGAGGCAGTTTGGAAATCGCGGCGGATTAACGACGGGGGCGGAGGGCAAGCTTTCCATGAGTGTACGTCGACCCGGGCCGGCAGCCCCAGCCGCATGGCTGGCATTGGTGATTGCTACGTGCGCCGGAGCGGTCAGCTCATCTGCCGGCGCGACAGCCGTGTTCGACAACCCCTCGCGCTGCGCCTTCCGCCACCACCGCCTGAGCGCCAGCGTGGATCCCCAAACCGCGCGGCTCGCAGCGGCCGACGAGATCCTGCTCATCCACGCGCCGCGCGTGAGCGCTTCGGCCAGCACGCCCTTCCTGCTCAACCACAGCCTCGCGATCACCGGCATCACCGCCGTGGCCGGCGGGCAGCCGGTCCCGGTGCGGTGGGTCGAGCGAGAAGGCTGGGAACCGCGCGACTTCTGGCGGCGGCCGCAGTACGCCGAGCTGGACGAGTGCGACCACGCCCGTCAGATAGACCTCTTCCTGGAGGATGCGCGGCCGGATCGCGCGTGGCCCGAGAGCCTGCGGGTCGAGATCCGTTACCAGGGTGTCGTCTACGATTCACTGCAGCCGCCGGCGGAGAACTACCAGCGCGGCTTCGAGACGACCACCGGGTTGATCGACCCGCGCGGAGCCTACCTCTCGCGCGGGACGTTCTGGTATCCCGAGCACTTCGACCAGCCGTTCACCTTTGAGCTGACGGCCGCGGTGCCCGACGGCTGGGAGACCATCTCGCAGGGGGCACGCATAACGGCGCCGAGCCACGCGGCCATCACCTGGGTCTGCGAACAGCCGATGGAGGAGATCTACCTCATCGCCGGTCCCTACGTGATCCGCGAGGAGATCCACGATGGCGTGGCCATCCAGACGTTCACCTACGGCCACGACGACGAGGAGCTCTGCCGCCGCTATCTCGACGCCACGCGCGATTACCTCGAGCTGTACAGCGGCCTGATCGGCCCCTACCCCTTCGCCAAATTCGCACTGGTCGAGAACTTCTGGCAGACCGGCTACGGCATGCCCTCCTTCACGCTGCTGGGCGACAAGGTCGTGCGCCTGCCATGGATCATTAGCACCTCCTATGGCCACGAGATCCTGCACAACTGGTGGGGCAACGGCGTCTTCGTCGATTGGGAGAGCGGCAACTGGTGCGAGGGACTGACCGTCTACGGCGCCGACTACCTGTACAAGGAGCGTGAGAGCGCCGAGGCCGCCCGCGACTATCGCCGCACGACGCTGCAGGGGTACCTCGACTACACGCGCTCAGGGCGCGACTTCCCCCTGACCGAGTTCCGCGAGCGGCACGATGCCTCCTCCGCAGCGATCGGCTACGGCAAGTCGATGATGCTCTACCACATGCTCCGGCGCCGCCTCGGTGATGACGGCTTCTGGAAGGCGCTGGCGGACTTCTACCGCGAGTACCGGTTCCGCTCGGCTGACTGGGACGATCTCCTGGGCGTGATGGCCCGCGGCACCGATCTCGATCTGCGCGGGGCCTTCCACGAGCAGTGGATCGCGCGCGACGGGGCGCCAAGTCTGCGGCTGGCGGCAACCGATCTCACTCCGCGACCGGACGGGACGTATGAACTGCGCTATGAGATCGAGCAAACGGAGCCTGTCTATGCCCTCGCTGTGCCCGTGCGCTTGACCTACGCGGATGGCCCCGCCGAGACCTGGACGGTCCATCTCGATGGACGCACGTTCGCGGAGACCCGCCGCCTCGCCGCGCGCCCGCGGGCGCTGGCGATCGATCCCGATTTCGACCTCTTCCGCCGCCTGCACCGCGCCGAGGTGCCCGCCGCGCTCAGCCAGCTCGCGGGCGCCGACTCGGTCAGCTTCGTCATCGCGGCTGCCCAGAACGAGGACCTCGCGGCCGCGGGCCGCGAGGTGGCGGCCGAAGCGGCGCGCGTCGATCCCGCCACGGTCGTGGCCGACACCGACATCGTGCTGCCGGATCTGCGCGCGGGGAGCGCGTGGTGGTTGGGCGAGCCGGGCTGGCTGGCGAGTCTCACCGAACAACTGCCCGCGGGGGTGCGAATCGAACGGCAGCGGTTCGTGATCGAAGGGCGCGAGTTCGACCGCGCGGGGCACACGCTGGCCCTCGCGCTGCCGCATCCCAACGTCCGTGACGAAGCGATCGGCCTGCTGATCGCATTCGACGGTGAGAGCCTCAGGGGCGTCTGGCGCAAGCTGCCCCACTACGGCAAGTACAGCTACCTGGTCTTCGCCGGCACCCAGAATGTCGCCAAGGGCGTTTGGGATGTGGAACGCTCCCCCATGGTGATGATCTGGGACGAGGAGGAATGAGGATGAGCCGCAGGGGGGGGCCGGGGCCGGTCGGCATGGTCATCGCTGTCATCACGTGCCTGGCCGCGCAGCTTGGGCTGACGGGGGGCGCATCGGCGGCAGGGAACACGCCGTCCGGCGCCGCTGCCGATCCCGCCGCTCTCGAGCGCGATGTGCGCGCCCTGGCCGCCGACGCCCTGCAGGGACGGGCCCTGGGCTCGCCCGGCATTGCGGAAGCCATGGTCCTCGTGGCGCAGCGATTCCAGGCGCTGGGCCTCGAGCCGGGCAATCCCGCCGGCGGCGCGCGCGAAATCCTCGGTGCGGACCACCCGTTGGCCGGATATCTCCAGGAGTTCCAGCCCGCCGGATTGCCTACGACCGCCAATGTGATCGGCCTGCTCCCGGGCCGCGACCCGCGCCCGCCGCGCGCGCTCGTCATCGGGGCGCACCTCGATCACCTCGGGAGGGATGAAGAGCTAGACGGTGATCAGATCTATAACGGCGCCGATGACAACGCGTCGGGCGTGGCGGCCCTGCTCGAAATCGCGCGGCTGCTCGCCACGGGCGAGGTCGAGGAGCGTGACCGCACGGTCGTCTTCATCGCCTTCTCCGCCGAGGAAAGTGGCCTGTTGGGGTCGAAGTACTACTGCGAGCATCCGGTCGTGCCGCTCGAGGATGTGATCGCGATGATCAACCTCGATAGCGTCGGCCGCATGGAGAACCACCGCCTCTACGTGTTCGGGACCGGATCGGCGCGCGAGTTGCCCGCCATTCTGCAGGGGCTCAACAACGGTCCCAACCTCGACCTCGTCACCCGCACCGACCCCGTGGGTGGTTCGGATCACATGAGCTTCCTCGCTCGCCGCGTGCCCGCGGTATTTTTCTTCACCGGCCCCCACGCGGACTACAGCCGCGTGACCGACGAAGCCGACCGCATCCACTACGACGGGCTGGCCACTGTCACCGACTTCGCGGCGGAATTGGCGCGCTACCTGCGCTACCGCGCGCGGGGGCTCAGCTTCGAGGAGACGAACGCGCGAAGAATCGCCCAGTCGGAGGCGCCCGCTGGGAGCGGTCCCACGGGTAGCGGCAACCTGGCCGAGCAGGGCGGGCAGCGGCCCTCGACGGGTGCCGCATCGGCCGGCGGGCAGCGCCCGCCAGCGGGTGAGCGGCGCGTGTCGCTGGGGTTCATGCCGGACTTCGCGTCCGAGGCGGGCGGCGTCATGGTGGGCCAGATCTCGCCGGGTGGCGCGGCCGCCCGGGCCGGACTCGAGACGGGCGATGTGATTCTGGCGGTCGACGGCGAGACGGTGGCGTCGCTTGCGGATTACGCGGCCATTCTGCGCATGCATGCCCCTGGAGATCGGGTGAAGCTCAGTGTAAGGCGCGGCACGCAGAACCTGGAAATCGCTGCCGAGTTGCAGGAACGCAAGTAGCTCCGGGGGTTGGGCACAGACGCGAATCCGTAGCAGCTCGGGCGTCGCGGCCAGGGGTGGCTCGATTATGAGGGAACCCACGGTGTCCCACTGGGTAGGGAGTCGTGTCCTTCCACCAAGAGGACGATGCTCTGATACTCGGGGGATTGGACTCACAGCCCGACCCCCCCGCTCTCCCTCACAACCAGAACGCGCCCGCCAATGTGGGGGCGCGTTCTGGCTTATTGGCGTCGCGCTTATTGGCGTCGCGCTTCTTTCCGCCTGCTGGCGCCGAGCCTCTCTGTGCCCGTCAACTCAGCCACCGTCTGGCTGCCTATCTGGAGGGCGCCTCCTCCGGCACATCCTCTAGCTCATCCGCCATCCACGGGACATTGATGCCGCGGGTGGGCAACTGAGTCTCCAGGAAGATGCCGGCGCCGGAGCGCACCTTCTGCCTGCGGCGAGCCAGGATCCGCTCGGCGTGCATCGTGCAGTAGAGCCGGGGCCACTCGAGCGTTGTGCCCATCGTCCAGGTCGCAGGCCGGTTGCAGCGTAGAGCCTCGTCGCCGTCTTCGAGCCACATACACCCGATGTGCCTGAGGGGCTCGGGCACGTAGGGCACGAGCCCCAGCGTCGCATGGCAGACGGAAGCCGCCGAGGAGCGTCCCCGGCGGGCGGCTCTCCGCGAGGTCAGAAGATCGATCGCCTCGCTCCAGCAGATTGTGCGGATGATCTGGTCCCGGCCGTGCGAATTCATGGTGTCCCCCCGTACCAGATGCCGCCGATGGACGGCGCGTCCTCCCTGAAATTTCCTCGGCGTCTCCTTGATAGACCCCTCCGGTGAGGGCATGGCAAGGTGACGTTTCTATCTCCGTGATGAGGGCATGAGGCCCACGAGTGGGGTCGGGTCCACAGATCGAACCGATGGGGTACTATCGGCAGAAACGTCGACATGGTACCCTGCAGACGCTCTAGGTAACGCCGCCTTGGAGGACGGCATTCCCGGGATCTGAGCTCTCTCCGTGATGCTGTGCTGAGCTGGCTCAGTCCCTGTGATTCAACCATGGGAGTCGAGGACCGACATGCCGTGCTTGCTCGGATGCCTGGCGCTCGGCGCCCCTCGACTTGTTATCATACTCCTCGTGATCTTCTCCGACTACATCGGACGTGCTTTTGGATTTTTTCTTTGGCCCCTCCTCGGATTCATTTTTCTGCCCACCTCGACCTTGGCTTACGCCTGGGCTATCAACAGCCACGGTGTCCTGGAAGGCGGCCACCTGGTGGTCTTTGTGATTGCGATTCTGATAGATGTGGGGATTCTGGGGGGCAGCGCCCGCAGCCCGGTCTGGCGGCGGCGAGAGCGGTGGTAGCGGGCCAAGTGCTTCGCTGGGGTGATATTGGACCTAGCCGGTCCACTTCGGCAACTTGGGGCAATCCGCCGTGTCAGCTCCCGGCACTCGCTCGGAGGGTGGACGGCACATGTGTCTGTCCAGCCCGCCGGCCGTATCGGGCTGGGCGGCGTACTGGGCAGAGCGAGCCGACGCCTAATCCGCCGGACTGGATTGACCAGGTGCGGCCCTCGTGCCCATGTAAGGGGGTCCTTACAGGTCCTGAGCCGTCTGTGCGCCGAGCCCAGCGGCAAACGGAACCTCCGCTCGTCAACGCACTGTCCGACACGGCCTTGCGCATTCGCCCGCGTCGGTGACACCCCGGCACGGCCTCTGCACGGCGCTACCTAGGCGGGAACAGAACGACCTTGAATCACGCCGCTCGGTGCATCCACCCGGACTTCCGATCACCCTCGCTCTGCCAGCCACAGCCGAGTGCGGACAGGCGAAATCGATGCCAGGAAGGTGGTACGTATGCGAATCTCCTTTGCGGTCATATTGGCAATTGGATGCACGCTTGGGCCGGTCACCCCGGAAGCTCAGGCCCTCTTGTGGGAAGCCACCAAGGATTGGAGACTCTACGGGAACCTGAAGCAAGGCGATGTCCCCGGCATCGGCCCCTATGCCTGCGGTCCAACTGCGGCGGTCAACTCGTTCGTCTACCTTGAGACCGCGTACAGGAGCATCTACGACAACTCCCTGACACCCAGGCAGGGTACCAATTATCATGATCCTCCTGGTGTCGATGACTACGACGACATGATCGCTGCTGCGGTGACCCTCGGCGGTTCCAACTACATGAGGACCCAGCAGTACCACACCACGTGGCACGATCTCTTCATCTGGGGAAAGCGCCGTTACATTGAGTTGAAAGTGCCGGGGAAGACCGTCTACCAAGCCCAGGACCACTGGACGTGGAGCGATCCGGCGCTTCCACGCCCTTCGTGGGTGAGCCCCCTGCGACCAACCTGGAACTTCATCTACACCGAGTTGGCCGCGTGTGAGGACGTCGAGGTCTTGCTGAGTGGCGTAACGGATCTCAGCCTCGGTCACTATGTCACCCTCACCCGGTTCCGCTGGGACGACTATTCGATGGCCGGGTCGATGCACTACATCGATCCCGCAACCGGGACGGAGAGATCGTGCTTCATTTGGCGGGAGGATGGTCAGATTCGTACGAACTACTGGGGTTACGGCGGCAATGTCTCGTGGATCAGCATGGCAGTATCGGAGAGCCCAATCCCCGAGCCCAGCACACTGCTTCTCTTGATCGGCCCCGGTCTGATCGGAGTGATCATGTTCCGCAAGAGGCGGGTTCGCTGAGCCAGGGGCGGCAGCCGCCGCAGATGGCTGGCTCGGGGCTCGCCGCGCCGCGAGCCACGTTTGGCCAGCAGCTGGGGCCCAGCCCCCCAGCCGCATCGTGGCAGGACGGATGCGTTGCGCTCGGCAACCGGTGCCGGTCCTAGCTCGCCCGCTCCGTTCCCTCCAGACCCAGCTCGCGCGCGATCCCGGCCATGGCGTCGATCACGGTCCGCACGTGCTCGTCGAAGTCCACGGCCAAGAGCTCGGCCCCCTCGCGGATCTCATCGCGGTTGACAGCCCGCGCGAAGGCCTTGTCCTTCATCTTCTTCTTGACCGACTTGGGCTCGACGTCGGCGACCTTCTTGTTGGGCCGCACGAGGGCGACCGCGGTGATGAAACCCGCCAGCTCGTCCACGGAGTAGAGCGCCTTGGCCATGCGCGTCTCGCGCGGGATGCCGGTGTGGCTGGCGTGCGACAGGATCGCCTGGATCATCTCCTCGGGATAACCCTTGGCGCGCAGGATCTCGGCGCCCTTCATCGGGTGCTCGTCCAACGTGGGATGCTCCTCGTAGTCGAAGTCGTGCAGCAGGCCGACCACCGCCCACTCTTCCTCGTTCTCGCCAAGCTTACGGGCGTAGGCACGCATCGCCGCCTCAACGGCCAAGGCGTGTTTGATGAGACTGTCGCTCTTAGTATGCTCGGTCAAGATGGCCCAGGCTTCGGCGCGGGTCGGGTAGGGCATGGCGGCTCCTCCTTGGCATTCTCCTGCGCGGATCACGGACGGGGAAGAGCGTACTAGGGACACGCTGTGAGTTCAAGAACCTCACCGCAGCCAGCCTGGGTGATTGGACGTGGCGCGCGGCCAGGAGAGCTGCACCGACAGCGCGAAGGGCGCTACACTCCGTCCGTGGCCGGGAAACCCACTAGCTGCGAGGGGATCATGTGTCAAAAAGCTCCAGGTCCTGCGATCCATCATCGCCACGGGTGCCGCGTGTTGGCGCTCCTGGCTTGGATTGCCATGAATGCCCTGCGCGTGGGCTCTGCCAACGCGGCCGCCGTGCCCGCTGGCCCGCTCGACGTACACAACGGGCGCGAACCCAGTGGAGCCAGAATCACCGTGACTCTGGAGGAGCAGTTTCGTCTCGGTGGCAACGAGGACGAAGCTCTCTTGGGTCGAATCATCCGCGTTGCCAGTGACCGAAAGGGAAACCTCTATCTCCTGGACGCGCAGCTCAACCATGTGGAGGTGTTCTCTGCGGACGGGCAGCACCTGCAAACCATCGGACGCGAGGGCGAGGGTCCGGGCGAGATGCGCGGGCCGGCAGACTTGCTTTTCTTGCCGGATGACACGCTCGGGGTTGTGACACGGTTTCCCGGACGCTTGATCACCTACGATAGCCGGGGAGCCCCCGGACGCACCGCCCTCCTGACGCCGCGTACCGTCACCGAGGGCGGCTACACCGCCGTCCACTATGCGGCAGCGCTACAGGGTCAGATCCTGGTCGTCGGCAACGATGTGTCACGGGCGCAGGTCGGCGAGAGCCGGACGTGGTACATAGGTCGTTACGACACACACGGCCGGGAGCTCGTGCGCTACCTCGCCCAGGATGTCACGCTGGACTTCACCAAACCGCTGCTGGTCGAACGGGACCTGGTGGCGTCGTTCCTCTTCACCTGCAGCGCCGATCAGGACGGCCGCGTCTACTGCGCTCCCCATCGTCACGAGTATGTGATCCACGTCTACGCTCCGGATGGTCGGCTGGAGCGAATCATCCACCGTGACTTCGTCAACCGTCGCCGCTCCGACAGAGAGATTCGGCGCTGGCGCGAGACCTTCGATGCGCTCAGCCAACACAGGCCCGAGCCGGTGGCATACGACATCGAATCGATCGCCACGACCATCACCGGCACGCGCTGCGCGGGCGATGGCCGCCTGTGGGTCGCGCATAGCCGCAGCGGCCACGAGCAGCCAGCGGGCGTCTTCAAGACCTACGACATCTTCGATGCACAGGGACACTTCGTCCAACAGGTCTCCGTGGCGTGCCCGGGTGATCCCTACCGTGATGAGCTGTTCTTCCTGGATGACGAGCGGGCAGTTCTGATCCGGGGATACCACGACGCCTTCTTCGCGATGATCGGCCGGGTGGCATCGGACGAAGACGGAGAGGAATCGGCCAACATGGAGATTGTCAGCTACCGCGTCGGGCGCCAGCGGGGCGAGTAGCCGGCGGCATTCTCGAGCGAACGCGAGAGGCCCCAGATCCGTCTAGATTATGCCCCCCGCCTAGGAGGTCACCATGCCTGCTCGCGTTGCGAGGTTGCCCATGATCCAGTTTCTGGTTCTGGTTCTGGTTCTGGTTCTGGCCGGCGGGTTGTGCCCAGGACCCGCGCAAGCCCAGCCGGAGGACCGCTTCGAGCGGGCGAAGCTCGACCGTCCCGGCACCCAGGTCTTGGCCGACGCCCCGCGCGTCCTCGAGCCGGCCGTCACGTTCCTGGCCCAGGCACCCGAGATCGACGGGCGGCTGGATCAGGAGCTCGCGGCGCTTCCGGTGCGCGCGTTCACTCGGGTCTGGAAGAGCGATGCCCGCAACCCGGACGTCACGTGCCACTACCGCCTCGCCTACGGCACCGAGTTCCTCTACGTCTATCTCGAAGCCGAGGCCGGCGAGCTCACCTTCCGCGACCGCGCCTACCAGAACGGCGACGGGTTCGCGATGCTCATCGCGGCCCCGACGGCTGACGATGAACCCACCGAGGAGTTCTATGTTCTGGCCTGCTCCGCCGTGAACAAGCCCGAGCTCGAATGGACGCGCCACGTCTTCTGGTACTACAACGTGGACACGATCTTCCTCGACACCAGTGAGGATACGCGGCTTGAGTCTCAGGCCGCCGATGGCCGGATCAGCTTCGAGCTGCTCCTGCCGTGGAAGGATGTCCGACCCAACCATCCGTGGATCTCGTCCGGCATCGGCTTCAATCTCAACTTCGTCAAGGCCGCGGGCGACCGCGAGCGCAATGAGTACAAGGTCCACCCAGGCACGATCGGCGCCGAGAACATGCCGCGCTGGTACACGCGTTTCCGCTTCGAGGAACCCACGATCGACGGTGGGCCGCAAACCTACGTGGCCCCGGTCCGTGGAAACATCTCCGCAGGCGCCGCCTGGCCCATTGTTGCCGTCACAGCCGCAGCAGGGGGGAGCAGCGAGGAGATCGCCCTGCAAGTTAAGGACGCGGAACATGGCGTCGCGACCGAATCCCGTACGCAGTACGCCTGCACGCCTGGGCTGACGCGTTTCGAGTTCGCGGCGTTTCCGGCCGGACTGACCTCCGGCGAGTACGCCCTGACGTGGAGCGCGAAGCGCGGTGGGAGCAGTGGCGAGGTGGGGGTGACGGTTCTGCCCGAGTTCGACGCCACGGCCTGCCTGGCGCACCTGTCGGCGTCGCGCGCCGCCATCTCCTCGGGCAGCGCCACCACGATCGAGTTCAACATCGAGCGGGTGACGGCGCTGCTGGCGGACCTGCCGCCCTACGAAGTCGCCACGTACGAGCGCAAGGCGGTCCTGCAGCTCGATGCGCGACTCCGGCAAGCAGAGCGCGGCGAGGATCCGTACGCTAAGCTGACCGGCTACATCCGGCGTGCCTTCCGCTCCCGCCAGGACGGCACGCTGCAGCCCTACGTCGTCCGCGTTCCCGCCGACTACGATCCGAGCCGGACCTATCCTCTGATCGTCTATCTCCACGGCAGCGCATCGGACGAGACGGACATCTGCGGCCATCCCTTCATCAGCCGTGGGGATGTGATCGAGGTGGGCCCCTTCGGACGCGGGCCTTCCAATGGATTCGTGCCCGCCGAGGCCCAGATCGACATCGCCGAGGCGATCGAGGACGCCCAGGCCAACTACCCGATCGATGGTCAGCGCATCGTGCTCACCGGCTTCTCCATGGGCGCCTATGGGGCCTACCGGACCTTCTACGAGACCCCGGAGAAGTTCCGCGCCGTCGCGGTGTTTTCGGGCAGCCCCTTCCATGAGGCCGAGGGCGCACCCGACTTCCACAAAGCGCGGTACCTGGAGCCCTTTCGCGATGTCCCCATCTTCGTCTATCACGGGGAGCAGGACCGCAACGTCCGCTTCGACCGGACTGCCGCTACGGTCGCCGGCCTGCGGGCCGCGGGCGCCCAGGTCGAGTTCCAGACCGAGCCCGACAAGGGCCACGAGGCTCCGGGCAAGGCGGTCATCGCCAAGTATCACGAGTGGCTGGACGGCGTGTTGGAGAGGGTGCCAGGTGGCGCGCGGGAGGGCTCGTTCTAGGGATCGTTGCGAAGCTTTGTTCCTGGGCTCTTCCCAGGCCCCCGCGCCAGTCATTCTACCCCGACGTGAGGGCCCCTGCGGACCGGCCTCAACGGCCTCGTGGTGGCGCCCGAACTGTTGTAGCCGAACCCCCGCCGGCCGCGCTAGTGTTAGGGGTTAGCTTGAGGGGAGGAGGCTGGCCCATGACACAACTCGAGGCCGCGCGAGCCGGCACCGTCACGCTCGCCATGAAGCACGTCGCGGCGCGCGAGCACCGTTCGCCCGAAGATGTGCGCACGGCCGTGGCCGCGGGCCGACTCGTCATCCCCGCCAACGACCGCCATCTGGCGCCCAGCTTCGGCGGCCTGGGGGGCGGGCGGCTCGAGCCGCTCGGCATCGGCCGGCTCCTGCGCACCAAGGTGAATGCCAATCTGGGCACCTCCCCCGACGGCTCGTGCAAGGAGGAAGAGCGGGTCAAGATGGAGCTCGCCCTGCGCTACGGAGCCGACGCGGTGATGGATCTTTCCACCGGCGGCCCGCTGGATGAGATCCGCGCCTACCTGATCGAGCACTGCCCCGCCCCGCTGGGTACGGTGCCGATCTACGAGATGATCTGCCACAAACCGATCACCGATCTCACGCCCGACGACATGCTCGGCATCATCGCCAAGCAGGCCGCGCAGGGCGTCGACTTCTTCACGATCCATGCCGGCATCCTGCGCGAGCATCTGCCTCTGGCCGCGCGGCGCCTGGCCGGCATTGTCTCGCGCGGCGGCAGTCTTCTCGCGCAGTGGATGACGCACCACGAACAGCAGAATCCGCTCTACGAGCGCTTCGAAGACATCTGCGCGATCATGCGCGAGCACGACGTCACCTTCAGCCTGGGCGACGGCCTGCGGCCGGGCTGCCTGGCCGACGCCACCGACGAGGCGCAGCTCGCCGAGCTGCGCACGCTCGGCGAGCTCGTTCAGCGCGCCCGCGCGCAGGGTTGCCAGGTGATGGTCGAGGGACCGGGCCACGTGCCGTTCGATCAGATCGAGCGCAACATGCGCCTCGAGGAGGAGCTCTGCGACGGCGCGCCCTTCTACGTCCTGGGGCCGGTGGTGACCGACGTCGCCCCCGGGTACGACCATGTGACGAGCGCGATCGGCGCCACGGCCGCGGCGGTTCACGGTGCGTCGTTCCTCTGCTATGTCACGCCGTCCGAGCATCTGGCCCTACCGGGGCCGCTGGAGGTGCGCGAAGGGGTCCTGGCACACCGCATCGCGGCCCACGCTGCCGATGTCGCCCGCGGTCTGCCGGGGGCGCGTGACTGGGACGACCGCATGAGCCGCGCGCGGGTGGCATTTGATTGGAATCTGCAGATGGCGTTGGCGATGGACGCGGAGCGAGCGCGGGAGCTACGCCGCACCGCGAGTCCGGACGATGACTACTGCAGCATGTGCGGGCGCGACTGGTGTGCGGTGCGCCGCTCGAAGGAAGTCCTGCACAAGACGCAGGCGGAGACCGACCCGCACCCTTGATGAAGGCGACCGGCCGGAGCCCCGACCGCCGCCCTTGGCCGCACCAGACCGGAGGAGAAAGCATGTCACCACGAACGTCCAAGGTACCCTATTCGCGTTCACGTTCCAGGGTGAGTCGACCGGTGCCCGTCCCTGATTCGGCACCCCTCATGAATGTGCGCCCCCCGATCCCGGCCGCGCGGACAGCAGGGTCACTCGCCGAGCAGGGCCCGCGACCGGGCTACTATCGCTTCCCCGCCATTCACGGCGAGCGGATCGTCTTCTGCAGCGACGATGACCTGTGGGTCGTCGATGCCGCCGGCGGCATCGCCCGCCGGCTCACGGTCAGCAAGACGGTCGTGGCGCGGCCGGCCTTCTCGCCTGACGGTCGCTGGATTGCCTTCACCGGGATGGACGAGGGCGGCGTCGAGATCTATCTCGTGCCGGCCGAGGGCGGCGAGCCGCGCCGCCTGACCTATCTGGGCGCCAACACGCTCACGCTCGGTTGGAGCCGGGATGGGCGCGAGGTGCTCTGCGCCAGTGACGCGGGCCAACCCTTTCTCGCGCACCATCAGCTTTTTGCGGTGCCGGTGGACGGGAGCCAGCCACGCCCGCTCGAGCTGGGGCCCGCCCGCGATGTAACGCTCGAGCCGGACGGCCCGGGCCTGGTGATCGCGCGCAACGCCGGCGATCCGGCGCGCTGGAAGCGCTACCGTGGCGGCACCGCCGGCACGTTCTGGGTCGATGCGCGCGGCGACGGCAACTTCCGCCAGATCCTCGGCAACCTCGCCGGCAATCTCGCCGCGCCGATGTGGATCGGCCGGCGCCTCTACTTCATCGCCGACCACGAGGGTGTAGGCAACATCTACTCGTGTCGCCTGAATGGCGGCGATCTGCGGCGGCATACCGAGCACGCCGACTTCTACGCGCGCTTCGCCAAGACCGACGGCCACCGGATCGTCTACCACGCGGGCGCCGACATCCACTTCTTCGATCCCGCCACGGGCGAATCGCGGCGGGTGCCGATCGAGATCCGCACCCCGGGGCCGCAGCGCCACCGCAAGTTCGTCACCGCGGCCGAGTCGTTCGAGGACTTCGATCCGCATCCCAAGGGCCACTCGCTGCTCCTGACCGTGCGTGGCCGGCCGATCACGATGGGTCTCTGGGAAGGGCCCGCGACCGAGTTCGGGCTGCCGTGGCGCGGGCGCCATCGCCTGGCGCGCTGGCTCAACGACGGCAAGCGCATTGTGGCGGTGACCGACGAGGACGGCGAAGAGCGCCTGGAGATCTTCACGCCCGGAGAGGGTGCCCGGACACTCGATGTAGGCGCCGACCTGGGGCGCATCATCACGCTGGAAGTGGCGCCAGTTGCGCAGGAGGAGAAGCCCAAGCGTGACCGTCGCCGGCGCCGCAAGGCCAAGGCGCAGCGCCAGCGCCCGCCGCGCAACCTGATCCTGGTGACCAATCACCGCCAGGAGATCCACATCGTCGACCTCGACCAACGCCGCGCGCGGCTGATCGACAAGAGCGACTACGATCGCATCCAGGGCGCGCGCTGGTCGCCCGACGGACGTTGGGTGGCGTACGGATTCGGCACGGGGTTCCGGCATGTCGCGATCCGTATCGCGGACGCGGAGAGCGGGCAGACGCAGCAGATCACCTCGGGCGATTTCATCGACTTCGAGCCCTCCTTCGATCCCGAGGGCAAGTACCTCTACTTCCTTTCGCTGCGCACCTATGACCCGGTCTACGACCTTGTGCAATTCGGTCTGGGGTTCCCGCGCGGCGTGCGCCCGTATGTGGTGACGCTGCGCGCCGGGGAGACCTCGCCCTTCCTGCCTGCGCCGCGCCCCTTGGGCGCCAAGCGCCCGGTGCAGGCGTTCGGCAACAACCCCTGGGAGGTCGAGCCCGAAGAAGAAGCCAGCGCCGAGAAGTCGGCCGAGCGCAAGAAGGACAAGCCGGCCGCGGTCCACGTGACGATCGACTTCGACGGCATCGCCGACCGCGCGCTGGCCGTGCCGATGCCCGAAGGCCGCTACGACGCGCTGGCCGCCATCCCCGGCAAGCTCTTCGTCCGTGCCCAGCCGATCGAGGGCAGCCTGGGCGCGAACTTTTTCGACACGACGCCCGTCGCGCGCGCATCGATCGAGGTCTACGATTTCGCGGAGCTCAAGCAAAGCACCTTCGTCGCGGGCGTCACGAGCTTCCGCGTCGCCGCAGACGGCAAGACGCTGGTCTATCAGGCCGGACGCAAGCTGCGCGCGGTGACGGCCACTGCGGAGCCGGGCAAGTTGCCGTCGGGCGACGAGGTCGGCCGACGCACGGGCTGGATCGACCTTGCGCGCGCGCGCTGCGAAGTGCGACCGGTCGACGAATGGCGCCAGATGGTGGCCGAGGCCTGGCGGCTGCAGCGCGACCAGTTCTGGGTGCCTGACCTCTCCAAGGTCGACTGGGTGGCGGTCTACGAGCGCTACCTACCGCTCGTCGACCGCATCGCGACGCGCGGCGAGCTGTCGGATCTCTTGTGGGAGATGCAAGGCGAGCTGGGCACCTCGCACTGCTACGAGTTCGGCGGCGACTATCGCTCCGCGCCGCAGTATCCCGTCGGCCTGCTGGGCGGGGACATCATCTTCGACCAGCGCCGCGGGGCGTGGCGGGTCGTGCATGTGCCGCGCGGTGATAGCTGGGATCCCAAGCAGTCCTCGCCGCTGGCTGCACCGGGCTTGCGCGTCGCGCCGGGCACGCTCATTCACGAGGTCAACGGCCGCGCCGTCAACGAGCGCTTCTCCCCTGCGGCCGCGCTCACCCATCTGGCGGGTCAGGAGGTCTGGCTGACGATCTCGGACCCGCCCCGCGCGGCAAAGCCCGCCAAGAAGGGCGCGGCCGAGAATCGGCGCACGATCTCGGTCAAGCCGCTGCGCAGCGAGTATCCGCTCCGCTACCGCGAGTGGGTGGAGTCGAACCGCCGCTGGGTCCACCAGCAGAGTCGCGGCGCGATCGGCTACATGCACATCCCCAACATGGGGCCGCTCGGCTACTCGGAGTTCCATCGCTACTTCCTGGCCGAGGTCGGCCGGCCGGGGCTGATCGTCGACGTGCGCCACAACGGCGGCGGGCACGTCTCGTCGCTCGTGCTCGACAAGCTGCGCCGCAAGCGCGTGGGATCGACGGTGACGCGCCACATGGGCACGCAGCCGTTTCCGCTGGAAGCGCCGGCGGGCCCGATGGTCGCGCTCACCGACGAACTGGCCGGCTCGGACGGCGACATCTTCAGCCACTGCTGGAAGCTGTACAAGCTGGGGCCCTTGGTCGGCAAGCGCACGTGGGGCGGGGTCGTCGGCATCTGGCCGCGCCATGCGCTCGTCGACGGCTCGCTCACGACGCAGCCCGAATTCTCCTTCTGGTTCGACGATGTGGGCTGGGGCGTCGAGAACTACGGCACCGAGCCTGACATTGTGGTCGAGAACCGGCCGCAGGACTATGCGGCCAAGCGCGATCCGCAGCTCGAGCGCGGCCTGGCGGAGGTGACCAAGCTCTTGCGCCGGTTCAAGCCGGTCGCGCCCGACATGGCGCGGCGTCCGTCGCGCGCGTTGCCGCGGCTGCCGAAGCGCGGCGCGTAGGCAGGAGGAGCGGCTAGCGGGGTATGGGCAGCGATCTTCCCGGCGCGCCCGCTGTCGTGCTAGACTTCGTCTGGTGCTCTCTCACGCGCCTTGAAGCCTGGTTTGCTCACAGTGGAGGCGAGTCATGGGAGTTGTGTCTCCTGCATTCTATCCGCGCTCTACGCTTGCCGCGAACACATATGCGGCCGCGCTGCTGATGCTCGCGGCCCTCCTGCTCACGCACGCGCCCGCGTCCCGCGCTGCGGCGCCCCTTCCGGCACACGCGGGCACGCCGGTGGTCCTCGACTGCCGCGTAGTTGCCCAGAGCTCGACCGAGGTCCTGCTGCAGTGCCACTTCGACTGGCCGGCCATCGCGGCCGCGGCCGAAGCGGACCGCCTGCTGCCGGCCCTGGGCTTCGTCGCCGTGCCCCGGGGCGCGTCGGCTAGCCTCGAGATCGTCCCGGGCCAGTGCGCGGGATTGGCGAGCAAGACCCTGCTGTTGTCGGCCCCGTACTCCTTGCGCGGCATTGACGTCGTGGGCCTCGCGCTTGATCTCGACCTCGCCGCGGCCCGCGGCAGTGGGGCGCTCGCCGAGGATGTATCGATCCGCGTACGATTCGCGGGCGGCACGAGCGAGTTCGGTGATCCGCGGCTGCGCAGTCGTCTGTGGGAGCCGCTCATCGAGCGCCTGGTCCTCAACCATGAATCGCTGCCACTGCTGGACGCAGCACCGGCGGGAGCTCGCAGCCAGGGTTGCGAATACATCATCATCTGCCCGGATGATCCACCGTTCACCGAGTGGGCCGAGAACCTGAGAGCGTGGCGCACACTCCAGGGAATCACCACCCAGGTCTTCACGACCGCCGAGATCGGTGCCACGTGGCAGGAGATCAAGCAGTTCCTGGTCGACGCCTACAATACCTGGACCGTCCCGCCCGCGGCCTTCCTGCTCCTCGGCGACTATCCCAATTCCGGCGAAGGTCGGTACCCCGGGATTCCCGCTCCGATCTACAACAGCTACGCCGTCTCCGACAACCTCTACGCCGACGTCGACGGCGACGGCCTCCCGGAGATGATCCCCGGTCGCATCACCGCGCGCCAGGCGGTCGACCTGGCCAACATGGTCGGCAAGCTGCTGGCCCATGAGGCGACACCAAGCCTGAATCCGTCGTTCTACGCTCATCCGGTACTGGCGACCGGATGGGAGCCCGACGGGCGGACCGTCATGGAGCTGGAGACGCTCTACGGATTCCAGGTCAACATCCTCGGCCAGGAGCCCGCCCGCGAGTATGTGGCGGTGAGCCCCGGCAGCGAGTGGCCTGATCCGCAGTGGGTTGCGACGTTCGGGCCGGCAGGCTACGGCTACCTCCCGCCGACGCCCGAGTATCTCACCGATTGGGGCGGCAGCGCCGCGCGCATCAACGCCGACATCAACGCCGGCGCCTACCTGGTGCTCCATCGGGGCTCGGCGGCGGAGACCTCCTGGGGCGATCCCACGTACACGGTCAATGACGTTGCCGGGTTGCACAACACCAGCTACCCCTTTGTCCTCAGCATGGACTGCCTGACGGGCAAGTTCAATTCCGCCACCATGTGCCTGACGGAAGCTCTGCATCGTTCAGCCCACGGCGCGCTGGGCATGATCTCGGCCAGCGAGGTGTGTTACTCACTGCCCACCACCCGCCTGATGCTGTACCTCGTCGACACCCTCTGGCCCACCTTCCTATCCACCGGTCCCGGTAGTGATCTGGAACTGCGACCCGCGTGGGCGCTGGCAGCGGCCAAGTATCTGCTGTCATTGGACGCCACGGTCAGCCCGCAGCAAAAGCTGACCACCTATCACCTGTATCACCATCATGGCGATCCGTTCCTCGTGATGAACAGCGAGGTCCCGCAGCCGCTGTCGGTAACGCACGAGGACTACTGCCTGGTGGGCGCCAGCACGTTCACCGTGCAGGCCGATGCCGGGGCGCTGATCGGCCTGACCGTCGAGGGCGTGCTCGTCGGCGCCGGCGTGGGCACCGGGGCGCCCGTGGCGATCCCGATCATGCCGCCCGTCCAGGAGGGCGTGCTGCGCGTCACCGTCACGCAGCAGAACCGCCTGCGCTATGACGTCTGTGTGCCGATCCGGGATGCCAGCGCTGTGCCGGGATCCTGGCCGTCACTGCCGACTCATGTGCAGCTCATCTTGATGGGCGCGAACCCGAGCGTGTCGGCGGCGCAATTCCGGTACGCGCTGCCGCCGGCAGTGGCGGGCACCCGCGTGACGTTGAGCATCCACGACATCACCGGACGCAGCGTGCGCACGCTAATCGATGCGCCGCAGGGCGCTGGCGTGCACGAGAGCCTCTGGAGCGGGACGGATGACCTCGGTTCACCGCTGGGCGCGGGCATCTACTTCGCGCGCCTCACCTGCGGCGATGAATCTGTAGCGCTGCGGTTTGTACGGATCCAGTGACACGACTTGCCGTGGTCGTGACATGGTCTTGACATCGTCCCGGGGATCATCCACGCTCTGCCCATGAATGAGAGCACCGCGAAGGTTCGGCGTTGGACCAAGTCACCGTTGGCCCAGCCCGAGAAGCGGGTGTTGATCTGGATCGCCGCGCGCCTCCCGCGGGCCATCATGCCCGATCACTGCTCGCTCCTGGGCCTGCTCTCTGCAGCCTGGATCGGCATCGCCTATGCCCTGTCGGTGAAGCATCCCGCTTGGCTTTGGGGCGCCAGCGCGGGCCTGGTTCTGCACTGGCTCGGGGATAGTCTGGACGGCACGCTGGCTCGTGTGCGGCACATTGAGCGACCGCGCTACGGCTTCTACGTCGATCACCTGGGAGATGCGCTCGCCACCGTGGCGATCGGCTTGGGGCTGGGACTCTCGCCTTTCATGCTGCTCTCCGTCAGTCTGACCATCGTGATTGGCTATCTGGTGCTCTCGATCAACGTCTATCTCGAGACATTGGTGGTCGAGCAGTTTCGCCTGGGCTACGGGATCGTTGGCCCCACCGAGGTGCGCATCTTGCTGATCGTGCTCAACACTGTGGCGCTCGTGTCGGGCCCGATTCCTTTCCGTGCCTTCGGGATTGACGCGACCATTTTCGACATCGTCGGCGTGGCGACCGCTCTGGCCATGGCGGGCATGCTGCCGCGGCGGATCGTTCGCAACCTGCGCTACCTGGCTCGGTTGGAACCGGCGAACGTGGTCAAGGAGCCCCCGGCGCAGGGGTGATTGCCGGTGGGGGCGCGATCGCTGACGAACTGCATCACCCTGTGATCTAAGGCGTTGGTCGGCCGCCGCAACTGGCCGGATCCGATCGACTACCTTTCCCTGCCGAGGTGTAGCACGATCCGCATGGACAGGCTATGGCCGACCGCCTCACGGTGACTCTGGGGCTCCGATGGTCCGGGCGGCGGTACCGGCCCGCAGACACCCCTAACCGCCAGCCTGTTACGCCGCATGAGGCGCTGTAACTTCCTTTTCCACCTGCAGTCCGGACGTGGTAGCATTGGGTGCATCCACTTCCCAGGTGCCCCGATGGACCCGGGTGCCCGGTACCTGCGGAAGCACTGCCTGACATCTTGGAGGGACTCATGCCGTTTCGTTCCTTCCCCCCGCGCGGGCTCCTCAGTCTGCTTCTCTGCTTCCTGACCGCCGGCTCGCTCACGGCCGCGGCCCAATCGACTACGACACTGGCCCTTAGAGCTGGGGGCGCAGTTGAGCAGCCCCACGTTGAGGTGCTCGCCTCGGACCAGCACAGCGTGCGCCTGGTGATCGACCTGCCAGCCCTGGCGATCGACCACTACGACATCGGCGGTCAGGACTACCAGACAGTCGCCGTCGAGGGCGGACAGCTCCACGGCGATCCCGGGGCGCCGGCCCTGCCGGCCTTCACCCGCTACGTCAGCATCCCGGCCACCGCCGGGGTTGCGCTCCAGGTCGTCTCCGTCGAGGAGGAGACCTTCAGCAGCTTCCTCCTCCTGCCCATGCAGGAGGACGGGGCCACCAGCTTCCAGCGCAACGAGCAGCTCTACTCGCGCGACGAGTTCCTAGGTGATGACCCGATCACGATCGGCGCGCCCTCGCTGATGCGCGATCTGCGAGTGGTTCCCGTGACGTTTCATCCGGTGCGCTTCAATCCGGTGACGCGCGAGATCCGCGTCGTCAGGCGGGTGGAACTGGCGCTCACCTACGCGGGCGTCGATTTGCGCAGCGCCAAGGAGCGGCCGACGGTGCCGCTCACCAAGGGCTTTGACCAGCTCTACCGCTCGGTCGTGGTCAACTACGACCCGGAGACCTATTACCGTTCGGGGGAGGTGGCGCCGCACCTGGGCACCTGGCTCCTGCTCAGCCGCGAGGATGCCACGCTCATCCAGAAGCTCCAGCCGCTGATCGAATGGCGGCGCGCTATGGGTTACAACGTCGTCCATGTCACCACGACGACCACGGGCAGCTCCCCCACCGGCATCCGCACCTGGTTGCAGAACGCTTACAACACTTGGGAAGACCCGCCGGAGTACATCTGCATCGTCGGCGATGCCACCGGGACGTTCGCGATCGGCACGTTCAATGAGACCTGGACTTACTACAGCGGCGAGGGCGATCACCCCTACTCGCAGCTCACCGGCGACGACCTCATGCCCGACGCGTTCATCGGGCGCCTGTCCGCCGAGGATTACACGACGATCGAGCGCGTCGTGAACAAGATCACCGGCTACGAGCAGACGCCCTTCATGACCGACACGAGCTGGTTCGGCCGGGCCTGTCTGACCGGCGATCCCAGTTATTCCGGCATCACCTGCGTGCAGATCATGCAGTGGCTCAAGGAGCAGCTCAGGCAAATCGGGTACGCGCAGGTCGACACGGTTTTCACTTATCCTTATGAGTCTCGTACCATCAGTCTGCTGAATGCCGGCAACACCTTCTTCGGCTACCGCGGCTACTACCAGATGAGCGGCATCAGCTCCGGCGACATTGCTGCCCTGGCCAATGGTTGGAAGCTGACCTACGCCATCAACCTGACCTGCGGTACCGGCTCTTGGAGAAACGGCACGTCGCACAACGAGGCTTGGTTGCGGGGGGGCTCGGGCACGAGCAACGCCTCGGGCGGCATCGGCTCGATCGGCACGGCGACCACGGGCACCGCCACGCGCTACAACAACTGCTTCTTCGCAGGCGCCGCCTACGGGATGTTCTGGGGCGATGATCAGCGGTTGGGACACAGCCACGCCCGTGGCAAGATCGAGATGATCCTCAACTACGAGGCGGTGGAGTACAGCCAGGCGGGCCGTTACTGCTACTGGAACACCCTGATGGGCGACCCGGCGACCGACATGTGGACGGGCGTGCCCGCGCAGCTCAACGTCACCTACCCCGCCTCGGTCCCCGTCGGTGCCAACGTCGTCTCCGTGAACGTGCGCAGGCCGTCAAGCCTGCCGGTGGAGGGCGCCTGGGTCTATCTTCGCAAGGCCGACCAGATTCACATCGGCGGCTACACGGATGCGGCCGGCACGGTCGCCCTGCCCATCGACACGAGCTCACCGGGAGAAGTGAGCGTTGTCGTCACCGGGCACAACCTCTACGCCTACCAAGGCAGCTTCGAAATCGCCCCGGCGGCCGCCTACGTGGGGCTGCATGAGTACCGGATCGATGACAGCGCCGACGGGGGCAACGGCGACGGCCAGTTGAATCCGGGCGAGGAAATCCAGCTCTACATCACGCTCAGGAACTTCGGCCCCCAGACAGCCAGCGACGTCAGACTGCGGCTGGGCACCAGTGACCCCTACGTAGGGCTGCTGGGTGACGCTGAGCTGTCCTTCGGGAACATGACCGGGTACAGCATCCGCGAGTCCACGGTGCCGCTGCGTTTGCGGCTCTACCCCGGGACGCCTCCAGGGCACGTGCTGGCCTTCAGCCTCACGATTATCTGCGAACCCGACGCCTGGCAGGCGGCCCTTGACATCCCCACGTCGGGGCCGAATCTGGTCTTCCAGAGCGCCGCGCTGACCGGAGCCGGCACGCAGCTCGATCCCGGCGAGTCCGCCGACCTCCAAGTGGCGCTCAAGAACTACGGCGCCTATGCCGGCCAGGGTCCCATCTCGGCCATGCTGGCGTCGGATTCCTACTCGGTGCAGGTGATCGACGCCGCAGGCAGCTTCAACACCATCCCGCCCGGCGCGACCGGCATGAACACCTTCGACGCGTACCGGATCACGTCGCCCAGCGACTGCATCCCGGGCCAGCTCGCGAACCTGCGGCTCGTGCTCGTCTGCGCCGACGGGGTGCGGCAGACGGTGCCGTTCACCCTTCCGGTCGGCACCGCCAATTCGAACGAACCGACCGGTCCCGACGCCTACGGCTACTGGTGCTACGACCAGACCGACACCGACTACGCCGACGCTCCCACCTACCAGTGGATCGACATCAACCCCGCCAGCGGCGGCCCCGGCACGAGCGCCGACCTCAACGACTTCAGCGCCAACGGCGACGACTCGCGCACATTGGATCTGCCCTTCACCTTCGTCTTCTACGGCCAACCGTTCGACCGGGTGACGATCTGCTCCAATGGCTGGATGGCGATGGGTCACACCTACCTGACCCACTACCGCAATTGGCACCTCCCCTCGGCCGGGGGTCCGGCCAACATGATCGCCGCCTTCTGGGACAACCTCTACCAGAGCGGCACCAACAAGGTCTACTACTGGAGCGATGCGGCCAATCACCGCTTCGTCGTGGCCTGGGACATGGTGCGCAACGACTACGGCGGTGGGGTTGAGAGCTTCGAGATCATCCTCTACGACCCGGCCTACTATCCGACGCAGACGGGCGACAGCATCGTCGACGTGATGTACGAGCAGATCCAGGACACCGATAGCGAACAGATGTACTCGACGGCCGGCATCCAGAACGCCGATCACTCGACCGGCATCACCTTCTGCTACTTCCGCCAGCGGCCGGCGACGGCGGCGGCCTACGTGAACGGCCTGGCGTTGCGTTACACGACCAACGCACCCGGCTTCGCGGGGGTGGGCGGCGACGCGCCGAGCGGCCAGACCCGCCTGCTCCTGCGCAACGAGCCGAATCCCTGGAGTGGCGACACGACGATTCGTTTCCAGCTCGCCCAGCCCGAGGAGGTGAGGCTGCGCATCTTCGATCTCGACGGCCGCTTGGTGCGCACGCTGCACCAGGGCGCGCTGCCGGCGGGGCCGCACGCGCTCGACTGGAGCGGCACGAACGAGGCGGGCCTGCCGCTGCCGGCGGGGGTATACTACTACCGGCTAGAGACGGGGGCGGAGGCGGACACGAGGCCGATGCTCTTGATGCGCTGATAAGGTCGCCGTGGGCACCTAGACACCCAGACCCAGCTTGAGCCCGGCCAAGAGCATCCGGCCGGGCTCGGGCAAGCCAGTCTGATACTCGATGGTCTGGTCGAACAGGTTGTTGATGCGCAGGAAGATCTCTCGTTCTTCTGCCCAACCGCCCGGACTGCTTTGGCGCAAGCCCAGCCTGACATTCCAGCAACCCTGGGCCGGGAGCCGGCGCAGGCCATCCTCGGCATCGGTGGCATCAGCGCTGTGCCGCGCCCCGACGACGTTGGCTTCCAACCTGGCGTCGAGCCAGCGGGTCGGGAGCCATCCAACCTCGAGCGCGCTCACGTAATCCGGGCGGTCCTCGACCGGCAGCGTGTAGTCCCCATCCTGTTGCCGTCGCGTGTAAAGCACCGTGTGACTGGCCTGCAGGCGCAGCGCTGGCATCGGCCGCCAACCCGTGACGAATTCCACCCCCAGCGTCCGGATCTCGTGCACGTTGACCCGCTGGAACTTCTTCTCCGGCAGGCTGACCTTCTCGATGCCCCCGTGCAGATAGCCGGCAAAGACCGATACGCCCAGCGTCCCACCCGGCCAACTCGCCATGGCGCCCGCTTCGTAGAGGTCCTGCTGTTCAGGCACCAGGTCGGGGTTCGGGACGAACTTGCCCAGGGCGCCAGAGTAGAGCTCGCGCAAGGAAGGGAAGCGGCTGCGACGTGATGCGCTGGCGTACGTTTCGAGCAAATAGGACCAGCGTTTCTCGACCCGCGCCTGCAGGACCGGATCGGAGGCCGGGTCGCGGCGGGGCTTGTCGCCCGTTTCGGGTGTGATGGCGCTCTCGAAGCCTGCTCCTGCTACGATCTGCCAGCCGCCGGAGAACTCGCGCGCGCCCTCGGCCACGAGCGAGGTGATCCACTCCGCGTAGTGCAGCTCGGGACCGCCGTACTCGAGCGACTCACCATGCCGGGTGTAGCGCGCGACGCCCTTGCCCGTCACGCGTCCGGCTGTCCCCACCCGACGCCCCACCTGGACCTGCACGTAGCCGGTTTGGTCCCGATCGGTCTCGTAGTCGACCCCCGGGGCAAGCGGCGGGGTGGTGTAGCCGGCATCCTCGAAGGCGCGGATCTCCTGGCGGAAGAAGTCGGCCGCCCCGCTGGCCTGCAGGTCCCACCGCGCGTTCCGATCGAGGGGCGTCCGCCCGGACAAGCCCACGACCGCGCGGCGGTGTTCGGGATAGCGCCAGAAGCGCGCATCACCGGCATCGAGATGTGCCTCGGGGCAGACGCCCTTGGATCCGTCGGCCGCCAGCAAGAGCAGACTGAGACGTGCTGCGCGGCTCCATTCGCGGCCGAGCCGGAGGGTCAACGCAGTCTGTTCAAGATCGCTGTTCGTTCGGCTGCGCCGTGCTGACTGGTGGAAGTCGGCCTGGTAGTCCGCCGGCATGGACCGCGCGTCCCATTGACGATGCGCCACCGCGGCCAGCGCGTGCCACTGCCCGCGCCGGCCTGTGTACGTCTCATGGACCTCCACGTGCTCGATCTCTCCGGCCTGGAGGGTCAAGCGGGTGCGCTGCCCATCGGCGGACTGCTCCTGCGGGACCAGGTGGACGACCCCCGCCAAGGCGTTGGGTCCATCGAGGACGCTGCGCACTCCGCGTTGGGCGTGCACTTGCGCAATGGCGTCCGTCGGAATCATCGAAAGATCGGCGCGTTCATCCCACGGAACGACGAGCGGGATGCCCTCGATGAAGACCGGCAAATGGCGCTCGGATGCGCCCCGCACCATGAAGAGCGCCTCCCCGCGCGAGTTGACGATGCCCTTGGTCGCGGGCAAGAGCGGAGCCAGATCGGCGATGGCGCGGCCATCGGTCATCTCGATCGCCCGTTCGCCCAGGCGGGCGACGCCGGTCGCGAGCGAGCTGCCCACGCGGTCGGCGGTCACGATGAGTTCCGGCATCGCGATCGCAGCGGATAGCGTATCCGCATCCGCAACGTCGCCGGCCGCTGTGTCCGTGCCAGACGGCTGTAAACCGGTGATCAGCAGAACCATTGGGACCAGAAACGAAAGCATAGCTGACCGCTCCCCGTTGGCTGCCCCGAGACCGTAACGCGCCATCTTAGCGCCTAAGCGGCCGGCCCACCAAGCGACCGGGCTCCTCGGGTCTGCAACCGCAAGTGCATGCAGGACGGGAACCAGGGGCGTGCATGACCGGAACCAAGCGCGAAGTTCCAGGGGCTTGGGCGGTACGCCCCGACCCGGACGCCCACAGGAGTTGATGCCGTAACGTATTGTAAATAAAATGGTTATCCATCTAGGGCTCCGAGCCTTGGCCCCCGAGCCAATCCCCTCGAGAAAGGATTTGACACCTCCGATCTATTGAACTAGTGTTTTATAACAATAATGTACCAGCTTTAAGAGAGGGCTGTCATGACGCACCAGAACCCAGCCCTGACGCTCGACACGGCCAGCGGCGTCCCCATCTACCGGCAGATTGTCGACTGGGTGCGCGTCTGCGTGGCGGGCGGGGAGCTCATGCCCGGAAAGCAGCTACCCACCGTCCGCCAGCTCGCCGTGGATCTGAACGTGAACTACAACACCGTGGCGCGCGCCTACCTCGATCTGGAGCGGATGGGGATCGTCCACACGCTGCGCGGCAAGGGCACTTTCGTCGCCGATCGCCCAGTTTCACAGGACGAAGTTGTCCGGACCGCCAAGCTGCGCGAGCTCGTCACCGAGTTCTTGTCCAAGGCGGCCGAGTTCGGGTTCAGCCCGCAGGAAATTCTCGAGGATCTCTCGGAGCGGGCAGCGGCCCCGCGGTCTAAGGAGGAATAGCGATGAAAGAGCTGATGTCCCTGTTCAACCCCAAGTCCAAGGCGGAAGATGCGGTGACGGCGCTATCCAAGGCGGTTCATCAGGATTTCCGCTATGGCGCCGTCAATCTGATCGTGCTCATGGTCTTCGTGGTCGCGGGCGCGATCGTCCAGTCGCACGTAGCGGGAAGCAGTGGGTCGCGCTTCCCCATTCGGCCCGACATCATGCTGCTCCTGTCCGGGCTCGCCCTGGGCACGGTGCTGTCCACTTGTCCAAAATGGCAGACCCTCATCGCGGTGGGCGCTCTGCACTGGGTTCTCATGCAAGTGCTCTACCGGCGTGTCGATCTCTTGCCCACCTACATCGCGACTTATGGAGGTCTGCTGGTCTCGGCCTCGGTTCAGGTCGCGCACCAGTGGGAGAAGGGCATCGTGCTGAGGCTTGGTAAGTTTCAGTGCCTGCGAGGACCTGGGATCTTCTTCGTCCTGCCGCTGCTCGACCGCGTCGACCGATACATCGACCACCGCGTGCGGGTGACCGACTTCCGCGCCGAGACGACGCTGACGCGCGACACGGTGCCTGTCAACGTGGACGCCATCGCCTTCTGGCTGGTGTGGGACGCCAAGATGAGCGTCCTCGAGGTCGCGAACTATGAGGAGGCGGTCACGCTGAGCGCTCAGACCGCCCTGCGCGACGCGATCGGCCGGCACGAGCTCGCCCAGATGCTCTCGGAGCGCGAGCGTCTGGGTCATGAGATCCAGCAGGTGCTCGACCGCAAGACCGATCCCTGGGGCATCACGATCCAGTCGGTGGAGATCCGCGACATCATCATCCCGAAGGCGCTCGAGGACGCGATGAGCCGCCAGGCCCAGGCCGAGCGCGAACGCCAGAGCCGCGTCATCCTGGGTACGGCCGAGACCGAGATTGCCGAGAAGTTCGCGCGCGCCAGCGAGGCCTATCGCGACAATCCCGTCGCGCTCCATCTGCGGGCGATGAACATGGTGTTCGAGGGGCTGAAGCAGAAGGGCAGCATGATCATCGTGCCATCGACAGCGGTCGAGACCATGGGACTGGGCGCTCTGGGCGGATTGACCGCATTCGGCCACAGCGGCGGGACAGGCGCGGGGCTACCCAGCAGGGACCGCTCCGGTGCGCCAGGGACGCGCGAGGTCGGCGGGACCGCACCCGCCGATGACCTGCCCGGCGGCCGCCTTCATCCTTGAGGTGCTGGCCGGGGAAACGGCCTAGCGATCCAGCTCCCCCGCCAGGGGTTACCGGCCGCACGCCCGGCCGGGGAATCGCCGCGGCGACACTTGGCGTCCAGGAGGGTTACCTGTGGTAGACTGGGAGCTCAGGAACCGGCGCCCAAGAACCTTGTCCCGGTGACGGTGTACGTGAATATGCTATAGGTGATTCGGGGCCGCGCGGAGCGGCAGAGGCGTGCGGAGCAACTCGGTCGGGTAGAGCGGTAGAGGCAGGCAGCCATGAAGTTCATTTCGGTCACATCGCATCAGCGCCATTCGCTGAGCGCCGCGCGCGAGATTGTGACCGCGCTCGAGAAGCACCTGGCCGATGACGGCCTGGCGCCCGATCTGCTGCTGCTCTTTGCCACGCAGGACCACGCCCGGCGCATGCGCGAGGTCGGCGACCTGTTGCGCGGGACGTGGCCCCAGGCCTTCCTGCTGGGCGCCACCGCCGCCGGGATCATCCACTCCGCCGGCCGCTCAGTCGATCGCGGCGCGATGACGGTGATGGCCGGCGCGCTGCCCGGCGTCAAGCTGGCGCCGGTGCTCATGGAGCTGGAAGACTTCGCGGAGCCCCAGGCCGGACTCGAACGCTGGCGCGATCTGCTGGAGCTGCTCCCCGATCCGCAGCTCATGATCCTGTTGGCCGATCCCTTCAGCACGCCGGTGGGGGATCTGCTTGAGTCGCTCAACATGCTCGCGCCGGGCGTGCCGGTGATTGGCGGGTTGGCCAGCGGCGGGCGGCGCCCGGGCTTCAACGTGCTCATGCTGAACGAGACGGTGCGGCGCAGCGGGCTCGTCGGCGCAGCCTTCGGAGGCAACATCCGCGCGGACGTGGTCGTCTCGCAAGGCTGCCGCCCCGTGGGCCGCACCTTCACGGTCACCAAGGCGGACCGCAACGTCATCCAGGAGCTGAGCGGGATGCCGGCCATGCGGGCGCTGCAGGACATGGTCTCAGCGCTGTCGTCCGAGGAACAGCACCTGCTCCAGGAAGGTCTCATGTTCGGGCAGGCAGTGCTGGCCCCCAGTGACCGGTTCGGGCGCGGCGACTTCCTGATCCGGCCCGTCGTGGCGGTGGACCAGAAGGAAGGCACCATCTCGCTGGCGGGCGAGGTCGGTATCGGCAAGACCATTCGCTTCCATGCCTGGGACGACACGCTGGCCGACGATCTGCAGATGCTGCTCCTGCCCCAGATGCTTGACTCCCCGGCCGCCGGCGGGTTCTTGGTGGGAAGCTGGCCGCGGGTGGGCGCGGGCGAGGGGCTCCCGATTCAGCAGATCATCCGCACGCTGGGCTACCGCGTGCCGATGGCCGGCCTGCTCAGCGCCGGCGAGATCGGCCCCATCCGCGGGGCCAACTACCTGCACATGCACACCGCCACCCTGGCGCTCTTCAGGCCGGCGGCGCCAGTGCGGCAGGACCGGCGCACGCTGGACACGCGCAAGCATGTCGGGTAGCAGGGACCCGACCCAGACCCGACCCAGCCCCTTGTTCGCTGCCCCACGCTCCAGGCACGGATCCCGGGTCACGCTCACCCGGCCCCTAGCAGACCCCAGGCACGATCTCCTTGCCCATGTGGTAGAATAGTAGAGAGTTTCGCCCTCCGCGCGCCGGGCCCCCGGCCGCGGCAGCGGACGAACCGTCGCGTCCGGATCGCGGAGCCCCCGGAGGCCCCACACACAGGGAGGATCGCCGCCCCATGAGGTCCTGCATCACAGCGCGTCTCGCCGTCGCCTTCGCCGCCCTCGTTGCCCTCACCGCCGGGTTCGCCCCCGCGGCCGCCGAGGAGCTCACCATCCATTACACCTTCACGCCCCCCGTCTGGGAGGCTGCCGCGCTTTCACCCGGCGATGAGATCCCGTTGATCCCCGGCACGCGCACGATCGGCCATGCGGGAGAGCCCCTGCTGCCGGTGGGCGCCGCGCGCATCCTCCTGCCCCCGGGCGAGGAGATCGTCTCGGTGCGGGTCGTGCCCGAAGCTGCATCGCAGGCATCGGCGCATTTGCCGGCCCCGGCGCAGCGGGAGTATCCGCTCTCCTTCGAGGGCCCCATCGCGCCGACTCAGCCCAAGGCCGCGATCTACTCTAGCGACGCGCTCTTCCCCGAGCAGGCCGGCCGGCTGGCCAGCGTCGAGACCTACCGCGGCCATCGCATCGCCTACGTCGAGCTCTTCCCCTTGCGCGCTCGGCCGGCCTCGCGCCAGGTCGAGTTCGTCTCGGCCCTGCGGGTCGAGATCACGACCGCATCCGATGAAGACGCGCGCGCTCGCTCGGCGGTGACCTTCCGTAGCGACGACGCCACGCGCAATTGGCTGGCACGCCACACCGACAACCCCGACATGGCCGATCGCTACGCCCAGGCTGGTGCCAGCGGTCTCTTCAGCCGCAGAAACCACACCGGTGGCCCGGGCGACAGCCGCACGTTCGTCGACCCGGCCGACACGTACCTGCACGTCATCGTCACCACCCAGGCCCTCGTGCCGGCCTGCCAGCCGCTCGTGGAGGATCGCACGGCCAAGGGTCTGCCCTCTACGATCGTCGAGGTCGACGACATCTACGCGAGCTATACGGGCCGCGACAATCAGGAGCGCATTCGCAACTTCATCCTCGACGCCTACCAGAACTGGGAGAGCGAGTACATCTTCTTCATGGGCGACAACAACGTCATCCCCGATCGGGACTGCTACTGCTACGTGATCGACGAAGGCAACCCGATGGAGACCAACAACCTCTGCTGCGAGCTCTACTACGGCGGCCTGGACGGCACGTGGAACGACGACGGTGATGACCGCTGGGGCGAGGTCGAGGAGGCCGACCTGGCGCCCGACATCCACGTCGGGCGCGTGTGCGCCGACAACGGCAGCGAGGCACTGAACTACGTCAACAAGGTGCTGCGCTACGAGCGCCAGCCGGTCGTCAACGAGATCGAGTCGGCGAGCTTCTACGGCGAGTATCTTTGGGAAGCAACCTACGGCGACTGGTACATGGAGGAGATCCGCCTGGGCGCCAGCACCTGGGGCTACACGACCGCCGGCGTGCCGCTCGACTGGACCACGACGACGTTCTACGAGGAGTTCGGCAGCTGGAGCGGCAGCCAGTTCATCAGCAAGATGTCGAGCGGCTGCCACATGGCCCACCACCTCGGCCACGCCAACGAGACCTACGACGTCAAGGTCTATGTCTCCGACATCCCCTCCTTCACCGCCGACGGCCTCACCCACACCTACAACTTCGGCTACTCCCAGGGCTGCTACGCCGGGTGCTTCGACGAGTCCGACTGCATCCACGAGGAGTTTGTCCACGCCGAGAAAGGCTTCGTGGCCTGGATCGGCAACACGCGCTACGGCTTCGGCGTGCACTACACGACCAACGGCTCCTCGCAGTACTACCATCGCCAGTTCGTCGATGCGCTCTTCGCTGAAGGCTTGAACGAGCTAGGGGCGGCCAACGACGATTCGCGCACGGACAACGTGCCCTACATCGCCTACGAATCCAACCGCTGGGTGCACTACGAGGTCACCGCCTTCGGCGACCCCGCGATGCCGCTCTGGACGGCCCGCCCGCGGACACCCCAGCTCGACCATGCCGGGGTCTTCGTGCTCGGCATGACCAGCTACGCCGTCACCGTGTCAACCAACAGCCAGCCGGTCGCGGGGGCGCGCGTCTGCCTGTGGGACGAGCTGGGCACCTGTTACGGCTTCGGCGTCACCGACGCGACCGGGGACGTCACAATTGCCGTCACACCGGGCTATCCCGGCACCATGCACCTCGTCGTCTCGGACGCCGACCTGCTCGTGACCGAGACAACCTTCCCCATCGTGCCCAACGGCCCGTACGTCGTGATCGACTCGCACTCGATCGACGACAGCATCGGCGGCAACGCCGACGGCGATTGCGACGCGGGCGAGACGATCGAGCTGTTCGTCAATCTGGGCAATGTCTGGAGCGCGCCGATCGCCGACGTCACGGCCACGCTGACGTGCGCGAGCCCCGAGGTCACGATCCTCGACGGGTCGGCGGCCTACGGCACCATCCCCGGCGGCGGCGTCGCGGGGGGCCAGGGCGGCGATCACTACACCTTCCACATCGCCGGCAACTGCCCCGACCAGCACGCGCTACCCTTCACGTTGGACATTCGCGACAGCGGCACGGGGCACTGGACGGGCTCGTTCACCTACACAGCCGACGCGCCCACGCTCGCGATTGTGGCGCTGGAGATCGACGACACGGCCGGCGGCGACGGCGACGGCTGCCTCGATCCGGGCGAGAGCGCCTTGGTCTTCGTGCGCCTGAGCAACTCCGGCCACCGCAGCGCGACGACCGTCGCCGGGATGCTCTTCTCCGGCGGCGGAGGGCTGGTCGTCACCCAGGCGGTCGGGAATGCGCCGGAAATCCCCACGGGTGGTGCCGTCACCTTGGCGCCGGCGTTCGAGGTCACGCTCGATCCCGGCGCCCTGTCCCCGGGCATCGTCAACTGCCGGCTCCGCGTCACGGCCGACTGGGAGTTGGCCATCGACCTCACCGCCGCGATCGGGATCGGCGGCTTCGCCGACGACATGGAGGCGGGCGAAGGCGCCTGGACCCACGCGGTCGTCACCCCGGGCTTCAGCGACCAGTGGCACCTCTCGAGTCAGCGCAACCACACCTCGGGTGGATCCCATAGCTGGAAGTTCGGCGCGGCGGGCACGGGCAACTACGCGGACCTCGCCGACGGCGCGCTCGTGACCGAGGAGATCGAGATCGCCGAGACGACCGTGCTGACCTTCTGGCACTGGATCGCGGCCGAGGTGAGCTCCGCCTATCCGGGCCGCTGCTACGACGGCGGCCTCGTCGAGATGTCGCTGGACGGCGGCGCCTGGGTGCCGGTCGCGCCCGACGGAGGCTATCCCTACCTGATCCGCACGGGCGGAAACCCGGGGCCGTTCCCCGCGGACACACCGGTCTTCTCGGGCTCGCATGACTGGCAGCCGGAGATCTTCACCATCGAGGGGCCGGCCGGAATGGCGCGTTTCCGCTTCCGCTTCGGCAGCGACGGGGCCGACGCCATGGAGGGCTGGTACATCGATGATGTCGAGGTCCACTCCTGGCCGCCGGCGAGCGCCGTTGCGGAACCCGGGCGTGCGGTCGCTTTGCGGCCGGTGCTCCTCGCCAACCGCCCGAACCCGTTCACGCCCGAGACGCGCATCGCCTTCCTGCTCCCAAGCGCGAGCCAGGTGCGGCTGAGCGTGCTGGACCTGGAAGGGCGCGTCGTGCGCAGCTTGATCGACGAGCCGCTCCCGGCCGGCCGGCACGACGTGATCTGGGACGGTGCGGATGGGGGCGGACACCCGCAGCCGGCGGGCATCTACTTCTACCGACTGGAGAGCGATGCCGTCAGTCAGGTGCGCAAGATGACACTGCTGCGATAAGGACCGGGGGAATCGACGGCGGCCAGGGCGTGAACAAGGCCTATCGGCCTGAGGGGTGCAGTGTGATCGAAATCCGGGCCAGGCATGCATACCGACCCACCCGACGCCTTCGCTGCGCGTTCCCGGCCACCGCGATCAGCCTGATCGCGGTGGTGGGTCTGCTGGCTGCCACCCCCACGAATGCATCGACCGGCGCGCCGACCGCGACGTTTCCCGCCCAGGCCGGGGCCGGCACCGGCGCGCCTCCCGAGCACGCCTGCCGCCTGTGGGGCATGATCGGCACCGCGCCGGACGACGCCGTGCTCGACGATCAGCTCGTCAGCGGCACGCACTCGCTGATGACGCTGGCCTCCTCGAATCGCGACGGCTGGGGCGTCGCCTATTGGGCCACGGGCTTGAGCGGCATCGATCTGGGACGCCCGCAGGTGCTGCGCGGTGGTCCGCCCGCGAATGATCCCAACGATCCGCGCTACCGGCTCGCGGCCGCCGAGATCGGGCAGCAGGACGCGCACTGCGCCGTCGTGCACGTCCGCGCCGCCTCGAGCGGGCACGCCAACGCACCCGACCCCCACCCCTTCGTGCGCGGCAATCTGTGTCTGGCTCATAACGGCTCGGCCGTCATCGCGACCATGCAGGCGCTGCTCGAGGAAGGGACCCCGGGCTATCTCGAGAAGCATCCCCCGGACTACGACACGCCCTACGTCGACAGCGAGCTCTACTTCCTCTACGTGCTCAAACGGCTCGAGCTGGGGGATCCATCCGGGGAGGGGCCGCGCCCGGCGTGCGTGAGCCACGCCATCCGAGACGCGGCCTTACGCATGTACGACGCCGGCGCAGCAACCACCTCGATCAACTGCGTGGTCGCCAGCGACGATACGCTCTACGCCCTGCGCTTCGACACCAGCGACCAGACCCGCTACAAGCTGCGGTACAAGAAGATCCCCGGGGCGTGGGTCGTGGCCTCCGAACCGGTGGGCACCGACACTACCGGCTGGAGCTCGGTGCCGCCCAAGAGCTTGGCGATCTTCACCCCGCTCGATCCGCCCCGCATCCTGACGGTCTTCCCGCCCGCCAGCGCTTGGCTGGCGCTGGAAGAGGTGAAAGTTGATGATGACCCGCTTGGCCAGAGTCAAGGCAATGGCGACGGCGTTCTCAATGCGGGCGAGATTGTGGAATTGAACATCCGTCTGCAGAACGTGGGCGGGACAACCGCCACGCAGATCCTGGGCGTGCTGTGCGCCGCGGACGCCTTCTGCACCGTCCTGGACAGCAGCAACGCCTACCCGGATCTGCAGCCGGAACAGAGCAGCCTGCCGGTGTCACCTTTCGTTGTACACGTCAGTCCGACGGCACCGGCTTTTTTCAACGCCAGTTTTTCGCTGCGCGTGATGGCGGAGATCGGTCCCGCGGATGGACGCGTGCCCGCACTCTGGACGCGTACGTTCACACTGCCCGGCCGTTCCGCCAGCTTGGCGTGTCCGTTCACCATCGCGGCCGACCTGGGCGGGGGCAACCTCGAGCCGGGCGAAGACGGCACCCTGCTCATCGCCCTCGAGAACCGCGGCGCCGCGGGCGCCACCTCGCTCGTGGGCCAGGCGGAGGCGACGTCACCCTACCTCGAAATCCTGCAGCCCCTGGCCGGTATCGACACCCTGGCGATCGGCGAGATCGAGACCCTGGCGCCGCCCTATGAGGTGCGCGTGTCGCCCGAGGCGCCCAATCCCGAAATCCTGACCGGGGACTTGCACGTGACCGCCGACTGGGGTCTGACCACGCGGATTCCTTTCGAGATCCCGGTCGGCGGCTTCGTGGACCCCTTCGAGGGTGGGCCGGGTGAATGGAGCCACACGAGCGGCCTCGGCGGTTACGGCGATGCTTGGCACCTGAGCACGATGCGCAATCACACGCCCGGCGGGTCGACGAGCTGGAAATGCGGCTCCCCCGATTCCGGCGCCACCTACCCCAATCTGCTCGACGCCATCCTGGAATCGCCGGTCGTGCCGCTGGCGCGCCGCACCCAGCTTTGTTTCTGGCACTTCCTGCAGGCCGAGCTGGACTTCGGCCATTTCGGGAAGGCCTGCGATGGCGGCATCGTTGAAGCTTCCATCAATGGTGGGCCGTGGACGCAGATCTACCCCGCGACCGGCTACGACTTCATCATTGGCGCGAGCAGTCCGCCCGGACCGTTTCCGCCGCAGACACCCGTCTTCTCGGGCTGGTGGCTCTGGCGCGAGTCGGTCTTCGAGATCGAGGGCTTCACCGGAACGATTCAGTTCCGCTTCCGCTTCGGCAGCGATGGGGAGAATCTGGCCGAGACCCTCGAGGGCTGGTACATCGACGACGTGCGCGTCTTGGGCACCAACTCGGCCTCGGGCGTCGAGACGGAGATCGCGGTGCCGCTGCGCCCGGCGCTCACCGTCGGCGGACCCAGCCCGTTTCGCGATCAGACGCTGATCCTGTACGACGTGGCGCGCGGCGGCGACATCGAACTGAGCATCCTCGACCTGGAAGGCCGCGTGGTGCGTCGCCTGGTCCGGGGCCCACGCTCCATGGGCCGCCACCGCCTCGTGTGGGATGGCCGCGACCATGCTGGACACCCGGTTCCCGCGGGCCTCTACTTCTACCGTCTGGAAAGTCGGGCGGAGGCGTTTGAGGAAGTGCGCCGCGTAATCCGCGTGCGCTAGGGCGGTGCCCTCTCACTCCGCGGGCAGAATCACGCGCGGCCGCGGCGTCGCCCGCCCCGGGGAGGAATGCCGGTGAACATCGGCGCCAAGCTGACCCTGCTGCTGGTCGTGCCGATCATGCTCCTGATGGCCGTCTTCGGATACATCGACGACCGCCGCACCAGACGCGCGCTCCATTCCGAGCTCGTCCTCGAGGGCCGCTCGGTGGCCCGAACACTGCAGCTCGCCATGGAGGATTACTTCCGCAATCGGGACCTGCAGGACGTGCGCGAACTGGTGGACAACGTGACGCTCTACGAGCGGATCCTGGGCGTGCGGGTTTTCAACGCCGCCGGCGGGCTGATCTACCAGTCGGCGAGCCTGGCCGACCAGCCATTCGTCTTCGGCGAGGTCCTCGGGCGGGTGTTACGCGAGGGCGTGACCGACCAATCCGAGCGCAAGATCGGCAACCGGCCGACGATCTCCTTTCTCGCCCCGTTGACCAGCCCGGCCGGTGCGCGCTTCGGGGCGCTACAGGTGTTGCAGCTCGCCTCCTTCATGGACGAGGAGGCGCGCACATCGCGGCAGTCGATCCTCCTGCTGACGCTGGTCATGGCCCTCGCCATCACGGCGACGGTCTTCCTGATCAGCTACTTCAGCCTGAGCCGCCCCACCCAAATGCTGGTCCGCAGTTTCCGCCAAGTGGGATCCGGCGACCTGAGCGCGCGCGTCCCCGTTGCCTCGCGCGATGAGTTCGGCCGCCTGGCGCAGGAGTTCAATGCCATGGCCGAACGCCTGGCCGAGGCCGAGCGCACCGTGTTGGCGGAGCAGGACCTGCGCCGCCGGGCCGAAAAGGCCATGCGCATGTCACAGCGCCTGGCCAGCCTGGGGCGGCTCTCCGCGGGCCTGGCCCACGAGATCGGCACGCCGCTCAACATCATCAGCGGACGCGTCGAGACGCTGCAACGCAAGATGTCGATGGACGAGGCGGCCGAGCGCAACCTGCAGAGCATCCTCGGTCAGATCGATCGCATCGCGCGCACGGTCCATGGTATGCTCGACTTTGCCCGGGCCCGCGCGCCGCAGCTCCAGCCGGTCGATCTCACTCGGGTGTTGCACAGCGTCATCGAGTTCCTCGACCCACGCTTCGAGCGCCGGGGCATCGATGTGCGATTGGAGCTCCCCGAATCCCTGCCCTGGATCTCCGCCGATCGCGACCAGCTCAGCCAGGTGTTCCTCAATCTGAGTCTCAACGCCGTCGAAGCCATGCCGGAGGGCGGGCGGCTGGAGATCGCGGTATCGCTCGCGACCCGGATAAGTCCCCTACGGCCGCATGACTCCGAGGCCGAGTATGCGACCGTGGTCTTTGGCGACACAGGCCACGGCATTGCGCCCGACGTCTTGGCGCAGGTCTTCGATCCCTTCTTCACGACCAAGGATGTCGGCGAGGGTTCGGGGCTGGGGATGTCGATCGCTTACGGAATCGTCCAAGAACACGGGGGATGGATCGACGTCGCGAGTGAGGTGAACCGGGGCACCCGGGTCACCGTCAACCTCCCGGTCGATTCGCAACCTGCCCGGGGAGAGGGATCATGAGCGACCGTGGTCAGGTGGCAATCCCGCCTACGATTCTCATCGTCGAGGATGACGCCGAGATGCGCGACCTGCTCGGAGAAGTGCTGCTGGAAGCCTCGTGCCGCGTTCTCGGGGCCGCCGATGGCGACGAGGCTCTCGACGCGTTTCTGCGCACGGATATCGATGTCATCGTCACCGACCTGATGATGCCGGGCATGACGGGCAGCGAGTTGCTGGAGGAAGTGCGGCGGCGGCGCCCTGATGTGCCGGTCATCATCATCACCGCGTTCGGCACGATCGAGTCCGCCGTCGAAGCGATGAAGCGCGGCGCCTACCACTATCTGACCAAGCCCTTCCGCATGGAGGAGTTCGTCGCCACGGTGTCGGCGGCCCTGCGCGAGCGACGCTTGATGCAAGAACTGTCGGCCTTGCGCGCGGCCTTTGCCGGGGGCGATGCGAGCTTCGTGGCCCAGAGCGCCGCCATGCGGGCCGTGTTGGAGACGATCACGCGGGCCAGCGGGGCCGACACACCAGTGCTGATCCAAGGCGAAAGCGGTACCGGCAAGGAACTGCTCGCGCGCATCCTCCACACCCGCAGCCGACGCTTGGGGAAGCCCTTCCTGGCAATCAACTGCGCGGCCATCCCGGAGACTCTGCTCGAGAGCCAGCTCTTCGGTCATCGCCGCGGCAGCTTCACCGACGCCCGTGAGGATCGGCCGGGCCTATTCCAGCAGGCCGACGGCGGCACGGTCTTCCTCGACGAGATCGGGGACATGCCTGTGGCGCTGCAGGGCAAGATGCTGCGCGTGCTCCAAGAAAAGGAAGTCCATCCCCTAGGTGCGGATGCTCCCATGCCGGTCGACGTGAGGATTGTGGCTGCCACACACCGCAACCTGCCAGCCCTGATCGGGTCCAGCTCGTTCCGCGAGGACTTGTACTATCGGCTCAACGTGATCAGTGTGCGGGTGCCGCCGCTGCGCGAACGCACCGACGACCTCGTACCGCTGCTGGCTCACCTGCTCGAGAAGCACGGCCTGCGCCTGGGGCGGCCGGGCTGCACCGTGGCGCCGGACGCGCTCGAAGTAATGCGTCGCTATGCGTGGCCAGGCAACGTACGTGAGTTGGAAAACGTCGTGGAGCGCGCCTTGGTGCTCGGTGTTGACAACGTCATCGGGCTGGACGACCTGCCCGACACGCTGCTGCAGCGGCCGCGCGCCGACGCACCCCCGGCGACGGGCCCGCTGCCGATCGCCGAACTCGAGCGCCAGCACATCCTGAAGACGATGCGCTTGGTAGGCGGCAACAAGGCGGCCGCCGCCCGGCTGCTCGGGATGGATCGCAAGACGCTCTATCGCAAGTTGGAATCCTATCGCATCGGTGACGGGCCGGCCCCCGGTCCCGATTCTCCCCAGTCGTAGCGTTCTGCCCCACGGCGCGCAACTCGTGCTCGGGATAGTCATTCCCGGTTGGGCGGCGTCATGCCCGCTCGAGAACAGGGCGCGGCGCCCCACCAGTGCCCGGAATCCCATCTTGCCAAATCCTATTCTTGGAAATAGTTACAAGACTCGTCACTCTGGCATCCTCCTTGCGGCGGGGGCAACAGCACGACTTCCCTCGCTCGCGTGGCGGCTGGTCGCCGCGGCAGGCGAAGCCCAGGTGCCCGCCGCCACGCAGAGTGCCTGGGGGAACTTCAGAGGACCGGCCCCCCGCCAGGGGGGCGTGGTCCCGTCATCGCACAACGGAAATGTGCGGGCAGGAGGCTTCGGACATGAAGCGGATCTACACGCTCGCAGCGGCCCTGCTGGCCGGCACGCTCCCCGCGGCGGCGGACCAGAATGATCTCACCGGCGGGGTGCTGATCACCCACCACGTGCAGTCGCTGACCTACACCGCAGATGTGGAGGACTGGGCCGCGGCCTACACGCCCTACGCCATCACCAGTTCGCAGAACCAAGTGGCCCGTATCAACGGGCCGCTGGACAATTCGATCTGGTTTGTCCTGGCCGCGTGGGACGAGCCAAAGGTATGGAAGGGCGTGGCGTTCGGCTTTGCGAACTACTCAGCCAACATGTTCGGCTTCTACAATTCCGGACCCTGCTACCCAGCGTCGGGCGGACTCGAGCTCCCCACGGCAGGGTGGCCCGGACCGAATGAGGGGATGGCGATTGTCGGCACCGGTGCGACCGGGTACTGGACGGGCAACTATGTCCCGGTCTACTGGTTCGCCGGGTATGCCTACGGCCCGGCCCAGGGATCCACGATCATTCAGATCGGCGTCGAGCCAGCTACGAGCAGTTGCGAGTTCAGCAACACCCAAGACCCACCGCAGCTCTACCCGCTCGCGCTCGCCAACCGCGGAGGGCTGGGCATCAACACCGATGGCGTGCGCGTGCATCCAGTCCATGTGGCCCCCGAACGCGCCTGCTGTCATCCGACCACCTATGCTTGTACGATCAAGACCGAGGCTGATTGCGCAAACGCCGGGGGCATCTGGAAGCCCGACGAGCCCAGATGCGAGCCGGTCAACCCGTGCATCCCCCTGGGCGCCTGCTGCTGGGGCACGGCCACGATCCGCTGCGATATCTACTCGGAGGCCACGTGTCTGACCAAACCCCACCCGCTCTACGGCCAGGGAGTCTGGAAAGGTGAGGGGGTGCCTTGCGACCCCTATCCCTGCATGGTGGCCTCCGAGCGCGTCTGCTGTCTGCCTGACGAGAGCTGCGAGCTTCTGACCGCAATCCAGTGCAGCGCCCTGGGCGGGACGTGGCATGGGAGCTACACGACCTGCGCCGACGCACATTGCGACGCATTGGGAGCCTGCTGCGTGAATACGGTCTGCCACATGGTCTGGGAGGCGGAGTGCAAGGTCCTCAACGGCATGCCCTCGACCCAGCCGTTCGTACCAGGGCGCATCTGGCATCCCAGTCACACCTGTGAGATTCCGGACAACCCTTGCTACGGGACGCCTGTCAACCAGGCCACTTGGGGCAGGATCAAGTCGCTCTACCGCTAACCCACGGCCCGAGCGAGCCGTCGCCACCCCTTCCGGCATCGGTGGATCTTCGCGACGGCCCCCCGGGCGCAATCGAGGAGCGCACGGTGATGCCACCTGAGTGCTCGCAGCCACCGGCCAGCTTCGGATGGAGCGGCGGACTCGAAGAATGCACTTGGGATCAGATCCAGCGGCCGGGCTGCTACATCTTCGCCGATACCGGCGACCTCGTGCGGGTGCCCATCGAAGGCCTCACGGCCAGCTCGACGCCGGTCATCTCGGTGATCTCGCGCGTGCCCCGCAAGCTGGCGCGCGTCTCCCACAACGTCACGGAGGCGGTCCACGTGCTGCGGAGCGTCGCCCTAGAAAACGGTTACAAGGTCAACTTCTGATCGGACCCCGATGCCGGCATTGGCAGTGGCATCGACATCACGGTGCGCGGGTGGCACCACGCCGCGTCTCGGCACAGTGAAAGGCGCTGTGCTGGACAAACCCTGGCCGGTAACGGCGCGTGCCGCCCGAGCTTCCGCCGGCGCGGGACCCGGACAGGGCCCGCGCCGGCTTTCGTCGGTGGCCGCTCACGTCTCGGGCAGAATCACGCGCGGCCGCTGCACCCCCACGCGCAGGACCGTGGTGCCGTCGACGAGCGCCAGGCGGCCCGCGTGCCCTTCGAGGTGCGCGCGAGTTTCCGCCTCAATCCCCACCTCCCCAAACCCCTCCGTCACGACCAGCGTGTAGGGCAGTTCCCGATCGATCACCTCGGCCAGGTGCACGCTGCCCGCGATCACACCGGCCACCCCGGCGGCGGCCAAAGGATCGATCTCATCCGCTGCCAGCCATTCACGAACGACAACGTCCCCGGAGCGGGCCTCGCCCAGCTCCAGTGGTCCGGCCGCCTCGCCCCCGCGACCCCAGGTGCCGTCGATCGCGATCGCCTCGGCCGCCACCCGACACCCGCGCGCTGTGACCGCGGTCACGCGGCCAGGCAGCCACGCCCGCACTTCCAGCTCCTCGCGCAGCGGCTCGATCGTGACGATGCCGTGGCCGAGATCGATCTGCTGGATACGCCCGCGCACCGGTGACGGACAGGGGCGCAGCCCGCCGCTCCGCAGGATGGCCGCCAGCCATTGCCCGCGCTCGACCGGCTGGCCGACCGCCACGCGCAGATGCGGGCGGATCTGCTCGGCGTGCAGCATGAGGTGCTTGGCCACGGGCACCGCCACGAGCTGGCGCGCTTCCTCGGGTCGCTCGCGCACGACCAGGACCCCGGTGGGCAGGATGCGCTCGATGCGGCCCGCGACGGGCGAGTTGTACGTTCGCGTGCGCAGCGGCCCAACCTTGTGGCGCGCGATGACATCGCCCTCCGTCAGTTCGTCGCCCACGCGCCTGAGCAGGCAGGCGGCTGTCTCCTGCGGCGCGACTCGCAGCGCGCCGGCGACATCGAGGAAGAAGGGCCGCAGGAACTCGCGGCTGCTACGCGCGACAAGCGCATCCGAACCGACCCGCTCGCCCACCTGGACGAAGACCTCGCCGGGTGCCGCCAGCTCGCGGGCCAGCTCGAGCGTTCCGTGACGGATGCGGTCGGCGTTGCCCGCCCCCGCGTCACCCCGTCCGGGCAATCCTTCGGGGGGTGCCGTGCGCGCGGACCGTTCGATCTCTCCGGCGCGTCCCAGCCGGACCAGACCGACCTCCTCGAGCAGGTGCACCGCCAGCTCCGGCGCCACCTCGGACAGCGCACCCAGATGCGGGAACATGAAGGCGCTGTCGACGGCCAGCTCGACCGACTTCTCCGGCCGCAACGCCGCGAGCAGGATGCGCGCGGCCACGGCGCGGGGAGAATGCGACAGGATGCCTCCGCTGCCGATCACGAGATCGTAACCCCGCAACGCCAGTTCTTCGCGCCGGAGCGACTTGCGCGCCGCAGTCTGGATGAACTCGCGGCTGATGCGCAGCTCCGTGTGCGAGCGACTGAGCGACACGCCGCGCAGCACATCAAGGTGCTCCTTCACAGCCTCGCGCACGGCGACCACCGCCACCGCGCGCTCCATCCGCGCCGCGTTCCGGCTGCCCGGCAGCACCGTCGGCTGGACCAGCTTGCCGCCGATCAGGTCCCAGATCTCACGCGCGCCAAGCGGGTCGTCCGCCTCGTGCGGACCCTGCGCGTCGCGGAGCTGGCGCGTGCCCGGTGGGCCCTCGAGCGCACCGACGATGGCATCGATGCCGGCCTGGCGGGCAACGTTGACGATGCTGTAGCTCATCCCCAGGTTGGCGCTGACCGTGCGCCAAACCCGGCCCTCGCTGGCGGTGAAGACGTCCGTCGTCGCACCACCGATGTCGACCGCCAGGATCCGCAGGCCCAGCCGCCCTGAGGCGCACTCGAGAATCCGCGCGAAGGCCGCGGGCGTCGGCAGGATCGGCCGGTCGACCCACGTGGTCAGCCGCTCATACCCGGGAGCCTGGGACATGACGTGATCCATGAAGAGCTCATGGATCGCCGCCCGGGCCGGGTCGAGATCTTCGCGATCCGCGGTCGGCCGGATGTTCGGAACCGGATGGAAGAGGTAATCCGCCCCGAGCGTCGTTTGGACGAACTCCCGCGCGTGAACGTTTCCGGCGTAGATGACCGGCAGCGCCTTCGTGGGGCTGAGCTTCGGCCGCAGGCCCGCTGCGCGGATCAGTTCGGCCAGAAAGGCCGGCCCCGAGAGCGCATCGCCGTCGAAGCCGCCCGCCAGCAGCACCATGTCCGGACGCAGCCGCGCCAGCGCCTCGATCTTCTCGTAGGGGGTGCGCCCGTCGTCCATGGCGAACACGTCGAGCAGGATGGCGCCGCCCCCGAGGGCGACGCGCTCCGCGCTGCGGCTGGTCACCTCGCGCACGAGCCCGGTCACGACCATCGCCAGGCCGCCGCCAGCGGAGGAAGTCGACAGATAGGGCACGGCCGGCCGGTCCGCGGCCATCAGCGGCACGCCGGTGGCATCCTCGAGGGCCCGCAGCGCCTGGGTGACACCGACGGTCACATCCTCGTAAGGCCGCTCGACTGTGGTGGGCGCCTCGCGGCGATCGAATCGCCAGCCGCCGTCGCGGCGGAAGAGGAGGGCCTTCGTGGTCGTGCTGCCCACATCGGTGATGCAGAAATGTTCCGGATGCTCCGGAAAGCCCTTGTTCAAGCGCCCCTCCACCGACCGCTCATCCCTCCCGGCCGCGGGACCAGGTCCGGGTCATGCTCATTCAGCGCTCTCCATGATCTTCACGAGCAGCTTGCGTGTGCGCGGACCATCGAACTCGCAGAAGTAGATCCCCTGCCACGTGCCCAGCACCAACCGCCCGTTCTCGACCAGGACGCACTGGTCGCACCCGATCAGACTCGACTTCATGTGCGCGGCGCTGTTGCCCTCCGTATGGTGGTAGTAGCCCTGCTGCCAGGGCACGATCCGGTCCAAGTCGGCCAGAATGTCGTGAACCACGGTGGGATCGGCATTCTCGTTGATGGTGATCGCCGCTGTGGTGTGTGGCGTGTACAACCAGGCCACACCCGCTTGGATGCCCGCTCCTTGGACAACCGCCTGGACCTGATCGGTCACATCGAGGAGCTGCGCATGAGCCCCGGTCCTGATCGTGAGCGTCTTCATCACCGGTGGATCCTCCTCCGACCCGGCGGTCTCAGCTCGCTGATCCCGCGGGCCAGGCGAACACCGCCGCCAACTCCGCCGAGTCCGCAGGTCAGGCGAACACCCCCGCCAACTCCGCCGAACACGCGCGGCAGCGACTCCCCTCCAATCCCTCGGCCTCGGCGACGTGCCACGTTCGCCGGATGAGCAGGGCCCCGCAGCCCGGACAACGGGTGCTCTGCGCGTCCGCCTCCGCCACGTTGCCCACATAGACGAACCGCAACCCCTTCTCGCGGGCGATCCGGCGAGCGCGGGTGAGCGTCTCAACGGGTGTGCGCGGGCGGTCGGTCATCTGGTGAGCGGGGTGGAACGCCGTCAGGTGGAGCGGCACGTCCACGCCGAGGTTAGCGCGGATCCATTCGCATTCGGCCGCGATCAGGTCGTCGCTGTCGTTCAGCCCGGGTATCAGCAACGTGGTGATCTCTAGCCAAATGCGCGTCTCCTGGGCGATCCACCGCAGCGTGTCGAGCACCGGCTCAAGATGGGCCTGGGCCTGTTGGGCGTAGAAATCCTCGCTGAAGCCCTTGAGGTCGACGTTGGCCGCGTCCAACAAACCGAACACCTCGGTCCGCGCCTCAGGCGTGACATAGCCGTTGGTGACCGCCACGTTGCGGATGCCCCGCGCGCGGGCCAGGGCGCTGACCGCCAGCATGTACTCGGCGAAGACGGTGGGCTCGTTGTAGGTGTAGGCGATCGCCGGCGAGCGCTCGCGCACGGCCAACTCCACGATCTCCTCCGGAGCGACAAAACGCCCGCGCGCGCGACCGATCTGGCCCCGGCTGAGCGTCCAGTTCTGGCAGAAGCGGCATCCGAGCGTGCATCCCACCGTCCCGAAACTCAGCACCGCGGTGCCCGGCAGGAAATGGAAGAGCGGCTTCTTCTCGATCGGATCGCTCGCCAGACTGGAAGGGTACCCGTAGGTCAAGGCGCGCAACCGCCCGCCGACGTTGCGGCGTACGCCGCAGAAGCCGGCCTGCTCCTCATTCAGGCGACACCTGCGCGGGCAGAGGCTGCAGATCACGGCGCCCGGTCGGTCGGGGTCGGGCCGCCACCAGCGCGCCTCGTAGAGCTGTTCCATGACCCACTACCTCCCGCTGTGTCCTGGTAGCTGGCGGTACCAGGCATTGGGATCGCACCCGTCGAGGGCGGCGAAAAGCGACTTGGCCGCGGTCGTGGTCAGCGTGGCCTCCGTGTTGACGAACCAGTCCCGGCACGGGCGATGCCCTTCCTCGACGTACTCGAGGGCCTGGAAGGCGCACTCCAGGCGGTCCGCATCACGGGCCACGCGCGCGGCGAACGTGCCGGCGGCGGCATACTCCGCGTGGATGGCCGCGAGCTCTTCCCGCGCGGGCAGGGTGGCCACCTGGTCGGCGAAGACGCGCCCTTCGACCGGCTTCGGGTCGAGGTAGCGCTGCCCGACCTTGTGCTGGTCGTTGAGGCGGGCCTCGTGGACATCGTGCGCCAGACACATGAGCACGACGCGGGCCGGGTCGGCTCCCTCGGCCTGGGCGAGGAAGTACCCGATCCAGGCGCAGCGGAAGCTGTGCTCGGCGATCGACTCCGGGTCGCGCACGCCGGCTACCCACCACCCGGATCGGGCGATGCGTTTCATGTGGCCGATTTCGAACAGAAACCGCGCAATCGACTCCATGCCTTCCTCCGCGCCCCCCACCGGCCGCTTGCCAGCGTGCCCTTCAGGCCCTGAGGATGCGCGCCTGGCGGGCTCGATTCGGCCGGACCGGAAGGTGACTTAGGACTCAAGGTCGCGGGCAAAGCTCCGATGAATGTCAGTGTGCAAGGTTCGCGGCCCCGCCGCAATGGCCTTGTCGAACAGAAATCCGATCTGTAAGACGAAGGCGTTACCGAGGTGATCTCGCCAGAGAGACCTCCACGGTGGCGCCTTCTCCAGTTTGCAGCCAGTGATGGGGTGTCGTCCGCAGCGAAAGCGGGCAGTACGTGATCTGACTCAGGGGGGGCGGCACCCCATCCAGGGCTTTGGGGGAAGGGAGGATCGGAGTAGGAACTGGATCGGGTGATTCATGTCACCCTCGATGCGAGACTCTCCCGGCTTCACCTGCCAGGCCGGGGATGTAACCGTAGCATCGACGACCCAACACGTCTCCGGGGTCGCCGCGCCCAGCACTCCGCACCTAGGAGCAGCTTCCCGGAACTCCGGACCTCCCGACTCTGCCAGAACCGGCCCGCCCGGGCCGGTTCTGGCGTTGTAGCCCCCCCTCCTGGACCCACGCCAGGCCTCAGTCCTCTGGACGACGGTGCAGCCGCCCGTGTACGATTCCGCCCGTCCTGCCCGTGCGGCTAGGCCTGGTCGGGCCCAGCGCCCGGGTGTGGGCGCCCCGAGGGGAGGGGAGGAAAGCACAGGTCGCGCCGGCCGTTCGCCGACCTGCTGGGGGGAGTTGATCGCATGACCCACACAACGCCGGATTCGAAACCCGCCGCGCCGGCCGACCCGGCCGCAGAAATGGAACGTCTGCCCATCGAGGGCTTCCAGGGCACAGCGGAAGAGATCGAGCGGCAGTGGTACGAGAAGGTCTACAAGGGCCGCGGTGACAGCATGCTGCAGCTCACTTGGCGGGCGGTACTGATGGGCTCGGTCCTGGGCGGGGTTCTCTCGCTAACCAACCTCTACATCGGTCTGAAGGCGGGCTGGGGCTTCGGCGTGGCCATCACAGCCTGCATCCTCTCGTACGCCATCTGGACCTTTCTGCACAAAATCAAGCTGGCCCGCACACCGATGACGATCCTCGAGAACAACTGCATGCAGTCGACCGCCAGCTCGGCCGGCTACTCGACCGGCGGCACGCTCGTCTCGGCCTTCGCCGCGTTCATCCTGCTCAATGACACGACGATGCCGGTGGGGCTGATGATGGCCTGGGTCTTCTTCCTGGCCCTCCTGGGCGTGACGATGGCTATCCCCATGAAGCGCCAGATGATCAACGTCGAGCAGCTCCGCTTCCCGAGCGGCATCGCCGCCGCCGAGACGCTGCGGGCGTTGCACTCGAAGGGCGAGCTGGGGATGCAGTCGGCGCGGGCCCTGGGCGTGGCCGGGCTCTTCGGGCTAGGGAGCAAGTTCCTGACCGAGGGTCTCGTGCGGATCCATACCTCTCTTGAACCCTACATGATCGGGACCTGGATCGGCGCGCTCAATGAACGCGCCTTCGGATCCTCCTGGATGGGCCGCACCGTGCTCTTCTCGTGGGAGCCGATGTTCATCGCCGCCGGCGCGATCACCGGCCTGCGCGTGTGCGTCTCGATGCTCATCGGCAGCATCACCTGCTGGATGATCGCCGCCCCCCTCCTGCAGAGCCACGGCCTGGTGGTCCCCGAGGGCGGCTACCGCAACATCGTCACCTGGACGCTGTGGGCCGGCACCGCTTGCATGGTCACCTCGGGCATCCTGACGTTTGCAATGCAGTGGAAGAGCGCCGTGCGTGCCTTCAGCGGCATCGGCAAGATGTTCCAGCGCGGCCGCGTGCAGAGCGACGATCCGCTGCAAGCGATCGAGACGCCCTCGTACTGGTTCTTCCTCGGCCAGAGCGCCGGATTTGCCGGGCTGGCCGTGCTGGGCCACATCACCTTCGGCATGCCCTACTGGCAGACCTTCATCGCGGTGATCCTCTCCTTCGCGCTCGCGCTCGTCGCCTGCCGCGTGACCGGCGAAACCGACACGACGCCGGTCGGCGCGATGGGCAAGATCACCCAGCTCACTTTCGGCGCGATCAGCCCGGGCAATATGAACGTGAACCTGATGAGCGCCAACGTCACGGCCGCCTGCGCCGGATCGTCGGCCGACCTCTTGACCGACCTCAAGAGCGGCTACCTCCTGGGCGCCAACCCCAAGAAGCAGTTCATCGCGCAGTTCGCCGGCATCTTCGTCGGCACGCTCATTCCGGTGCTCTGCTTCAACATCCTCGTGCCCAACGCGTCGGTCCTGGGCGGCGACCAGTTCCCCGCCCCGGCGGCCCAGACGTGGAAGGCGGTGGCCGAGGCGCTGAGCCGCGGCCTGAGTTCGCTCGAACCGGTCAAGCTCTGGTTCATCCTCATCGGCGGCCTGGTGGGGATCATCCTGCCCTTGCTCTCCCGCGCCTTCCCCAAGAAGGCCAAGTGGTTCCCCTCGCCGGCCGGCCTCGGCCTGGCCTGGACGTTCCACTGGTACTACGGGTTCCTCTTCTTCCTGGGCGCGGTCATCGGCTCGTGGTTCGAGAAGAAGCGCCCGAAGCTCGCCGAGCAGTACACCTTCCCGGTCGCCTCCGGGGTCATCGCCGGCGAGAGCCTGATGGGTGTTGTGCTGGCGTTCTGGGAGAACGGGCCGGAAATGGTACGCAAGATCTTCGGGTTCTGACGCCCCGGGGTGGCCTACGACCAGCGCTGGAAGGATCCGGGTCCTCTATCCAGAATCGCGGGGGGCCGTGGCGAATGAAGCCACGGCCCCCCGTCGGCACGCACCGGATTCCACCGACGATCTACCTCCAATCGGTGGGGTCGAACAACGACTTGATCTCACCCCAGGTGGTGTTCTCCGCGGGAACCGCGCACTCGATGATCTCCAGCTTGGCGCTGTAGATTACGCCGCTGACCACGAAGCCCAGGTCCCGATTGTAGAGCTGTAGGTGGTTCGTCCCGGTGGACACGAGGCTCGTGACATCGGTCATCAGGGACTGCGTCTGCGTGGCGTAGTTGCCGCCGGTGATCATGGGCGTGACCGCCACACCGTTCAGGTAGACGCCGGCCGGGTTGGGACCGCCGGCGACGGAGTCGCCGAGCACATCGTCGGCCGCCCAGCAGATCTGGAGCGTCGCGCGTTGGATACAGGCAGTCTCGATCTCAAAGGGCTGGCAGTACAGGGCGGATGCCGGTGTGGCAAGCGCATCGATCCCGATCCACCGGGCTTCAAGATCGCACTCCAGGTGCTGGATCCAGGGCGTGATCGGCTGGGAGATGACGACCGCGTTGGGCCCGTCGCAGGCCCACGGACAAGCAGGGGCGGAAGGATCGGACGGCAGGGGAAAACGCGATGCGGCCACCCTCTGTCTCAGGGGGTGGCCGCTCGTCAGCCCCGTTGGAATTGCCGCGTCCCGTCTGAGCTCTATCTCATCCGCAGCCTTCTCATCTGAAGAAGACCAGTCGCTTGCGGGTGAGGTGGTCGCCCACCCGCATCAGGAGCAGGTAGACTCCGGTCGGCACCTGGCGGCCGCTGCCGGTGTCCCCCGTCCACACCAGGGTGTGCCTCCCCGGTGGCAGCCAGCCCTCGTAGATGCGACTTACCAATCGTCCGGTGTGATCGAAGATGCACGCATCGACCGGCCGCGCATCGGGCAGATCGAGTTGGATGCTCGTCTGCGTCGTGAACGGGTTGCGGGCGTCGGTCAGCACGCGGAACGCCACCGGAACAGGGAGCTCCGACTCGGCGCCGGGGCCTTCTGCCACACTGCTGAAACCCTGTCCGCCGCGCCAGAAGCCGCCCCCCAAACGGTAGTGACCCCCGAGCACCGCGCCCGCGTCCGGCTGCCCGGCGGTGCCGCCCAGCGCGTAGGTGCCACCCGCGCCGAAGGTGAGGCCCCCGGCGTCGATAGTGTGCCAGGTGAGCGACAGGTCCGCCCGCGCCGGCCACGACGCGCAGCACAGAGCCAGCGCCGCGCACCAGAGCGCCATTCCAGGAGCCGGCCGCATTTCTCTGGACATGATCAGCCTCCTAGTAGATCGCGATCTGGCCGCCGGCCAGGACCTTGAGCTGGCCGTCGACGACATTGATGCGCGGATCGCCCATGGGATCACCGTTCATGAAGATCCGCATCTCATCGTGCGGAGCTCCGGTGAAGACGATCTCGTCCGTGGCGCCCGTTCCCGTGTTGGTGAGCAGAAACCCGGACTTCAGCACCTGCAGCCGTTGCCCGGCCTCGAAATTCGACCGCGGACCGGATGCGTCGCGGTTGAAGTACCGGCAGAGGTCCGTCGGCGCGTAGTTCTCGGCGAGGGTGCTGTGAATGCTGCGCTCCGGCCAGATCTCGCGCACGAAGTAATCCTCCAGCCACACGCTGCCCGGGACCTCGTCGAGAGCCCACCACCCGTCGTTGCTGCCGTTGTGGCCGTAGACGATGTGGACTTGGTCGGTCGGCACACCCCCGACGTTGTGGACGCGCCAGCCGTCACATACGGTGGCATGACCGGGAATGCGGTGGACCACGGGGCGATTGGCATTGAGCTCACGCTGGAGCATGTTCCAGCGGTCAATGTAGTTGTGACCCTCTTGGTACCAGACGTCGCACTCGTCGTCCATGCGGAAGGGACCCTGGAAGGCTCCCTCTAACTCCAAGGTGGGCGCCCCCGAGCCCCCGCACCCGTAGTCCATGTCCACCGCGATGCCCACGTGCGAGCTGACCTGAGCCACCGCATAGATCTCCTGGCTGGTGGCCGCGCGCCATTGCCCGTCGATTCGCACTTCCATCTGACTGGTGCCGCCGTTGTACCGGTACGACTCGCCCATGTACCACCAGTCGTAACCGTCGTTGTACGGCGTTCCCACACCACCCGGGGGCCAGTTGTAGTACTTGAGAACCATGGCGCCGGCCGTGGCGACGCAGCCGGTCACGGCGTTGGTGTTGTAGTACCCATGGTTCGGCCACTCGCAGCCCAGGTCGGGACAGTGGTCGTTGTAGGGCGGCGTCTGATACCAGGTGATGTCGAGCAAGGTCTCACCTTCCTGGTAGTCCATGCCGGCCGACCGCAGGTCCCGGTCATCCCGGTAGAGCGCCGGGTCGAAGTCCGGATCGGTCAGGGCGGCCCAGGTGGCGCGGAAGTTCTTCACCAGGAGGCTGCGCAGGTCGTCATCGGCACCGAGCGGATGACCAAGCTTGGCGGCAAGGTGGTCGTACAACCCCTCGAGAGAATCCTTGATGAAGTCGGTCAACCCTTCCTCTGCTTGTGGGTCCAGGTTCGACCTGTAGGAGTAGATCCGGACAGGCGTCAAATCCTTGTACAGACCCAGCACCAGATAGCCCACTGGCTCCACCGAGCACAGGTATCCTAGTTGCCGGTCGCCGCGCATTAAGGACTCGATCGACACGACGCGCGCCGTCTCGTATTCGCCCCAGGAACCATCCCTCTCGAGGATCATCGCCACGTAGTTCTCCGCCGCCAGCCGGACCTCCTCCGCAGTGGCCGTCGCGGCGTGGACGGTGACGGCCGAGCCGAGAGCGACGGCCATCATGATCAAGGTCGAGCGCAGGAAGTCGTTGGCTCGCAGTCGCACAGTCATGACTTCCCCCTTCCTACTGCAGGGTGACGAGGACCAAGATCTGGCCCCGCTCACCTTTGTTCAGGCGCCCCATGGCCTTGCCCAGGATGGCGCCCTGCCCGCGCACGTGGTCCTGGACCTCCATGGCGTAGCCCGGCACGTCGGCCGTCGTGAGCAGGTCGCCCGGCTCGATGTCCTCGTCCACCGCGATCACGTTGCAGTAGACGCGGCCCGCCAAGGCGACGTCCTGATCGAAGGTGCCGGCACCCAGTCGCACGCCCGAGCCGAGGCCATTGGCGCCGGCGACGATGCCGGCCACACGCCGGTCGTAGGCCTGCCGGCTCTGGGCCAGGCGGCCGGGATCGCGCAGATCGATCACCAGCACGGTGCCGGGCGAGACGTTGGCCTGATCGGTGGCGGTGATGTCGAAGCCCTCGGCGTAGTCGAGGCCCTTACCCAGCTCGAGCACGATGTCCTCGGTCGTGTAGTCGTAGATCGCGACATTGCCGTAGAACCTGCCGGCCTGGCTGGAGCCCTTGGCCACCAGGCCGATCGTGCTGTTGCCCGTGGCCTCGGCCATCAGCGCCGCGCCGCCGCCGGAGGCGGTGGCGTAGACGCCGTGGCCAGCTTCACCCGTGGCACTGCCCTTGACCCCGTGGCTGGAGTACCCCGTGGCGCCGAAGTTGGCAGCATCGATGCTCGCGCCGCTGGCCCGACCCCAGAACGCATTGCCCCCTCCGCTGTTGTTGGCATAGACCACGGAACCGTGCGAGCCGGTGGCCACGATCGCGTGGCCGTGAGTCGGGGCCTCGAAGAGACCGGCCGCGGCATCTCCGCTGCCGCCCGTGCCCTCGATCTTGCCGTGAATCGCGTGCGCGCTCATGCCTGTGCCCGTGTTCGTCACCTTGAACGCCGAGCTGCTCGAGCTGACCGACCCGCTGTAGGGCAGCGTCAGTCCGCCCGCCGCCGGCTGCCACGTGCCATTGCCGGAGGCATCCGAGGTGAGGACGTAGCCGGACTGCGGCGAGGTGGTGATCTTCAGGCCGTTGGCTTCCACCGTCCCGCTCACATCCAGCTTCGAGGTCGGGTACGCGGTGCCGATGCCGACGTTGCCGCCGTTGTAGTAGATGACGCCGCTCGCGCCGCTGTCCCAGTGCCCCTCCGCTGCCGGCTGCCAGTCGGAGTTGCCCTGGGCATCCATGCACGTCAGCACGTAGCCGACCGTGGGCGTGTCGCGCAGCTTGAGCGAGTTGGCATCGACCGTGTTCGTGTAGAGCATGTTGGATTCAATCTGTCCGCTCACGGACAGGGGCGAGTTGGGGTTGCTGATGCCGATGCCGACGTTGCCGCCGTTGTAGTAGATCTTGCCGCTCGTGCCCGGGGACCACAGTCCGTCGCTGGCCGGCTGCCAGGTGCCCTGCCCCGCGGCATTCGACGTGAGCACATAGCCGTCCTGCGGCGCCGTGGCGAGCTTGAAGCCGTTCATCCTGACGGTGCCGTCGACGTCCAGTTTCTCCGCCGGGCTGGTCGTGCCGATGCCGACGTTACCGCTGAAGTACCCCTTGCCCATGAAATACCCGCCGAAGCCGTCGGGGCTGTCGCTGCGACCGAAGAAGGCCTTGCCATAGCCGCTCGTCCCCAGGTGAATGGCCTGCACGGCATTGCTCTGCTCCCCGATCGCGGAGCCATAGATGCCGGACCCTCCGCCGGGCGTCGCTCCGTTGTAGCCGTACACGCCGTGACCCGAGGGGGAGTAGACGTCGCCGAAGACGCCATACGTCTGGTCTGCGACGGATAGCGCCGAGCCGCGGATGACCTTGCCGGCGCCGTCCTCGAGCTCGGCGTAGATGCCCGCACCGCTGCCGGCGCCGCTGTCGTAGTTGATCACCCTGAGCAGGGGATCGGTGCCGGTGCCCCGCACGTCTAAGGTGGCGTCGGGCTCGTTCGTGCCGATGCCCACGTCGCCATCGTCGTAGTAGATCCAACCCGCGCCCGGCTCCCAGTAGCCGCCGGTCGCTGGCGCCGGTTGCCAGCTACCGCGTCCGTTGGCATTCGAGGTGAGCACGTACCCGTCCTGGGTCGCGGTGTCGAGCTGGAAGCCGTTCATTGACACCGAGCCGTTCACGTCGAGCGCGCTCGTGGGGTTCAGCTCACCGATGCCGAGCCAACCGTCAAAGTAGCCCCGGCCGAGGAAGTAGCCGGCATAACCGGCCGGGCTGTCGCTGCGGCCGTAGACACCGATGGCGTTACCCGTGGTTGCTTCGTTGTGGCCCCGGACCGCGACGCCGGTCGGGGAGGCGGCGGTTCCCTGCACACCCACCGCCGTGCCGCTGGCGTTGGGGGCATCGCCACGCACACCGTTGCCGCGCGTGCCGTCGACCTGACCCAACACGCCGTAGCCGTAGTCGCTGCCGTGCTCCAGCGAGACACCCTTCACAACCGGCTCGGTGCTGTAGGCCTGCACATGCAGCTTCGAGGTGGGAGACGTCGTTCCGATGCCCACATTGCCGGTCGTGAAGGTGATGTCGTTGCCCGTGATCGTCCAGGGGTTGTCGCCGCCGTGCAGCGCATGCAGCGCGGTGGGCGCCGCGGTCAGCGGCTGGCGGGGCGTCATCCAGGTGTAGTGGGTGCCGCCGGCCGGGTCGACGCCGATCTCGAGCCAGCGCACCTGGCCGTTGAAGGCCTCCTCGCCGAAGTCAACCAGTGTGGTGAAGATGCCATCGGCGATCTCGACGGGCTGCACGACCCAGTCGTTGCCGAGCTGATGGCCGGCCGTTTCGGCATCCCATAGACGGAAGTTGAAGCAGGCGACCGAGGAAGTGACCCCGACCCCCTCGTCCTTCAACTCACCCTGGTAGGTGAACGCGGTGGGGCTGACCTGGGCGGAAGGTGAGGCCGGCAGTCCGACCATCACGACGATAGCGACCGCCAAGGCCAGCAATGTCCTCTGGGGCAAATGATTAGCGATCATGGCTTGCTCCTGCTTCATGAGGGCTTGTTCCTCACCTCTCCACGGAGGGTGGATTGGCTTCAAAGGTAGGAGACGCGCGAGGCTCTGGAACCGAACAGGGAGGGTCGTGGGCAAAGGCGGGATCGGTCGGGATCGAAGGGACAGGTGGGCGGCGGATCGCAGTGCCTCTAGCGCCAGTCGCCCGAAGCTAAGAACGCTGCCCAGTAGAAGGGATGGGGCGACTCGCCGTGGGCCCGCCGCTCGCGCAAGCTCGACAGGCTGGCTTCGCGCACGGCGTCGATCGTGGCCAGTCCGCGCTCGGCGAGTCCTTGGTAGAAGGCCCGCATCCAGCCGCGCGTGTCGTCGTCGCGCACGGCCCACAGGCTCGTGACCAGCGTGCGGACCCCGGCGATGCGAAATGCGCGCCGCAGCCCGAAGACGCCTTCGCCGCTCAAGACCTCTCCGGTACCCGTTTCGCAGGCCGATAGCACGGCCCATCGAACGCCGGTGAGATCCAACGCCGCGATCTCCTGGGCGGTCAGAATCCCGTCCTCAGCTTCGGCTTCGGCCCCGGCCTCTTCGCGCCGATTGGCGCCCGCTAGGGCAAGCCCCGAGAGCAGCAGAGGGTTCTGAACGGACGGTCGCCGCCGTGACGCTTGCAGCGCCCGACGCGCTTCGGGCTCCGCCGCGGCCTCTTGGGCTTCGAGCTCCACCCCGGCCCGAGGCTCGTTCACGGGTGTCAGCAGGCCGATGCCCCGGGTGCCGACCAGGCCCGATGGGCATTCGCCGTTGAGGAAGTAGCCGTGGGTGGCCACGTGCAACAGCCGGCTGCCAGGCGCCAGCCGCTTGAGCGCCTCTTCGCTCGCTTCCGCCCCTGTGCGCAGGACCACCGTGGCGCCTCCGGTGCTGCCCGCGGTTTCGCGGTCGCTCTTCAATCCCGCCTTCCATAGCGCTGCCACCTCCTGCACCTCCGAGAGGCTGCCCGGCAAGGGCGCGAAGCGCAGCCCGCGCAGCACGCCACACTCGGGGCGCTGGCCGCGGAAAAGCATACCCGCGGTCTCTGCCCCCCGGTCCTGTGCCCGAGCGCCGGGCGGATCGACCGCGGTAGAGGCACCCGCATGTTCGAAATCAGGCGCGCCCAGCACCAGGGCCCCACCAGCAGCGGGAAGCATGCCTGGGAGCAGCACGAGCTCCCGCTCGGCGGAAAGGCAGTGAAAGACAGGACCCGATTCGACGAGGTACCCGCCGGCGTCGTCGGGCAGTGCCGACAGGTTGACCAGGTGGATCTGGCCGTCCGGGACCACGAAGACGCGCTCGACATCCCCCAGGTGCTCGGCCACCGGGTCCCAGATCGCCGCACGCAGCGCCGCCCCGACCCGCTCGTAGGCGGCCAGCGCCTCCGCGCCCGAGCGGTCGCTCCGCAGCGTGCCCAGTGAGACCTCGCTCTGCCACGCGGCGATGAGCGCGTCAAGCTTCGCGGCCGGCCCCAAGTCGATCTGCACCGGATCACGCCCGGCCGGCCCTTGCACAAACACGCGATAGGCCGGGTGGTCGCCTCTGTCCGCAGTGCGACCTACTGCGGTGTGCTCGTACAGAATGTAGGAAACGAGCGCACTGCCGGCGGGCAGATTGCGTCGCACCTCCTGCCAGCCCACATCCGGCGTGGCCGGCCCGGACAACGGCGGCGCACCGGCCCCGGACAGGGATCGCTCGGCGTCTTCCATGGCCCGGCGGGCATCCTCGAGGAGGCGCTCGTAGGTCTCGGCGTCCTTGTCCCCCGGCCCCTGAACATAGAGGCTGGCGAGCCTGTTGCTCGCGTGACGAAGCGCGTTCGCCCGGTCAGCCGTGCCCGCACCGGCCGCCAGCGCCAGGCGCCGGGTGCGGGCAGCCATCTCATCCAGCACGAGCGCTCTGGACCGTATGACCGCGTCCAGAGCCTCCACCGTGAATCGTCCAGCGTCATCGAGCACGCCCAGCAGCGACAGCAGCAGGTCCAACCCTCCGCTGCGCTGCTGCGCGTACGTGAGCGCTTGGCGCTCGGGCAAGGCCCGCATGGTGAGCCGCAGGTGCTCGCGCGATCCGCGCTCCGCCTCCAGTGCTAGCTCGGCAGCGCGCGGCAGATTGCCATCCAGGAGCTCCACGCGCGCCAGATCGCTGGCGTACCCCGCGGTCCAGGGGTGGCCGGCTACGAGCTGCCGCTCGCCGATCGCCAGCGCGCGCGTGAGGTGCTCGCGCGCGCGATCCAGGTCTCCGTCCTCGCGCTCGATGCCGGCGAGGCTGCGCAGCAGTTCGGCCACGTGAGGGCTCTCAGGGCCGAAGCCCCGCTCCCGCAGCGCCAGGACGCGCTCGGTGAGGCGCCGTGCCTCGGGCAGGTCGCCCATGGCCTGCGCGATGCGCCCCTGGAGTTCCAAGAAGCTCCCCAGGTGCGGGTGATCCGACCCGAAGTTCGCCTCCCAGATCGCCCGGCCACGCTCCGCATAGGACAGCGCCTCGGCGTGGTTGCCGAGCATGTACTGCTCGCTGCCCAGATTGAGCAGGGACTCGGCGATCCGCGGATGGCCCTCGGGATGCAACGCCTCGCGGATCTCGAGGCAGCGCAGCCGCAGGGGCACGGCCTCCCCATGGTCGCCGATGTGAAAGTAGATCCCGGCCAGGAGACTGTGGGCGTAGGCGAGATCCTCGGTCACCAGCCCCTCACCCTCGAGCAGATCGATCTGCCTGCGCAGGAGTGTCTGCGCTTCGGTGTACTCGCCCAGCTCGATCAGCGCGGAGGCCACGTTGCCGCGGATGTTGACCGCTTGCGGATCCAGCGGCCCACCCCACGTCTCGGCCATCTCCAACGAACGCCGGTAGAGTGGCAGCGCCGCCGCGTAGTCGGTGCTGTAGGCCTTGACGTTGGCCAGCGCGTTGATCGAGGAGATGATCGTGTGGTGCCCGGGCGGGAAGTGTGCCTCACGAATGGCGAGCACGCGCGTAAAGATCGGGTCCGCGTCGGCGAAGGCGCCGCCCATCGTGCGGATCACACCCAGGTTGAACAGGCTCGTGGCCACCTCGGGGTCGTCGGGACCGTAGAGCTGCTCCTTGAGGCCCACGGCCCGCTCGGCCAGCTCGATCGTCTCGGGCGCCTGGCTCCGGCCGAGGCGCCAGAGGCATATGACGAGTTGGTCGAGAGTCGTGGCGACTTGAGGAGAGGCTGGGCCGAAGGTCGTCTCGGACCGCGCCAGGAATCCGCGCAAGAAGACCTCGGCCTCCGCGTAGCGGCCCGCGCGCATCATTGCCACGGCTTGGTCGAGCGAATCGGCGTGCGCCGCCTGGATGGCTGCGGTCGTGCTGTCCGCCGAATCACTGGCCGGCACCTGGCCGCTCGCCGTGCAGGCGACCAGCGCCAACCCGCACAGGAGAGCTAGGAGCGCCGCGCCCGATCGGCTGCGCATTCGGCTTTCCCCCGCATTGAGTCACTCCAATGCCGCCAGGGGCTTTATCCCCTGCTGAGTTACCTCGAGTCCGCCCAGGGCGTTCCCCCGTATCCAGTCGCCCCGAGTCCGGTTGAATTCCCGATCCGAGTACTGGATCCAACCCTTATCATATCGTCAGATAAGCGACTTGCCCAACAAGTGATGGAGACTCGGGCCGACCGCCCGGCCGGGGGCCGGCGGCCGATCGCGAGGGCGGGGCGAATGCGCAGCCGCGGCCGTCAGGGACCGGGATTCACGAGATCGATCTGCCGTACCCACGTGCCGCGGTGCCGCTCGGGACCACCCGCGAGCTGGCGCGCGAGCGCGAAAACGGGCCGGGAGCGGGTCGGATCGGGGCCGGGCCCCTGCTCGTGCAACAGCCCGATGCCCCGTAGCGCCCCCAGGGCCTGGGCGTCGAGCGGCACCGCCGAGCCCTCGGCCGAGCCCGACTCCCGCGGGGCTGGGAGGGCCGCCAGGGCCTGCTCGAAGCCGGTTAGCTGTTCGGGACTGGCCACGATCAGGACGTGCTCGGTGCCCCCGGCGCTGGAGACGCCCCAGGTGAACTGGACTCCACCGCGATCCGGGGGCAGGCGGTGGGAGCTCTTGCCCGCCAGGGGGTTGGCGGTTGTGGAGCCCGGGAGCGGAAAGAGCAGGTATGCTTCACCACGGTCGTCCTCGGCCATGACGTAGACGTGCATGTCGCGCGAAGCTTCGAACTCAAGGTAGAGCCGATCGCCAGGCGCCACGCGCGCTCCGGGCAGCAGCTCCTGGTCGCCACCGAGGGCGACCCGGTGCAGGGTGGCGTGCACCGTGTAGGGCGTGGCCAGCCACCCGGGCCAGATGAGCATGCCCACCAGTGCCGCCGCGGCGACCACGCCCAGCGCGATGATCCCGGGCACCCACCCACTCGCTGGCCTGTGACCGGGGCGCCCCGGGAGACCCTCCCCCGCCGGCCGGCGCGTCGCGTTTTGCCCATGCCCCAACGCGGTGGGTGCTTCACCGAGCCCCAGCGCAGTTCCATCTTCACCGAGCCCCAGCGCGGCGCTGAGCGCCATCTCCATCTCCCCGGCGCTGGCAAACCGCCGCTCGGGCTCAGGTGACAACGCCCGTTCGATCACCGCCACAAAGGGCGCCGGCAGATCGGGTCGCACGTCACGCAGCCGATGACGCTCGCCGTCCGCGTGCTTCCGGCGCAGCTCGGCCAGCGTCTCGGCCCTGACCGGGTACGTGCCGGTGACGGTGAAATAGAGCAGCACGCCCAGGCTGTAGAGATCGGCCCGCGTGTCGTCACCCCGGTGTGTCCCGAGCGTCGGGTCATCACTCGCCGCCTTGAGCACTTCAGGCGCCATGTAGAGCGGCGTACCCGACACTGCCGCGGGCGGGCAGCCGGTCTCGCGCACAATCTCCGCGCCGGCGCCCAGATCCATCAGCACAATGCGCCCGCCCTGCTCGCGCATCACGTTCTGGGCCTTGATGTCACGATGCAGCAGGCCGGCCGCATGGAGGGCCGCCAGCGCGCCGCACAGCTCGATCCCGATCAGCGCGGCTTCGCGCGCGCCCAGTGGCCCCTGTCCCCGTACGAGATCTTGGAGGGTCGTGCCCCGCACGTATTCCATCCACAAACCCAAGGCGCCCTCGCGCACGGATGCGCCATGAATCATGACCAGGTGCGGATGCTTCACGCGCGCCAGGCGCTCACCCTCGAGCGGTATCGACGGCACGGCGCCATTCTCGCCCAGCCGGCCGCGGATGAGCTTGAGGGCCACCTCGCGGTTGAGCTCGGTATCCCGCGCGCGATAGACGTCCGCGTAGCCGCCGCGGCCGATGTGCTCGAGGATCTCCAGGTGCCCCCAGCGCTCCCCGGCGGTCAACGGACGGGCCTGACCGTGACATTCGCGGAAGAACCCTGCCACCAGGGAGAGACTGCGCAGATTGGTGATCAGCTTGCGCTCGTCCTCGTCCGCTGCGGCGGCCGCGGCCGATTCCCAATCGAGTTCGACGCCATCGGACACCCCGAGCCCCAAAGACTCGAGCCGATCATCGCTAGCCTTCATGTCCCATCTCCTTGGCCAGGCGAACCAGGGCGCGGGCCACAGCCATGCGCGCCGCATCAGCCGAGGGTTTGCCGAGAACGCCGGCGAGCTCCTGGTACCCGCCCGCCATCTCTACCCGGGCCACCACCGCCTCGCGATCCTCGGGCTTCAAGCGCGCCAGGGCCTGCTCGTAGCGCTCCAGCGTGTCGCGCCCGATGGCCTCCTCCAGCGGCGAGGGGGCTCGATCGCTCGCCTCGGGCACGTCGGCGTCCGAGCGGATGACCTGCGGCCGGCGGACCTGATCGCGGATCCGGTTGAGCAGGATCTGCCGCACATAGACCTGGAAGGCCCCCTCCCGCTCGGCCCGCACGTTGCCGATGTGGCTGACGGTCTGGAGCAGGGCATCCTGGACGAGATCGTCGGTGGTCAACAGGTCCCGCGCATAGCCCGGCAGCCGGCCGGTGGCCCACCGCTGCAGCCGCGGCAGGTAGCGGCGACACAGCTCATCGAGCGCACCGGCGTCACCGTCACGGGCCCGGTGCACCAGGCTGATGGTCGCCTCGCCTTCCAGCGAGGCGCCCGCTGGGTTGGGGCCCTGTTCGATGGACACGCCGGCAGCCTCCGTGCGCGCAGACCCTCTGACCAAAGGAGCTGGGATGCGGGCATCATAGCCCGCCGCCTGCTCCTGTTGAAGCCCGGGTTCCGCGCGCATCGTCAGCATGGATCCACCGATCACCGAGCCCGGCCGGACCGCTGCTGCGCCGATCGGGCTCCGCGCCTGCCGCGCCCTACGTTCTGGCCTCCGTTGTTCATGACGAGCCAAGTGCCCCGACCGAACACAGCGGGACAATCCGATCGCCTCGGGCTTCGTCGCCCACAAGAGCTTGTTGGTCGTAGTGCTGGCATTTCGGGGATTGGACGACAGATGGTGCGCACAGTCGCTCGGGTGGAGGTGGGCGTGGAGGCGGGCGTCGGCCACCGGATGGCCGGCGCCCCCTCACTCCCCAGTGCGGAATCGGCCGCTCAATGGTCTATCGAACCACGACGGCCCGGGCCGTGGCCGCCGGGCCGGATCCTTCCAGACGCAGCATGTAGAGACCCGCAGGAACGTCACTTCCCCTTTGGTCGCAGCCATCCCAACCGAGCCTGTGCCGGCCGGCCGCAAAGACCCTATCGGCCAGGATCCGCACCTGCCGGCCATCGGCTGAGTAAAGCGAGACGCGCAGCGGTTGCGCCTCCACCAGCGCGAAGCTGAAGCCCGCACCGGCCCGGAACGGACTGGGGACGGTCTCGAACCGCAAGGTCGACGTGCTGCGGTGCGCATCGGCCACTCCAGCGGGGTCCCCGTAACGCAGCGAATAGAGGTCGCCGCCCCGGCCGCTCTGATTCCCGTGGACTGCCTTCCCCGCTGCGGTGACGATCAATCCGGCCGCGGTGTCGCGCAGGTCCACATCGAACATCGAACCTGGCGTGTCCAGGGTGGCCAACGGCGTGGCCTCATCGCGGCTGAACAGGTGCACCTCCGGATTGAGGTTCTCGATGTCACCCCAACTGCCCACGACGAAGAAGCCCCCGTCCGGGGTGACCGCGATATCGTACGGGGTCTCCTGGTAGACCCCATTGGATTGGACGTAGTCGTAGGTCCAGAGGGGCGTGCTCGAAGGCATGGCGAAGGGCCGGATCCGGTTCTGGCGGAAGTCAGAGCGGTACCACCCCGAAACACAGGTCTGGCCGTCGCCGGAAAACATGACGGTCCCCAGGGCGAAGCTGCCGCCCGAGACGGTCCACAGCGAGGTGTAGCTCTGCCCGTCCCATTGCATCATCCTGAGGCTGGTCCAACCGAAAGCCAGGTAGTTGCCATCGGTCGAGATGGCGACCGGGTCACTGGATGCCCCCATGCTGCCACTCCAGCGCAGCGTGCCGAGGTCGCGATCGACGACGTACATCGTGGCCAGGCCGATGAAGGCGGCGAAACGCCCGTCGTCACCGAGCGAAAGGTTGCGTGCGAACCCGCCCGGGCCATCAAAGACCCCCAGCGGCGTCGACGAGGCCGGGCTGTACAAGTACAGGCGCGCCGCCGGACTTCCCGTCTGCATCGTCACGAGCACCGCGATGGTCGAACCATCGGCGGAGACGTCCACCGTTCGGGAGGAGCCGCGACTCGCGTTGGGAATCGTCGTCGACCAGAGCGGCACGGCTGACCCGGCCTCCCAGCAATGCACGGTCACCGTCAGGGTGGGTTGATCGTAGTCGACCCCCGCTATGATCGAACCGTCTCGCGAAGCATCGACGTAGAACTCCACCCCCGAATAGGTCCAATCCGGCGTCCCCACACCTTCAATGGGGACGACCTCCACCTGATTGGGCGGATTGAGATAGGTTCCGGCGGCGTTCACGCCGTTGGCCCCGCAGATCGCCGTCGTTGTGTAGATCGCATCGGTGTAGTGGCGGTGCCAGATCTCTTCCAGATCCGTGCGTGCGCCCGCGGGTAACTGGTCATCAGCAACCGTTTCGGGGAGCACTTGGGGCGCGGTGATCTCCTGGATCACGTCGACGCCCGTCAGGCCGGGCTGCAGAAAGGTGCGCACATCCGATGCGTCGGTCGGTTGGGCCAGCAACATCATCAGGGGGACGAGGACAAGGGCTGAGGCAAACCTGGATGACATGAGCGACCTCCTCTCTATCGGGGTGTCCGCTCCCAGTCTACCCCCCCCCTGCCTGAAGCGCCAAGGCCGCGATCTGCCCGCCGACGCTCCGTCCGCTGACCCCCGTGTCGGCTTGGTGCCCATACTTCAGGGCCATAGCGTGGGACGTGCCGGGCGGGGGCCGCGGATAACCAGCCAACGCGGATCTCAGCTGCAGCCCGAAGATGGCCGCTGATCTGGAGATGGCCGCCGCCGGGAGAGAAGAAGACCGCTGTCTTCGCTCCAGAATCTACAGCTTCTCGGCGATCAGCCTCCGGCGCAGCCGCACGATTGCGTCGGTCGGATTGAGCGACTTCGGGCACGCCTCGACGCAATTGAAGATCGTGTGGCAGCGCCACACGCCGATCTTGCTGTCGAGCACGCCGGCCCGATCGGCCAACCCCTCGTCGCGCGAGTCGCCCACGTAGCGGAAGGCTTTTAGCAGCGCCGCCGGCCCGAGGAAGCTGTCGTTGTCCCAGTAGGCCGGGCAGGCGGATGTGCACGCCCCGCACAAAATGCACTCCCAGAAGCCCTCGATGACCTTGCGGTCCTCAGGGCTCTGGATGCGCTCCTTGTCGGTGGGTGGCGCGGTGTGGTTGATCAGCCACGGCATGACCAGCCGCAGCTTCTCGAAGAACTGCTCCTGCTCGACCATCAGGTCGCGGAGCACCTTGAATTCCTTGAGCGGCTCGACGGTGATCACGCCCTTGAGCGCCGATACCTGCAGCTCGCAGGCCAAGTCGTTCTTGCCGTTGATCATCATGGCGCAGGAGCCGCAGATACCGTGCCGGCATGAGCGGCGGTAGGCGAGGGTGCCGTCGTGATGCCATTTGATCTGATTCAGAGCATCGAGCACCGTCCAGGACGGCTGCACCTCGATGGTGAAGGCATCGTAGCGCGGCTCTTTGTCGGTTTGCGGGTTGAACCTGAAGATCCGGAAGGTCCGCTCCATCGTCATCTCCCCCGTCTAGTACTTCCGCTCTTCCGGCTGGAACCGAGTGATCACAACCGGCTTGTAATCGAGCCTGATCTCGTCGCCCTTTAGCCACGACAGCGTGTGCTTGTGCCACTCCTTGTCATTGCGACCCGGGTGGTCGACGCGCCAGTGAGCCCCGCGACATTCCGTGCGCTCGAGGGCGCAGCAGGCGATCATGTAGCCATAGTCGAGCATATGGCCAAGCTCGATCGCTTCGATCAAATCGGTGTTGGCGAAGGTGCCGCCGTCGTCGATCGTCACGCGGCGGTACTGCTCGCGCAGGTCCTCGCAGATGGACACCTGCTCCTTTAGCCCCTTCTCGTTGCGGTAGACGGCCACGTTCTTCATCATCGTCGCCTGCAGACGCTCGCGCAGCTCAACCGCGCGTACGCCGCTGGTGCCTGCGGTCGACAGCAAGTGTTCGACCTCCTCACGCGCCATGCCCTCGCAATCCTCGGGCAGATCCTCGTGACCCCCATGGCGACGGACATAGTCGAGCATCTTGATCCCGGCCAGGCGGCCGTAGACCGCGCATTCGAGGGTCGAGTTTGTGCCGAGCCGGTTGGCGCCGTGCACCGACACGCAGGCGCACTCACCCGATGAGTACAGCCCGGGCACGACGTCGTCCTTGGTCTTGCCCTTGAGCACCTGAGTATCCAAGTTGGTCGGGATGCCCCCCATGGAGTAATGCGCGGTGGGCTGGATCGGAATCGGATCGGTGATCATGTCGAGACCCATGAACTTGATCCCCAGCTCGCGGACCTGGGGCAGGCGCTCCATGATGATCTCCCGGCCCAGATGGCGCAGGTCCAGGTTGATGCGGTCCTGCCCCTCGATGCCGCGCCCCTCATCGATCTCGCTCTGCTCCGCGCGCGAGACGACGTCGCGCGGCGCCAGCTCCATCTTGGCCTTGGCGTAGCGCTCCATGAAGCGCTCGCCCTTGTCGTTGATGAGGTAGCCGCCCTCGCCGCGGGCCGCCTCGGACACCAGGATCCCGTGCTTCCACAGGCCGGTCGGGTGGAACTGGACGAACTCCATGTCCTCCAACGGCAGATCCTGGCGCATGACCAGCGACAGGCCATCACCGGTGTTGGACATGGAGTTGGACGTGATTTTCCAGCATCGCGCGTATCCTCCCGTGGCCAGGTGAATGACGCGGGCGTGGAAGACGTGCAGGCCGCCCTTTTGCATGTCCCAGGCCACCACGCCCTTACACGCGCCCTGGTCCATGATCAGCGACAGCGCATAGAACTCGTTGTAGAAGCGCACTTCGTTCTTGAGGCACTGCTCATAAAGCGTGTGGAGCTGGACGTGGCCTGTGCGGTCGGCCGCGTAACACGAGCGGCTCATCGGCGACTTGCCGAAGTTACCGAAGTGGCCGCCGAAGGGGCGCTGGGCGATCCGGCCATCCTCGGTGCGCGAGAAGGGGACGCCCAGGTGCTCCATCTCGTACATCACGGGCACGGCTTCGCGAACCAGCAGCTCCTGGGCATCCTGGTCCCCCAGGAAGTCGCTCCCGCGCACCGTGTCGTAGAGGTGCCACTGCCAGTGGTCCTCCATCACGTTGCCGAGCGAGGCCGCGCAGCCGCCCTGCGCGGCGCCCGAGTGCGACCGCGTCGGGTAGACCTTGCTCAGGACCGCCGTGTCGACGGCGGCGCTCGTCTTGAGTGCGGAGTAGAGGCCGGCGATCCCCGCCCCAACGACCACCACATCGTGCTTGTGGAAGGTGACATCGAGCTTCATGGTCCTGATCCTCTATGTGCCCAGATCCCTTTGCGTTCGTGGACTGCGAGGCCAGCCTAGACCGGCTGCTTGATCGTGAATACCGTGACGAGTCCGAAGGCCAACAGGGCCACGGCCAGCACCAGGAGCGCTCCGTAGATGGTCAAGCGCCAGCCGGGCTGCTTCACGTAGTCCTGAACGATCGAATAGGCTCCGTTGAGCGCGTGATAGAGCGCTATCACGAGAAACGACACTTCCAGCACCTTCCAGTACGGCTTGTTGAACAGAGCGATGACGTCGTTCCAGGCCAGGCCGTGTTGGTGATAACGGTGCATCGTCAAGAGGTGCGCCAGCAGAATCGGGATGAGGACGATCCCCGTGATGCGCTGGAACAACCACTGCAGCGCCCCGCCCGATCCGATTCCTCTATCCTGCATCTTGGTCTCCCTCCGGTTTGGCAACCCGCGGCGATGGCTTTGACCGCGGGCGGTGCTATGCGTGCGGCACCGGGGCTGCGTGACTCGAAGCGAACAAGGCGCCGACCAGCTCCCAGATGCACAGGACATAAAGGATCACCCCGATCCCCATCAGCACCCAGAAGATGATCTTGTGGTTCTGGACCCCCTTGCCGAGATCGACCCACACGACGCGGATACCGTTCATCATGTGATACAGCACCGCACCGATCAGCGCGATCTCGAAGAGCACGAAAAGCTTGCTGCTCAGGAACGCCATCACCTTGCCGTACTTCTCCGGTCCTTGCGCCAAGTGATGAATCACCCAGACGTGCAGAACCAGATAGAAGGTGATGGCGATACCGGTGATGCGATTGAGCAGCCAGGCGACGTACCCGGCGTGCCAGCGGTACATCATTGCGGGCCTCCCCCATAGCGTAAGTCTGAGCCTGGAATCAGATTGGCCGGGCATCGTAGCACGTCATCTCGCCGATGTCAGCCGGGAAAAGAAGCAGGCGCCGCAGGAAGGCAAGCGCGGCCGCCCAAGATCAGCGCAGCAGAACCACGCGGGTGGCCGCAGCGGTGCGACCACCTCGGGTGCGCACCCAGTACGCGCCGGCCGGGACGGGACACCCATGGCCGTCCCGGCCGTCCCATTGAGCCACATGGCCGGCGGCGGCGGAGGGGTCGCACCCGATCTGCGCAATCAGCCGACCCTGCGTGTCCAGAATCTCCACCAGCCTCAGCGCCCGCCAGGCGGGAATCCCCGGGGGGGCCATGCTGGCCGAATGGCCGGCGTCCCCGATGAGCCCAATACGCAGCGTGCCGCGCGACGCCGCAAAGGGATTGGGACTCGCCCACATCCAGTCCCTCCCGCCGGCGGCGGGATCTTCGGCCACCCACGAAGCTATGCTGGTGAGCCAGGCGACCTGATGCACCTCGAGGCTCTCGCTCATGCATTGGAAGAAGGCCAGGCAATGAATATCATCAGCATCCCACGTCGGTTGACGGGCGAAGGCAGCCGCCATCGTCACCTGGTCGTCGGGCTGGGTGAGCAACAGATCCTGCTCGGAGGCGCCCTGCGTGACATGGTCAAAGCGGGTTGGCCCCCAGTAGAGGTTGTCCACGAGCATCAGCAGGAACCCGCGCGTGTCGGACAGGGCGACGGGGTCGAGCAGCGTGAAGGTGGCCGCCACCTGCACCGAGTCGGCAGCGACGAAGTAGGCTCCACCAATGGCAATCGGGCTCAGCGCCTGCGTCTCAGCCAGCCGCTGCTGGATGGCCGTGCGGTACTGGGCCGCTGCCCAGGTGCAGTTGGGCGCCCCGCGAATGGCGAACTTGCCGTCGATGCGCACGTGGGGAATGATACCCGCCACGTAGAGATCGGAGCGTTCCTCGACCCAGGGAATCTCGAAGCAGTCATTGCTGTGATGGTTGGCCACGATGAGCTGAGCGCCGAATTCCGCCTGAACAACCTCCAGCCCGCACCGGGCGTTCGTGCAGGGCCCTCACCACGTGGCCGTGAACGACTCGGCCAGAATCACCTTCGCGGTCGCTGCCGAGCCTGTTGGAACCGCAAGCAGCAGGGCTGTACCCAGGGCCGAAAGCAGCCACAGCCCCAATTGCCTCGCGCGAAACAATGGCGGCCGAGCTGGCGGTGGCATGGCCCGCGGGCGAGCGAGCAGCCGGATTGACCCGTTCTGCGCCTGCATGGTACCCCTCAAGGGTGGAATCCTGGTACCGTCCGGCGCAAGTCCTTCGCGGATAACCAGATGGGCACCCGGCTCGTGGGGGGCTCGCGCCGGCAGGTCATCTGCCACATTATAGCACAAGACCAGTCCGCGCCAACCGGAGGTCGACGATGGATCCGCGCTCAGAGTCGGGCACAGAGGCCCCCAGCACTTCGCCCCCCGATCCCCGCCCCGAGTCTCCCTCGGAGTCGCCCGTGCCGGCGAGCCCCCAGACCACCATCAGGGTCCTCCTCGTGGACCTGGCGACCGGCTTCTACCGCGTGCGCCGCTTCGCCCTGGGCGACTTCTTCGGGCCGGTGGATCTGGGCCTTCACCTGGCCGGGCGCCACAATAGCCTCAACATCGGCGTCGGCCTGCTGGCCGGCTCGATCTTCCCGGGCTCGAACCGGCTCGTCGTGAGCGGCTTCTCACCCTGCTGGAGCGGCTTCTTCATCTCATCGATGGGTGGCGCCGGGTTGGTCTTCGACAACCTGGGCGTGAACATGATCTCGCTGGTGGGCCGCGCGCAGCGCCGCTCGCTGCTCGTTCTGAACCGGGTGCACGGCGAGGAGATCCAGGTCGATCTCATGCCGGTTGATCCCGGCGCCCTGTGGTCCACCGGCCGCGGCGGCGTCTACGGGGTGATGCAGCACGCGCTCGAGCGGTGCGGCAGCGCCTACGAGACCGACCCGCGCATCCTGGCGGTCGGGCCGGCCGCCGAGGCGACCGACTTCGGCGCGATTGCTTCAGCGCCGATCAAGGACGGCCGGATCACCTTCGTCGACACCTGGGCCGGCCGGGGCGGCCTCGGCAGCAAACTCTACCGCGAGCACGGCCTGGTGGGCGTGATCTACGGCGGCACCTTCGTCGACGAGGACTTCCGCGACCGCCAGGTGGCCGACGGCTGGTTTGAGGAAAAGTACCAGAAGCGTCTGGCCGCCAAGGACCTCGAGACCACCCTCAAGTATCGCTTCGATCCGCAGTTCGGCACCGGGGGCACGTTCGGGGTGAACTTCGCGACCCTGGGCGGCCGCGTCCTGGCCTTCAACTATCGCAGCATCTTCATGAGCGAGGCTGACCGTTTGGCGCTGCACGAGCGCTTCATCGTCAACCACTACCTGAAGCAGTTCAACGAGGAGACGATCGCGACCAAGAGCCAGCGCACCTGCGGTGAGCCCTGCAGCGCGGTGTGCAAGAAGATGCGGGCGGAGTACAAGAAGGACTACGAACCTTATCAGACGCTGGGTCCCCTGTGCGGCATCTTCGATCAGCGCGCCGCCGAGCTGCTCAACGGCCGCGCCGACATGCTGGGCTTCGACGCCATCTCCGCGGGCGGTGTGCTGAGTTGGCTGATGGAGTGCCTGGCCGAGGGGCACTTGGACCCCGCCGATCTGGGTGTGACCGAGCGTCCGGTGTTTCCGACTTCCTCCATCCCAGGCCGCTCGGGAGGCCTTTTCTCGCTCGATGACTTCGCGATCGAGGCGGATTCGCTGCACAACGCGCACCTGGGTGTGGCGCTGCTCGACGCCATCATCGCCCGCCGAGGTGTGCTCGACCTGAGCGAGGGCGCTCGCAAGCTCGCCCGCCGTCTGGCGCGCGAGCGCGGCAAGCAGGTGCTCGATCCGTTTCTCTACAATGCCTTCGCGCGCCGGGGCTGGATCGTGCCCAACCAGTACTGGACCCCGGGCGTCCTATCGCCCATGGCGATCATGGGCAAGTACTACATGCACTACGACGCCGACTTTCTGCCGCCGCGCGAGCTCGGGCGGCGCGGCGCCGCGCGGCTGCGCGCCGAGCTGATCCTGGATGACCTGGGCATGTGCCGGTTCCACCGCAAGTGGGCCGAAGAGATGCTGCCCGAGGTCATGGATTCGCTCTGGGGCATGCGCGCGCGCTTCCTCGCCAACATTGACCGCACGGCCAGCCGCATCAACAGCCGCAACGCCTCGGTCTACTGGGAGTCGCGGCGCAACCTCGATTTCGTTCACCGCTTTCTGGAACGGCGCCAGGAGGTGGACGGCGACCGATCCCCTGAATTGACGCAGTGGCTGGAGCGCTTCCGCCGGGAACCCGACGAGGCGGCGCTAGACTTCTGGTTCGAGACGCTCAAGGGCATTCACGAGTCGCTGCGGGAGTTTTGAGGCCACCCCCCTCAAAAGAGAAGAGTGGCCTCAGTGCCTACTTGACAGGGTCGTTCCATATCATCTCACGACCACCATCCTGTGGCTGCTCACGCCCTCGCGCGTCGCCAGCCTCGCGTAGTAGATGCCTGCGTCCACCGGGTGGCCCGCTGCGTCGCGGCTGTCCCAGCTCACGCTGGAGTTGCCGGCCGGCAGTGTGGCGTCGAAGACGTGGCGCACGAGTCGCCCGTTCAGGTCGAGGACATCGACGCGCACGGGAGCCTGGGCGGCTTGGTTTGTCAGCGCTAGCTGGATCGTCACATCGCCTCCACCCGACGCGGGGCTGATGGGATTGGGTCGCACGTGGCTGATGCGCGAGGCGCGCACGGGCGCGCCGTGCTCCGCGACGCCTTGGCTCTGCGCTTCCCAGATCCAGTCGATCGACCGGTCGATCAGTGTGGTCAGGTTGTTGGGGTTGGCCCCGGCTGCTACCGCCGTCGCCGCGAAGGTGAAGGTGACCGCGCGCGCGGTGCCGTTGTCGGCCCGCACGCCGACCGGATAGCTGGACTGGTTGTAGAAGTTCACGACACCGATCGCGTTGGTCGTGATGCGGTCGGCGCGGTTGTAGCTCGAGTGCGGATACTCGAGCACAAGATTCATGCCGCCGCTGATCGGATCGCCGCCCACGCCGTTAGCCTGGGTGGCGCCCACGTTGGCCTGAAAAGTCGCGATGCCGAGGTAGTCGGTCAGGAACGTGTTGCCCGCGGCAAAGCCGTTCAGGAAGTCGGCGCTCGATAGAATTACGCCCTTGCCAAGGTCCATGAACGCCTTCAGGTTCTCGGCATCTCCCGGCGTCACGATGTCAGCGTAGTCGTAGCCGGTGGCCCAGAGCACGATGTCGTACGGCTGCATGACCTCGAAATCGGGCGCCGTGGCGCCATGCTCAACCCGGACGTCCCAGCGGTCGAACAGGTAGCCGCCATTGTTCAGGGCGTCGATAAAGGGCTGCTCCGTGGGGTGGACACCGTTGTCATCGTCGACAAAGAGGATCGCCTGGCTCCCATTGAAGACCCGCGCCGGGAAGTAGGCCGTGCGCTCGCTGACCGCCGAGTAGGCCTCGAGCTGGCCTTCGCCGATGCGTAGCTGACCATCTGTGTACACTCGCAGGTAGACCTGCACCTCTTCCTGGGAATCCAGCACGATCGCGCTGGGCGCGGTGTGGAAGCCCGCTTCGCCCGTGACCATGAACTCCGCCGGCCAACCGAAGGTGTTGTCCAGGGTCAGCGTGAGCTCGTCCGGTCCGTCACTGATGTTGGTCAACGTGCCCGCAAAGGCCGCTGTGCCGTTCATGCCCGGCAGGGAGATGGTCGAGGCATCCCAGGCGAAGCGGAAGTCGCTCACCATGGGCGCCTTCCTGGCGTTGTACATCTCCTTGTCTCCGGCCATCTTCTGGAGAAACACCACACACTGGATGTTGTCGATGTTCCAGCCCTGGATCGGGAAGGTGGCTTCGACAGTGACATGGTCCCCGACGTTGGTCAGTGTGACGGGCTCGTGATACTCGGCCCGCACGATGTGGTCGTAGGTAGTACCCTGGTGGAGCACATCATCTTCGAGCACCAGCAGGTACGCGCTAGGGCTCACCAGCGTCACCGGATCCACCAGGGTGAAGGTCGCCGCCATCGAGATACCGCCAGCCCCGACGGAGTGCACGGCATCGATCTCTACCGGCGCAACGCCCCCGGTCTCGGCCAAGCGCGTGTTGATGTAGTAGCGGTACTCGGAGGCAGCGCCGCTGCAGGATCCGGCTCCGACGACGGGGTACTTGCCGTCGATCCTCACGTGTGGAATGCCGGACACGCCGTAGAAACTCGTGCGTTGGCCTACGGTGGGGATATTGAGGCCACCCGAGGTATGCCACTCCGCCACCAACAACTGCTCGCCGAACTCGCCGAGCACCACTTCCAGCCCGCACCGGGCATGGACACAGAAGCCTCAGCTTGGGCTCCCGAAGTCCTCCGCCATGATGACGCGCGGGACCGACGCCCACGCGCTCATGGGCGCCGCCAGCGCGATCGCCACGCCCAGGGCGGCCAGTGACAACCTGGTTCTCTTCATGGTTCCTCCCTCTTGATTTCGTGCGTGTCGCTGCCGGGGAATTGACGGGGCCATCCTACCACCGGAGTGCACCGGGCGCATAAGACGAAGGCCGGGCCCCTCACGGGACCCGGCCTCGCCAGGATCAACCCGGCTGGCGGGCGCGTCACCCCGGGGGACGCCGCCCGCCGCCGAGGCGCGAAAGACTAGCGCATGACCACCATCCGGGCGCTGTGCGTGCCCTCGCTGGTCGTCAGGCGCGCGTAGTAAACGCCCGAGCTCACCGGCCGGCCGGAGGCGTCGAGCCCGCTCCAGGCCGCCGCCGTTACGCCGTTCGCCAGCGTCGTGTTGAGCACGTTGCGCACCAGACGGCCGTTCAGATCCAGGATGTCCACCCGGACCGGCGACTGCAACGCGTGGTCGCTGAGCCGCAGGCGAATGGCCGCCTCGCCGCTCGCACCACGGAAGCTGAGTGGATTGGGGCTGATGCCGCCGATGTGGGAGGCGAGCTTGACCTCACGCTCCTCTACACCCTGACCCTGGGGCGCATAGATCCACTCGAGCGCCCGGCCCAGCAGCACGGTGCAGTTGTCGGGATTGGGGTTGGCGACGATCGCCTCACCGGCGAACCCCAGCACCACGCTGCGCGCCGTGCCGTTGTCCGCCCGCACCGCGATCGGCCGGCCGATCTCGTTGTTCATGAACTGCGTCCCGATCGCGTTGGCGATGAACTCATCGGCCCGGTTGACGGAGGAGAGCGGGTAGGTGAGCGTCAGGCTCAAACCGTCGCCGATCGGATCTCCGGCCACACCGATCGCCTGGTCGGCGCGCACGTTGGTTGTGTAGGAACCCACACCGAGGTAGTCGACCAGGAACGTGTGGCCAACCGGGAAGGCGGTCGTCAGGTCCTGGGCCGAGATGAACACGCCCTTGCCCTGGTCCATGAAGTCCATCAAGGCCTCGCCATCCGCCGGCGTCACCGGCTGATAGGTCTCCCAGCCGGTGATCCACACGATGAGGTCGTAGGACTTGATGTCATCGTATTCCGGCGCCGCGCCACCGTGGGCACCCTTGACATCCCAGGAGTCGAACAAATAGCCGTTGGCGTTGAGGGCGGTGACAAACCCCTGCTCGGTCGGCTGGATGCCGTTGTCGTCATCGACCAGGAGGACCGCCGGGCTGCCGTTGAACACGCGCACGGACGTGTACTGCGTCCGATCCGTCAAAGCCGAATGCACATTGAAGTTGCCTTGACCGATGCGCACTTCCCCATCGGTCTGCACGCGCATGTAGACCTCAACGGCATCCTGTGGGTTCAGGCTGATGATGCTGGGACTGGTGTGGTAGCCGGCCTCACCCTCGACCATGAACTCGGCCGGCCAACCGAAGGTGTTGTCCAGCGTCAGGGTCAGCTGATCCGGATCGTCGCTGGTATTCGTCAACAGGCCGGTGAACTCGGCCAATCCGTTGCCCTGAGGCACCGAGACTAGCGTTTGCTCCCAGGCTAGGACGAAGAAGAGCGGGATGTGAGCCGAGTTGTACATCTCCTTGTCGCCGGTCATCTTCTGGATGAACGCGACGCACTCGATGTTGTCGACGTTCCAGGTGGGCCCGACGGGGAAGACCGACGAGACCATGACCGACGAGCCCTGGGTGGGCAGGGACACGTCCTGATGGTACTCGGCCCGCACGATATGCTGATAGGTTACTCCCTGATGGAGGACATCGTCCTCGAGGACCACGAGATACACCCGCGGGCTCTGCAACGTCACGGCGTCGACCAGAGTGCACATCACCTGCATCGTCAGGTTGCCTGCGTCCACGCCATAGACGCCCTCGACCTGCACGGGCGCCAGGCCGCCGGTCTCATTCAAGCGCGTGTTGATGTAGTTGCGATAGGTGGCAGCGGCGCTCGTGCAGCTCGACGCACCGACGGCTGCATACTTGCCGTCGATCCGAACGTGCGGAATGCCTGAAACGCCGTAGAAGCTCGTGCGCTGGCCTACCGTGGGGATGTTGAGGCCACCCGAGGTGTGCCAGTCGGATACGATGAGCTGCTCGCCAAACTCACCCAGAACCACTTCCAGCCCGCACCGGGCGTAGGGGCAGTAGCCTCAGCTGGGGCTTCCGAACTCCTCGGCCATGATCACCCGGGGCACCGATGCCCCGGCGCTCAGGGTGGCTGCCAGCGCGAGGGCCGCAGCCAAAACCGCGAGCGGCAATGCCCTACTTCTCATGTCTCCCTCCTCTCGGCCGTCATCATCCACCCGGAACGGCAGCGAGCGACAGGCCAGCCTGCGACCCTTGACCGCCCGGAAGTTTTCCCTAGCTGCCATTGATGGTATCCGATAGCAGGTCGCGCAGGCAAGCCATTTGAGCCCCCGGACGCGACCTAGTGGCTTGAAAAGCAGGATCTTAGCCCCCCAAGCCGCAATACTATTGCGACCAGTGCCGCCCGGGCCGGGCATGGGAGCCCTGCGGGAGAGATCGTAGGCTCGGGGGGCTCGGGGGGCTCGGGGGATCGGAAGCTGGGGCGGTCTGGCAATCGGCGGGAGCGAGGGCATCGCCCCGCTCAAGCCCGCGGGCGCGGCTTCTTCTTCTTGAACTCGGCGAACTGCTGTTCCAGCGAGGACTGCTTGGCCTGCTTCTGCTTCTCCTGCTCGCCCGAGCGGAACATGCTCTCGATCTGCTCGTGCCGGGACTTGACGCGACGCTTGAAGTCCTCGACCTCGTCGCCCAACACTTCCTTCTCCGCCTCAGGCCGCAGCGACTCGACCAGGTGATGATCGCTGAGATCGTAGTGGGGTTCGAAGGGCGTCTGATGCTCGCGCAGGATTCCGGTGTCGATCAGGCCGCGCAGGACGAAGTGGGTCTCCTCATCGCCCCACGCCAGCAACTCACCGATCTGCGCGGCTGATGGTGGACTCGCGTGGAGATGACAGAGCAAGCGCACGGCCGCTACGGCCAGGTGTCCCCTCTCGCGCGACGGCAACACTCTGGACACGGCTGAACCCTCCGCCCGGTGGCCTGACTCCCGTGGCCCGCTTCCTGTTGCCGTGATCCTATCACGCGCCTTTTGATCGGTAAACGCATCCCGCGGCTGCCATCCCGCAGCAGCTATCCCGCGGCTGCCATCCCGCGGCTGCATCCCACGCCCGGACCCCATGGCTGTCCTGCTCACGGCTTGAGCACGAGCGGCGCTGCCGCTAGGATCCGCCCAGTGCTGTCGCGGACAGCGCGCCTGGGGAGATCGCGCCCATGGACCGCACGCCGATCGACATTCGGACGCCCGCCATCCATCTGGATGCGCTGCTCAAGTTCGCCGGGATCGTGTCGACCGGCGGCGAGGCCAAGCTGCTGGTGCGATCGGGCCGGGTGCGGGTGAACGGCCAGATCGAGGCGCGCCGGGGCCACCCGGTGAAGCCCGGGGACCTCGTTGAGGTGCTGAGCGAGAGCGGGCACGCCGAGGCCGTGCTCGAGGTGCGGGCTGCCGCGGCCGGCGACTAGGGGCCGTGCGTGCCCGGGGTGAAGGCATCGCCTGACAGACCGAGCGCAGCGGAGGGATCGACGACGGACATCGAGCTGATCAAAGGCCTCTATGAGCAGGGCCCCCACGCGGCGCTCTATGCCCCGCTCTGCAAGGTGCGTCCCAAGCTGGAGTCGTGCCAGCACCTGGTCTCGACCGACGGCCAGCGGTTGAGTGCCGTGCTTTCGTTCGCCGGGGACTCGATCGAGTTCACCTGGTCGCTCGCCGGGCGCGCGCTCTCCCTGCGCAATCTGATCGCGCAAGCCCAGCACCGCATGGGCCGCCTCGCCTTTGTGCCCGTGATGGAAACGGGGCGCAAGAGCTGGAGCGCCTTGCTGGGACTGCCGGTGCTCGGTCGCTACTTCCGCGCCACCCTGGCCGACGATGCCGTGCTGCCGGACGCCACCCCTCCCGGTTATGCGTTCAGCAACTTCGATCCGGACCGTGACCTGGAGGCCGCCAGCCGCCTGATGAATGCCGCTTACCCCAGCCTGCGGCAGCTCATGACCCCTGAGAAGCTCCGTCGCATGGCCCAGGCGCCCTACTACACCCCGCGCAGCTGGTTCTTCCTGGTGGAATCCAGCAGTTCCCAACCGGTCGGCTTCGCGATCCACGGATATTGCGCCGAGCTGCAGGAGGGCTTCATCGACTGGATCGAGGTCATCCCTCGCTTGCGACATCGTGGGTTCGGGTCGCTGCTGACCTACGAGTGCGTTCGGCGGATGGCAGGCAAGTCCAGATTCATCACCACCAGTGGCAGCCTGGATGCACCGTTCGTGCACGGGGACCTGTACAAGAAGTGCGGCTTCGATCGGATCCGGCAGTGGACCATCCTGGGACAGGCACGTTTGTCCGAGGATCGCGGCGATATCTTCACGGTCCCCCCGGGTCACCCGAGTTTCTAGATCCGCCTTCGCAGCGGAGCTTGCAGCGGCTCGTCATGAAAGGAGTGGAAGGAGAGGCATGAAGCTGGCAACGAGCTACTTCGGCTGCCGTATCCCGCGGCACGTGCGCAGCGACATGCGCCGGCTGCGCCGGCTCGGCTTCGACCGGGTCATCCACACCTTCTCCGAGAACGACCTCTTCTACAGCAGCAGCACCCTGCGCGAGATCGTCGCGATCTCGAAGGATGCGGGCCTCGAGGTGCAGCTCGATCCATGGGGCGTGGCCGGTGTCTTCGGCGGCGAAGCCTTCTCGGAGTGGATCCTCGAGGACCCCGATCTGATGCAGCGCGGCCCGTCCGGCCGGCCGCTGGCCGGCGCCTGTCTCAACCACCCGCGGCTGCGCGAGCGGATGAGCGAGTGGGTCGACGCCGCGGCTCGCACCGGGGCGGACGCGATCTTCTGGGATGAGCCGCACTGGGTGCACCCCGGCCCGCGTAATCCCAACGCCGAGCCCTGCGCCTGCGCCCACTGCCGGGCGCGCCACGGCGAGAACCCGGCGCCCGAGGCGCTGCGCCGCTCCCGCGCCGCCGCGATCCTCGACCTGCTGACCGAGCTGGTGCGCATGGCGGCCGACCGCCGGCTGGGATCGTCGATCTGTCTGTTGCCTTTGGGTGTGCCGCTGGGCGTCGAACAGGACTGGCCCTCCGTGGCGGCCATTCCCGGCGTCACCGAGTTCGGCACCGACCCTTACTGGCACGCCTTCCAGATCGAGGGCGCCGCGGCGCGCGATGCCTTCATCGACTTGAACGCCGACGCCGCCCGCGCGGCGGCGCGCAGCGCGGCCATTCCGGTGATGCTCTGGCTGCAGGCCTTTCGCCTCCCCGCCACAGCGGAGCGCGACCTGATGGAGGGGACGCGCCGGCTGCTCGAGCACCGGCCCGAGACGGTCGCCATCTGGGGCTTCGAAGCCTGTGCGCACATGAGCGGGCTGGCCTGCGAGAATGCCGGGCGCGTCTGGCGCGGTCTCGTGCGCACGATTAACAGCCAGCGGGGATGATGCGCCATGACGCCTGACCAGGAGCCGACGGCGACGGTGGCCACCGATGGCTGGCCGCTCTTCCAGCTCGGCGACTGGCGAGTGCGCCCTTCCACGGTGCTGCGCAAGCGGCGCAAAGACACGGCACGGGTCTTCTTCTTGCTGCCGCCGGCGAACTTCACGGGCAGCGCCCGCCTTGGCGTGATCGATGGCAGCAGCCGCGAGGAGTTCTTCCACTCGTGGCCGGGCGACCGCTCGCGCCCCGCGCCGGACGCTGCGCCCGAGCCAATGCTCTTCACCGCCCGGCTCACCCCACCGGCCGGACTCATTCAGGCCGACCTTCTGCTCGAGGTGTCCGGCCAGCCCCGGGTAACCGGCGCTCTGGCGCTGCCGCCGCTGCGCTTCGATGCCGGCACGCTTCACCTTCTGCCGATCGCACCTGCACCCACAGGGATCCCGGCGACCGGAGCGCCCGGGGCGCTGATCGACGCACTCCTGAGACTCGCGCGGCGCGATCCTTCCCTGCGTCTGGCCGTCCCGGGCGAATGGGCCGAGCTGCTGGGGGCGCCCCCACGGGCCGAGCGGGCCCGCAAGCTGGCCGGCCAGGGCCGGCTCGACGTCCTCATCACGCCGGGTACGGACCCGGAGGCCCTGCGGGCGCTGGCCCTCCCCTTTCCGCCCCGAGTCGCGATGCGGATCGGTGAGGCCGACCCCGCACGCCTGCGCCCCGATCTGCGCGCCCTGCTCTTGGTGCCCCGCGCCGAGCCGGCCTCCTGCGCACCCGGTGTAGGCAGCTCGGTCGGGGGCACCTTCGTGGCCGTGGATGGCGCTGGCCCGTACGTGCTGCGCGCGTGCGGGCAATGGATCCGGGGCCGGACCTTCGGTCGGGGCAACGAGGTCTCCGCCTGCGCGGCCTGCGATCATGCGCTGCGCGGGGGTATGCCGCTCGCCCCCGTGGCGCCGCGCACCCCTTTGGAATTGCTGCGGGACCTGCCCCCGGACTCCCAGTCCCCGCTCGCGGTCCCGGAGCAGCCAGGCCGCCAGCGGGTCCTGGCGTGCCAGCCTCTGTGTCTCGATCATCCCGACGCCTGGAAGCACCTGGCCGGCGATGTCCGCCGCTGGAACCGCGCTCACATCTCGCCGCAGCTTCAGATTCTCACGCCCGCGGATCACTTCGCGCAGATCGAGCAGCTTCACGAGGAAGGATCTATCCGGCTCGCGGGTCTCGGCGCAGCACCATGACGGCCAGCGCAACGGCGTGATCGCGTGGCGGCCGGAGAGCACGACGGGGCACCGGCGTGATCGCGTGGCGGCCGCGCGCGAGAGGCCGCGACAAGCAAAGAGGCCCGGCAGCGACCACCTTGCGGGCAGCCGTAGCCGGGCCTCATCGCGCTTGACGGATCGGAGATGTGGGGCGGCGCGCGTAGCGCCACCCCCCGTCTCACCAGATCCGCTGATGTGCTTGCTCGCTCCTAGTAGCGGCGAGGCGGACGGCGATCGCCGCCGCCCGGACGGCCACCCTCGCGAGCCTGGGCAATGTTGACCTTCAGGTTGCGGCCCATGAACTCGTGGCCATCGAGGTTCTCGATCGCCTTCTGGGCATCCTCGGCCCGGACCATCTCCACGAAGCCGAAGCCACGCGGACGGCCCGTGTCACGATCCGTGATCACCTTCGCGGACGCGACTTCGCCGTGCTGCGAGAAGAGCTCTTCGAGCTCAGCCTCGCTCGTGTCGAAAGACAGATTGCCGACATACAGCTTGTTGTTGGACATCTTCAGAACACCTCTTCCTCGGGGATGACCTCACCGCACGAAGGCATCCCCACATCTCCATTGATCGACCCGAGAACCTCCTCGGTGGGTCTCCAGCGGAACCGCTGTGTTACGGTCTTTCATCAGCCCCGGGAAGAATACAAGCATCGTCCGACGAGGGAGAGAAAGGTGCCCGACTCAGCAGAATCTCGGTCTGGCGAACCCAGAGTGCGGGTTGGATAGGCTGGCAGTCGTAATCTCCTTCCGAGCCCAGATCTCAGGCTTTCCACAATCCGACCGGAGCACCGCGCCACGCGGCCCCCCGATCGAGACGCACCTACTATCGCCGTTTGGCCGCCTGTTGTCCAGGTATTTTCTTCGGCCGGCTGGGGCCGGGCCGGGCGGCCTGGAAGGGATCGACCAGGGGGCTACCACCCCAGCAGGGTCAGGAGCTCGGCGGTCATCATCGCCGTGGCGCCCCAGAGGCGGGTTCCCTCGATGTCGAAGTAGCGTACCTGGATCCAGTGCCCGCCGTGGGAGCGCTCCTCGGCCCGCCAGGCGCCAGGGCGCAGCAGGTCCGTCAGGGGCACCTCGAGGAGGCGCCGTACCTCCTGGGGACTGGGTCGGAAGGTTGGCCGGTGCTGCGCGAGGCCCACCACCGGCGTGACCCGATAGCCGGTCGCGGGGATCCACAGGGGGGTCAGCCGCCCGAGCACTTCGATCTCCTCGACCGCGATCCCGGCCTCCTCCTGGGCCTCGCGCAAGGCCGTATCTTCTTCATTTTCATCGACTTCCATGCTGCCACCAGGGAACGATACCTGGCCCCGGTGCGTCTCGACCGTCTCGGTTCGCTCCGTATAGAGCAGCGCCGGGCAAGGATCGCGCTCGCCTTCCTTCAGTGGGTAGATGAGCGCGAGCACGGCGGCGGGACGGCCATCCCCCGGCGCCACCTGCGGATGCCAACCTGGACGCGGCACCGGGGCCATGCGCGCCTGTGCCGGAGCCCCGGGCAGCGGGCCTCGGAGCGCTGTCAGGAGCCGCGTTCGCAGGGTGGCCAGATCGGTGTCCACGGTCCGTCCCCGGGGTTACGCTGCGAATGCCTGCGAGTCGCGCGTCGCGGCCCGCGGGCGTCTACGGGCAATCGGCACGGGATCGCGCCAGGCGTCTCAGCAGCCGCAGATTCCGGCGGTCCATGTCCCCCTCCTTGGGGGTCTCGATGATCTTCGGCACGGACGCGAAGCGCGGGTCAACCAGAATCCTTTTGAACGCCGCTTGGCCGATCCGGCCCTGCCCGATGTGCGCGTGTCGGTCGATACGCGACCCAACCTCGCGCTTGGCGTCGTTGAGATGGATCACGGTCAGGCGCTCGAGACCGATGAGGCGCTCGACTTCCTCCCACAATCCGGCGTAACCCTCGGAGGTGCTGATGTCGTAGCCGGCCGCGAACCCGTGGGCCGTGTCGAAGCACATCGCCAGGCGGTCCGGATCGCCGGACGCAGCGATAATCGCCGCGAGCTGGCTGACCGCGTAACCCAGACTCGTGCCCTGGCCTGCGGTGTTCTCGAGCACCGTCTTGACCGCCAGGCCGGGCGTGGCGGCGTGCGCTCGCCGCAGCGCCGCGCCGACGCGCGCGATGCCCCGCGCCTCCCCCGCACCCATGTGGGCTCCCGGGTGCAGGACCAGGCTCTCGATCCCCAGCGCCTCGCAGCGCTCAAGCTCGCTCACCAGCGCGCGGATCGAACGCTCGCGCAAGGCGCGCACCGGCGCCGCCAGGTTGAGCAGATAGCCCGCATGAGCCACCACCGCGAACGGCCCCCGCTGCGCCCGCGTCTCGTGGAAGCTGCGGACGTCCTCAGCGCTCAGACGGCGCTGTCGCCACTGGCGGGCCGTCTGCGTGAAGAGCTGCACCGCCGTGCACCGCAACTCCGCGGCCCGCGTGAGGGCCAGGTGCAGTCCGCCGGCGATGGACATGTGGGCGCCCAGGAGGAGTGCCGCCGGCCCGGCCGGCATGCTTGGTGCCCGCTCCGCGGAGACGGCCATCTGTTTCGAGACGCCCACCGAGACCCTCCTCATCGGCCAGGGCTCACCCGACCGGTCAGCCTAATTCGCCCCACGGGCCGTGGAAGGGCTTCCGGCCAGCCTCGGCCAGGCCGATAAGTAACCTGCGGCCAGCCCAGCGGCCGACCAGACGGCCGGCCATCGGGCTCGAGACGGGGGAAGCCCAGGTCCATGACCCACGACGCCCGGAACCACGCTGATGCCTTCGAGCGGCTCCGCCAGGCGGTCGAAGCCCGCGATGCCTTCTTGAAGGAGCATCCGGAGCTGCAGCCGCTGCAGGACGAGATCACGCGGCTGATGCGCCAGATGGGCAGTCCGCACAATCGCATGGCCCTGCTCGATTCGATGCTGCGCGAGCGGGTGTTGGAACTGCAGCGCAAGATGGTCGAGTTGCGCGAGGTGCTCATCGCCCGCCTGGCGGCCATCCAGGCCGAGGAGGCGCTTGGCGAGCCGGCGCCGGTCGAGGAGTCGACGGCCCCCAGGGAACCCGGCCAGATCCTGGGCCCCGCGGACGACTGGCCTGTCCCCGGCGATGACGCGCCAGGCGAGACCTGATGGGCGGCGCCGGACACGAGCGTCCTACCACCACTCGAACCACCAGCGGACACCGAGCGTAGCCATGAGGTGCGTCGCGCTGATCGTGGTGCTCGCATCCTCGCGGAAGCCCTGTTCCGATCCGCCGCGGCGGGCTGTCCGATACGCGATCTCGCTGTCTGCCACCACCGCGCCTGCGCCGGCCTCGAGCAAGAACTCGGAGGAGAGACGGTAATCACAGCCCGCGTGGATGGCGACTGTGAACGGGCGCTCGCGGGTGAGGCGCAACCCGCCGCCGCCGGCGGCCTCCCAGTCGGCCTCATTCCCGGCGGCCAGAAACCGCGAGCCGGTGACGCCGGCGCCCACGGTGGCGAAGCCCCAGAATTGCTCGCCGATCAAGGGCCGGCGCACGCCGAGTTGCGCCAACACGGGCATCAAATCGAACGTGCCCACCCGGCTGCCGTCCTCGATCGCCACGCGCAGCAGGTGGGCGTGGAGGCCGATCGTCCAGCGACCCCGCGAGCTCCAAGTCAGATCGAACCACCAGGTGGCGGCGCTGGGAGTGCCCGATTCCGTCAGGTAGGGCACCCCCGCGACCGCGTGCTCCCGGCGCAAGCCCCCCATGCCCGCGCCCATGCCGGCGCTCAGGCGCGGCAGGTCCGCCCAGGCCGGATCGGACGCGCCGGTGGCCAGGGCGCAGAGGGCAAGGATGATGGGCGCAGCTCGCTGCGCGCGCCGGGCGCGGCGGCTGGCGACTCTCCGGAATGAGCGCATCGAGTGGCACACGCGGCCATGCTAGGTGGGCCCCGCGCTCGGCGTCAATGGCTCCCGGTATCTGGCTGCCGGCCGTCTGACTGCGGGCGAACCGTGGTGGCCCGCGGCGCAGCGCGGACTGCGGCCCGCAGCGCTCGGCGCCCCGCGCGGGGATCGTCCTGACGATTCCCTAACACTGGTCAAGGGCTCGCTGTCCTGTAAGACGACGAGTCGACAAGGCAGGAGTCGAGACGGCGGAGCCACCGGGAGTAGCCGTCCTAGCTTTTCCAGCCATAGCCGATTCCCGCGGTTCGTGGTAGAATCGGGTGTACGCGTCGGCTCGCGCCCACCGGCGGCTGGCGGGGAACGTTGCGCACGGCCGACGGCAACTGCCTAAAGATTAGGCCGATACGGGGCTTCATGCCGGAGCCGCGCTGGAATGGCGCGCGGGGCAATCGATGTCGCATGGTCGTTTCATCTCGTTGATGGGCGTTTTGGCGATCCTCGTCCTGGCCATCTTCGCTTCGACCTGGATCCATCTGGGGATACGCTTTGCCCGGCCCTGCCGGCTCTTTCCCCAGCAAGAGTGGGTGCTGCTCCAGACCCAGCCCGACGCGTTCGAGGGCCGTTTCCTGGATCGCAGCCAGGGCAACCGGCAGCAAGTCGACCTGTACCGCTTCGAGCGCGGCGACTTCATCAGGTTCCGTCTGGACGATGAGGTCGGGGTCGGCGCGCGTGTCACGGCCGGCCAGGAGGTCGCCCGCCTCGAGTCATTCCTGAATCGCCAGACTCTGGACCAGTTGCGGCCGCAGCTCGAGGAGGCGGGGGCCAACCTGAGGGCCGCGAGCACCGGGCAGCGCGAGGAAGTCATTGCCCTGGCGCGCAGCGAGATCGCCTCGGCGCAGGCCGCCCGCGATCGGCTGGCTGTGGAGTACGAGCGCAGCGTGTCGCTGCATGGGCAGGGCGTCGTGAGCGACGCGGAGCACGAGTCCGCCGAGGCGCTCTTTCGCCAGGCGGAGGCGGATCTCGATGCCGCCCGCAATCGCCTGAGCGTGGCCACGGTGGGCGAGAAGGCCGAGGTCGTCGCAGCCTGGCAGGCACGCCTGGACTGGCTGAAACAGATGATCGCCGATGCCGATGCCCGCCTGGAGGGCGACCGCATCCGCTGCCCGATCTCGGGCGACGTCGTCACCGTGCAGGGGGATTCGGCGCTCTTGCGCGTGGCCGCCCTCGACACGCTCTATGCCGTCGCGCCGGTTCCCCCGTCGCGGGTGGGGACCTTGGCCGCCGGGCAAGGAGCCTCGATTCGCCCGGTCGGGGCCAGTTGGACCAAGATGGAGGGTCAGGTCGTGCAGGTCGATCGCCAGGCCTCCACGATCAATGGGCTGTCGTTCTATTGGGTCACGGTGGCGGTCCCGAACCCCGGCAACCGGCCCGTGGCGGGTGTCCGCGCCACCGTGGAGTTTCGGGGCGCCAGGGTCAGCTTGCTGGCGTGGCTGTCCGACCAGCTCAGACACGCTGCCGACCGCAGCCTGGGCGCCTGACCAGGGTCGCCGGCGCCTCGCCAGGGTCGCGGGCGCCGGCTCGGGGGATCTCAGCCAGAGCATCAAGAGCATGACGATCGCACGCTTCCAACGCTATGAGCTCAAGTACTTCATCTCCGAGCGGGAGATGGACGCGATACGGACGATGATTGCGCCATTCGCGCAGCCCGATCCCTATTCGGAGGGCTGCCCCGAGGGCAAGTACACGGTCCGCAGCGTCTACTACGACACCCCCGACTTGCGGTTCTACTACGAGAAGGAAGCGGGGACCGCGATCCGCAAGAAGCTGAGGGTGCGCACGTATAACCGCTATTGCCGCGAGGCGGTCGGCTTCTTCGAGATCAAGCGCAAGTATGGCGTGACCATCTTCAAGGAGCGCGTCGGCATGCCCTTCGACCGGGCGCTCGCGTTGCTCCAGGAGGACCCGGCGCACCGCCTGGATCCGGAAAGCACAGCCGGGCTTGAACTTTCGCTGGCAGCCCGGGCCACCCTGGAGCGATTCTTCTTCCTCCAGGAGGTGCTTTCCCTACTCCCATCGGTCCTGATCGTTTATGATAGAGAAGCCTACGTGGGAGCCGAAAATCCCCGCGTGAGGATCACGTTCGATTGTGACGTGCGGAGCGTGATCCGGCCCAGCATCGACGAGATCTTTGCCGAGAAGGGGCTGCGGCGGCTCGTCGATCGCAGGCAGATCCTCGAGATCAAGTTCGACGGAGCGATGCCTGCTTGGGTGCGTCCGGTGACGAGGCTGCTGAGCCGCTCCAACCGGCCGATCTCGAAGTACTGCAACGGCATCGACCTCTGGGGCCCGGCGGATGAGGCTGTCGTGGGCTTGAGGACCTGGAGCTGACGCGATGCAGGCACCGGCTCCGCGAGACGTTTGAGGTTGCACCGATGTTGAACGACCTGGTGATCGGCGGCGAGCGTTTCCTTCTGATCGATATCCTCGTCAACATCGGTATCGCCTTCATTCTCGGCGCCGCGATCGCGATCTCCTATCGCAGGACTCACCGCAGTTTCAACTACTCGGTCTCCTTCGTGAACACGCTCGTGCTCCTGCCGATGGTGACGGCGATCGTGATGATGGTGATCGGCAACAATTTGGCCCGCGCCTTCGGGCTGGTGGGCGCGATGTCGATCATCCGCTTCCGCACGGTCATCAAGGACACGCGCGATATCGCCTTCGTCTTCCTGGCGCTGGCCGCGGGCATGGCCGCGGGCACCGGCTATCACTTGATCGCGCTGGTGGGCACGAGTTCGATTGTCCTCTTGATCGTCATGCTCTACCTGGCCAACTTCGGTTCCGTGCGCAGCCAGGATTTGCTGCTGCGTTTCTCGGTCACCCCTGACGAGCGCGGTTCGATGCTGCACGAGCAGACCTTCCGCAAGCACCTGAAGAAGAACACGCTGCTGAATATCCGCACCCGCCGCAACGGCGAGATGCTCGAGCTCTCCTACTTCGTGCGCCTGAAGGCGCCCGAGCGCAACCGCGAGTTCGTGCGCGAGCTGGGATCCATCGACGGCGTCGAGGGCGTCTCGCTGATCGCGATGGAGGAAACGGCGGAAGCCTAGAGCGCGCCGCCTGCGCGTGCAGTATGGCGGCGCACGCCGCCGGGGGCGGGCGAGATCGGCCGGCGTCGAAGTGGCCGCGCCGCCTATAGTTGCACAATCACCTCGAGGTCGATCTCGAGCTTCAGCACCTTCGAGACCGGGCATCCGGTCTTGGCCGCCGCGGCCGCTTCCTCGACCTTGGCCCGGTCCGCTCCGCGCGCCGTGACGGTGGTCTTGAGCGCGCTCCGGGTCAGCGTCAGGTTCTCGAAGGTGATCGTGCTCGTGGTCTCGATCGACTCGGCCGTGATCCCGCGCTCGCCGAGCTGACCGCTCAGGGCCATGCTGAAGCAGCTCGCGTGGGCGGCCGCGATCAGCTCCTCCGGGTTCGTGCCGGGCGCATCCTCGAAACGGGCGCGGAAGCCGTACTTCTGGTCCCTGATGACGCCGCTGGCGACGCTGAAGTTGCCCTGGCCTTCTTTGAGCCCACCCTTCCAGATAGCGCTGGCGCTGCGTTTCATGGGTCCTCCCTTTCGGCTTGGTCGGGGACGGATCGGAACGGATCCGGTTGCCGTCCTCTTTCATTCTGCGCTCTATTCCACGTGGATGATCGCTACCGGACAGCTCTCGGCCGCCTCGGTCGCACAGCCCCGCAGCTCCTCACCGACTTCGCCCAGACCTGGCTGGCCGCCGATGCGGAACGACTCCACGATCTGGCTCAGGGAGTCGGTCGGGTTCTGCTCGAAAACCTCCGGACAGACTGACCAGCAGACCGCACAGCTCGTGCAGTCCACGCGATCGATGCCGACCTTCATGGCACGGTCCTCCGATCACCACCCGCCACGGGCTCTGCCGGTTCGATCTCGGCCTTCCTCGCCAAGCTTGGCGCCGGTGGATCTGCCACCGATGATCGCCGATCGAGTCGTTGGGTGCAACCGCGGGCGGCCCACGCGGGGACCGCCGGCGACGGCCGCGATCCCGCATCGGCCGCGAGGCTTAGCAGTTCCGTCCCCGGGAACGTGCGCTGCCGCCCTCGGGGACCGGAACCTCCCTCCCACCCCGCGCTGGACGGAAGCCGGTGATTGCCGTAGCATGTGGCCATCTTTAGCGGCGTCCCGTCGGAACCGACCGGAGCCCATACGCAGAGAGGACTCCAACCATGGCCAAACCACTCGCCATCACCGATACCGTCCTGCGCGACGCGCACCAGTCGCTGCTGGCCACCCGCATGGGCACCGAGGCGATGCTGCCGATCGCCGCCGAGCTCGACAAGGTGGGGTTCCACTCGCTCGAGATGTGGGGTGGGGCCACCTTCGATTCGGCCATGCGCTTCCTGGGCGAGGACCCCTGGGAGCGGCTGCGCATGCTGCGCCATGCGATCCCCCACACCAAGCTGCAGATGCTGCTGCGCGGCCAGAACGTCGTCGGCTACAAGCATTATCCGGACGATGTCGTGGAGGCCTTCATCGTCGAAGCGGCCCGCGGCGGCATCGACATCTTCCGGATCTTCGATGCTCTCAACGACGTGCGCAACATGCAGATGGCGATGGAGATCGTCAAGCGCGAGGGCAAGCATGTGCAGGCGACGATCTCCTACACGCTGTCGCCCGTGCACAACAACGAGACCTTCGTCGCGCTGGCCGAGCAGCTCGCCGATCTGGGCGCCGATTCGATCTGCATCAAGGACATGGCCGGCCTGCTCAAGCCCTACGCCACCTACGAGCTCGTCTCGGCCATGAAGAAGCGGCTGTCGCTGCCGATTCAGCTCCACACGCACTACACGAGCGGCATGGCCAGCATGGTCCTGCTCAAGGGGGCCGAGGCCGGCGTGGATGTCGTCGACACGGCGATCTCCTCGATGGCGCTGATGACGTCGCAGGCGCCGACCGAGTCGATCGTTAGCATGCTGCAGGAGACCGACCGCGCGACCGGCCTGGACCTGGCTCGTCTGGCGGCGATCGCGCGCTACTTCGGCGAGATCCGCAAGCGCTACCGGCGCTTCGAGAGCGGGATCGCGGGCGTCGATGTGAACGTGCTCGAGTTCCAGATTCCCGGCGGGATGCTCTCGAACCTCGTCTCCCAGCTCCGCGAGCAGAACGCCGAGGACCGCTACATGGAGGTGCTCGAGGAGGTACCGCGGGTGCGCAAGGAGATGGGCTACCCGCCGCTGGTCACGCCCTCGAGCCAGATCGTCGGCACACAGGCGACGCTCAATGTGGTGCTGGGCGAACGCTACAAGGTCGTGCCCGAGGAGGTGCGCAACTACTTCCGCGGCTACTACGGCCGTCCGCCGGCTCCCATCGACGAGACGATCCGGCGCAAGGTGATCGGCGACGAGCAGCCGATCGACTGCCGGCCGGCCGACATGCTGCCGCCCGGCATGCCGAAAGCGCGCGCCGAGCTGGGCGATCTCGCCCGATCGGAGCGTGATGTGATCTCCTACGCGCTCTTCCCGCAGGTCGCGCGGCCGTTCCTCGAGCGCATGAGCCGGGGCGTGGAACGGATGGAGGTGATCGCGGCGGCGGTCGCGGCCAAGCTGCTCAAGAACTACGAGTACGCCAACGGTAACGGCGGCACGCCGGTCGCGACGGCGGTGAGCTCGTGGAAGCTCGCCGCACGGCGCGAACCGGCCGGGACGACGTGGGGACTGGAGTAAGAAGGAGCAAAGCGGGGCATGGCCAGGACGTTCACTCTCCGCCTGGACGGCATGGAGTACGAGGTCCAGCAGGAAGGCCGCACCATCCTAATCGACGGCAAGCGCTTCGAGCCGGAGGTGCTCGGCGACAGCGTGACGATCGACGGCCACGACCACAAGGTCGAGATCGAGGCCACGAGCGCGCTGGTCGATGGAATCGTCTACTCGTACCAGACCGAGGGACTCGAGCGCCGCCGCTCGGGCGGGATCGGCGCGCTCAAGGCGACCCCGCTCGTGGGTGACGGCGCGGTGACGGCAATCATGCCGGGCATGATCATCAAGGTGCTGGTCGAGGTGGGCCAGCAGGTCGCCGCGGGCGATCCGCTGGTCGTGCTCGAGGCGATGAAGATGGAGAGCGATATCTGCTCGCCCCGCGATGGGGTCGTCAAGCAGGTGGTCGTCAAGCCGGGTGAGAACGTCCGCCAGAATCAGGTACTGGTGGTGGTGGAGTAGCGATGCGCAAGGACCTGGGGATCGTGCCGGTTCTGATCGCCGCGGTGGGCATCGCGCTGGCGGGCTGGTTCATCGGTCACGGCTTCGTGAAGGGCCGCATGGCCGACCGCGTCGTGACGGTGAAGGGGCTGGCCGAGCGCGACGTCATGGCTGATCTGGCGCTCTGGCCGATCCGTTTCGCCTCGACCGACAACAACCTCGCCCAAGCCCAGCGCAAGATCGAGGAGAGCAAGCAGGCGGTGCTCCAGTTCCTGCAGTCGAACGGCATTGCCCGCGAGCAGGTGGAGCAGCAAGCGCTGCAGGTGAATGACCTATTGACCAACCCCTATCGCAGCGGCCCCATGGACAGCCGCTACATCATCAACGCCACGCTGATGGTGCGCTCCGAGAACCCGCAGCAGATCCAGGCTGCCAGTCAGAAGACGAGTGACCTCGTGCAGTCCGGTGTCGTGCTGTCATCGAACGAGGGTCCCTATGGCGGCCCCACGTACCTCTTCACGCGGCTCAACGACCTGAAGCCCGACATGATCGCCGAGGCGACCGCCAACGCGCGCCTGGCGGCCGAGCAGTTCGCCAAGGACTCGGGCAGCCACCTGGGCAAGATCCGCAACGCCAACCAGGGCACCTTCGTCATCCTGGCCCGCGACAGCGCGCCCGGCGTGATGGAGGAGAACCAGCTTCACAAGAGGGTGCGGGTGGTGGCGACGATCGAGTATTACTTGTCGGATTAGCGCATGCCTGGATCACCCTGCGCCAGGATCGTCGCAATCCCCTGATTCTTCCTGAGACACTCGACGAGATGGCGTCTATGCCTGCCACCAATGATCTGAAGGTCTTCATCACAGTCAGGGAGTCGACCTGCGACGAGTGTGGCGAGAACCTCGGAGCGCATGCCTGGATCACCCTGCGCCAAGATCATGGCGCCCTGTGCCTCTCGTGCGCCGACCTTCATCATCTTGAGTTTCTGCCGTCCGGCGATGCCGCGCTGACCCGGCGGGCCCGCACGCATTCCACGCTGGCGGCCGTCGTCCTCAAGTGGAGCCGGGCTCGCAAGCGCTACGAACGCCAGGGCGTGCTGGTCGAGGAGGCGGCCCTCGAGCAAGCGGAAGCGGAGTGCCTGGCCGACAGCGAGATCCGGGCCCGGCGCCGCGAGCGCTCGGCCGAACGGCGGGCAGAGCAGGATCAGCAGTACGTCGCACGGTTTGCGGAGCGCGTTCGCGAGCTGTATCCCCGATGCCCGCCGGGCCGCGAAGTGGTGGTCGCAGAACATGCGTGCCGCAAGTACAGCGGTCGGGTCGGTCGATCCGCGGCCGCGAAGAGCCTCGCGGCGGACGCCGTCGACCTGGCAGTCGTCGCCCACATCCGTCATACTGAAACCGACTACGATGAGCTCTTGGCCCAGGGAATGGATCGGCTCTCTGCGCGCCACCACGTGAAACGCCAGGTTCAGCAAGTCGTCGATGCGTGGGGTTCACACAAGGAGTAACCCTCGGACGGCCACACGCGGCAGTTGGCCGCCGACTGGCCCAGGGAGGTGCCGATGACCCATCTGCAGCTTTCGCGCGAAGACGGCCTCGCCTGCCTGACCTTGCACCGCGGCAAGGTCAACGCAATCAACGTCGAGCTTCTGGGCGAATTGCGCACCGCGGTGGATGAGCTCCGCGCGGACGCGTCCGTGCGTGCGGTCATTCTCACTGGGCAGGGCAAGTTCTTCTCCTTCGGGCTGGACGTGCCCGAGTTGTACCCACTGCCGCGCGAGCGCTTCCACGAGTTCTTGATCGCCTTCACCGACTTGTACGCGACGCTGTATGCGTTTCCGAAGCCAGTCGTGGCGGCGATCAACGGGCACGCCATCGCGGCCGGGTGCATGCTGGCCCTGGCCTGCGATCGCCGGCTGATGGCGGCCGCAGCGGGCAGAATCGGACTCAACGAGATCACGTTCGGAGCGATGGTCTTCGCCGGCAGCGTCGAGATGTTGCGGGCCAGCGTGGGCACGCCGCGGGCCGAGCGCGTGCTGATCGACGGCACCTTGTACTCACCGGAGGAGGCGCTCGCCGTTGGGCTGATCGACCGGATCGTCGAGCCGGAGCAGCTTCTAACGGAGGCGGCCACGGAGGCCCGCGCGATGGCGTCGCGGGAGCCAGCGGCGTTCGCGGGGCTCAAGAGCCTGCTGCGCGGGCCGGTGGCCAAGACGATGCGCAGCGCAGAGCCCCCGTCGCTCCTTCAGTTTCTCGACGTCTGGTACTCGGAGGCAACGCGCGAGAAGCTGCGGGGGATCGAGATTCGCGCGTAGCTGAGTTCCGGCGCGTGCCATCTCACGTGCCGGCGTGAAACCGGCCCGGATTCGTACTCACTCCACCTCAAACCCCTGACTCGAGGACTTGAGCGTCCGCCCGTTCTCTGTCACTACCCGCACCACGTGGTCAGGCGCCCCCTCCGGCAGCGTGGGCTCGATCTCGAGCGTCATCCGACCTTGGCGCTTGGCAGCCCCAACCAGGCCTTGCACTCCGATACGGGCGAATCTGTAGTGTGGTTATAAACCTGCCGAACTGGGGGCTAAGATGTATTACAAAAGGACATTAGAAGACCGCTGGTTAGCGATATCGGGCGAGTTTCCAGCCCTGCTTCTGACAGGTTCGCGCCAGCTTGGCAAGACGACCCTGTTGCGCCGCCTTCTCGATGACGCGCAGCGTCGCTAGGTAAGCTTGGACTCTTCCCCCTCATCAAGATCGCCATCGACCAAGGGGGCCGTCCCGGCGACTTCTGGCTAACCGGCTCGCAGCAGTTCCACATGATGCGCGGCATCACCGAAACCCTGGCCGGCAGGGTGGCACTGGTGAACCTGTTGGGATTCTCGCAACGGGAGGCTCACCGTGCAGCGCATCAGGAGCTACCGTTCCTGCCCGAACCCCAGCGCCTCACCGGCACTGAGCCGATCGAGGGACTGGTGTCAGAGGCCGATGTGTTCCGTGCCATCAGGACCGGGTCGTTGCCGGCCCTCGTCACACGTAAGATCACCGAGCGCGATGTCTTCTTCAGCTCGTACGTGCAGACCTACCTTCAGCGCGATGTGTGCGACTTGACACAGGTCGGTGATCAGCAGGTCTTCCTCCGGTTTCTTCGCGCCTGCGCAGCACGGACTGCCCAGGAATTGAACCTCTCCGACCTCGCACGCGACGTCGATGTCTCCGTGATGACGATCAAGCACTGGCTGTCCATTCTGGAGGCAAGTCACCAGATTCTCTTGCTCCGACCATTTCACAGCAACGTGACCAAGCGCATCGTCAAGCGGCCAAGGCTCCACTTCCTGGACCCGGGCCTGTGCTGCTGCCTGTGCGAGTGGTCGTCCCCGGAGACTCTCGCGGCCGGATCCATGGCTGGTGCCATCTTCGAGACCTTTGTGGTGACGGAGATCCTGAAGAGCTGGTGGCACCGTGCGCAACCGACCTACCTCTACTACTACCGAGACCGCGAGAAACGGGACGTGGATCCACTCATCGAGCACGCCTGTCAGCGCCGGTGCTAGAAGTTCCTGGATCACCGAACTGAGAAGTCCCCCAAACACCGAGCGTTTTGTACCTTCCTTGGAAGGCTTAGAACCAAGGAGGGACAGATGCTCAGGAGCCCGCGCCTTTGCTCGCGCCGGCGGAAGATCGCCCGGGAGTCCGGCCGGATATCATCGGGCCAGAGCGACGTGCGCGACACGGGCTGCCGCAACTGCTCGGCCAGGAGCGTCTCGATGCCGATGGCCTCCGCCGTCTGCGAGAATCCCCCCCGGCGCGTCGGGCAGCTTGACGTGACCTGCCGGCTCCGGGTGGCGCTCCTCCAGCACGATCTCTGCACATTCGTCGAGCGTGCCGCCGCATTTCGCCAGCATCTCCAGCATTGCCGTCTGATAGGACAGGAACACGTACAGCCGCGGGTAACCCTGCGCGCGCTGGCTGCGCAACTGGAAGTGCCGGCAGGCATACGCACGGGCCGAAACCGCCCGGAATACGCACGTGTGGCGGTTCCCTCTGGCTGCACCGATCTGCGTAAGCGCTCCGTGAACCACACCCCGCCTACGTCGGGATCCTGCCCTCGTCGCGGGCCGCGCTGTCAGTCAACGCGGAGCTGATCCGGCTCTACTGGGAGATTGGTGGGGCGATCGTGGAGCGACAGCGGCGCGAGGGGTGGGGGATGGCAGTGATCGAGCGGCTTTCCAAGGACCTGCGGGCGGCCTTTCCTGGCTTTCGGGGTCTCTCGGGGGCCAACCTCTGGAGAATGCGATCTCTCTATCTTGCCTACCAACAAGAAGATACAATCCTCGCGCAGCCTGTGCGAGAATTCTCCCAAGCTGAAGCACCGCCGGAGATCGTGGCGATCCCCTGGGGCCACAACATCGTTCTGCTCCAGCGCCTGAAGGACCCCGTCGAGCGCCTCTGGTACGCCCGCCAGACCCTCGAGCACGGCTGGTCCCGCGCTGTCCTCACCCACCAGATCGACTCCGACCTCTACCACCGCCAAGGCCAGGCCGTCACCAACTTCGAGTCTACGCTCCCTCCGCCAGACTCTGACCTCGCGAAGCGCCTGCTCAAGGATCCCTACGCCTTCGAGTTCCTCGATGTCGCCGAGCAGATGTCCGAGCGCAAGCTGGAGGCCAGTCTGATCGCACGCGTCCAGCGCCTGCTCATCGAGCTCCGCCGCTTTGTCGTGATCGATCTGAAGACCGGGAAGTTCAAGCTTGAGTACGTGGGAAAGATGGGCTTCTACCTCACCGCGGTCGATCGGCAGATGCGACACACGCAGGATGCCCCCTCGATCGGCCTGATCCTATACCGCGAGCGCAACCGTCTGATTGTGGAGTACACGCTCGAGGATGTCACGCGTCCGATGGGGTTCGCGACGTACCAGACGCTGCCCGAGGAGGTCCAAAGGAGGCTACCGAGTCCTGAGTTGCTGGCGGCGGAGCTTTCGGTGGATAGATAGGCCAGCACCCGATCGCGGCAACCGCGAGCACGCGAGGCGAATTCACTAACAGCAACGTTTGGATGTCGCCTCTGGGACGCCCGACAGCGGTTCACTCCAAGCCAGCGCCATGGAAAACGCTGAGGGAGACGGCAAGATGAACCTCGAACAGCTTCTCTGGCAGATCCATTCGATCATGATCAGCTCAGCCGGCCGGCGAGCGGGGCGGTTAACCTCGGTGTCACACGGCGCAACTGGCTCATCGGTTGCCACATCTCTATCGGTACGTCGACTTCCACCGAGCGTATCCCCAGATTGTGGGTACGCTGTCCCCACAATCCCGAGGTCTGCGCGGTCCCCGCGCCAAGGCCCCCCTCGCGTTCATCGCACGAGAACCACCCTCTTGGTCGCCGACGACGCCCCCACATCCAGCCTGTAGAAGTACGTCCCCGTCGGCATCGGCCGCCCACGCTCACCGTCCCCAGTCCATACAGCCTCGTGCGACCCAGCCGGCAGCCGCCCGTCCAGCAGCGACACCACGCGCCGTCCCTCGGCCGAGAAGACGCCCAGGCGCACCAGGCTCTCCCGGGAGAGCGTGAAGTGCACCCGCGTCTGCGGCGTGAATGGATTCGGCTGACCGTCCTGTAGCTCGAATCCGCCCACCACGTGCGGCTCGACCCCGGCGGGGAAGGTGCTCCGGAGCACCATCAAGCCCCCGTCATGGAGCCCGGCCAGGATCTGATTGCCCCACACCGCGACCTCAGTGGCAGGGCAGGTCGTGATGAAGTATCCGGCTTCTACCGGCGCCGACGGAACGCTCACGTCGATCACACGAATGCCGGCCCCGTCGTCGGCCACATAGGCGTACGGCCCTTGGACCACGACCCTCTGAGCATGGCCCGGCGTGTCGCATAGCCCCACGGGAAACGGGTTGGTCGGATCAGTGATATCGACGATCTGGAGCCCTCGAGCCCCATTGGCGAGGTAGGCGTAGCCCCCGGCGACCGCCACGCCCCAGGTCCAATTGTCAGGCTGGTACCCTCCGACCACGGCCGGTTGGGTGGGGTCGCTGACATCGACGATCTCCAGGCCATAGTAGTACTGGGCGACGTAGGCGTAGTCGCCGCGGACGTCCACATCATGAGATCCCGAGCGGATGTTGGAGATCTCCACCGGCGCCGTCGGCGCACTGACATCGAGGATGCTCAGGCCCTCCTCTTGGTGAACGACATACGCATAGTCGCCCTGCGCATCCAGTTTCACAGCGCGCCAACGACTCTGCGTCTCGCCGAGGATCTGCGGTGCGGAAGGATCGGTGATATCGAGGACGCCGAAGCCGCCGTAGTAGGACGTGAGATACGCATACGGAGGCGCCGCGACGGCATCCATCGCGAACCAAAAGCCCGCAAAACCCCTGGTGACCGGGATGCTCGACCCGCGGGTGTCGATGACATAGAGCCCCGCATAGGGCTCCCGGCTGCGCGGGCCGCCCTCACCCGCGCTTTCCTCGCTGGGGCGGTAGCCCCCGCACAGGTAGAGGTCGGAGCCCACGATGTCCAGGCTGGTGACGTCGCCCACCAGGGCGTATCGCCCGAGGACGGCCGGCGCGGCGGGATCAGCGAGGTCGCAGATGGGCAGTCCGCCCCACCAGGCGGCGATGTAGGCGGTGTCGCCCGCAAGGCACATGCTTCCCGGGCGCCCATACACCATGAAGGATGACACCACGGTCGGCGCAGCGGGGACGCTCACGTCCAAGATTTCCAGATACTCCCAGAACGAAAGGATCGCGTTGTCCTCATGAAGGGCGATGGAGACGACTTCGTCCTCGGTGTCGTACTGCGCGACCTCCAGAGGGTGGGAAGGATCGCTCACGTCGACGACCCGCATCCCGGGGACCGTCGCGATGTAGGCATAGGAGCCCGCCACCGCCACGGCCTTCACGGGGACCATGTAATTGAAGATGCTCACCTGGACGGGGGCGGAGGGCACACTGACGTTGAGAATGCGCAGACCCACGAGCTCGTCGGCGAAGTAGAGCAGATTGCCGACCAGCACCAGGTTGCCCAGCGGGGTAGATGTCAGATAGTAGCCGACCTGTTGCGGCGCGCATGGCTGACTGATGTCGAGAATGCGGATGCCGCGCCAGTTGTCCGCCACGTAGGCGTAGTTGCCCGCCACGACGACGTCGACCGCCACGGTCTCGCAGTACCCTAACCCAACCTCGACCGGCGAGGCGGGGTCGCTGATGTCGATCACGTGCAGGCCCAGGCCACCGACGTACGCGTACTGCCCACTCACCGCGACGCAGTAGACCTCCTCCATGGGCATGAACGCCACCTGGGCGGGCGCCTGCGCGGCCGCCACATCCAGGATGAGCAATCCGCTGCGCGCCGCGCAGTAGGCATAGCTACCCTGGACCTGCACGTCTTCCAGATAGCCAGGCAGGCCCCCAACGTACTCGACATTCCATGCGTCCTGAGCGGCCGCGGGCGACGCCATCAGCGTCGCCGGCACCACCAGCGCCACGAGCGCCGCCAGCGCCATCAGCGTCATCAGCGCGACTAGCACATGAATGGAGGTCGCGATGGAGGAACGTCGCGATCGCAATGGGCACGCAATCCTGCTTGCCATGGATGTCCACATGCTCACTCTCTCCCGTCATTCGCAGGGAGGCGGCCAGGAACCAGTCTCCCTCAGGCCTTGTGCACCGACACTCGAGGCGTTCCAGTGTAAGACAATCCCAGTATAGAACCTGGACCCGCGGACGTCCCAGCGGAGAATTGCTGACATCGGAGGAACGTGACGCTGCTGGCCTCTTGCTGGCAGCCATCCTGGCCATGCCGGATCACGCCACGAACCACGAAGAAAGGCCGTGCAAGCCCCCCGGCTCCCTCGCTATACTGTCAGTCCACTCCCCGATGCCCCCGCGCGCGAGCTATAGCCCCGAACGGTCCCCGCCGGACGGGCGCATGTCCGTCGATGTCCGCGCCAGGATCGTCGCAGTCTGGAATCTGCCAGTCTGGGGTCCGTCAGTCTGGGATCCGTCAGTCTGGGATCTATGAAGCGTGGGAGGGTCCTATGAAGAAGTCCGTTCTCGTCCTACTGGTCATGATCTTGGCCTTGGCCGCGCCCCTGTCCCCGAGTCCTCGGGCGACGGAGGATCTCCTGCCCCTCTTCGCCGCCGGTGAGACGGAGAGGATCCTCGAGTTGCTGGCCGCCGATCCACAGCTCCTCCGTGCCGATCTGGGGGAGGGCATGACGCCCCTTCACTACGGCGTCTACTACGGCCACGTCCCGATCGTCGACTACGCCCTCGCGCACGGGATGGACATCAACATGAAGGACCGCCGCGGGCTTTCGCCCGTCTGGTTCTCGGTTTCGGGGAGCCGGCCGGCCATGCTGCGCAAGCTCATCGCCCTCGGGGTGGACCTCTCGGTCAAGAATCCGGAGGGCGACAACATGCTCTTCCGCGCCGCCCGGGCCGGCAACGTCGAGATCTTCAGCATCCTGCTCGAGAATGGCTTCAAGATCGACGAGAAGAACGGGCACGGCGCATCGGCGCTCGACTACGCCTTGATGGCCGGTGCCATGGACATTGTCAGGCTGATGGTCTCGCAGGGCCTCGACCTCAAGGCCCCCGCCGGCTCCGGGCTCCCGCTCCTCCATCGCGCGGTCCTCTCGAGGAAGGCAGACGCCATCCACTACCTGCTCGACCACGGCTTCGACATCGACGTCAAGGACGAGCAACGGGGAACGACGGCCCTCACAATGGCCGTTGACTTCGACAGCCCCGAGGGCGCCCGAGCCCTGGCCATGCGGGGCGCGGACGTCAATGCCCCCGACGCCAACGGCCAAACGCCCTTAGTGCTCGCCATCAAGCACGGCAGCCGGGACCTGATCGATCTGTTTCTGGCCAAGGGTGCGGATGTGAACGCGGTCGACTCAAGGACGGGCAAGACGGTGCTCCACGAGGCCGCGCTGCGCGGCTACTCGGACGTCGTCGAGGCCCTGCTCGCCCACGGAACCCGGAAGAACGCCAAGGACAAGTCCGGTTACACGGCCCTCTCCTACGCGCTGAAGTACGGGAACAAGACCGCGGCCGAGCTGCTCCGCACGCACGGCGTCGAGGAAGTGCCCTGGGAAACGAACCTCGACGACGCCGCAGTCCTCGCCCAGGCGCTCAACGACGGTGATGCGTTGATCTGGTACCTCAGGCACTCCGGGTGGGCGATCAAGACCAAGTCCGCCTTCCTCATCTTCGACTACTGGGACAACGACCGGGCGCCGGACGAGAAGCTCCTGGCCAACGGCCACATTCGCCCCGATGAGCTCAAGGATCTGCCCGTCTATGTCTTCGTGTCCCACGAGCACGGCGATCATTTCGATCCCCAGATCCTGGAGTGGAGAGCGACCATCCCCAACATCACCTACATCTTCGGGTTCGAGCCCCAGAACAGCGAAGGGATCGTCTCTCTCGCCCCCCGGGCCCAGCAGACGATCGGCCCGCTGGCGGTCACCACGATCAAGTCCAACGACGCCGGGGTCGGATTCGCCGTCCAGGTGGATGGGCTGACGATCTTCCACGCCGGCGATCACTCCAACAACAAGATCGAAATGACTGACAACGACTTCTTCCCCGAGATCGACTTCCTGGCGCAGAAGGGCATCCAGCCCGACATCGCGTTCTTCCTCAACATGTACGGGTGCGGTTCCTCGAATCCCGAGGCCTTCCAGAAGGGTATCTTCTACGCCGTCGAGAAGCTCGGGATCGAGGCCGTGCTTCCGATGCACGGCGCCAACAAGGAGTGGGTCTACCAGAATCTCGTCACCGGCGCGGCCGAGAATCACGTCAAGGTCCAGGTGGGCGCTGCCGTGAACCAGGGGGACCGATTCTCCTTCAGGAAAGGCGCGCTGGTGATCTGAGAGCGCGGACATACGCTCACCGCGGGGACGGGATCGGCGCGGCCGCCGGCGGCCCTGCAGGCAGCGCCTTCAGTCTCAGCACTGCCAGCACCTGCTCCTCGAAGCCTTCCCTGAGGCGGCCTGATTCCGACCACGCTGGGCTGCTGGCGGTGCAAATGGGGCGGTGCCATCGGCTCGACACCGCCGCCCCGTCGGTGGTACTCTTCCTTGTGTATCCGGGTGTCGTGAGCTCAGACTGCGACCTCGCAAACCCTGTGACCGCTTTCTCTACCCACGGGGTGTGTCTCATGCGTGCGCGAGTCCTCCTTCCTTTGGGCATCGTGGTGTGGCTGCTGCCGTCCGCGGCCCTGGCGCAGCCGGTGATGTCCGACATCATCCGCATCGATCACGGGTTCCGCTTCCAGAACCCCGAAGACACCAACGCGGGTTGCGCCATCGCGCTCTCGGGGACGCAGGCGTTTCTCAGCTACGGCACCGGATTCGGCTCCATCAACGGTTACCGCCGAGGATTGTTGGGCGAGGAAATCGACGTCGTTCCGCGCGACCTTTGGATCCCGTACCAGGGCATCGGCGGCTACGACTTCTCTGGGCCGGATGCCAGGGGCTGGAAACTCCTGCGCACGCGCTACAACGGAGACGCGGAGCGCGGCCTGTTTCTGCACGAGGTCGACTCGGTCACCTGCGAGCTTGGTCCGAACTCCCTCGAACTGCTACCGGCCAGCAGCGATCGCATGCACCATCACCCGCGGATCTGCAGCTTCGGCGACCTGCACCTGGCCGCCTGCCTCGAGGAGCTCCAGCAATCGAAGCGCATCCTGCTGGGACGCGTGACCCCGGCAATGGAGTTGCTCGCCCCCGGGATGGTCGAGGCCTCCCCCACCGACGTCAGCCGCGGTCCCTTCGGTGTGGCGATGCGTGACAACGCCGGCATGGTGGGCTGGGTGAACGCCGCCGGCGCCGCCTACGTTCGCTGCCTCGACGCCGAGGGCCTGCCCGCGGGCGAGCCGATCCTCATCCATCAGGGCGCGACGGCCTGTTTGCCTCAAGCCGTGCTCTGCCCCCTGGGCGAGGATTTCCTGCTTGTCTGGGCCAGCCAGGGCTGGGCAGCGCCTCGGTGGGCACGCCTCTCCGCAGCGGCGTCGATTCTGCCGCCCGGCATCATGAGCCTTCCCGCTGGAACCTGCGAGGCCGGGATCGCCCTCGCAGGAGGACCAATGGGTGCCCTGGTCAGTTGGCGGTCGTATTACGGCCCCGTGTTGGCCGCGCGCATTTCTCTGGCTGGAGAGCTACTGGATCCCAACCCCATCGTGCTGGCGGCAGACGGTCTTGTGCTCTACTTCGAAGATGATGTTCTCGAGCGCCCGATAGACGCCCGCTGGACGGGGAGCCACTACGTGGTGGCCTGGAACAACTGGATGTATGACCCACCGCGGGACAGCCAAGCAGGTGCGCGCTCCGATCCCGATCCGAGGTACATGTTCAAGGCTCAGTGGATCGCCCCCGACGGCGCGCTGCTGTTCCCCGAGCCGGTACCGATCTCGCAGGGGTCGGACCCGAAGCACCTGTCGCTCGACTGGATGAATGGCGAGTTCAACTGCCTGGTGCGCGACGGCTACGCCCCGCGCCTGGCCTTCCGGGTGCGCATCGACTCGTGCGGGATCCCCACGACCCCGGCGACCGCGGCGTATGCGCCTTGCTTGGGTAATGGGGATGATTACTCTCACTGGGCCGGACCCGAGATCTGTGCCTCTGCGGAGGGCGGCGACACGGCCGTGGCGGCGATCGTGGCCGCGCACGTCGATTTCCACAATCCGTGGTACGACGAGGCCATCGTGGAGATCATCTCGTTCGAGGGCGAGGGATTCCCGGAGTGGGATATCTGCTGGTCGGCGGGGGACGCCTGGTGGTCCCGGGTCGGCAGCGTGGATCTGGAACTGCCGCCCGATCGCATTCTGGCCGCCTATGATCGGATGCGCTCGCAGGATGTGTGGGGCGTCTACGTGCAGCTCCGCAATCGCCAGGGCGATTGGCTTCACACATGGCAGGTCGACTCGCTGAGCCAATCCCACGAGCCCGTTCTGACCCACCTCGACGCGGATGCCTATCTCCTCCTCTGGACCGACGATCGGTCCGAGCACCAGCAGATCTACCGCGAAACGCTCTTGATGACCGAACAGCTCGACGTGATCTCGGGGACTCCGCTCCTGCCCGGAGCGTTCTCCCAGTCCCAGGCACACATCGCCCGGGGCCCGGGTCAGTACCTCGCTGTGTATGTGGCCGGGGTGCCGGGATCCGACCAGACGGGCATTCACGCCGTGCGCCTCGACGCCTCCGGGGCGCCGATCGACTCGCTGCCCCTGTCGGTCCGCCTCCCCGATGACGCTCACGGCATCCCGCGGGTCGCCTGGGATGGTTCCAACTACGTGGTCGTCTGGCGGACCGGAGAAGCCTCGCCGGTCGTTTGGGCCAATCGCGTGTCCGCCGAGGGCCAGGTCCTGGACGGCAACGGCTTCATGGTGGGCAACGGGCGCGAGGGCCACCGCGTGGACATGGCCGGCACCGGAACGGGGATTGCAGCCGTCGTCCTCTCGGGCAATCGCCTGCGATTACTCTACGACCCACCGTGGGCCTCGGTCGGTGACGATCCGGCAGCCGGTGGCGATCCTACCGCCGGTGGCGATCCGACAGCCGGCGCAGTTCGACTGCATCTATCTCCGGCGCGACCCAACCCCACCTCCGGCGGCGTGGTTCTGTATCTCGGCGGGGTAGTCGGAGAGGCGCAGGCGCTTGTACACGACGTCGCGGGCAGGCCTCTGGTTGCGCTCTCCCGCGAGGCGTTCGGTCCCGGCTGGGTCGCCTGGGATGGGTGTCTGAGCAGCGGAGAGCCAGCACCTGCCGGAATCTACTTTCTGCGGATCGAGACTGCCCAGGGCACGACCGCACGGAGGATCGTAGTGTGTCGCTGACAGCCAATGGTGTTCAGCCGACAGCCAACAACCGAAGGAGGGCTTCATGAAGCACCGGGTAGGTTCACTAGCCGTTCTTGTTCTGCTGGCCGCGGCAGGCCCCGTCTTGGCCGACGAGGTCTACGAAGGCTGGAATGCCGGTGTGACCGGTGGGTGGGAACCCAACACCAATCGCACCGCCGTCGAGGTCTACGCCGAAGGCGGCGTCAGCAACAGCGGCTATCTGCGCTCCTATGAGATCAGCGGTGGCTTCGACATCGTCGGGGCGCTCCAGCGCAACGAACCCTACGTCGGCAACTTCGCGACGCACGGCTACGCCCGCATGGAGGTGGCACTCCAGTTCTTCGAGGGGGCCTTCACCGACGCCCGCTTCCGGGTCCGGTACCTGAGTGGCAGCTACAACGGCTGGTACTGCCCCCTGACGACCGACTTCACGCCCGGCGTCTGGCATCTGATCAGCATCGCCTTCGACCCAACCTGGTCGGATCCCGAGGCGATTGCGGCCGGCTGGGTCCAGGAGTCGAGCTCGCCTTCGTTCCAGGAGACCATGGCCAACGTCTACACCACCGAGATCCGCGTGCTGGGCACGGGGGAGTTGGTCGTCGGTCTGGATGACTTTCTGCTGGGTGAGCCGATCACGCCTGTTGAATCGACCAGTTGGGGGCAGGTGAAGTCGCTGTTCAACGTCCAGTAGTTCACCAAGGGGACGGCACCGACATCCGCGCCATCCGCGTTCGAACCCGCCCGACGCGGTTCGTCCTCGACTGGCGCGGGTGCCGTGACGCCTAGCTCGCGCCCCACAGGTGCCCGGTGTTCACCGGCTTGCCCTGCAGCTTCAGGTAGTAGAAGAGCTGCCCCTTGTGCTGCTCCAGATGGGTGACCATCTGCAGCATCCGCTGGCCGAGGACCATCTGCATGCTGTCCCACGGCGCGGTAGCGATCTTCGTGTCGAGATCGTGCTCGCCGGCCTGATCGACCATCTTGAGCGCCAGGGCCTTGTCCTCGGCGAGCAGCTTGCGCGCCTGGGCCACCGTCTCGACCGCGGGCAGCTTCTCGGCCGGCGGCATCATCTCCTCGGGCGGCAGCTTGCTCGGATCGACCCCGGCCGGAAAGCCCCAGTCGCCGGTGACGAATCCCTTGCAGCCTGAGCCGCATGCGTTCGTCACGTGCATGAGAAGCTGCCCGGTCGTCATCCAGTTGCTGCCTGTCGCGGGCTTCCAGCCAAGCTGTCTGTCGTCGACGAGCTTCATGAGGTTGTCGGCCACCGCGTAGTTGTACTCGATCGCACCCTTGAGCAGTGGGGTCCAGTTCATCAGCATGCCTCCTCGTCTGCGAGTGTCCTCTGGGAACTCCGTCCATCGCTCGAAGCCATGGTCCAGCGGCTCAACATCATACCAGAACGATCCTGAGTGCGGGGAGTTCCATAACATGGCTCCAAAACATGGTTCCAGGGCATGGGCGGTTCCAGAGAGTTCCAGAGAGAGGGCGCGCGATCGAATCGCATCTCGCGCGGCCCGAGCGTCTGGCGTCTTTATGCGCTATAATCAACTCAGTTGCGAATCCGCCTGTGCCCATCCGCTACGGGCTGGAGTCCGTGTGCTGGGTCAAGTGCCACCCGAAGCAGTGCGAGGTGCGCCATGCAGTTGCGCGAAATGTTCGTTATCGCGCGGTCCACGCGCCTTCTTCACCTGGCGTTGGCCGCGGCCGCCGGGTCACTGGCGCTCATCACGGGTCCGGCTGCGGCAGCCGTACTCCGCGTGCCGTCGCAGTACCACACGATCACCCACGCCCTGCTGTCGGCAGCGCCCGGTGACACCGTGCTGGTCGCCCCCGGGAGCTACTATGAGAATGTCGTCTGGCCGCCCACGCAGGGCCTTCAACTCCTGAGTGAGGCCGGCGCCGAGGCTACCAGCATCGATGGCATGGGGCTGGAATCGGTCATCCGCATGCTGGCCGATGTGGATTCGACGACGGTGGTGCGCGGCTTCACGATCAGGAACGGATCCGCGGACTTCGGCGGCGGCATCCGCTGCGATGGCGCTGCCCCGACCCTTGCGGACAATGTGGTCGTGGACAATGTAGCCACCTTCTATGGCGGCGGCATCTACTGCGGCGGCAATCGCAGCCCGCGCCTGGCACACAACACGATTTCAGGCAATACGGTGCTGAATGGCAGCGGCGGGGGGATTGGCTGCTACGATGACGGCGCGCCCACGATCAGCGACTGCACCGTTACCGACAACTCCGCCGACAACTACTTTGGGGGCGGAATCCATTGCGAGGAGAAGCACGGTTCGCCCAGACCCATCGTGATCGCGGGCTGCATGCTGGAGGGGAATACCGCCCGGGGCGGCGGCGGCCTCAGCTTCTTCTCGCCCTTTGTGCACATCCCGCAGGCCCGCAACAACATCGTGCGCGACAACGCCGCCACGTACGGCGGTGGCATCTACGCCTACTGGACCTGTGCGGACATGGTCGCGAACGAGATCTCTGAGAATCACGCCTGGTCCCATGGCGGCGGCATCTTCGTCGAAGAATCGCATTACCTGGACATCTGCAACTGCGAGATTGTGCACAACACCGCCGCTTCGGCCGGCGGCGGCATTGCGTTGGTCATGTGGAGCACAGGTCCCACGGTCAGCGCCAATCGCATTCTGCGCAACGAGGCCAATGAGGGCGGGGGCGTCTACTGCTACTTCCTCAGCGAGCCGACTTTCCGCGACAACCTGATCGCGTTCAATCGCGGCTACCTTCGAGGCGGTGGATTCTTTTGCGACGAGCATTGCACGCCGGCATTGTATAACAACGCGATCTTGGACAATACCGCACCGGTTGCTGGCGGTCTATTCTTCGCTGAGTCCGAACCCATCATCACCGGCTGCACGATCGCCCGCAACGACGATGCCGGCATCTACTTCGATGTGCCCTGGGAGCGCGGCGTGGTGACGATCAGTGGCAACAGCATCTGCGACAACGTCGGGTATGGGCTCTGCAACAGCCACTCGTCGGTCGAGCTCGATGCCCGCTCCAACTGGTGGGGAGATGAGTCCGGGCCCCACCATCCCACGCTCAATCCCCACGGAGCAGGCAACCCGGTGAGCGACTATGTGGAGTTTGTTCCGTGGCTGACCCAGCCAGAGGGCATCTGCGCCGTGACCTCCGCGATGAAGCACGGGTTGCAGCTCAAGTGTCTTCCCAATCCCTTCAGCGCTACCACCGCGATTCGTTACTGGCTTCCCGCGACGGCGGTGGAGGGAGCTGCCAGCGGCCCCCCCGGCGAAGGCAGCATCCAGGTCTTCGATGTGGTGGGCCGTCTCGTACGTTCCTTCCGAATCGACGGTGCACGCATGCCGGGCGCGGGTGAGGTCCATTGGTCTGGGACGGACGATGCGGGGCACCCGGTGGCCGGCGGCGTGCACTACGTGCGGATGAAGCTGGGCCCCTGGCAGGAGGTCCGGAGAATCACGTTCCTGCGATAGGGGGCTCGCGTGCCGTCGGCCTGCAACCGGGCGGTGCTGGGTGCCCTTCACTGCGCACCCTTCATCGCGGTCCATGCGATCACGCCGACGAGCTCGCCGTCCGCCGTTCAGTCTTACGCACCCTGGGTGTTCCGACAAACTCATACCGGATCGCGTCCACCGGACAGACATTCAGGCATCTCGCGCAGCTGAAGCAGTCGGCCGGGAATCTCTTCTTCTGCACCCGACCCTGGGCCGCCTCAATGGGGCAGGCGCGGATGCAATTGCCGCACTCGGTGCAGGTCTCGTGATCCACCGTCACACGGTAGAGGCTGATCCGCTCCGCCAGCCACGAGAGGAATCCGAACGGGCAGATGAACTGGCAGAAGGGCCGGTAGATGACCAGGCCGACAAGGAGGCTGGCGATGACGGTGATCAGGATCGACGACGCCTCGAACTCATAGTTGAAGAGATTAAATGGGTTGAACAGGTGATGCAGAACGAATCCCCGCTTGCCTCCAAGGATGCCGAAGAGCAAGACCAGCATCAGGATGAAGAGCCCCCCTCGGACCGAGTTGGAGACCCAGAAGGGGATCTTGTGCCGCTTGACCTTCTTGAGCCAGGGGATGCTGTACAGAAGCTCGGTCAGCCCACCAAAGGGGCAAGCCCAGCCGCAGACCAGCTTGTTACCGATGATAGCCAGGCCGAGGAAGAAGGCGAACACTGCTGTCTTGGCCAGAGGATCGGGATAAAGACCCACCATGGTCTTGAAAAGCTTGACCGCCCCTTCCATGGGATTGGGTGACTTTCCCAGCACGAATCCCAGAACTACTGTGGCAAGAAACACAGGAATGAGGTATCCCGCGCGCGGAAACCAGATCTTCCGCTGCTTGAGCCCGGCTTGCTCCGGCCGCCCGATCTTCACCAGAAAGAGCCACCCCCACAGGACGATCGCTCCGTACAGGTAGTACTTCAGCGTGGACTCTGCATGGCCCAGGAGGTGGTCTTCGACCTCTCGGAGCGTTTCCTCCGTCACGCTGAGTTCTCGCATCGCCACGTTCTTGGGGGCATCCAGTGCCAGGCCCAACTCCTTGGCCAGAGCGCTCCCGGTGACTCCCAGGGTGGGCGCGGCCTCCTTCAGGGTCATGTCGAGGTTCACCCGACCGGCTTCTCGATCAGGAACGGCGTTCCCCAGGAAGAGCCCGAGCAGGATCAGGACAAGCATCGACCCGAGGCCGGCCACTGACCACACCCGCTGCCGGCGAGACAGGGATGAAAGGAATTGACGATCCATCATGCTTCTTCTCCGCTTCCGTCCAGATCCCCGAGCGTTTCGTTCTTCGGTCGCAGAATCCAACGGCCGAATAGACTGTGGCACGGAACCCGGGCCCTGCCAAGCTGCCTCCCCTCAAGCTGCCCCTCCCTGCGGAGGGGCCCCAGCCCGTAGCCTCAGGCGCCGGATCGCACCTGCGGCGGGACTCTTTGAGCACGTTTCAGTTCGGTTTCCCGCTGACCGATAGACAGCAAGGAGCAAGGGTGTCGAGCTCGGGCCGCGCTCGGATGCTAGTGCGCTGTGCGCGAGTGCCCCAGTCGGGGACCAGATGAACGAGGAGGGGTTATGCGGGCTGGATCATGGGCAATCCCGCTGGGCTGCCTGCTGCTGAGCGTGCTTATCACGAGCGGCCTCACAGGCTGTTCGAGCGACAAGTCAACGAACTCGGGGGGGACGGGTGCCGCCACGGGTGAGTATCTCATTGACGCCTACTTCAGCAAGACCACCGAGAGCTTCGCAACGTTCAGGGCCTCGGTGATCCGTCTGGAGCCTTCCGACGCCCCGGCCAACGATGCCAGGGTCTACATCAATGGCGACCAGGTCCAGCAGACCCCCATCATCAGCACAGCCGAGGAGGCCTTCTACGCCACGATGAGCTTCGACTATGAAGTGGGCGAAGACTACGCTGTCGAGGTCACGCTAGGCAGCCGCACGGCCACTTGCACGTTCACAGCTCCGGCCTGGGAGTGGCCCGAAATCACTGCTCCTGCAGGCAATTCCTCGTACGTTCCCGGCCAGACTCTGAATGTGGGCTGGACCTACGGTGGGTCGATGCCCGAGAAGGTCATTGTGACAGCCTACGGCGAGGGCGGTGACGCCGAGGAGGACTTCGAGTACCAGGTCGAGCTGAGCGGCTCAGCCACGACCCACGCGATTCCCGCCAGCGAGACCACCACCTGGTCCACCTTCGACGAGGTCTTCATCACCGTCGATCTGGGCGCCTCGGCGTGGGGCTTCACCGGCAACCTCGCCTCCCCGGGCAGCTATGTGGCGACGGTCCTCAAAGGCGACGCTATCTCGATCACCAACGCCGCCACGGCGCAGTGGTACATCGATGTCGCTACCGATGCCTACGAGCTAGCCGCCGACGGCGTGAGCACGACCACGGTCACCGTCACCGTGACCGGCACCGGCGGCACCTTCCCACCCGACGGATCCGAGGTGAGCTTCACGCTCGATCCGGCCGGCCTGGCCTCGGTGAGCCCGGCTGTCACTAGCACGACCAGCGGCGTGGCCACGACCATCTTCACCGCGGGAACTGCCCCGGGCACGGTCACGATTACAGCTGCCTGCCGCGGCTCAGAGGGCTTCAACAGCATCGAACTGGTTGAATCGACAACGCAATCCTACACCATCACCGTGGGCACGGGCACCAATCCCACCAGTTGAACTTCATCACGCCGCCGGGCACGGCCTACAATGTGTGGCTGATCACCCCTGGGGGTCAGACGCATTCGGTGACCTTCACACCCTAGGAACATCCCCAGGAAAACGGAGCCGCCATCAGCTCTCGCGCGACCCGGGACTGCGCGGCTCCTCGCCCCCGACGCCCGACCCCAGCGCGCCGCTCGAGGGCTCGACTGCGCCACCCGCGTGCTCGCCGCGGGCGCCGCGCCCCGCGACCGGAGCTTCGGCGCCAGGCGCCTCACTCGCCAGCGCCGCTGCCAGGTGCCGAGCCTCCCCTTCATGCTGCCGGCACTTGCGCAGATAGAACCCGGCCAGTGGATCGGGCCGCGTTCCACCCGCCAGGAGCGCGAAGATCACCGCGGCCTGGGACCACTCGCCGGCGTGATAGAGGTCCAACGCCCCGCCGAAGGCGACCGCTGCACTGCGGCGTCCCACCGGAACCACCGCCTGCGGCCCCAGCACCTCGTGGATGCCGGCCGGCGAGGGTGCAAAGGCGCTGAGCTCAGCGGTCGTGATGCCGGCGATCGCCGCCGCTTCCGGGCCACGCAGGAGCGAGTGACCGCCCAGCCCCACGCGGTCGACCTCGCGCAGGGCCATCCGTCGCTCCGCTCCCGCGGCCACGATGCCGTCGACCAGGATGGTCGTCCCGTAGAGCCGGTTCGCCTGCCTGAGCACCTGGGCTCGATCGACCACGCGGCCGTCGCCCTGGCCCACGGCGCCGTCGCGTCCATCCGACGCGATACCGATGTGAGCGCACAACGCCACGCCGTGCTGACGCGCCAGCCGCGCCTCCTGTCGCGTCAGACGTTGCACGATGTCCCACGCCGTCCGGCAGGCGCGGAGCTGCGAGCTCTCGCCCTTGCCGAACTTCGTCCACAGAATCACGGGATCGCGCCCTTCGCGTGCGCTGAACTCGCCCGCCTGGCAGGCGGCGGCCTCGGCGAGCACTCGGCAGGTGGCTTGCAGGATGGAATCAAGCACGCCCTTCTTGAGGAGTGACGCGGCCGCGCGGATGCGCAGCGGGCGGATGGTCAGAACCGTCATGCTTGCATCCCTCCTGGGATGCGCCGTTATCGACTTGGGTGCGAAGTCTGAAGTCTGCTAGGCTTCCGCCCCTTGGCAGCCCGCTGGCGTCAGGCCGCCCGGGGGGTTGCCTCTCAGCGGGCAGCCTCGTCCCGATGGATCGGCAGATCGCGCCATTTCTGGCGCCTTCTCCGCGCACCGGGTGGCGCGCGCTGGAGGATCGGCGACGAGGAACCGATGGTTTCGGCGCGGGGTTTCTGACGAAACGGCGCCCGCTGCCCGCGCCGGCCTGCCCAGGGGGACGCGGCAGCGCCGGCTTGAAAGGGCCTGAGTCGGCCGCATCTCGGCGGGGCCCATAAGAACGCTGGGTGCCGGCATCGGATCGACTGCAACTCGGGAGAGCGAATGGCCCTTGGGCCTGGAACAGACAGAATCGCCCGCCAGTGGCGGCGTGGCCGGCCGCATGAGGCCGCGCAACTTATTTCGCTTTTAATACTTGCCCTGCTTGTCCTTGGGCTTGCCTCGCTTTCGCCTGCGCAGGCGCAGCCAGCCCGGCCCGGCACGACGGCGACGCCCGCCGGTAGCCAGGGCGCGCCCAGCGCCCGGGAAGAGGCGCCCTACTGGATCGAGAACGCCGAGCTGGAGGCCCTGGCGCAGCCCACCTCCGGCGAGTCCCCCTCGCGCGGCGAGGTCTTCGACAGCGCCGACTACCAACACCTTTTGCTGGTGAGCCCATCCTGGCAGGAGGCCCTGCTGCTCACCCTGGGCACCGGGGATGTCCGTTCCTACCCGGCCGCCTCGATCCTGGGCGAGGATGGCCGCCCGCGCCGGGTCGACCCCGCGGCCGGCACCGTGATCGCCTCCTTCGCCACCCACGCCGACGGGCGCATCACCTTCGGAACGACCGATCTCGACTACACGATCGAACCGGCGCCTCCGTTGGTCGGGGAGATCCCGCTGGCGGTGCTCTTCGCCCGCCAGCCGATCTACGCCCGGCGCTCCGCGGCCTACCAACCTGATCCGGCCATGGTCGCCAAGCTGGCGGGCATTGCCGAGGACGTCGACATCGTGGCCTTCTTCGGCACCTGGTGCCAGATCTGCAAGAAGCATCTCCCGGCCTTGATCAGCACGATCGATCACGCCAGCAATCCGCATCTGAAAGTCACCCCGATCGCTGTGAGCGAGGACGGCGCGGAGCCGGCGGACTGGATCGAGGCCTGCGGCGCCGGTTACGCCACGCCGACGTTCGTCGTGCGCATCGATGGCGAGGAGGTCGGCCGCATCGAGGAAGAACCCCGCGGGAGCGTCGAGGCGCACCTGGTGGACATTCTGGCCGGAGCCACCGGCCACTAGCCGCCGCGCGAGATGGGATAGAGACTCGGCAGGGCGAAGGCGCATGAAGTTCAAGCACAGCAACCCCGCGGCGTATCTGCTCGGGCTCCTCGTGGCCGCAGTCCTGGTCGTCGCGGCCTTCACCAAGGCCGGTGATCCCGCCCTCTTCATCGATCAGATCACGGCGCACGGCGTCACGCCGCCGTCCTGGTCGCCCTTCATCGCCTACTTCTTCATCGCGGTCGAGCTGCTGGCCGCGGCCGGCTTCCTCGTGTTCATCTGGCCCCGGCTGGTCTTCTGCGGCACCATCCTCATGATGCTCGTCTTCATCGTCGTGACGGCGCTGGCGTGGGCCATGGGCAACACCAACGGCTGCGGGTGCTTCGGCCGTCTCGTCGAGCGGGGCCCCCAATCGGTCATCATCGAGGATGCGATCGTGATCCTCGTCTCGGCCCTCGCCCTGTGGCTGCTGCGCTCGCCTGAGCGCGAGCGATCCTTCGGCCGCTGGCTCGTCGGCAGCGCGCGTGTGCCGGCGTGGCGCTGGGTCATCGCGGTGCCCCTCATCCTGGCCGCGGGCGTTCTGACGGCCTTCGGGCCCGCGCTGCCGATCGACAGCGCGGTCGTCGGCCTCAAAGCCGGTGACGACCTCTCCGACCTGGCCCTGAGCGGCGTGCGCTTTCCGCTGGACGACGGCTGGGTGCTGGTGGCCCTGGTGGGGCCCGATTGCCCCGCCTGCGATGCTGGCGTCCCGGCGCTCAAGGAGGTCGCCGAACAGGCGCAGGATCTGCGGGTCGTGGCAGCCCATCCCGGCGTCGCCGCCGATGCCCAGGCGTGGCGCCTCCGTCATCTGCCGAACTTCCCGGTCGCCTACCAGACCCCGCGCGCCCTGCGCCAGTACTACCGCGCCCTACCCACGACCTTCCTCCTGTGCGACGGCGTCATCCGCCGCATCTGGTGGGGCCGCATTCCCCCCGCCAGCGAGGTGGTCGAGATGGCACGCCCCTTGCAACCTGCTGCAGCGCGCGAAACCCAGGAAGGGTGATCCGGCGGAGCCGGATGGCTCCCCGGTCGTGGCGCGCGGCGCGGCGGTATCCAACCAACTCATTGGAAAAACAATGGGTTGCGCCGCGGGATCAGCCCGGATGAAACCAGGAGGGAGTATGCCGGTCTTGGAAAGCACAGATGTGGCCCAGCAGATCTACCGCAGCCTCTACGATCGCTTCTGGCGAATCACCAACCAGGACTGCCAAGTAAACGACTACCCGGTCCGCGGAATCGGCTTCGTCAGCCTGAACGACCTCGGCCAGCTCGGCCTCGAGCCGGACCAGGCGATGGACGTCCAGGCCGCCCTGAGCGAGCTGCGGCAGGCCGGCCTGGTGCGCCGCCTGAGCGAGGATGAAGAGGCGCAGCTCCTCGAGCATCTGCACAAGGATGGCGCGAGCCCGCGCGATTTCTTCGATGGGAAGGACTTCCTCTTCTACGTGGGGCCCAGTGCGCCGCCTCGGCACGGCGGCCAGGGCTAGGCCGCGGGTTGCGGGCTGGGATCGCGGCTGCGGGTTGCGGACTGGGATCGCGGCCGCGGACTTGGACCTGGGTTTCCAGATGCGGGACCTTGGCGCGTTCTGTATGGTTCAGCCACATAGCGTCGGTCCGGGGTAGCTGGACCATGCGGCTGAAGTCCAGACAGGAGGCTCCGCGCATCCGATGGCGCCCGATTCACGGCCCAAGACCGGGGCGGGTACCCGACCACCTGGCCCGCTGGCACCCAAGAACCCGGTCGGCGCCGTCTATGAGCTACTCAGCGACACCAGCTTCGCCCTCTTCGTGATCATCGCCCTCGCGCTCGCGAGCATCCTGGGCATCGTCATCGGCGACCAGATCCCCTTCCGCGGCGAGATGGCCCGCTTGCGCTACCCCGATCGGACGGGCGAGCCGCTGATATGGTTCCTGATCAACGTCGTCCCCGAGCATCCGTTCCGCTGCCTGCTGTTTCGCGCGCTGCTTGCGCTTCTGTCGCTCAGCCTGCTCGCCTGTGTGATCAAGCGCTGGCGCGGACATTGGCGCCAAGCCCTGACGATCGCCGACCCGCTCACCGGCGCCTTCGATGGCCCGCAGGCCCTTGCCTGGCGCACGGCGCGCGAGCCCGATCGGGCGGCGGCAGAGGGCTTCCTGCGCAAGCGCTGGTTCGCTATGCGGCGCGGGGAGAAGGCCGAGGCGTGGTTTGTCGCGGGCAGCCGCTTCGGCATCGCCCGGCTGGGATCGGTGCTCTCGCACGTGGGATTCCTGCTGCTCGTCATCGGCGGCTTGGTCATGGCGTCGTCGGGCACCTCGGGCATCGCCTGGCTCAGCGCGGGCGAGTCTGCCTGGATCACCGGGACCGATGCTCATATCGAGCTGACCGACTTCCGCATTGAGACCACACCCGATGGGCAGATCGCCGACTACGTGTCCAGCGTGCGTCTGGTCCGCGATGGGACGGTGCTGCGCTCGGCCGAGATCGAGGTCAACGAACCGCTGCGCTACCGCGGGCGCAGCGTGTACCAGTCGAGCTACCGCGCCGATCCCATGCGCGTACGTTCCGCCACGCTGGTGTATGACCTGTCCGGTGCGCGTGACGAGGCCGGCCATGGGGCGACTGAGGCAGGTCAGGCAGCGACTGAGGGGAGCCAGGCGGCGGATTCGGGCCACACGGCTGAGCAGATGATGCCGCGCCCCCATGAGCTCACGCGCGATGACTTCAGCAACCCCGTGACGGTCATGCTCCGCCCCGGGGATCGGGTCGCATTGGCGGGCACGCCGTACTCCGCTGAGATCGACACCTTCCTGGCCGACTTTCGCGTCGAGGCCGGGACATTCCGCCTCGGTTCGATGGAGCCGCGTAACCCGGCGGTGCGCGTACGCTTCTATGAAGGCGAAGAGCCGGCCGGCGCGAGCTGGTACTTCCTGTTCCACCCCGAGATGCCCGTCGGCTCCGGCCCCGGCCTGCCGGTGCGCTTCGTCGACTACGATCCGTTCGTCCAGACCGGGCTCGAGATCGCCACGCACCCCGGCTCGGCCTGGGTGTGGGCGGGCTTCGTGGTGATGACGCTCGGCGTCATGCTGTCGTTCCTGCTCAGGCATGAGCGTCTCTGGCTGCGCGTTCGGCCTACAGGTGACCCCGGCGCGCCGTGGGAGCTCGCCGTCGTGCACGCCGGTGCCACTCCCCGCGACCCCGCGCTCGCTTCACAGCCCTGGGAGGCCGCGACGACCGGACTGGCGGCCCAGTTGCTCGGGCAGTGGCCTCCCCAGGACGGGCGACCCGTTCGGTGGCCAGGGCTCGCTCAGCGCACCAGCGCGAATGCCGCTCAGCAGGCCGCGCGCGTCAATAGCGCCCATGAGGCGGCGCGCGTCAACGACGCCCGTGAGACCCCGACTACCAAGGATGCCCATCAGATCCGGGAGCAATCCCGCGCACGTGTGAGGAAATCGTGACCGGAACGCTCGATGTCAGCTTCTTCACCGCGGCCTTCGCGGTGTATATCCTCTCGTTCGTGTCGTTCCTGATCCGCAGCGGATCGGGCCGCGCCATCTACGGCTGGATCGGCGTCTCTGGGCTGCTGCTGGGCTCCGTGTTGCAGCTCATCGCCCTGGGCGTCCGCTGGCATCTCTCCGGAAACGTTCCGCTCGTCTCGATGCACGAATACGCTAGCGTCATGTCATGGATGGCCGCGGTCTGCCTGGCCTGGCTGGTGGCCAAGACGCGCCGCTTCGCGCTGGGCTCGTACGTGACACCGCTCGTCATCGCCACGATGGCGATCGCCTCGCTCTTGCCCAAGAAGCTCAATCAGCAGCTCGTGCCCGCGCTGCAGAGCTACTGGTTGCACATCCATGTCTCGATGGCTGCTGTCGCGGAGGGCGCCTTCGCGGTCTCCTGCGGTCTGGCGATCTACTACCTCATCAAGGAGCGCAAGCCCGACACGACGCCTCAGGAGTTGGCGCGTCTCGACGATCTCAACCGCACCGCCATCTCGATCGGCTATCCGCTCTTCACGCTGGGCGCGCTCTTCGCCGGCGCCATCTGGGCCTACAACGCGTGGGGCAGCTTCTGGAGCTGGGACCCCAAGGAGGTCGGCTCCTGGATCATCTGGCTCTTCTACACCGGCTACTTGCACGCGCGCTACAAGCGCGGCTGGCAGGGACGGCGCGCGGCGATCCTCGCGATCATCGGCTTCGCGATGGTGATCCTGTCGTTCCTGGGCAATCTCTTCCTCGGCGGACAGCACTCGTACGAGAGCCTGGGGTAGGACCCGGCCGGAGGCGCTGACACGCCTGCGCGCGGCCGGGCGCCGGCCGATTAATTGGGGCGGCCCGCTACCGCACGACCAGGATCGTTCGCGTCGCCGCCTCGCCCCCGCTGCTCACGCGCGCGAAGTAGGCGCCGGCTGCCACCTCCAGCCCCGCGCGATCGCGCCCGTCCCAACGGATGACGTGCCGCCCGGCCTCGAACTCGCCGGCCGCGACCGCCACCACCTGTCTGCCCGCCGCATCGAGGACCTCGAGGCGCAGAGGGCCGCGCACACCCTGGTGAAAGACCATCTCCGCCGCGCTGCTGGCGGGGTTGGGCCGGATCGTCTCGAAACGTAGCTGCGGCCCCGCATCGAACGACCGCGGCCCGCCCACGCCGGCCATGGGATCGGGGATCCACGTCGCGCCCCCGGTCGAATGGTGGTTGGGATAGGGCTGGGTGAAGCCCACCCACTGCCCGCCGACGCCCTGGGAGAGATCATAGGCAAAGAGCGGGATGCTCTCATCGCCACGCGTCGCGGCGATATACACCGTGTTGTTGCCGACCGCCAGGGCCCGTCCCTGGCTGTTGCTGGCCGGGATCGGGCTGGCGATGAAGGTCATCTCGCCGGTGTCGATGTCGATGCGATACAGACCGGAGACGCCGTATTCGGTGTAGCCGTAGAGCTTGTCGTCGACCGAGTTGTAGTCGAGTCCGAAGAAGCGAAAGCTTGTGCCGGTATAGACATCCAGCACCAGGGTGGCCACCCCTGTGGCCGGGTCGATCGCGTAGATGCCCTTGGGATCAGCGTAGTTGGAGAAGCCCCACAGCGTGCCGCGACCGTAGGCCAGGGCATGGGCGTCCACGCTGATCGTGCAGAGTTGCTGCGGCGGACCTGCCAGCGTTGACGAGTACAGACGCGTCGTGAAGGCGCCGTTGCACAGATAGAGCAGTCCTTCCGGCGTGGCGGCGGCGCCGCTCACATCGAAGCTGAAGTGGTTCGTCCAGGTCACTTCCGGAAAACCGCTCAGGTCTGAGGACTTCGTCGGCTGGATCGGCGAACCCTCGAGACCCACAAAGAGCCGCTGCGCATGGGCAGCCGGCAACGTCAGAAGACCCAGAAGCGCAGTGACACACACAACGATGCAAAGCCGCATGGCAGGACCTCCGTGTGGCAGGGTGAAGGGTTGAAAGCGCCAGTCAGAGGTGCAGCCTTGAGCATACGGAAGCGCCACTCGCGGCGTCAAGCACATCAGAGTCTAGCGCCGCCCCGTCGACCAAGCGTAGCGGGCCTGCAGCCGGATCCGATCCTCCGTCCGAAACCTCCCCAACACCCCGTCCTCGGTCCCGTCGACCAGCAGGAGGCCGGCGACCACGCCGAGGCCCATCTCGGGCGACCAGGCCAGCTCGATCTTCGTGAAGCGGTCCCCGCGTTGCAGGTCGACCAGCGTCTCCACGTCGAGGCGCGTGAAGCGGCCCGGCTCCGCGCGCAGGCGCACGAGGCCGCCGTGCCGGAAGAGGTGGCGGTAGCGGGCAATGTCCTGCGATGCCGACTCGCGATAAGCCTCGTCGAACGTGTATTGCAGCAGCACGCTCAGATCGCCGCCCAGACCCAGCCGCGCGAAGGTTCGGTCGACACCGATCCCGGCGCGCATGTACGCCGGTTCGGCCGGCCGGCCGGCGACCGCCTGGGGCCATAGCCGCGCCGCCTCCAGCCGCACCGTGCCCGGTCCGAGCGCGCGCGCGAGATCCGCACCCGCGACCATGAGGGCCGCGTGGGCCAGATCCACACGGATCAGCGCGCGGCCCTCCGCGGTGAGCGAGGATTCGGCCGGCTCAGCGAACGTGGGCACGCGGTCATACACCCGCGCGGCACACACCCCGACGTCCCAGCCGCCGGACTGCAGGTCCACGCGCAGGCCGCCCTCCGGCGAGGAGCCATGCTCATCCGGCGCCAGCCGCTGCCCTTCTCGGAACTCCGCCGGCAGCGCACCTAAGTCCGGCACGGACACCGAGTCGGGGAAGAGACACCAGGGATTGTCTTCGTCGAACGAGAGCACGTCCGGCTCGAAGACCGGCACCCACACCACCCCGCAGCTGAGCGCGCCCGCGTAGATGTCCAGCCGCGCCGCCCAGATCGGTTCATCGCGGTCCTCCAGCGGGTCGACGAGATCGCGGCGTCGGAAGACATCGGTCGGGCGCAGGCTGTCCAAGCGGCCCCACCGGACCGGCTGGCGACCGGCGGCGATCTCCACCGGCCCAGCGGCGACGCCCGCGTAGCCCTCGGCCACGAACACGCGGTCGCGCTCGGGCAGGATCCGATCCGCCCGCCAGCGCACGTCGCAGGCGCCGTGCAGGTGGAGCCGATCATCGTAGGTGAGGCGTGCCCCGCCGGTGAGCGCCGAGCGGGTGAGCGGATTGTCCTGGACGAGGGCCCGAAACTGCTCGCCCTCGGCGCTCAGCGTCAGGCGCAGCGGCGTCCCCGCCTGTGCTGTCGGGCCTCCGAACATCGGCCCGAGCAGCAGAACGAGCCGTAGGACAAGCCGTGGCACGATCAGTAGCACGACCTGCGGCGCGCGCCGGCGCCACCCGCGCGCCGCGCCGCCCCGCGGAGCATCCGGCCGGCACCGTGTGCATCGCTGGGTTGACGCATGCATCGCCCTGCTCATCCCGGACGCCTGAGCGCGCGCTCGGAGAAGATGCGATCGGGAATCGCCTCGTCCCAACGCCGCTCGCGAACCTCGATCACCGTGGCGTGCCCCGTGCGTAGGTTGCGCAGCTCCGAGCGATCCCAGCGCCAGCGCCCCCCGACCGCGGCCGGCTCCGAATTACGGGCCTCCTTGAGCGGTTGGCCGTCACGCCCATAGAACACCGCCCGCGGACAGATGAATCGCACCGGATCCACGTAGTAGACGCGATGGCTGTATAAGGACTGCTCCCGCAGCCCCGCCGCCCGCGGGCGCGCCTCGAGCACGCGGCAGTTCACGCCGTCGACATCGACCCAGCCCGCCAGGCTGAACTCGTACTCGTCCAGGCGCAGATCGGTCAGGTCCTCGTAGCTGAAGTCGGTGCCCATGTAGGTGTCGCCGCGATTGGCCGAGGCGATCCGCCGGGTGGTGTGATAGGCCGGCAGGTAGATCCACCAGTCATCATCCCGATCGACGTTCTCGAGCGCGAGCACGCCGGCACCCGCCATCTCAGGGGGCGTGTGGAAGCGCGTCACGCGCGCCATCCGCCCGTTGTCGCGCTGCTTCTGGTAGATCGTCGTCTCGCGGCGGCGCGTCGTGCCGGCCGAGTCGACGAGCGACATCGTGAGCTCGACGATCTCATGCGGGGCGGCCGACATCTCCTGGACTTGGCGCATCAACTCGCGCGCCGCGTCCGCGTCGTCAGCCGCGAAGGCCGGGGCGCACGCGCCGATGCACACCAGCGCGCCGATCCCGGCACATAAGCCGATGCACACCAGCGCGCCGATCCCGGCGCCGGCCCACATCCATCGCGCCGTCGCGCTCATTCGATCACCCTCTGCCGTAAGGCGGCCGCCAGATCCACCGCCAATATCCCGCGCACCGCCGGCAGCACCACGAACGGCGTCAGGACGAGCATGCCCAGGATCGGCGGCAGGATCTGCGCTGGGCCCAGGTGCAGGCCGATGGGGAACCAGGCGCGTTCGAGCCGTCCGTTGAGGAAGTGTGCGACCAGGATCGCCCCGGGAACGGCCAGCACCGCCGCCAACGCGGCCTGGACCAGACCCTCAATGCGCACCATGCGCGCCAGCATCGGCGGATCGCAGCCCAGCGACCGCAGCGTTGCATACTCCCCCACCCGCTCGGTCACCGCGAGGTTGAGGCTCGTGAGCAGCAGCAGCAGCGCGATCGCCAGGCTGATCGTGGCGGTGATGTCGACGATCGCCATCTCCTGATCGAGCATCGCCAGGATGTCGGTCATGAGCTCGGATTTCGGGTGTGAGCGCGCGACGAAATCAATGGCCTGCAGCGTCGCCAGATGCTCGGCGCCGAAGTCCCCGCGCAGGAACACCCCGCTGGCCTGCTCCTCGCGCCGCGACCACTGGCGGGCCTCATCGATCGGGGCCAGCACACGCCCCAAGACGATATCGCGGGCTACCCCCACCACGGCGACGCGGACCGTTTCCCCGTCCGCCACCGCGAGCTCGAGCGAATCTCCCGGGCTCACGCGCAGGTGGCGCGCGATGTCCGGACTGAGCACGACGCCGCGCCGGTCGCTGCGTTTCAGGTAGCGTCCGTGCTGAAGGGCAACGGAGCGCATGTCGCCGGCCGGATCGACGCCGAGCAGCACCCCCGGCTCGACGCCGCCCGGGGCCACGACCTCGACCGGCCGTGCCAGATAGGGCTCGGCCGCGCGCACCCCGTCCAGCACGGTCAGTTCTTCGAGCTCCTCGGGGTAGACGGGATAATGGAAATCGACCTGCAGATCCCAGAGCTCGTGCTCACAGGTGATGCGCGCCGCCTCGTGCATCGAATGCAGCGAGACGCGATAGGCCGCCGCCACGCCCACCGCGATCCCAACCGCCAGGACGGTTGTGGTCGTGAGCCCGGGGCGGCGCACCAGGTTGCGCAGCGCCCAGCGGGCGGTGACGTTCAGCGGCTCGGTGCAGCGCAAGAGTAGGCGGGGAATCCGCCCACCGATCCGCTCGCGCTGTTCAAGCCGGCGCAGGATGCGGTGCGGCGGCTGGCGCAGCAACCGGCTCACGCACAGGAGCACGGTGCCCGTCGATATCAGGACCGCCTGACCAGCCGCGAGGGCGAAGGACTGCGGGAAGAAGTGGTGATCGATGCGGGGCATCCCGATCGCGCCCCCGTAGATCCTCGCGAAGGCGTCGCGGATGAGCAACGCCGCCGGCAGCCCCAGGGCTGCGCCCAGGAGCCCCAAGGCCAGCCCCATGCCACCGAAGCTGACCAACACCTCGCGGCGGCGATAGCCCAGCGCCCGCAGCGTGCCGATCTCCTTGCGCCGTGCCCACACCATGCGCCGGAAACCCAGGATCGCGATCAGCAGACTCAGGCCCCCCAGGGTCAGCTCGATGGCCGGCACATAGATCTCGAGGGCTCGGATGTCGATCTGCAGGAACCGGTAGCTGAACTGTCGCTCGCGGGGCACGACCTCCTCGATCGTGACCCCTGACAACGCCGCGACAACCTCGGCGCGAGCCGCCTGTGGATCACTCCCGGGCGCGAACTGGACCACCAGGCTGTTGGCCATGCCAAAGCCCAGTCGTTGGGAGATGCGATCGAGGTTACCGAAGAGCACCGCCAGCGTGCCCTTCTGCGGAATGAAGCTCTGGGGATTGGTCGAGGCCGAGACGAACTCGGCGCTGAGGGCGACGCCGCGCACCGGGCAGATATACTCCGCCCGGCCGATCTGAAGCCGTAGCGTATCGCCGACGGCGACGCCGTGGTAGCGCGCCAGTGCTTGCTCGATGACGACGCCCGCGGTGTCATCGGGCGCCAGCGGCGCACCAGCCAGAATCCGCAGGCGGTTCACGCGCGGATCGGGGTCCTCGAGGAAGACCGCCTGCGCGCTCAGCTTATTGCCTGCCGGGAGATCGACCGTTCCTGGAAAGATGAGTCGGCGCTCGGCCTCATCCACGTGCGCAAGGGCTGTGAGATCGGGAAGGAGCTCCAGCTCACGGGGCACGAGACGCACTTCGAGATCGGCCGCATTGCATTCCGCAAAGATGGTATCGCGCGTCGCGAGCAGCGTGCGCACCGCCATGTCGGTGCCGGCCGCCATGCCGATGCCCGCCGCCAGCGTGACCGCGATCGACAGGCCGCGCCAACGATCGGCCCACAGGTCGCGCACCGCCTTGCGCGCCAGGATGGGGTAGAGCGCGATCTTCATGCCAGGTCCAGTGCGACTCGGGGGTGTTCGTGCTCGGGGAGCATCGCGCGCAGATACCCCTGTTCGATGCGATAGACGCGATCAGCGTTGCGGGCCACCGTGGGGTCGTGGGTCACGACCAGGAACGCGGCGCCCGTCTCGCGGTTGAGCTGGTGCATCAAGCTCCAGATGCCGCGGCCCGTGTCCCGGTCGAGGTTGCCGGTCGGCTCGTCCGCCAAGACGAGGGGTGGCCGTTTGGCGAGCGCGCGCGCCACGGCGACGCGCTGCTGTTCACCGCCCGAGAGCTGCTCGGGCAGCGAGTCGGCCTTGCGTGCCAGATCCACGGCCTCGAGCTGCGCGAAAGATAGCTCGCGGCACTGCTTGGGCGTGAATCGCCCGGTGACTTCCAGCGCGGCCTCGACGTTCTCGCGGGCGGTCAGCGTCGGCAGCAGGTTGTAAGACTGGAAGACGAACCCGATGCAATCGCGCCGAAAGCGCGCCAGATGACTCTCGCTGACCCGCGCGAGCTGCGTGCCGCACACCAGCAGCTCACCGTCCTCGGGCTGGTCCATGCCCCCGATCAGGTTGAGGAGCGTGGTCTTGCCCGAGCCCGACACCCCCAGGATGACCACGAACTCGCCCGGCTGCACCTGGAGCACAACGTCGCGCAGCACGTACTGCACGCCGGCGGTGCTCCGGTAGGACTTCTGCAGGCCGCGAATCGAGATGAGCTGGCGGTCCACCTCGCGGACGCCGGCGTCCACGCCGGGGTGCGCGCAGCCATCCGCGCCGGGGTGCGCGCAGCCATCCGCGCAGCTCAAGCCCTTGCAGTTTACACGCATGGAATACCCTGGTTTCGACGCGCCCGGGAGCCCTAAAGACAACTCAGACTGAGTTATCGGCCGCTGGCAGCGGATGCCTAGGCCTATTTGCGCCGCTGCCGCCGCGCCTCGTAGAGCAGGATCGAGGTGGCGGCCACGACGTTGAGTGAGCTGGATGATCCGAACATCGGGATGGTCACGCTGATGCCGCACATGGCGGCCAACCGCTGGCTCATGCCCAGCATCTCGTTGCCCACCACGAGCAGCGTCGGCCCGGTCCAAGGGTGCTCGGAGGCGGTCCTGGCCGCGTGCGCACTCGTGCCGACCAATTCGAACCGCCCCGTTTGCGCCCGCACCCCGGCGATCCAGGCCTCCAGCGTCTCGAGGCCATCCAGGCGGATCACCGGCAGGGCGAAGAACGCTCCCATGGAGGCACGCACCGTGCGCGGCGCATAGAGATCCACGGCATGGCCGATGATCAAGAGCGCGCTGGCGCCCAGGGCCTCACAGGAGCGGATCAGGCTGCCCAGATTGCCGGGGTTCTGGGGCCGATCGACCAGCACGGCCAGCAGATCATCCGACACCGCAACCCGCTGCAGATCGTCCGGCGCCTGCTCGACGACGGCGACGAGCTCGGAGGCTTCCGTGCGCTGGCTGATTCGCCCCATCAGGTACTCGTTGACGGGCAGATGCAGGCGCGGATCGGTGCGCTCGATGATGCCCTGCGCCCAGCGCGTCTGACTTCGCTCCGGGCAGTAGATCAGCGATTCAACGCGCCAGTTGTGCTCGTAGACGCCGTTGATCGCCCGCACACCTTCAACCGGGAACAGCTTGGTCCGGTTGCGCGCCTTGCGCCGATCGATGAGTGCGAGCACGCGCTTGATCCTGGCGTTCTTCGCGGAGGTGATCATCGCGCTGCCGTTCGTTGCCATCCGCGACCGGGCGGGCGGCTCGGGATCGGGCTGCTCGGCAAGGTCGGACAGCCCCGCGGGATCGGACGGCTCGGCAGGGTTGGACAGCCCCGCGGGGTCGGACGGCATCTCGGGATCGGACGGCTCCGCGTCATCGGGTGAAACCTGCCCCTCGCCTGCGGCCACCCCTTCCTCCAAAATGCGGCGCGCGAGCGGTGCGTCACCGGGATGCACGAGCACGTGAGCACCTAGCACGTACTGCAGCCCGGGCCCCTGGCCGCCGGTGTCGTCCGACATCACGACGGCGTCGATGCCGTTGGCAGCGAGCACGCCGCGGGCAAGCTCCGCCTCGTGGCGATAGAAGAACCCGGCAACCTCGACCAGACCGCCGAGGCCCCGGGGCCTGTTGTCCGGAGATCGATCCATGTCAGACTCCAGTCGGCCGTGATACCATGGAAGCAGGATAGCACGACGAACCAGCCGGAGAGTCAGGAATGCGGCCTCCCCGGGAACCCCACCGCCAGCAGGTGGTCATCGCGACCAGGGTGGGTGTCAAGAAGGGGACGAAGCTTTGTCTGCGCGCCGATGACGAAGGCCCGCCCGCTCGGTGCCGGCGCCTTCACACGTCCCCGCTCGGTGCGCCCTCGATGCGCTGCCGTCGCCTTCACACGTCCCCGTGCCGCGCGCCCTCGATGCGCACCGCCCGCCAGGCGTCGCCCAGCTCCACCATCGCTTTCACGACCGCGAGGAAGCTGAACCAGCCCACGCGGTAGGCTTCGCCCTCGAAACTCGGATGCCAGCCGGTGTGGCGCAGTTCGAGCACGGTCGCGCTGCCCTGTCCATCGCCCCGCGCTCCCCCAGGCGTCCCGCCGTCCGCGCTGCCCTGCGGCCGCAGTGTCCAGGACACCTCTGTCTCGCGCTCGCTGCCATACTGCCAGCGGTAGGCGAGGTGGCGGGCCGGCTCGAACGCGGTGATCGTCCGCGGGCCACCGTCTTGCCATCCGAAGCTGACTCGTCCCCCGACGCGCGGTTCGACGACCGCGCCGCGCCCGAAGTAGCGGTCGATCTGCTCGGGGTTGGCGATCTTGTCGAAGACCTGCTCGGGCGTTCCCAGCATCTCCATGTGCAGCGTGACCTCGGGCCCCACCTGCGGACGGTAATCGGGCATCGGCTGCGGTCGTCCGGTCAGCGCGCGCAGTCGGAGATTCTCGAGCGCGGCGTACCAGAAATCGTGCATGGAGCCGGCGTTCTCGGCGCGCGGCTGCAATCCCTCATGCTTGACCGTTACTTCGGTGCCGCCATCGCGCTCCTCGAGATCGACGGTCACGATGCTCTCGACGCCGCGCAGGCGCCAGCCGAAGCAGAGCGACTCGGGCGCCTTCACGCGCACCAGGCGCGTGTGGCCCGAAAACTGCACGGGCTCCTCGGGCGTGTGATCTCCCCAGAAGTTGAACATGCCGGCCGCCAGGATGACCTCGGCGTCGCTGGCGAACCAGCTCTTGAGCCCCTCGGTCGTGCCGAACAGGTCGAAGATCTCCGGGCGCGGGCGCTCAATCCACACGCCCGCCGTCAGCGACTGCATCCCATCCTCCCCTCAGCCCTGCATCGGTTCCTGCGGTCGGCTCAGGCCGCCCGCGAGACCGCGCCAGCTTCGGT
>Ga0209164_1000266_pt1 | contig 149847 bp, 114 predicted proteins | sample MTBNYHSulfiMetaG_FD_187458 | JGI IMG/M metagenome (GOLD analysis project Ga0209164, IMG submission 187458) | Enrichment culture microbial communities from rom New York Harbor, USA that are MTBE-degrading - MTBE-NYH (New York Harbor Sulfidogenic)... | ecosystem: Environmental > Aquatic > Marine... | reverse complement strand
AATCGACAAAAAAATCGACCAGCTAGGTTTGTTCAAATAGTAGCCACCTTCAGGTGGCCCCCGATTTTATTTACCGCTTTGAGCGGTTCACAAATTCAAGCCTCCGGCTTTGCCGGAGGTCATGACTGGCGAGGATGTATGTTCGGGGAGGATCGTATTGCATTGAGGAAAATGAGGCGAGCGCGAAGTGCCGGGCACGGGCGGAGGGTTTTAGCGGCAAGGCCTGCGCGCGTTCGGGCGGCCAAACGCGAATCTCTTCAGACTGCATTGCACAGAAGGCGGTACGGAGCGCTGAGAGGTGGACCTGTTCATTGGAATGATGGATGGGGTGTAGAACTCGCACCGGTGCAGAATTTCGATTCGCACATCACCGAACTTGGTGGAGCAGGAGATGCACGGATCGCAGCGGGGGATACGCCTCATTCAGGATCTCAGCGAGGTCGCTCGGAAGACAGGCGACGCCGAGATGGACAAAAAACCGGTTCCGGATCACACGTTTTGTAAAGGCGATTTCGAGGGGATCAGAAAGAGAGAAATGGATCGATCCCCGGGGAAAGGCGAAGAGCCTCGGAGCGAGGCAGGCGGAGGAGTCCGATGGTTGCATGGAAAGCAGCGCTGGGTGTTGTCGACCGTCTGCGGGAGGCTGCAGGCAGGAGCTGGTGGGGCGAGATCGGCCTGGAGGGAAGAGGACAGGAGCGTTGGTTGGGCGTCCATTACAGGGATCTCTTCGGGAGCGGTCGAAAGTGGCGTGCGCGGGCGATACGGAAGAATCGTCCTGATCTCAAGGGGGCCCCGCAGACGGTCGATGTGACGCTGAGGAGCGAAGACATCTACCTGAGGGACAGGCTGCTCCATTCCATCGAGGTCCTCTATGGATCGGATAGCCGCACCATGGCCGAACAAGAACTCGGCGAGAGGCCGCTTACCTGCCGCCGTGTGCGGAGGGTGGTGGATCGCATCCGCTGCAGGAAGGAGGCCTTCCAGCGGAGGTTTTTCCTCTCCGGGAAGCCGGATGACGTGGATCCGCTTCCGGGGACGTTCGACGCCCTTGTGCAGGATCTCAAGCAGGAGACGAATATCCTGCCGGAATTCTGGCAACAGGGTGGCGAGAAGACCCTCAGGTGCCTGGCGCAGAGGATCATCGAGCAGTCCGCTGAAGGCCTTTCCGAGTCCAGGCGCATCGGGGAGATCCGGGACAATATCATGGCGTTTTTCACGCAGCGGCAGATGCTCTGGGATGCAGCGGCACCGCTGCGGGAAGTCGACGACCCGATTATTCGGCAGGACCTCGACACCCTCTTCAATCAATTTTTACTCCATCCGTCTGTCTTGTTGTTGCGCCCCCAAGGTGCGCGGGGACAGGTGATGGAGACGATATGGAGAAGATACCGGCGGTTTCTGGAGTCAAACCCGATGGACGGCGGGGAACAGGTGCAGCAGGCCGGAGAATCAACATACGAAGCGAGGCGGCAATCCCTGACGCAGTTCATCTTCGGGATGCCGGAGATGCCGATGAGCTTCGAAGTGACCGGCAGCGTCAGGCACCGGAGCGAAATGGACTCCTACCGCTATCTGGACGGGGGCGTTCATTACACGATTGTTGCGCACGGGCGGACTTCCCCAGCGCCGCTCTCCCAGCCTGACTCTTCCCTGCGGGTTCTTGAGAAGCCAAGCGTTGGGACCGTGCCCCGGCAAGATTCCTCGATCACTCTGGATCAGCAGCCAGAATTGGTAAATCCTGAAGAGGAAAAAGAGCGTAAATTTCTGGAAAGCAAGGGTTTAGACAATCAGATCCCGATCCCGCAAGATCCTCTGACCGACCCGGAGCTACAGCAAAAAAAGGAACTTCCGCCGAAAGTGGATGAATCGAAATCTCTGGAACAGGCCAGACAGGAGGCCTTGAGCGAGGCCAGAGAAAAATTCCGGGAGAAATATTTCAGCCGGCAGAAGCCGCCGCTCGACGGTGACTACGGCCTGATAAGGATGACCGGGAGATACGTTGGTAATAAACGTGATTCCGGACTTTTCGGCGTGCAGGACAATGAAAGGGGTCGGGTCTGGCCTGCTGAATCCTTCAATGAGACCCTGAGAAATGTCATCGATACAATCATCGATAATACGGATGTTGATGCGCTCTATGATATGGGAAAAGACGGCGTGATAGAAAAATTGTCCAATTTTATGGAAGACTTGAAATGGGGAATGGATTTTTTCGAGGAAAAGCATAAATCAGAGGTAAGCAATGCGTATAGTCATATCCCGTATAACAAACCAGAAGCAGAATATGATATGTACACATATGAAATGACTAGCGATGTATATTCTCATCTTGAGACTATATGCCAAAGGTGGCTGGTGATGCCTGCGTTGGTACGGCACCGTTACATTAGTATCGGTGAACGTAGGCATATTATGAAACATATAATTGAATCATGTTATAAATATATTCGTTCATTGCGTGGTCTTCAAAGGTCGGAAGGGCTGGTTGCCGAGGAGAGAATGTGTCAATATGTCTTCGGAAAAGAGACATTGCCCCAAAAATTCCTGTTTGATGAATCTAGACAGTTGATCGGTTATGATTGGGGATCAGAACAAAAAGGAAAGCCAATCTACAATGAAGATGAGTCGTTGAAAGACAGTGATGCTAATAGAAGAATAATCTTTAAAAAACAGGATTCTAACGAAATTGATATTGTTAGGGAAATAATTTCGGAAGATTCTGATGATGAGATTTCCGATGATGGTCTTGTGCCAGAATTGGACATTGAACAGCAAGATATATAAGTCGAGACGGGGCGAGAATACGGATCATCCAACGGAAGGAAACTTTTTATGTCCAGTTTTTGCTGACAGGAGATCGATGCGCCCCTCCCGCCAAGCAGGTGTCATGATGGCGCAACGTGCTGTTGCGCCATCATGATTTCCTGTATTCGCCTTTTCCCCGCCTTGCTTTGACACGCTCGCCTGGGTTCCGCAGGCAAAACGCGTTTTCCGAACCGGGGATCCCCGTTGAAAGCCCTTGATTGACTAGCGCATATGTTGTACCTCATAATCAGTTTCTATCCGAACATGGTCTTTTTGGCCAATCTCGGCGTCAATCTGCACGTTTGCTTGTGCGGCGACCTGCAGGTCGCCTCCGCGCAATTGCTGCATTTCCTGGATATTGGAAGAACCGGGACCCGCCGCGAAGCGATCGATCAGCATGCCACCCTTGTTCATCGCTGCGCCGTGGATAAGGATCTCGTCGGTTCTGAAGCCCTTACGAGCCTATTTGGAAGATTTTTGACATGCCCCCAGATGCAGACACTATCCAACCGCCCACGGGATCCGAGGGATCCGAAGAGAAGGTACAGCACTGTCAGCATCACCATGCCGAGACCGGACAGCGTGAGCTTATCCTTTCTCTTGCGATAGAACGTCTTGACGTGCCGCTTCTAGTGATCGACGCCGAGCATCTTATCACCCACTGCAGCAAGGCGTATGAAAGGCTTGCCGGAATTCCGGCTGAAGGCATGATCGGGACGAAGGGCCAATGGCGGACCTTTTTCCTGGAGCCCGGGCCGGTGCTGCTGGACCTCGTTGTCGACCGGGCACCGGAGGCGGAGATCATGGCGCGCTTCGGCCCGGGGTGCCGCAAGTCGCCCTTGGCGGAGGATGCCTGGGAGGCGGAGCGTTTTTTGCCGGCCCCCGACGGGGGCGGCAAATGGTTCCTGTTTACGGCGGTGCCCCTGAAGGATGAAAACGGCCGGGTCACCGGGGCCGTGGAGACCTTCAGGGAGGTGACCAAAGGCCACCGGATGCAGGACGCCCTGCGCCGGACCTCGGTCCGCCTCCAGACGCTGGTCGATTTCATCCCCTACCCGATCGGCGTGTTCACCATGGACGGGCACCCGACCTATCTCAACCCCTATTTCACGAAGGTCTTCGGGTGGACCCTCGAAGACTTCCAGGCGGGGAGGGTCCCCTTCGTCCCGTTCGATCAGGTCCAGAGCACCCTGGAAGAGTTGAAGCGCCTTCGCCAGGACAAGATCCTGGTGCACCACGAATCCAAGCGGTTGACTAGGGACGGGCGCCTGCTGGACGTCTCCATCCGCGCGGCGGTCTATGCCGAAAGCCTGGATGATCTGGCCGGCGTCATCGCCATCTACCGTGACATCACCAAGGACAAGCGCATGGCCCGGATCCAGGAGGCCATGCTCCAGATCAGCCTCGCCCTTCCGAAGTATCCGGAGCTCCACGAGCTGCTCCATTTCATCAACACGGAGGTGAAGGACCTCGTCGAATCGGAGGGGTGCGTGGTGATTCTTCCGGACGAGGAAAAGCAAGAGCTCTACATCACGGGGGCGGCCTACGATCAGGACGAGGCCATCCGGCGGGCCGCGGAGGTCAGGTTCCGCTACGACCAGCTCATGGCCGGGGAGGTCATCCGGACCGGCAAGCCGATGATCGTTTCGGATACTTCCCGGAACCGGGAACTCCATGAGGAGCGGGATCGCAAGCTGGGGTACAGCACCCGGAATCTGGCGCTCGTGCCCCTGGTGGGGAGAAACCGGATCAAGGGCGCCATCTGCGCCATCAACAAGCGGGACGGGGATTTCAAGCCGTCGGACATCGAACTGCTGGAGATGGTGGCCGGGACCGTCGCCGTGGTCATCGCCTACGCCCAGGTCTCTGAAAAGCTCAAGTCGGCCTACAATGAGCTCTTGAGCATGAACAAGGCGAAGGACAAGATGATCAACCACCTCTCGCACGAACTGAGGACGCCGCTTGCGGTTCTCATGTCCACGATGACGATCGTCTCCCGGAAGCTGAAGCACCTGCCCGAGGCGGAGTGGGCGCCGACCCTGGAAAGGGCCCGCAGGAACCTCAACCGCCTGGTGGAGATCCAGCGCCAGGCGGAGGATATTCTGATGGGCGGTTCACTCCAGACCCAGGATGTCATGATGCTCCTGCTCGAAGAGTGCACCGACGAACTCGAGGCCCTGACGGCGGAGGAACTGGGGGAGGGGGTGGCCGTCCAGAAGATCCGAAGGCGCATTGACGATCTTTTCGGCCCGAAAACGAGCGAGTCCGAGAAGATCCTGCTGGATGGGTTCGTCGGGGAGCGGATCTCGTTTCTGAAGCCCCTGTTCGCCCACCGGCATGTCGACGTGAGCTTGGCGGCCGAGCCGGGGCCGGCCGTTTGGATCCCCCGGGATGTGCTCGAGAAGCTGGTCGACGGGCTTGTCCGCAACGCCGTGGAGAACACCCCCGACGAAGGGCGGATCGACGTCCTCGTCCACCCGCGGGGAAGCGGAATGGAGCTGGTCGTCCACGACTATGGGGTCGGAATCCCGGAGGAGGCGAAGAAACGCATATTCGAAGGGTTTTTTACGACAGGCGACACCCTTTCCTACTCCTCCAAGAGACCCTACGACTTCAACGCGGGCGGCAAGGGGGCGGATCTCCTCAGGATGAAGATGTTCTCCCAACGCTATGGGTTCGAGATCCGGATGACGTCGACCCGGTGCCGTCATCTTCTCGACGGCGCCAGCGTCTGTCCGGGAGGGATATCCCTCTGTCCGTTCTGCGCCGGCCCTGAAGACTGTTACGGGTCCGGGGAGACCACCTTTTCCCTGTATTTCCCTTCCAAGGGTGACGAACAGGACATCCGGAACCTGTGAGAGACCAGGACCACGATGCGCTCCCCCGGCCCGCTCCGCCGGCGGAGCGGGCCGGGGGAGCGCTTGAACGCTGAGGGGCTCAGGCCTGGTGCCTGCCCGAACGCCTTTCCTCCGAAGATCTTTCCTTGATAAATCCATCGCGTTGGTTTATCTCTGGATGCTGCCGGTGTCTGGACGAAGCCGGACGGGCGCCCCAGGGGCGCCGGGCATCCCTGTACCTCGAGGAGACCGTCATGAAACGTTTGATTACCATCGAAGGGGTCAAAAAGACCCTGTTCGGCAGCGGGGCGGTAGGCAGCCTGCCGGCCGAACTGGAGGCATTGGGGGCCGCCCGCGCCATGCTGGTCATGGACCGGGCCCTCTCCGAAATGGAGCTCGGCAGACGTGTGCAGGAGATCCTGGCGCAAGGGCCGGTCGAGGCGTTGCCCTTCTTCCGGGTCAGCCCGGAGCCCGCCCCCGAACTGGCGGACGAGGGCGCGGAACTGGCCCGGCAGGAACAGGTGGATTGCGTCATCGGCGTGGGCGGCGGGAGCACGCTCGATGTGGCCAAGGCCATCGGGGTCCTGGCGAAGAACGAGGGGAAGGCCCTCGACTACGTGGGGCTCAACCTGGTGAAGGCCCCCGGCCTGCCGACCGTCATGGTTCCGACAACGGCCGGGACCGGCAGCGAGACGACGTTCACGGCGGTTTTCACCATGCGCGGGACCAAGACCAAAGGGGGGATCAACAGCCCCTTCCTGTATCCCGTTCTGGCGATCCTCGATCCGGAATTGACCCTCGGGCTTCCGCCCTATCCGACCGCCTACACGGGGATGGACGCCCTGACCCATGCGATCGAATCCTACACGTCGCTCCAGTCGCATTTCGTCACGGATGCCCTCTCCCTCGAGGCGGTCAAGATGATCGCCGGGAGCCTGCGGGGGGCCGTCTTTCAGGGGGGCAATCTTCATTATCGCATCCGGATGCTGCAGGCGAGCTATCTGGCGGGTCTCGGGTTGGCGATGAGCGGCGTGGGGGCGGTGCACGCATTGGCCTATCCGCTCGGGGCCTTTTTCGATATCCCGCACGGGATCGCCAACGCGCTGATGCTTCCTTATGTGCTCGATTTCAACTTCCCCGGCAGCACGGAAAAGTTCGCCGCGGTGGCCGTCGCCATGGGGGCCCCGGCCAAGGGCAGGAGCGAAAGGGCCCTCGCCGCCGAGGCCGCCGAACGGGTGTGGGAGCTTTCCCAGGACATCGGCGCGCCGCTCAGGCTGCGGGACCTGGGGGTCCCGGAGGACGCCATTCCCCGGATGGCCGAGGCGGCTATGAACGTTACGCGGCCCATCCTGAACAACCCCCGGCCGATGAGTGCCGCCGCGGCTGAAAAGATCTACCGGCGCGCGTTTGAAGGCCGTTAGTCCGAAGGACGGCCGGTTTCGGCCGCAGGGAAAAGCGGCTGTGAAACCGGAAACGAGGCGCCTTCCGAAAAGGCGCAGATATGAGGATGACCCTATGCGGGAGGCCGGAGCCTTCGCGGCCTCGGGGCTGCAAACAGGGAAAAGAGGAGGGCGCCATGCCGGGTTTTGAAGTGCTGGGGGAAGAAGAGCGGAAAGAGGTCCTGGATGTCTTGTCGCGCAAGGTCCTGTTCCGCTACGAGTTCGACAAGGAGCGGCAGGGGATCTACAAGGTGGCGGAGTTCGAGAAGGCCTTCGCGGACTATTGCGGCGCCGGATGGGCCCTGGCGGTCTCCTCCGGGACGGCGGCGCTGCGGGTGGCCCTGGCGGCCCTCGGGATCGGGCCGGGGGACGAGGTGATCACCCAGGGATTCACCTTCGTGGCGACCTGGGAGGCGATCCTGGACATCGGGGCGGTCCCGGTGTTTGCCGAGATCGACGACACCTTCTGCCTCGATCCTGGGGATGTGGCGCGCAGGATCACCCCGCGGACCAGGGCGATCGTCCCGGTGCACATGTGCGGAGGCCAGGCGCGGATCGAGGAGATCATCGCGGAGGCATGCCGCTTCGATCTGCCCGTGATCGAAGACACCGCGCAGTCCTGCGGCGGGCGGATCCGGGGAAAACACGTGGGGACTTACGGCCGCATGGGGACGTTTTCCTTCGATTCGGTCAAGACCATGACGACCGGGGAAGGCGGCATGGTGCTTTTCCAGGACGAGGAGGCCTACATCCGGGCGAGTGAATACCACGACCACGGGCATGATCACGATCCCGCCGTGGGCCGTGGACTCGAGAAACGGAATTTCATCGGGTTCAATTTCCGCATGATGGAACTGCAGGGGGCGCTCGGCCTGGCGCAGCTTCGGAAGCTCGACCGCGCGATCCTGGCCCCTCAGCGCGAGAACAAGCGGCGCATCCAGGTGGCCCTGTCCGAGATCCCGCAGGTGCAGCTGCGCTCATCCCCCGACCCCGATGGGGATATCGGTTCCTTCCTGATGTTTTCGCTTCCGACGGCCGGGCAGGCCCGATCCTTTGCCCAAGTGATGAAGGAGGCCGGGTGTCCGCCCGTCTACTGGTACGACAACACCTGGCATTATTACGGACACTGGGAGCATCTCCTGGGGGGAAAAACGCCCTTCCGGTCGGGGTATCCCTTCAGGACGCCCGAGGGCGCGACGCGCTGCACCTATGACCCCGATGCCCTGCCGCGCACCGCGGAGCGGCTTTCGCGCTGCCTGACCATCCCGATTCAGATCCGGATGGACGACCAGATCCCGAAGATCATCGCGGCTATTGAGAAGGCCGCCAGGGTTCTTTAGTATCGGTCCGGAAATGGTGGTCCGGCACGACCTGTTTCCGGATGGAAGCACGTTAAAAAATCAGGACGATATCTGAGACGGCTTACGGCCCCGGTCCCGCCTGCGTCTGCGGGCGGCGTTACTGGGTGACCTCCCGGATCGCCCTGCGGATCTCTTCGATCGGCAGGGGGTCGAAGAGTTTTTCTCCCTCCGGGGTCTGCACATAGAACACGCCCAGCAGCTTTTCCTGGTCCCGGTTGACGGTGGCGAAGCGGATGTCGAGCCCGTGCGCCGTCAGGACCTTGGCGAGGCGGTACAGAAGCCCCATCCGGGCGTCCGCTGCGACCTCCACGATCGTGAAAAAATCGGAGGCCTCGTTGTCGATTTGGACCGACCTGGGCCAGGTGATCCATGAGACGGTCTGGGAAAGCTGCCCTTCCTCTTTCTTCGCAATCCGCTCATCCAGTGAGAACTCGCCTCGCAGCACCTGTGTGATCTGCTCCCTGACACGCCCCCAGGTCTCGTCCTCCCGCAGGGGATCGAGGGGATTGGTCACCTCGTAAATGTCGAAGGCCAGTCCGTTCTTGAGGGTGAAGATCTGGGCCGAAAGGACCCCGATATTGTTGAGCGTGAAAACCCCGGCCATGTCGCTGAAAAGCCCCCTCCGATCCCGGATGCACTGGAGGATGCGTGTCACCGGCGCATCCGCTCTCTTGCGCACGGACCAGGCGAAGGGGGCTTCACCGAGATCGAGGGCGAGGGCCACTTGCGCCACCACGTCCTCGATGGGCGTGCCGATGAAATAGCGCGAGGAGATCTGTTCGAGGAGCCTTCTCACGTCCCGGGCCGGGAAGCGCCCTTTGAGGGATTTGAGGACCTGTTTTTTCTGTTCGGTGAATCGGCGGGTGGCGTGGGGGGTTGCGAGGGTGTCCTTCTCGAGGATCCGCCGAGTCTTCGCATAGAGCTCCGTGATGAGGTGGAGCTTCCACTCCGTGCGCGCCATCGGGCCCGTGGCGAAGCTGTCCGCCGCGGTGAGGAGGAAGAGCATGTCGAGGAGTTCGGTGGACTGCACGGTCTGTGCCGTCTGAACGGAGGTCTTCTCGTCGCTCAGATCGCGGCGCTGCGAGACGCGGGCAAGCAGGAGGTGGTGCCTGACCAGGGCGGCGACGGCCTCTGCAGACGCGCGATCGATGCCGAAGCGCCGGAGGATCGGCCGAACCAGCGCCGCCCCTTTCACGCTGTGATCGTCCGGATACCCTTTCCCGACATCGTGAAGCACCCCGGACAGAAACAGACGTTCCGGATGGGGGAGGTTCTCGAAGACCGCACGGAAGATGGGCCACCGTTCGTCGTATGCCCCTTCGGACATCTGTTCCAGCACCTCCGCCGTGCGGAGCGAATGGATATCCACCGTGTCGACGTGGTAGAAGCCGAGTTCGGGCAGGTTGCGGATCCGCTTGAACTCGGGGATGAACAGCTCCAGGAGCCCGATTTCGAGCGCGAGACGGATGATTTTCGGGTTGCGCGGGCGGCTGAGGACGCGCAGGAGCGCCGGGCGGGCGTCCTGGAGGCCCAGGAGACGGCGCTTCGATCGGGCGATCATCCGCCGAGCCTCCCAGATCAGGCCGGACCCCCAGAAGAGGCCCTGTTCGTTCGCTTGTTCGAGGGCCTTCAGGATGAGACTGGGGTCGGTCTTGAGCGACACGTCCTGGCGGAGGACGAGATTCCCCTTGGTCACCTGGAAAAACGGGCCGATGGATGGGTTCTCCTCGGCCGGGGATGGGTGGATGATGTCGAGGGCCTTGACCTGGAAGGCTTCGTATCCGTATCGGATGCGGTTCAGGTGCCGATAGAGGTCCTTCATGAACTTGAGCGGTGCGCTCAGGTGCGGATCGTCCGTGTAGCCCAGGCGGTCGGCCAGATCCTTCTGATAGGCGAGCAGGAGGCGGTCCTCCTTGCGTTGCGCGAGGAAGTGCAGCTGGTTGCGGACCTTGAGAAGAAAGCTCTTCGAGTGGGCGAGTGTATAGAGATCGAAGTGCGAGAAGACGGCAAAGCGACGGATCTGGCTGAACCGGACGCAGGAAAAATAGATCCTTGCCATCCAGTTCATGAAATGCAGGTCCCTGAGCCCCCCCGGGCCTTCCTTGATGTCCGGCTCGACGAAAAAGGCCTCGGTGCGAAACTGCTCCTCCTGTTTTCGGCGTGCGGCCATGAAGTGCTTGAGGATCTTTTCGCGTTCACGAAAGAGACGTGAGAGGAACGCATGCTCGAAAAGATCGTAAAAGGGGCGCGACCCGAGGATCGGCCGGGCGTCCAAAAGGGCCGTAAGGACCGTGAAATCCTCCATGGCCAGGCGGATGCAGGCGGGGATCGTCAACGTCGCGTGCCCCACCTCGAGGTGGGCGTCCCAGAGCGGGTAAAGGGCGCGGGGTATGATCTCGTTCAGTTCAGGGTCTTCACGGCCCTCGTGGATGACCATGAAGTCGATGTCCGAGCCGAAACAGAGTTCCCTCCGGCCATAGCTGCCGAGGGCGAGGATGATGAAGGGCTTGTTCCGCGGTTCGCGCGCGCGCTTCTTCAGGCCGGCCTCGAAGAAGAGGCGGCGGGTGAACCGATCCACGAGCTCCGTGTAGGCCTGGCAGAAACGGAATCCGCTCTTCAATGGAATGAATTTACGGACCAGATCCGTCCGGTCGGAGACGAACCGCGAAACGATGCCGGTTTGGGTGCTTAAATCTTTGGAGGTCATGGTCGATCAGGGCAGCGTGGCCTTGGATCTGCAGGCCCCGGCCCTGTCCGGGTGCCGGAGCGATGCGGGCGGGGGAAAACCGCCGGCCGGCGCAGGGGAAAAAGCACCGTTATCCACGGACGGCGAAAGCTCAAACGGCGCGGAAACAGCCCTCAAATGGCATCCGTGTCCTCCTCCCCCGTGCGAATGCGAATGGCCTTTTCGACCGGGAGGACAAAGATCTTGCCGTCTCCAATGCTGCCGGTGTAGGCCTTCTCTTTGATGACCTCGATGACCCGCGGCACCAGATCGGTCGGGACGACGACCTCGATCTTCGTCTTCGGCAGAAAATCGACGACATACTCGGCCCCGCGATAGATCTCCTTGTGACCCTTCTGCCGCCCGAACCCCTTGACTTCGGTGATGGTGATTCCCCCGACTCCCAGCTGCAGAATCGCGTCTTTGACTTCGTCCAGCTTGAACGGTTTGATGATGGCTTTGATCAATTTCATGAAAACGATCCCCTTTGTGATGGCTTGAACGGCCCCGGTCCCGGGTCTCCGGCGAAGGCGACAGGATTTCGCCCAGCAGGAAGAAGGGACCCGCTGGTTTGTCCTCGATGATAGGCCCTGCGGCGGAGGATTGTCAACGAAGGAATCCGGGCAGGAAGGTATGGATCGGAAATAATCATACAAAAATGTATACACAACGCTGTTTTTCTACAAATCAGTATACCGTGTGATGCGGGCCCGCCTTGTTGTTTAGATGCAATATACTGAAATTTTTGCTTTTTGAATGTCTTTTTTAGCCAGATCCAGTCTGGCACGACGCTTGCTTTTGCCTTTTAAAAACATTTGGAAAAGGAGGAGGCAAGTTATGAACGTGGGAGATACGGTGTTTGTTTTGATGTCTGCGGCCCTGGTGATGCTGATGACGCCCGGGCTGGCGCTGTTTTACGGCGGCATGGTGCGCAGCAAGAACATCTTGGGGACCCTGATGCAGAGCTTCATCATCCTGGGGGTGGTGACGCTCGAGTGGGTGCTTTGGGGTTACACCATGGCCTTCGGCCCCGACCATGCCGGGCTTATCGGCGGCCTGGACTGGTTCGGTCTGAAAGGCGTGGGCATGGAGCCGAGCGCGGACTACGGGACCACGGTCCCGCATCTGGCCTTCATGATTTTTCAATGCATGTTCGCCATTATCACGCCGGCGCTGATCACGGGCGCCTTCGCGGAGCGCATGAAATTCAGCGCCTTTCTGCTCTTCATCCTCATCTGGGCGACGGTGGTCTACAACCCGTTGGCACACTGGGTCTGGGGCGTGGGAGGATGGATGGGCAGGATGGGGGCGCTCGATTTTGCCGGGGGGACGGTCGTGCACATCAGCAGCGGCGTGTCGGCGCTCGCTGCGGCGATCATCCTGGGGCGCCGCCTCGGCTGGGGGGAGACAGCCTACATCCCTCACAACGTCCCGATGACCATCACGGGGGCTGCGCTGCTCTGGTTCGGGTGGTTCGGTTTCAATGCCGGGAGCGCCCTCAGCGGCAACGGCCTGGCGGCGAGCGCCTTTGTTGTCACGCATGTCGCTTCAGCGGTCGCGGCCCTCAGCTGGACCTTCATGGAGTGGGTGCATCGCGGCAAGCCGACGACGCTGGGCGCTGCGAGCGGGGCGGTGGCGGGGCTGGTCGCGATTACGCCTGCCTCGGGTTTCGTGGGGCCTCTTTCCGCCATCATCATCGGGGGGTTGGGCGGCGTCATCTGCTACGGGGGGATCCTGCTCAAATCCCGGCTTGGTTATGATGATTCCCTGGACGTGGTGGGCATCCACGGGCTCGGAGGGACCTGGGGGGCCTTGGCTACAGGGCTCTTCGCAAGCACGGCCGTCAATCCGGCCGGGAGGGACGGGCTTTTCTTCGGCAACCCGGGCCAATTGTGGATCCAATTTCTCTCGGTGGCCGCCACCGTCGTCTATGCCTTCGTGCTGACGTGGGTCATCCTCAAGGTCATCGATCTGCTGATGGGTCTGCGGGTCAGCGCCGAAGAAGAGGTGCGCGGGATGGACGTCAGCCTCCACAACGAGACGGGGTATAACCTATAATCAACCTTTTCGGGATTGGAGAATGAACCATGAAAAAGATCGAGGCGATCATCAAACCGTTCAAACTGGATGAGGTGAAAGAGGGATTGGCCGGTCTGGGGGTCAAGGGCTTGACCGTCACAGAGGTCAAGGGGTTCGGCAGGCAGCGGGGCCACAAGGAGGTGTACCGGGGCGCGGAATATCAGGTGGACTTTGTCTCCAAACTCAAGATCGAGATCGTCCTCACCGCCGACCTGGTGCCCGATGCGGTGAAGCTGATCCAGGAAAAGGCGCATACCGGTCAGATCGGCGACGGGAAGATCTTCATCCTCCCCGTCGAGGAGGTGGTCCGGATAAGGACCGGGGAGCGGGGACAGGACGCCATCTAGCTCCCAGCCGGAAATGGTCTTTTTAGCCAATCTCTGCGTCTATCTGCACGTTTGCTTGTGCGGCGACCTGCAGGTCGCCTCCGCGCAAACGCTTGATTTCCTTGATATTGGATAAAAATCCTCCTTTCCGGCTTGGAAACCGGGTTCTACCGGGAAATCATTTTCGGATGGATACCAGATAGCGCCCGGCCGGAAAGGGCCTTTTCGGTCGATCTGCGGCGGCAGCGGCGAGAGGTGGTTATGACACGGGCTTCCGAAGAATTGAAGAGCGGCCGGGAGGCACTGCTTGGCGGCCTGGCTGGGGGGACATGCGGCCGGGATTTTCCGGAGCGTTATACGGAATCGGTGGACCAGTACTTCAGGCGGTCGCTGCAGGACAGTCCAATCGGCCGGTCGCTTTTCAAGGAAAAATGCCCTGTAGCCTTTGTCGCGGTCGGCGGCTATGGCCGGGGGGATTTATGTCTGCATTCGGACATCGATATCCTGATCCTCTTTGGCCGCAAGGTCCCGGCTTCGGCGAAGGATTTGACAGACGAGGTGTTTTTCCCGCTCTGGGACCTCGGTCTGGACCTCGGCTATGGTGTGCGGACGGTCGCGGATTGCGTTGCGCTTGCGAGAGACGATTTTCAGGTGTTGACTTCACTGCTCGATGCGCGGTTTCTCTGCGGGGATTCCCCCCTGTATCTCGTCCTGCTCGCGAAGATGCAGGACAAGGTGCTTCGCAAACGGGCCCCGGCCTTCAGGCACTGGATCGAGGATCAGGCGCGGATCCGTGAGATGACTTACGGCGATGCGAGTTATCTCCTCGAGCCGAATCTGAAGGAGGGCCTGGGCGGGCTGCGGGATTACCATGCCATGCTCTGGCTCGGAAAGGTCTTTTTCGGCCTCCGGGTCCCCCGGGACCTGGAGTATCAGGGAAGGCTTTCAACCGCCGAGTTCCAAGGGCTCGATGCCGACCTGGAACTCATCGGGCGCACGCGCAACCTCCTCCACTTCCTGACCGGCCGAAAGAACGACCGCCTCTCCTTCGAGTATCAGGAGAAGATCGCCGGCATGGAAGGTTTCAGAGATTGGGTCCATTCGGCCGCGGTCGAGCAGTTCATGGGCCGGCTGCACGCGGCGATGGCCTCGATCAAATCGCTGTACAGGGCCTTTCTGAGAACGCATCTGCCAAAGGGAGGACCCTCACCGAAGGAAGCGGTCGTGGACGATCTCGGGCCGGGCTTGCACCTCGAGGGAGAGGCCCTTTGCTTCGATGGGGCGATGGCCGTCTTGACCCGTTCGCTTCTCCTGATGGAGATCTTCGAAGAGAGCTGCCGCCTTGGGTATCCCCTTTCGATGGAGGCGCGGCGGCTGGTGCGCGAATTTTCCTATCTCGTGGACGACGCCTACCGCTGTGCGCCGGAGGCCGTCGAGGGCTTTCTCGGCATAAGCGAATCCCCCCGGGGGCAGCCGGCACTCGATGAGATGTTCGAGACAGGCTTCCTGGACGTCTTCATACCGGAGCTCGGCCGCACGCGGGACAAGGTGCAGTTCGACGCCTACCATATCTACCCGGTGGGCCGGCACGTCCTCCAGACGGTGTCCTGCCTGAAGACGATAGGACAGCAGGGCGATATCCTGCTCACGACGATCTTCGAGGAAATAAAGGACAAGCGCAGTCTTTTTGCGGCGGCGCTGTTCCATGACATCGGGAAGGACGGTCCGGAGCATGCGTTGAGAGGGGCCTGGATCACCCGCACCATCCTCGATCGATTCGATTACCCGATGAAGGCCGGGGAGGATGTCCTTTTCCTGGTGAGAAATCACCTGCTCCTGGCCGAAACCGCCACCCGCAGGGACCTGAACGACGAGAAGATCGTCGTGCAATGCGCCCGCGGGATCGGGAGCATCGAGCGCCTCAAAATGCTCTATCTCCTGACCTGGGCCGATTCCAGGGCGACAGGCCCGCGCGCCTGGACCGACTGGATCGCGAACCTGGTGCGGGAACTCTTCTTCAAGATTCTGCACATCCTCGAAAGAGGCGAGTTGGCCAGCGCCGATGCGTCCAGACGGATGGAGGCGACCCGCCTCGAGCTTCGGCAGCGCCTCTCGAAGGACATGGACCCGGATCGCGTCGAGAGGATCATCGAAAACATGCCGCATCGCTATCTGCTCGAGAGGACGTCGGCCGAGATCCTGCGGGATGTCGAGACGGCCCTCGAGATGCAAAGCGGGGCGGGAGGGGGTGTGATCGATCCTTTTGCGTTGACCTTCCGGAAAGACGAGGCGGAGGATTGCTGGGAGATCACCTTCGCGGCCCGGGACCGCCCAGGCCTGTTTGCCGATATGGCGGGCGTGCTCGCCCTCGAAAACATCAATGTCCTGAGCGCTTATATCTATACCTGGCGGGATGGCACCGCGCTCGACATCTTCAGGGTTACCAACCCGCTCGACCCCCTTCGTACCGGTGAAATCTGGCAGAGGGTCCAAGAGGACCTGCAAAGGGTCTTCAGCGGCCGGTTGCCGCTCGGTCCCCGTCTCGAAGAGAAGGCGAGCCGTTCGGTCCTGGATGTTCAGCGAAAGCCGGCACACCCGCCGGAGGTGGGTGTGGACAATCGCGCGTCGGACTTTTTCACGGTCGTGGAGGTCTTCGCGGACGACCGGATCGGGCTCCTGTATCGCATCACCCATACGCTTTTCAGCCTCGGACTCGACATCCGAATCGCCAAGATCTCGACCAAGGGGGACCAGATCGCCGATGTGTTCTACGTCCGGGATCTGGAGGGCCAAAAGGTGGAAGACCCGGGACGGGTGGAAGAGATCCGGATGGCGCTTCTGCACGTGCTCATGGAATGAATCCCCGGAGAGAGCTCAGCCGAAACGCCCCTGCATGCGCTCGTGAGTCGAACTTCCTGCAGGAGTGCAGCTGAAAGGCCTCCTGGACGAACTTGGGGCTTGAATCCCTGAAGGCACGTGAGCCGAGAGGCGTTCTCGCAGGAGGCGGCAGGTTGAACTTTATGCGGCAGGCCGGCAGGCCGGAGTCGTGCGCCGGCAAGGGTCCAAGGGAAGCAACCCTTGTCATTTGTGAAAAAAGGGCTATCTTGCATGGGGATTGATTTGGAAGGTAACGCGTCCCGGCTGCAGTGTCCGTTGATCGCCGGGATGTGTGCCCGCGGGGGAACCTGTTGACAGGGCGCGGTTTGACGTGGAAGCACCGTTCGGGGCTTTGAAGGTGAAAGAGGTCGGATCGAAGCGGCGGTCGGGGGAGCTGGAGGGCGAAGGATGGCGGGTCGATGGATGATGCTGTGGTTGCTGGGCGCCGTCCTTTGGACCGGCTGCGCCGCAGAGGGGCAGCGTGTGGAAAGCAGCAAGGATGACAAAGGCTTCACCGATTTCATCCAGTGGCGTTGGGAGCGTTTGTTCAAAGACATTCCCTCGGCGGAGGATTACCATTTCGAGCTTGCGCGGAACGATCCGGATTTTCTGCGCGGCAACCGCTCGGTCAACACCGTCACGTGGATCGGGCATGCGACCCTGCTCCTTCAGATCGACGGCCGTAACATCCTGACGGACCCCCACTTCTCCAGGAGGGCCTCTCCGGTGCAGTGGGCGGGTCCGCGGCGGGTGGCGCCCCCGGGTCTCGCCCTCTCGGATCTTCCCCCGATCGATTTTGTCCTGGTGTCGCATGACCACTACGATTCCCTCGATGTCGGGAGCATCGAGGGACTGCTGTCCCGAAAGGGCGGCGAAAGGACCCTTTTCGTTGTCCCCAAAGGGCTCAAACGGTGGTTTGAAAATCTCGGGGTGCAGCGTGTGGTGGAACTCGAGTGGTGGGAAACCCACACCGAAGACGGGGCGGCCCTGACCGCGGTCCCCGTCAAGCACTGGAGCAAACGGAGCTTGTTCTCCAAGAACCAAAGCCTCTGGGCGGGATGGGTGGTCAGATCCCCCGGCTTCGCCTTTTTCTTCGCCGGGGACAGCGGCTACACGGAGCGTTTCAAGGAGATCGGCCGCAGGTTGGGGCCTTTCGATCTGGCGGCCATCCCGATCGGCGCCTATGAGCCGCGCTGGTTCATGCGGGACCACCACATGGATCCTGGAGAAGCGGTGCAGGTGCATCTGGATGTGGCAGCCCGCCGCTCGGTGGCGATCCACTGGGGGACCTTCATCCTGACCGACGAACCGCTGGATGAGCCGCCTGTCCGTTTGGCAGAGGCGCTGGCCGAAAGAGGGCTGGATGGCGATGTGTTCTGGGTACTGCAGCACGGAGAGACGCGGCGGCTGCCCTGAGGAGCATCGGCTCGCCTGCCGCGTGCCGCTCAAACGATTCGCCCCGCCGTCCCCATTTTTTCCCCGGCGTAAAATGGTCCTTTTTTCCTATATCGGCGCCAGCTTGCCTGTCTGCTTGTGTTGCCTCGTCTGCAGGGCCTCCCAGAAAACCGCCTGATTTATTTGCAGAGGGATCCGCTTCTATGGCATTGGAGACCAGTTCGCCGTGGCCTTTGATCTCCGGACAACTGCTTGTCACACGAAGACATCAGCCTCTCCTGAGGAGCAGACGAGTAAGGAGGTGGGAAGTTCGGCGAGCATGCCTTCGAAGTTCGCCTGAAATTCGGTGGCCGCTTTTTCCTCAGGGACATTGAACCCGAGCAGCACAACAGCCGCATCCCCCGAGTGCCGCTTCAAGACATCGGGGAAAGGCGCCTGTGACACGAGCACAACCGGCTCCGCCTCGATTCGGGCGCGGTCGAGCAGGGCCCTCAGGGCGTCGGCCGAAGGCTTCCTGCCCGCCTCGTCCGGTATGAGGCGGAGAAGCCGAATGCGGGCCTCGGACCATTCCCCGTTCAGGTGGATCAGATGGGCGAGCAGGACCATCAGGGAGCCGTTTCTCTGCCCCCTCCACCAGACATCGATCCTGTGAGGACGGTCTTTGCGTGGCAGGCCTTTATCTTTGACAAGGACGAGACTCATATCGAGGGCCAGCGCCGACTGGAGATGACGGACGAAATAGCCGGCCCGCTCCGGATCCGACGACCAGCCCATGAGCAGGATATTCGGGCGCAGCGGGTTGAACGGGTGGCCCTGGATGAGGGTGGAAAGTCCGTCGTCGAGCGTCTTGCTCACTACAACCGTCGAAAGGGCCTCGAACTGGTTTTCACCCAGGAAACGCCTGAGCTGTTCGAGCGCCGTCAGGCGGCGGCTCTTCAATTCCTGCAGGTTTCCAACCAGGACGCGCGCCAGTGTCACCAGTCCCCGTTCCGCCCCGATCCACAAGGCATAGAGGGCGATGGTCCGTCTCTCTTCCGGGTTTCCAATGAGCACCAGGATGGTAGGCCGCCAGTTCTTCGGGTCCGCCGGCATCTTGGCCAGCCGAAGCATGTTCTGACGGATCCGCGAATAGAGGAACCCCCAGCGTGCATCCCCGAAATGAACCCTGAGCACGCGCCGTCGAAGCAAGGTGTAAATCGCGCCGAGCGCAGCGACCGCTACGCCGGCCGCGAAGGGATCGATCAGGAACGCGGCCCCCGCGCAGAGCGCGGCGCCGCAGAGGGCCGGCAGCCAGTGGTAGTATTTGAAGCGGGGTCTGAAGGACGGATTCCCCGAAAAGGATTCGATGAATGCGGCGAGATTCACCATGCCGTAAGTGTAGAGAAAGAACATGGTGACAACCGCCGCCAGGATATCGAAGGCTTTGCCTTTCGAGTCCGTACCGCTCAGGATGATAATCAGGACGGTGACGGCCAGGGTCAGCAGGAGTCCGCGCCGCGGCTCGTCCCGCCGGGCCGAACCGGCAGCGAAGGGTTGGATGGCGGGGATGATTCTGTCGCGGGCGATGGCCTGCAGGACCCGCGGTGCTCCGAGAAATGAGCTGATTGCGCTCGAGAGCGTGGCGGCGAAGACGCCGGCCGAGACCAGGAAGCCGGCCCCGAAAAGGGCCTGTCGCGCCATGGTTTCGTAGGAGGCCGCCACCAGTTCGTCCCTAACCTGCGCCCCTCCGAGCAGCAGGGTCTGGAGGGCATAGATCAGGAGCCCGACGCCGATCGCCGCAAAGGTCCCGATCGGAATCGAGCGGCCGGGCTCCTTCAGATCGCCCGACATGTTGACCCCCGCCATGATCCCTGTAACGGCGGGAAAATAGATGGCGAAGAGGGACCAGAAGGAGAGGCCGGCGGGGATCGGGGCGTGCCAGTTCTCCAGAAAGGTCTCCGTTTTGAAATGGAGGACGGCGCCTCCCATGAAGGCGAGGATGGACAGGGCCAGCACGCTCATGATCAGGTATTGGGTCTTGATGGCCCAGTTCGCTCCGACGTAGGCGATAGTGAAGAGGACCAGGCCGGTCGACAGGGCGATGCTTCTGTAGTAGGGGGCCAGCGCTGGAAGGGTGCGCACCAGGGCCTCCGAAAACCCCAGGATGTAGAACGGCACCGAGACGGCCTGGGCCAGGAAAAGCGCCAGTCCGATGGCCCCTCCGAACTCCGGGCCAAGGGCGCGCGAGATGAGAAAATAGGCGCCGCCGCCTGCGACCGGGGTGTTGGTCGAAACGGCGGAAATGGAAAGCGAAGTGAGGGTGGTGATGCTCTTTGCCAGCAGAAGGATCAGGAGCGCCTGGAAGATGCCTGCCTGGCCGGCGACGAAGCCGGACCGCATGAACATGATCACCCCGAGGATGGTCAAAATCGAGGGGGTGAAGACGCCGCCGAAGGTGCCCAAACGGTTGCCCCCGGGAGCCGGGTCTCGCGCTGAGGACGCTTCTGTCTTGTCCATGAAGAACATCCTGTTCGAGGGTGAGTTTCGGAGGGCGGTTATGGAGAGCCCTGGGCCCCCGGCACGTTCACCGGCTTTTCTGCGGGCGGCTGCGGCAGCGCCCGCTCATTCCCCGCCGGTGCCCCGGTGTGAAGCGCGCCCTGCAAAGGCCGGCCGGTCGACGGCCGCAGCACCCCTGAAAAACGGTTCAGCAAGCCTCTGCTGCAGAATTGTAGGGCATTGTCAAGGCTGAATCAACTGCTCCAGAAGTTTGGGTATCCGAGGGGCCTTTTGCAGGTCCGCACCAGGACCATCTTCCGCGTGGGGAGAAAGCGCAGTGCACGAAGGGAAGAACGGTGGAAGGCCCAGTCGTCCAGCAATCCAGAAGGACATCCTTGAGTCGTCACTGGTTTTAAGACCCTCATCAGGGCCGTCAAGAGGGAAGGCTCACGAACCAGGCGCCGGCCAGAAGAAGGACGATTTCCAGCCCTTCGTTGGCGGTGCCGAGCAGGTCGCCGGTGATGCCTCCAAAGCTCCGCCGCCAGCGGAGCCCGAGCAGCACGGCGGTTGCCCAGGCCAGCACGAAAAACCCGATTCCGGCCAGTCCGAACGGGAGGCACGCCGACAGGCAGATCGCCAGGGCCGCGGCACACCGGCCGGGGGTGGCCCCCTGAACGAAGGGACGCCCCATCCCCTCGCCGGCGCGGGCGTAGGGCAGGGTGGTGATCAGCCAGACCAGCATGCCGCGCGAGAGGACCGCAATGGGGATGAGAAACGCGGCTCTGCCGGCGGAGACGAGCCTCTCGCAGGCGATCCATTTCGCCAGGAGGTCGAGCCCGATGGCAGCGACCCCGAAGGCGCCGATATGGACATCCTTCATGATGGCCAGCCGCTTCTCCCGGTCCAGATACCCCCCCAGCGAGTCCGCCCAGTCGCCCAGCCCGTCCAGGTGCAGCCCGCGGGTCAGCACGGTCTGCAGGGCGACGATCAGCAGGGCTGTGCCGGCCGGCCAGGGGGTCAGCGGAAACTGGCGGAAGGCGAGATCGACCGCGTACAAGGCCGAGCCGAGGATCAGGCCCGTGACGGGGAACCACGGCAGGGCGCGGCCCAGGTCCTCGCTGCCGCCGGCCGGCACGGGGATCAGCGTCAGGGTGCGGATCGCCGAGCGGAGTCCTTGCATCTCAGGCCCCCGGGGCGATGCCCGCCTCTTCGAACGTGGCCATTTCGTTGTAAATGCGCACGGCGCTGCCGATGACCTGCATGGCCAGGGCCGCACCCGTTCCCTCCCCGAGGCGCATGTCGAGGTTGAAGAGGGGCGCGAGCCCCTCCTTTTCGTAGAAGATGCGGTGGCCCGCTTCGGAAGAAAGATGGGAGAAGAAAAGGTATTCCCTGACTGCGGGGCAGAGGCGCATGGCCACCAGCGCGCCGGCGCTCGAGATGAAGCCGTCGACGACGACGATGAGGCCTTTGGCGGCGCCGCCTAGGCACAATCCGCAGATTCCGGCGATCTCGAGGCCGCCCAGGGCGGCAAGGGCGCTCAGGGGGTCCGCCAGTGCGAACCGATGCCGCTTCAAGGCTTCTTCGATGATCGCGGCCTTGCGGTGCAGCTGTTCGGTTTCGAGGCCGGTTCCGCGGCCGGTCACCTCGAGGGGCGCCGCCGGCAGGAGCCCGGCAAAGAGGGCCGAAGACGGCGTCGTGTTGCCGATCCCCATCTCCCCGGTGGCGATCATCTGCGCCCCCCGGTCGTAGGCGCCGAACGCCGTCTCGATCCCGACGGACAAGGCGCGCTCGGCCTCTTCAACGGTCATGGCCCGCTCCCGCAGGATGTTTCCGGTGGCGCGCCTGACGTTGCGGCGGATCAAGCCCTGGGCATCGGCGAGGTCCGTTTTCATCCCGATATCGATCACGCTGACGCGGGCCTCGGCGCAGCGCGCAAGCACATTGATCGCCGCGCCGCCGGCAAGGAAATTCCGGACCATCAGGGCGGTTACATCTTGGGGGTACGCGCTGACCCCCTCCTCGACGACCCCGTGGTCTCCCGCGAATACAAAGACCTCGCGGTTCGTCACATCGGGTTTGGCCTCCTCCCGGATGGCCGCGACGCGGGCGGCGATCTCTTCGAGTTTTCCGAGGCTGCGGAGCGGCTTCGTCAGGCTGTCGAGCCGTTCCCAGGCCCGGCTGAGCCACTGCTCGGAGAGCGGTTGTATCTGGGTCATGATTTCCTGCCAATGCATGGATGGTGTTCCTCCGGTTCCTTGAAATTTTCTGTAGGTTTCCAGCCGCCTTGAGGGTCTTCCTCCCGGACGGCTGCGAAAAATGAACCTGAAGCAGTCCCCGCTCAAGTGGAGCACCGGCCCGGTCGTGTGCCAAGGGCGGTTGTTCAGCTACGGGCGGTCTCGGTGCTACAGCCTCGCGGCTAATCTCTGAGCGAAAACATGACGGGTATCGAAACCCGCATCGGGATGGCGCGGCCTTGGAGCGTTGCCGGTTCGAAGATCCATTCCTGCACCGCGGCCATGGCAGAGTCATCCAGGACAGCGTAGCCGCTCGACTCTTCGATCCTGAGATCGGCGGCACGGCCCTCGGGGGTCACCAGGACGTCAATGACCACGGTTCCCTGGCAGCCCCTGCGCCTCGCCAGGCTGGGGTAGAGCGGCGGCGGGTTTTCCCGGTATCTGGGGACGGCCTTGCGGATGCCCTCGATCCGGCCGACGTCGCTCTGCCTGAACACCCTGCCTGCAGCGGCGGAAGACAGGCTGCCGGGCCCGGCTTTCGTCTGCGCCTCCGGTTCCACCGGGTCGGGAGAGTTGGGAGGCGCGGGATGAACGATTTCAGTCTGCATCACTGCTGCGGGGGCTGCCGCAGCCGGGGGCTGCTCCGTCGGTTCGGGGAGGACGGACTCGATCCGCTGAGGCGGTGCGGCGGGTTTTGCGGCAGCGACGGGGTGCGGCGGCGACGATGCCCGGGGTTTCACCGGCTCCGGCGGCCTGGGGGGTGCGGCGATCGGCTTTCGTAAAGGGGGTTTCGGAGCGGGTGGTGCGGGGTCCGGGGCTTTTTCCGGGGCGGGCGGCGGGACCTCGAGCGCCAGCTCGAGCGGCTGAGCCGCTCGCTTTGCGCCCGGAGCGGTTTTCAACCACCTGTCGCCAAGGCCGAAGAAGAGCAGGCCGTGGAGTGCCAGGGCCGCCGCAGCGGAAAAGATCAACCTCTTCATAGGGCCTTCTCCGCCTCCGCCTGCAGGGAGACCCTTGTGATCCCGGCCTCTCTGATCCGGTCGAGGACCTCGAAGAGGTCCTGGTAGGGGACGGTTCGATCCGCAAAGAGGAGGACGCCGGCATCCGGGTCGTTCCTGGTTTTTTCCGCCAGCGCAGGGGCGAGGCCTTCGAGCGTCGCGGGTTCTTCGTCCAGGAAGAGGGCGCCGCCCGGCTGGAGGGTGACGGACAGGGTCAACCTCTTTTCGACGGAGGCGGATTCCGACGAAGGCAGGAGGACGGGAAGCCCGTGGTGGACCGCCATGGAGAGCATCGCATAGATGAAGAATACCAGGAGCAGGAAGACGATGTCGATCAGCGGAATCATCTCCACCCGGACCCTTTTTTGATGATAGAGCGGGATTTTCATATGCTATCCATTCGCTGTCGCCTGCACCCGCGCCTTTTGCTCATTTCCGGGGCCCTCCGAAAGGCAGTGCTGCGTGAGTTTCTCGTAAACGATCTCCAGGCTGGTGGCGTATTTCTCGATCGTCAGAACCGCATTTTCGACGCGGGAGGTGAAGTAGTTGTATGGGAAGACGCTGAAGATCGCGATCCCGAGGCCCGCCGCGGTGGTGATGAGCGCCTGCGCGATGCCGCCGGTCACCGCCTGGGGCTCCTCGATGCCCATGTTCCCGAGGACCTCGAAGGAGGCGATGATGCCGAGGACCGTCCCGAAGATGCCGAGAAGCGGCGTGACGGTGATCATCGTGTCGAGGACACCCAGGTAGCGGCGCATGCGCTTGACCTCGTCGGCCGCGCTGGTTTCCATCGCCTTGGCCATGGAGAATTCCCGGTGGAGGATGCCGCTGATGAGGATTCGTATCACGTAATCCCTCGACCCGGCTGTCTTGATCCGGACGCCCTCCCAATCCCCCGTACGGCAGAGCTCGAGGACTTCGTTGACCAGGCTCTGATCGCGGCGCCGGTCCTCTCTGAGCCAGAAGAGGGCCTTTTCGATGACCACCGTCAAGGAGAGGATGGAGCACAAGAGCAGCGGGTACATAATGGGACCCCCGCTCAAAAAGATGTCGATCATAGAATGAACCTCCCGGCGCGTCTACGGCCCGGGGAGTTTGCTGCGGCCGGAAACGCGGTTTTGACAGGCCGTCGAAAAACGCCCGTCTGCTGCGTTACGCTCATCCCGTGTCACGGCGGAGCCCTGATGCGTGCGCTTCCTTCCACGGGGTTTCGCAAGCCTTGCATCCGGCCGTTTTTCAGCGGCCTGCAAGCAAGGGATTTCTCAATACGCTGTTGATGGAGCCTTCCCGCAGGCCGGGCCTCCAGTGCAGCGCCCCGCCCTGCCGACCAGGCTCACGCGCGGAGCCCCCGTGGCGGGGTTTCTATCCACCAGCACGCGGCAGTCGTACGCGGCGCTGATGCCCTCGGAGGTGACCACCTCGGCCGGCGTGCCCGCGCTGAAAAGACGGCCGTTTTCGAGAATGACCAGGCGGTTGCAGTACAGGGCGGCCAGGTCGATGTCGTGCGTGACCGCCACGACGCTAACTTGTTTGTCCCGCACGAGCGAGGAGATCAGCTCGAAGATCTCCATCTTGTATTTGATGTCCAGGAAGGCCGTCGGTTCGTCCAGCAGGATGATCTCGGGATCCTGGGCGAGCGCCCTGGCAATCAGAACGCGCTGCTTCTCGCCCCCCGACAGCTCGTGGATCGACCGGGCGGCAAGCCGTTCGGCATCCACGGTGCGCAGGGCCTGCAGGGCGATCTCGAGATCCCGTTCGCTCTCGAACTGAAGGCGTTTGAGGTGGGGCGAACGCCCCATCAGCACGACCTCCAGCACACTGAATGAAAAACGGAAGGCATGCTCCTGAGCGACGAAGGCGATCTTTTGCGCGAGTTCCCTGCGTTTGAACGCGGCGACAGGCCGGCCGGCATAGAGCACCGCGCCGCTCTCCGGCTTGAGCAGCCCGCCCATGATCTTCAAGAGGGTGCTCTTGCCGGATCCGTTCGGGCCGAGGATCCCTACGAGTTCACGGGCCCCGACCTCCAGGCGGACCCCCTGGATCGCCCAGGTGTCCTCATAGCGATAGCTCACGGTGTCGAGGGTCAGGATCGGTTCCATTGGCTGCCTCGTGTCCGCAGAAGGATCATGAAAAAAGGGGCGCCCAGGAAGGCCGTCACGACTCCGACGGGCAGCTCGCTCGGCGAGACCACCCACCGCGCGAAGGTGTCGCAGACGATTAGGAGGACGGCTCCTCCGATCGCCGAAACGGGGATGAGAAGCCGGTGGTCGGGGCCGAACGCCATGCGCGCGAGATGGGGTACGATCAAACCGACGAAACCGATCAGACCCGAAAGAGAGACGACCAGCCCGGTCATCAGGGAGACCAGCAGAAAACAGTGTATCTTCGTCCGTTCGACATCCACCCCCATGTGGCAGGCCGCTTCGTCTCCCAGGGTCATGAGGTTCAGATCCCGGCCGAAGCCGTAAAGGACGACCGCCGCCAGGATCACGACCGGGGCGATGAGCGCGGATTGCCCGAAATGGCTCTGCGACAGGTCCCCGTAAAGCCAGAACAGCATGGTGTGCAGCCGGCTGTCCGTGGAGGTGGAGACGAAGAACATGATCACGGCCGTGAAAAAGGCGTTGATGATCACCCCGGTGAGGAGGATGGTCGAGGACTCCATCCCCATCCTGCGGGTTCCGAGGAGGAGCACCAGGAGGATGGTCACCAGCGCCCCTGCAAACGAGAATGCCGGGATGCCGAACTGGAAGCTGAAGCCGAGCATGATCCCGATGATGGCCCCCAGTGCGGCCCCGCTCGACACCCCGAGTATGAAGGGTTCTGCGAGCGGGTTGCGGAGGAGCGCCTGGAAGACGGCGCCTCCCAGAGAGAGGGCGAAACCGACGAGACCGGCGAGCAGGACACGGGGGAGGCGGACCTTGAGGACGATCAGTTCGGTCGTGCCCCCGGTGCTCTCTCCCAGGAGGGTGCGGCACAGCGCCGAAAAGGGGATGTCGGCTGTGCCGAGCCAGAGGGAGAAGAGAATCGCCCCCGCGAGAATGCCGGTCATAACCATGGAGATGAAGACGACTTTGCCGGGGGTCACCCGTCGATGCAGGATCATGGCCGCTCCCAGGGGATTTCCGGATGGATGAACCGGGCCGCCTCTTCGAGGCCGTCTACGATGCGGGGCGACGGCCGGTCGACGAGGTCCGAATCGATGAGGTGCACGCGGCCGTTGCGGGCGGCGGGGATGTCCTCCAGACGAAGCCATTCCCGGCGGGCCTCTTCGAACCGGCCCCCGCGGTCCATGGACGAGACCAGGATGACGTCGGGCCGCTGGCGGATGACCTCTTCGAGGCTGATCCTGGGGTAGGCGAAGGGCTCTTCGCTGAAGGGATTCGAGCCGCCCGCCAGGGTGATGAGGTCGTTCAGGAAAGTGTCCCGGTTGACCGTCATGATGGGGCGCAGATTGATCTGCACAAAGACCTTCGGGCGGGGCAGGCCGCGGACCTTCTCCGCCACATCTTCGGCGCGGACCTTCAGGGCCTCCGCGGCGGCGGCCCCGTCCCGGGTGGCTCCGCAGACCTGCCCGAGGAGCGCGATGGTGTCCAGGGCCTCGAATAGGTTCCTGGGGTTGGTGGTGAAGACCTGGATGCCTGCGGCCTCGAGGGTCTCGATAACGCTCCGGCTGTTCCCGTCCACCGTGGCGATGACGAGGTCCGGGGCGAGGCTGATGATCCGCTCGATGTTCAGGTTCACATAGCTCCCGACCTTGGGTTTGCCGAGGGCAGCCGGCGGGTAGGTGCTGTACTGGGTGACGCCGGCCACCCGTTCGCCCAGACCGAGGAAGTACAGGATCTCCGTGATGCTTGGGGCGAGGGAGACGATCCGCCGGGGCGGTCCATCCAGGGTGACGGTTCTGCCCAGCGCGTCGCGGAACGCGCCAGCGGACGCGGGCCTTGCCATGAAGGCGACCAGGATGAACAAACCGATGAACAGGCTGCGGCTCGATAGCATCTTATGCCAAAAAAAATCCCCGAATCACGTTTCGATCCGGGGATAGCCCTGTTTTTATCCGAGAGATCCAGAGGCAGCCGTCTTTCCGTCGCGGCTTACGCCTCGTGTTCAGGCAGGTCTTCTGACTTCCCCGTCCTTCCAGCGACCTTCCCATTCCGGTTGAGGCGGAACAGTGGTCCATGCATGCTGAAAGGTTTCCCTGCGTTGCAGCGGAGCGGAGTTACAGCGGCGGGCCCATCCCCGATTCGCACGGGGTTCCCTATTAAGCCTCGTAAGGCGCCTGAACATGCTTGAGTGGGTTTCCCGCTCCTAACAAGGATCAGGAACCCGGTCTCGCTTCAAGACCAGAAAGACCGGCGCCGATCTATCCCGGGGAAGAGGGCGGGCACCCGGCTGGACTTCACAGCAGACCTTCCGACTACCGGGTAGTGTGCCACACGACACCGGTGCATCAGCGCGATTTCCAGGTTGAAGCGAGTCTGGCGATTATTTTGAGTAAATAGTGTAAGACGAAGGCGGGGATTCTGTCAAGCGGCAAAACGACCGAGAGGCAGAGAGGGCAATGGGGAGCAGCATGCCCCGGGAAAACCGCTATCCGATTGCACCGATGCGTAAAAGGGTGAAGGCAAGGCCCCATGGAAGGGCGGGCCTTGCCTTCACGCCTGTCTTGCTGCTGCCGGTCAAAAACGATTGCTATTGGAGGAAAAAGCCGAGGAACGGTTCGCCGGCAGCCCGATGACGCTGCATCTGGGTTTCAAGCTGGTTGAGAAAAACCCGGAGGTCGAGGGGTGAACAATCCGCCACGTCACCCATGAACTGCATGACCTCATCCGTGTTTTCGATCGTACCGAAGCCCCCCTGCACGACGCTTTGAACGGCCGCGCGGTTGGCCTTGACGAGCTGCCGGGCCTGGATCAGCAGCCTCGGGTGGGTCAAAAGCACCCGCAGGAGGTTGTCCGCCTGGTTGTAGATCATGCCTGAGCAGAACTGGCCGAAGGCGGTCTCTTCCATCACCTTGTCGCGGTAGGCGCGGAAGAGGGCGAGATCCCCGGGCACAGGGAGCATGGTCCGGTAGGCGGCGTACCAGTCGACGCTGGGGCCGTAGGCGCTGCCGTACTGGTAAGTCCAGTATCCGAACTGCACGTCACCGGCCAACTGGCTGTAGCCGATATTGAAATACCCGCCAAGGCCTCCCCAGGAAGACCCCCAGCTGTTCTTGCAGATAAAGGAATTGTTCGAGTCGTTCCATCCGACGACGAGGACGAAGTGGTTGCCTTCGTAAGTTCCGCTTGTCTTGGTGTAAACCCCGGTGCTGTAACTGTAAAAATCGCTGTAGACCTTGTACCACACGACCACGGGGCCGTTGTTATAGATGGCGTTCTTGATCTCGGTGGAGGTGGCGACTTCACCGCTGTTTGCATAACTCCAACTGGTGAAGTAATAGGTTTCATCCTGCCAGTTGGTGCAGGCATTCGAGCAGGGTCCTTTGCTTACAGTGTAAGGGTAGCAGGATTCGACCGCCGTGCCGGTGTTTTTCAGGAAGTCCGAAGCGGTGCTGGCATAGCCTCCGGTGCAGTCACCCGCGGTGCTGCAGGAAAGGACGATCTGCTCCGAGAGGTCGAGGGTGGAGCCGGGAAGGCTGTTGGTGATCATGTACTTGGACTCGAGGGCGGCCACCGGCGCAAAGCAGAAACAGGAGCCGCAACCCCCCTGATTCTTGACCGAACTGACGTAGTTCGACCCGCCTATGTTTCGCCAATCCAATTGCGTAGGGAGGGCGGCCCCCCGGGGGGCTGCCGCGGACGCCTCGGCCTCGGGGCCGGCCGTATCCTCCATGGCCCCCAGGAGCTTGCGGCGCTCTTCAGGGGACATGCGCGTGACGGGGTTTTCCGCGGCGACCCAGTTGGCGCCGGCCGCCTCGATGGCGGCGTTGATTTCATCGATGGTTTCGTCGCAAAAGGCGGGATTGGGTGAAAGCACCAACAGCACCGCCAGGATGACGAGACCGGTCAGCGAAAAAAGGCCTTGTTTTCTTCTTCGATTGTTCATCGTCGCACCTCCCCATCAAAATAGGATTCAAACGGTTGGAAACACCCTTATCGCTAAGGTCGTCCTGCAGCGGTTTTTACCGGGGATCTGGCGTATGAACATCTCCGGGTGCCAAACGCGCTTAGGCAGGCTGATCGGTTTCCCCAGGGAAACCGATCTTTTCGGACAATCTCGGGATCCATTTGCAGGGTTGCCTGTGCGGCGACCTGTGCGCCGCCTCCGTGCAAACGCCCGCTCCTCTATACAGCGGCAAAAGGTCCGCATTTCCGGATGAATATATCGATTGACAGGTTTGCCGGCCCGCCGTTCTAAAAAAACCCGATCGATGCTCGTTCCATCTGTGAAAATTTTTCGAAAGCCGGTGCAGGCCCAGAAGGGAATGAACTTATGGGCGATCACCGTTGGGTGTTTTCGAAGTAATCACTGCGGTTGATGTCAGGAAACTCGAAAACGACGGGGGTACAGGCCCCTTTTTGGATGATGCCGAGCTTGCAGCCGAAGGTCTTCCCGACTTCGATACCGTATTTCCGGATAAACTCCGGTCCTGGATGCCATGAGTTGGTCAGGGTGAGCCATTGCTCCCGACTGACCATATCCGCATAGGTTTGATCATAGGTTTCATCGGTGGTGAAGAGGAATTTGACTTCATGCTGAGGGTATGAAGGGCCGCCGGTTGCTTTGGGTGCGTGGCTCTGTTCGATGGACACGATCTTGGCTTTGCCGTCATAGTAATGGTAGGAACAAGGCCCGGTCGACATGGATTTTTCCGATTCATGTTGGGGGTTTGCACAGGAAAACTGGGGGATGATCAGGGCCGTGCAGGCCAGAAAACAAAGCATCTTCCACATTTTCGACTTCCTCATCCATTCGGGTTGAAAGCGAGGGCCTCCGAAGGGCTTGAATTCCATGCCCTGCAGCCTACCAGAAGCGTCCTTTGTCATGCGGAATCGAATCATGTGCAATGATCGATTCGGGGTCATAAACAAACAACTCTCTGCAAAACTTGGAATGCGGACGATTCCTCCGTAGCAGGAAAAAAACCAAATGAATAGTTGATAGCGCGAAAGAAGGGTAGCAATAAAATACTTTAGAGTTGCATTCCAGCACAAAAGGTAAATGATTGCAATAAAAATGATTCAACCGAATCCATTCGCATGCCTGGGATCACGTCCATGGTTAATTATAAGTGTTTGAAATTGTTTTGTTTGAGCATATCTACTTGAGCATGTGACTGGTGGAGATTCCCACGCGGGGGTCCTCCGCAGTCCGGGGCGCATCAAGCCGCGGATTCGACCAGGTTCCAAAGGGGGAGGATCCCCACGTTCCCGATGATCCGGCGTTCCCGGTCGACGACGGGGATCTCTTTGATGTTGTGGGCAGCCATTCTTTCGAGGACTTCCTCGATATCGTCGTCTTCCAGGGCATAGATCACGTGCTTGTCGGCAATGTCCGATACGGATTCGGCGGTGATCAGGGAGAGGGTCCGCGTGAACGAATGCGGGCGGCGGATGGCCATGATGCTGCGGATCAGGGCTCCGAGTGACACAGAACCCTTCAGCCGGCCTTCGGGGTCCACGAGGTAGAGGCCTCTGACCTGCTCCAGACCGGCGATCTTCCGCGCCACCTCCTTGAGGGGGCAATCCTCCTCGACTGTCAGATAGGACGTGTTGCCAATGGTTTGGAGCGCCTGGGATACCTTCATGTCTTTCTCCCGTCGTAAGAGGTTTCGCCCGCTTTGAGAAGCGCGAAACGGACCAGGGGCAGGCAGAGGATCATGCTGATGATGACCGATCCGATGATCGCGTTGACCAGGATGGAGCCGATCTCCGAGACGGGAAAGATGTTTTCGGCGGTCAGAACGAGGCCGATGGTCCAGCCCGCCTGTGGAGAAAGGGCAAGCCCGAGGTAGCGCCGCAGCGGGTCGGGCGCCCGCGCGATCGAAGCGCCGCACCACGTCCCGGCCGTCTTGCCGGCCAGGCGAGCGACCACGATCAGGAGCGCCAGGGGACCCGCCGATTGGAGCACCCCAAGCTGCATGTGCGCTCCTCCGAGCCCGAAGAACAGGCTGAAAACCGGTTCCTCGATCTGTTCGGCCGCCCTGAAAAACTCCCTGTTTCCCCCCAGATTGACGATCAGGCAGCCGACCACCATGTTGGCCAGGAGACCGGAGAGGCCGAGTGCGTCCGCCACGCCGCTCGTGCTGAAGATGGTGCCGAAAACGACCATCATGTAAGCCTCGCGCTGCTGGATCAGGCGGCCGATCTGAAGGAGCAGGACGGCGCCTGCTCCGCCGAGCAGCAGGGACTTTGCGATAGGGAGGGCGGCCCTGGAGAGCAGAGCCTGGAGAGAGACGTCTCCCGGCCCGGTGAGGGTCTGAGCGACGGCGACGGAAAGGGTGAACAGGAGGATCGTCAGCCCGTAGCTGAGCGCGATGACACTGAGAAGGGCCGTGGTGAAAGGACCGGCGGCCCGCATTTCGCTCACGACCCCGAGGACGGCCCCCGATGCGGTCGCCACGCAGACGGCCCCGATCAAAAGGGCCATGGCGACCTGCATCCTCGACCAACCCGGATCGGCTTCCGGCGGGGCGAGGAGGAAGGGGAGCACCCCGAGCAGACAGGCGGCCGGCACCAGGAAACCGCCTGCGGCCTGAAAGGCCGTGATCGTGAAAATGCTCTTCCCGAGGCGCCGGATGCGTTCGACAATCAGGCTTCCGCCGATCGAGAAGGCGATCAGGGACATCCCGGCCTTGGTCAGGACGAGCAGTTCGCCGCGGATCAAAGGCTCTGGGAGGATGTTTGTAGCCGATGGGCCCAGCAGGAGCCCGGTCAGAAGGTATCCGCCCACCCTTGGTGCATGGAGCAGATTGGCGAGCCGACCGCCGAGATAGCAGAGGAGGAGAAGAAGCCCGACCGATAGAAGGGGGTTCGTGATCACCTTTGAGCACCTTTGCCGGGGGCGGTGGGCGGATCGCCCTGTGCTCCCGGAGCCTCCCTCTGGAAAGATCGATACCGATCCGCGTCGAGGGGTCGAATGCCGGGTACGCTGCCGATGAAAAACCCGAATGGGATAGATCATACCAGAAACCGCTTCCGCGGACAACCCGCCTCCGTCTTGATCCCGGGGCGGCCTTGCCGTCGTCATGAAGGCATGGTAAGCTGAAATGAAATTGTCGCAGCTGAGATTTTGTCTGCCTCCGATGAGCATGCTCGTGTTGAGGCTACGGCACTGCCATAGCAATGAGTTTCCATCCGGAAATGGTTTTTTGGCCAATCTTGGCGTCAATCTGCGCGTTTGCTTGCGTGGCGACCGTCAGGTCGCCTCCGCGCAACCGATTGATTTCCTTGATATTGGCCAAACCGGGACCCGCCGCGAAGCGGTGGGACTGAGCACCCGAAGGGTGTGAAGAAACCGGGACCCGCCGCGAAGCGGTGGGACTGAGCACGCGCAGCGTGTGAAGAAAATTCCTCATTCCCGGATTGGAAACCGGGTTCTCCGGGAAATCATTTCCGGATGGAAACCAATTAGGTTTAGGTTGAAGGAGCCCGGTTAGAAGTCCCATCGAGCGGTGGGATTGTCCCGGAGGGGGTAGTGGCCATGAAGGACGAAGCGAAGACCAAAGAAGAGTTGCTGCGTGACTTGCGGGAATTGCGGGGCCGTTTGGCGGCCCTGGAATCCGATTCGAGCACGGTCTGCCCCGATGAGGAGCAGCAGCGAAGAATGGAGGCGGCGCTGCGCGAATACGAGCGGAAGTGCCGGGTGATTTTCGATCAGACCTTCCAGTTTATCGGTCTTCTGACCCCGGACGGCACCCTCGTGGAGGCCAACAGGACCGCGCTGCAATTCACTGGCGCCCGGCCTTCGGATGTCATCGGCAAGCCGTTCTGGGATACGCCCTGGTGGCGGCATTCGAAACCTTTGCAGGAGCGGCTCAAAGAGGCCGTAAAGCAAGCGGCTGCCGGAGAGTTTGTGCGGTTCGAAGTAACCCATACGGCGGCTGACGGAGAGCTGCGCTGCATCGATTTTTCGCTGAAGCCGGTCCGGGACGAGCGGGGCGAGGTCGTTTATCTCATCCCGGAAGGGCGCGACATCTCGGAACAGAAACGGATTGAAAAAGAACTCCAGCGTTATCGTGAACACCTCGAGGTGATGGTCAGGGAGAGGACGGCACAGCTGGAGGCGGCGAACGAGGACCTCAAAAAAGAAATGCAGGAGCGCCGCCGGGCGGAAGAGGCGGTCAGGGAGCGCGAAAAGACGCTTGTCGAGATCGTGCAGGGAAGCCCGATTCCCACCTTTGTAATCGACACCGAACATGTCGTCACCCACTGGAACAAGGCCTGTGAAACCCTGACAGGCATTCCTGCGGAGAAGATGATCGGGACGAGGGATCAATGGCGCGCCTTCTATCCGGGCGAACGTCCGGTCATGGCGGATCTGATCGTGGACCAGGCATCGGAGGCCGAGTTGGCCGCCTATTACGGGGACTGCCATCGTCCATCGGTCGTGAGGGAGGGCGCCTGGGAAGCCGAACGGTTCTTTCCATCGCTGGGTAAAAAAGGCAAATGGCTGTTTTTTACCGCGGCGCCTCTGAGACGCTCCGACGGCGTCATCATGGGCGCGATCGAGACGTTGCAGGATCTGACCGAGCGCCATTTGACGGAGGACGCCCTGAGACTTGACGAGGCCCGCCTCGAGGCGCTGCTGAAACTCAATCAGATGGGCGAAGGGTCGATGCAGGAGATCGCCGGATTCGCCCTCGATCAGGCTGTTTCTTTGACGAAGAGCAAAATGGGATATGTGGGCTTTGTCGATGCGGACGGCAGGACGTTGACCATCCACGCCTGGTCGGCGGCGGTGGCCCGTGAGTGCACCATCGAGGCAAAACCCACCGTGTTCGCGCCGGAGACCATGGGCCTCTGGGGAGAGGCGTTGAGGCAGCGAAAACCCGTGATCACCAATGACTACCGCGCCCCCAACCCATGGAAGAAAGGGTATCCGCCGGGGCATCCGCGCTTGATCCGGCACATGAACATCCCGGTGTTCGAAGGCGACCGGATCGTCGCCCTGGCGGGGGTGGCCAACAAGGCGGACGATTACGACGGGTCGGACGTCCGCCAGATCACCCTGCTGATGCAAGGGATGTGGCGGCTTCTCGAGCGACGGCGGGCCGAGGAGGAGCTGCGCAGGCATCGCGATCATCTGGAGGAGTTGGTCAGGGAGCGTACAGCGGACCTGATCGAGTCGGAGGAGAAGTACCGCACCCTGGTCGAGAACGTGCCGCTGGTCGTCTACCGCGTTTCACTGGACGGGAAGGTGTTGTTCGTCAACCATTTCGTCACCGAGATCTTCGGCTACAGCCCGGCCGAGATATTCCGCTGCCCCGCTTTGCTCTTGAAGGACTGCGTGTGCAGCGAGGACCTCGAGATCGTCAAAGAACTCCGTGAAAAAACGCTTCATAAGGGTCAGGAGTTTCTGGCCGAGTACCGCATCCGGCACAAGAAGGGGCATGTGGTCTACGTGATGGATCACGCTATCCCGTTTGAATCGCCGGATGGCCGGATCAAGGGGGCGGACGGGATCATCATGGATGTCACCAGCCGGATCAAGCTGCGGGAAGAGCTGGTGCGCGCCGAAGAGCAGAAGACCATTACGGAGGTCTCCGCCCGGCTGGCGCATGAAATCCGCAATCCGCTGGTGTCGGCCGGCGGGTTTGCGAGGCGGCTTCTGGCCTCGATGGATCAGCACGATCCCAACCGCGCGAAGGTGGAGATCATCGTCAAGGAGGTTCGCCGTCTGGAGACGATCCTCCGCATGATCCTCAACTACCTCCAGCCGGTCAAGCTGTATCTTTCGAAGAACGATCCCAACGGGCTCGTCGAGAACGCCCTGAACGCGGTCGAGTCCGAGCTGAGAGAAAGCGGCGTCGCGGTGCGGCTCGATCTCAGTCCGGATGTGCCCGAGATCACCGTCGACCGCCTGCAGATCGAACTCGTCCTGGAGACCCTGATCAAGCAGGCCATCAACCAGATCAAGGACGGAGGAGAGCTTTTTATCGGCACCACCGCAGCCGAGGGGGTTCTCAAACTGGTGATGAAATACCCCGTCAAACACGTTTCAAGGGATGATGTCGAGCATTTCTTCTACCCGTTCATCTCGTCTGAAAAGGCCTACGACACGGCGGACCTCCCGCTCTCCAAGATCGTCATCAACAAGCACGGGGGCGACATCGATGTCAGGCTCGAGAAGCCGGATACGCTGGTGCTCCGGATCCTGATGCCCCTCTGAGTTTTCCTCCGGAAAGGCCCTTTCTGACCATCCCGGCTTCGATGTGCGCGTTTGCTTGTGCGGCGGACCTGCAGGTCGTCTCCGCACAAGCACTGCTTTTCCCTGATATGGCCAAAAAAATCTCATTCAATAAATCATTCCGGCGACATAGACACCCGCGCCTACGAAGAGATTGGTGTCGGGGACCCTGTAAATGAAGGTCGTCTTTTTTGTCGGCGTGGTCTTGCCGGGTTTGGGCCACATGTAATCGACCCAGCCGCTGCCGCTGGTTCTGGCGATGTTCACGAAATGAACAAAAAGAGCCTTGCCGGTGGGGTCGGTCAGCAGCAGAACATGATCGTATTTGGTCAGTTCGGGCTGCATCGGATGGGCGAGCATCTTCCCGTTGATGTCCATCAGGAAGACGTAGGAGTCCTTCCAGACGAAAGGCCCATTCGGGTCGTTGAGGAGTCTGACGGCCTCATCCTGCCCCTGTGATGTGACGGTGGCCGCAGCTTCGTAGCACTTGACGACGCACTCTTCCTTGGTTGCCGTTTCGTCGGCGCGGAGGGCCGAGGGTGACAGAAACAGGATCCCGAGGATTGCGATGACACGAATCAATGACATGTTACCCCTCCTTGGAAATTGCGGGTTTCTGCTGTCCGGATGCCTTTTCACGGGGCTCCCGGCGGTGCTCCTAGGACTTCTTGCAATGCGCCCCGCTCCGGTCGAGGCGGCTGCGGACGCTGTTCTTCGGCATCTGGGCGCCGGCATCTATCGGATCCAGGGTTTTCCGACCGGCAGGACATCCCTTCCGAAGACCTGGGCGAAGATCACATGGGCCATCATGTACCAAGCCGACAGGGCGCATAACATGAGTTCGTAGCCGGCGATCTTGACCATCCCGGGGTAACCGAAATGGGCGAGGTCCAGCAGGATGAAACCGATCAGGAGCAGAGTGAATGTGATGGCCATGGCGCTGTGGATTTTCATGGCTGGTATCCACATGATGAAGGTATAAAGCGTCCAGCCGATCAGGAACCATCCAGTGTCCGTGGTGCTGGAATGATAGATGTTGAAGTGGTTGAGCAGAAAGATGATCCCGAGGGCGATCCAGAAGGATCCGTAGGCGACGAATGCGCTGTATCCGAAGTTGTTGCCGGACTGGTATTCCTGAAATCCGGCGATCATCTGCGCCAGGCCCCCGAAGATGAAAGCGAGGGCGACGATCGGACCCACTCCGCACCATCCTACGTTGTGGAACTGGAGGATCATCGTTGTCATCCCGAAACCTGCCAGGCCCACGACCCCGGGGTTTCCTTTGGGGCTTTCTCCATTGGACATAGGACACCTCCTCAACGGCTAAGATTGACGCTTGGACTCTTATCCGACAAACCGCACCGCAACGCAGCCGCGGAGATTTTGCCGGGGGGCACCGCGCCTGCGATTCCTTGTTTTGGCTGCAGCATACCGAGGGCCCAGCCTACAGGGCCCTGCCTGGCCTGCGAGGGGCGCCGGCACCAGAGGGGGGTTGAGGCCGGTCCGATTGGATGTCTGGTCGAGATCGATGGTCAACTGTCCAGAGATACGTTCATGAAGCGGCAAGAAATACGGGAAAAGTCGCCTGTTGAGAAATAGGGGGGCTGTTTCAGGCATCCTCGATGCACCGTTGAATCACAAGAGGCCGTTTCCGCCTGAGGGGCTCCAGTATGCGCCGCATCGCTGCGGCCAGGGGGGCTGTAAGGGTCTGAAACCGTTTTTTCCACCATAGCATTTCAGGGAAGATATGCAAGTGTTTCTCGCGCAGGAAGGGGGGGCGCATGGTGAAATCGCACTCGACGGGGATGGTGGGACAAGACCCCCGGAAAAACGGGCCTCAGTCGAGGGGCTGGGTGCAGACCGGCGTCGTCTCGGGCGTGACCGGGGAGACGAGAAGTTTTTGGGCGATGCCCCGCCCGAGGGCCATCCGGCTGCAATTGTGGGCGAAGATGAGATTCCCCTGCCCGGCATTGCTGATGATTTCGATGGTGTCTCCCAGGCGGAGCCCGAGGGCCGCCAGCCTGGCGCGCGAGAATGCGCCGCTCAGGATGTCGCGGATGGCGACGATTTCTCCCGGTTTGGCCATCGAGAGGGGCATAAGCGGTTTTCTCTGGGCCATACAGGCATCGCAGAGGCCGTAGATCTCCAGGCGGTGCTGCAGGATGTGAAAGCCGTGCTGGGCGGCTATCGCTATCTGCAGCTTCTCGAGATCGTCGTTCGCGAATTCGACGATCTTTCCGCATTTGGTGCAGATCAGGTGGTCGTGGTGGATGCCCAGGTGCCGATGTTCGTAGCGGATGGGCTGATCCGCGAACTCCTTCCGCTGCGCAAAGCCGAGGTCCACCATACGGTGGAGGCATTGGCGCACGAATTCGGGCTCGATATCTTCGCCCCTGCTTTCCAGGAGACGGTAGATCTCTTCGAGCGTCATATGCTCTTCGGAACTGAGAAAGGCGTCGACCACCTTCAGCCGGTCTTCGATCCGGTCGGAGCCGTCGGCTTCGATGAGTCTTCGAAAATTTTCCTTCTCCAAAAAATCATTGTTTTTCATGATCAGCGGATTCCGTGCCTTTGTTTCTGGTCCAACTTCAGATCACCCATCCTCCCGGTCGGAGCGCGGTGCCCTTTCATACCTGGATGCCGGCCGAGAAATAGCCGAGGAAGCCTTTGACGGCGTTGGCTATGAAGGTCCTTTCCCGGGCCTGGGTGGGCGGGTCCATGCCCTCGAAGGCGTCGAGATTCGAGTCGTTTGCGAGCAGCGCACGGACGCACCTGTCCAGGACATCTCGATCACCGTGCCGCAGTTCGGCTTGGATGATGTCCGCCCACAGCAGAAGCTGTTCGCGAAAAGCGGTCAGCCAGGGCCGCGAATGCTCGTTCCAGCCGCAATGGGCATAACAGATGGGCTGGTCCTCGAAAGCGAGGAGCGTGTCCACGCTTCGAAGGCAAACGTCGAGGAAGAAACGCGGCGGGGTTGCCGGTCTGAGGTAATCCCGTCCGGAGACCCTGAAGTAGTTGCCGGCGGCTTCCCCCGCGAACAAGCGGCCGCCATAAAGGAAACTGAGGTGATGCAGGGCGTGCCCGGGGGTTTCGGCGATCGTCAGGCCCTCGATGGCGGCCTCCGGATGGGCGATCAGTTTTTCCGGCCGGATCGGGCCGGGCGCACCGTAAGCTTCGGCCAGTTCGCCGAGGACAGCCAGGCTCCCCTTCCATAATTTCTCTGGATTGACGAGGAAGGGAAGACCTGCGGCGTGGCAGATGACCTTCGCAGAGGGATAAGCCTCGAGAAGGGCGGCGAGTGCGCCGCAGTGATCGATATGGACGTGAGTCAGCAGCACGTAATCGATCCGGGCCAAACCACGTGACCGCAGGGAAGCGATCAGCCGGCCTGCCGTTCGCGCAGGGCCGACATCGATAACCAGGTTCAAAGGCCCTTCGCAGAGCCAGGCGCCGAAAAAGGGTGCAAAACCGGGAAGGTCCTGCTCGATGTGGATGAGGTCGAAGGAGACGGGTTCGGTCATGTCATGGGGTCGCTTTCATGGGTGATGCGGACGGGAATGCACCGTCCGTTCGCGTCCCTGAGGACGAACTGGTTCCCATCCGGAAATGGTCTTTTTGGCCAATCTCCGCGTCAATCTGCGCGTTTGCTTGTGCAGCGACCTGCAGGTCGCCTCCGCACAAACGTTTGATTTCCCTGATATCAGCCAGACCGAGACCCGCCCCGAAGGGGGGCCCGGGCACCGGAAGGGCGTATATAAAAATCCTCATTTCCGGATTGGAAACGGGGTTCTAGTGGCAAATTATTTCCGAATGGACACCGAAACATAATAGAGGAATCGAAACCGGCAAGTCAAGCCGGCCTTTCGCCGCCGCGCCGACAGCGTTTCCGGGATGCGAACGGGGTTCACCGGGAGGACGAAAGGTGCTATAGTGTCGCCCCGGAGGCTTCGCAGAGCGCCGGCCGACTGCGGTTTCGGGGCTGGAGGCTTTCGTTTGAAAAAGATTGTCATAAGCCGCGAAAGTGAAAGGGGTGCTTGCAGCCATGCCTGATAAAGCCTGGGAAGGAGATTCCTCGAACCACCCTTTTGCCGTTCTTGTGGCAGAGGACGAGACCGTGTCACGGCGTCTGCTCGAGCGGATGCTGCAGACGGCGGGCTATGACGTCACGGTGGCGCGCAACGGGCATGAAGCCCTCGCCTTGTTTGAAGAACGTTTCCATCCGATCGTGCTGACCGACTGGGTCATGCCCGAGATGGACGGTCTCGAACTTTGCCGGGCCGTCCGGGCCCGGCTGAATGAAGAAGGCTATGTCTACCTGGTCCTTCTGACGGCGAAGGACGGCAAAGAGGATATCATCCGGGGCCTGGAGGCCGGAGCCGACGATTACTTGACCAAGCCGTTCCATCGGGCGGAGCTGATCGCGCGCCTCAAGACCGGTGAGAGGATTCTGCGGCTCGAAAGGTCGCTCAAGGCGGCCAACGAGCGGATCAGGCTGCTTACCATTACGGATGCATTGACGGGCTGCTACAATCGTAAATACCTCGATGAAATGCTCCCGGGGGAAATCGAGCGGGCTTACCGCTACCGGCGGCCGATATCGATCATCCTCTGCGATCTGGATCATTTCAAAGATCTGAACGACGGCTACGGTCACCAGGCGGGCGACAGTGTGCTCAGGCAGTTTGTCGGTCGGGCGAAGGCGGGGCTCAGAAGCCGGATCGACTGGGTTGCCCGCTACGGGGGCGAAGAATTCCTGATCGTATTGCCCGAAACGCCGCTCGATGCGGGCCTGGCGGTGGGGGAACGCCTCTGCGGGCAGGTGGCGGAGACCCCCATGGAGCTTCACGGCGGCCAAGGGGTGAATGTGACCGCCAGTTTCGGGGTTACGGCCTGCGAACCGGGGGCGGGAGAGGCCACGCCGTCTTACGAGGCGGTTTTAAGGTGTGCGGATGAACAGTTGTATGCGGCCAAGCGCGCAGGCAGGGCGAGGGTTGCCGGAGCGCGTTTCGAAGCCGGCCGGTGAAGGGGGCTGCGGGTTCCGGTTCATCCGGGTCTGCCGGGGATTGCAGGGCGGAGGCTGCAAGGTTCCGGGGCCTCTTTCTTTCAAACATGTTTCAGCCGTTTGCCCCGGATGTAGATCTCCAGGGGTCCGTTGAGCGAAAAGGGCAGCGCATCGGGGCTTCCGGCCGCCGCGAGAAAAGTGGCCGGCCTGCCTGGGGCAAGGGTCCCTAGATCGTTTTGCAGACCCAGAAGAGCGGCCGCCTGTGATGTGCCGCATGCGACGGCCGCCTCGACCGGCAGACCGGCCTCCATGAGCAGTGCCAGCTCTTCGATCAGCCCGCGGCCGTGATGGACGCCGAGGCTGCCGGCATCGCTGCCGGCTGCGATCGGGACCCCCAGGGCGTAAGCGCGTTCGATCTGCAGGCTCTGGGCTTCGAGATTCCTGCGGCAGACGGACCGCTCAGGGCTTTGCGGAGGGAGGCTTCGATCGTAGGCCTGCATGGTGACGGCGGTTGGAACCCAGGTGATCCTTTTTTCCGCCAGGGCGCAGAGGTTGGCCTCTCCCATGAAGAAGCCGTGCTCGATGGAATCGCAGCCGGCGGCGATCGCCTCCTTCACGGGGAGGACTCCGTTGGCATGCACCATGATCCGCAGCCCCCGGGATCGGGCGGCGCGGAAGGCCTCCTCGAGCTCCGCCCGGTTGAACTGGGGCGGCGTTTGACGGCCGAATTCCTTGAGGCTGTTCAGGCCCGACTGAACGATTTTGACGTGGTCCGATGGATCCTGATCGATGGTGATGGCTTGCGCCAGGGTTTGCCGCGGTGCGGGGCTTCGGCCGATGAGTTTCCCGTAGCGCCCCGGAGCGTGCCAGGCGCGGCCCGCGGCGCGGAGGTATAGCGGAAAAGAGGGGTCGGTCGACTTGGACTTTTTGTACCTCAAGGCATAGGCCCCGTAGTCACCCCCATCCCGGAGGCCCAAGATCCCGCGGCTCAGGTGTGCGAGGATATGGGCGTCGACTACGGGCTTGGTCTCTGTATAAGATGCTGTGAGCTGCCGATGCCTCGCATCTTCATCCGTCGTGCTGGAGAGCGCGAGATGAACATGGCTGTCTATCAGAGGCGGCAGGATGCTACAGCTGCGCAGATCCGCGGTGGTCCCGGCGGCCTTGCTGGAATCCGGGGCGCCCGCTTCGATCCTTCGGATCAAACCGTTTTCGTCGATGCTCACGAGGACCTGTCTGCGCGCCGGGGCGCCGCTTCCGTCGATGAACCAGCCCGCGATAAAACGTCTTGGATGGTCGAGAGTGGTGGCAGGATGTTGCATGCGAGCGCTTTCTGAAATCAAGATAGCGGCCGTCTGTCCCTCCGGGGCTGGGCCCGCCCCGCCGGCCGGGTTTCAGTTTCCATCCAGGAGACACTTTTTGCAAGGCCTTTTGTAAACGGACAGCCGAATGCGTGGCCGGGTGGCGGATGCGTCCGCCTGGGCCTTGTTCGTCTTTGGCCTTGACTCAGCCCATGGAATCCAATAGAAATAAATGTTTAATTTTCAGGACAGAGTCCTCCGAAGAGATAGCCGGCTGCGGGGGCGGTGCTTCGTGAAGCGGACTGAGGCGGGTCGACGGCCGGGGCAGGCTTGATGGCATGCGGCTCGCGCGATGGGCCGAGTTCGGGGCATGTGGGTCGATCCAGGCGGCTGCATGGGTTCCCCGTCCGGGTTTGGGCCGGGATGAATGCGGCGCCCCTTTGGCCGAGGCGGTGGATGATGGGGAAGGCTGTTCGGTGGAAGCGAGGACAGTCCGGCGATACCGAAATGACAAGGCGGTGAGCGTGGCAAAAGCGGTTGCGAAGAGTGGAACGGTGTTCGAGGAGAGGCTCGAGAAGGCCGAGAAGTTGAAGGCCATGGGCGTGGAGCTTTACCCGGCCGGTTTCCGGCCCTCCATGCGTATCGTGGAGGCTGCGGAGCGGTTCGGACCCATGGACGCGGATGCCCTGGAGGCCTCGGAAGAGGCGCACAGCCTTGCAGGACGCATCGTAGCCTGGCGGGATTTCGGAAAGGCTGCGTTTATCCACATCAAGGACGGCACGGGCCGCATCCAGGCTTATGTCAAGAAAGACCAGGTCAGTGAGCGGGATTTCGAGATCTTCCGTTTGATGGATATCGGGGACTACCTCGGTTTGTGGGGGCGGTTCTTCCGCACGCGGACCGGCGAGCTGACGCTCCTTGCCGACGGCTTGAAGCTCCTGAGCAAATCCCTTCGCCCCCTGCCGGAAAAGTGGCATGGCCTGACGGATGTGGAGACCCGCTACCGCCAACGCTATCTGGACCTGATTGTCAACGACCCGGTTCGGGAGGTCTTCTACCTCCGCAGCCGGATCATCCAATCGATTCGCGCCTATTTTCTGGCCCGTGACTTCCTGGAGGTCGAGACGCCGATGATGCAGCCGATCCCCGGCGGGGCGACGGCGCGGCCGTTCAAGACCTACCACAACGCCCTCGGGATGCACTTTTATCTGCGCGTGGCTCCGGAGTTGTACCTGAAGCGGCTGATCGTCGGCGGCATGGACCGGGTCTTCGAGATCAACCGCAACTTCCGGAACGAGGGGATATCGGTTAAGCACAATCCCGAATTCACCATGCTCGAATTCTACATGGCCCATGCGACGTTCGAGGACCTGATGGCGTTTACGGAAGGGCTGTTCACCCATGTGCTGCAGCAGATCTTCGGGCGGCTCGTCATCGATTACCAGGGCGGACAGATCGATTTCACCCCGCCCTGGAAGAGGGTTTCGCTTTTCGATGCCTTGAAAGACCTCGGCGAGGTTTCCGAGACGGTTCTGCACGATGCGGCGGAGGCCGTCCGCTTTGCCGAGCATCGGGGTATCGCGGTTCAGGAAAAGGAGGGGCACGCCAAGCTGCTGACCAAGCTGTTCGACGTCCTGGTGGAGCCGAAGCTGATCCAGCCGACATTCGTTTCCGGCTATCCAACGGGGGTTTCTCCTCTGTCGCGCCGCAACGACGAGGACCCGGGTTTGACCGACCGCTTCGAGTTGTTCATCGGCGGCAAGGAGATCGCCAATGCCTTCACGGAATTGAACGACCCGGTGGATCAGCGGGGGCGTTTCGAGGAGCAGGTGGCCATGCGGGAGGCCGGTGATGAAGAGGCGCAGTTCATGGATGAGGACTACGTGACCGCTCTTGAATACGGCATGCCGCCTACGGGCGGGGAGGGCATTGGCATCGACCGTGTCGTCATGCTTCTGACCGACTCGCCTTCCATCCGGGACGTGATCCTCTTCCCCCACATGAGAAACCGGTAGACGATGTTTTTCGAGCTTTTCCTCGGGCTCCGCTATCTGCGGACGAAGCGCAAGGAGCGATTCATCTCCGTCATCTCGGTCATTTCCATGGTGGGCGTAATGGTGGGCGTCATGGCGCTCATCGTGGTCCTGTCGGTGATGAACGGTTTCCGCGAGGACCTGCTCGGGAAGATACTCGGGGTCAACTCCCATGTCCTGCTCTTCAGCTACGACGGCCCCTTCGACGGACACGAGGCTGTTCAGAAAGGGGTGGAGGAGGTGCCCGGCGTCATGGCGGCGACGCCGTTCATCTACAGCCAGGTGATGGTGAACCATCGCGGCAACGCCTCGGGCGCCATCCTGCGGGGAATCGACACGGCCACCGCCGGAAGGGTGGTCGCGATCCCCGACATGATCCGCGGAGGATCCGTGGATCAGCTCGATCCCGCGCCCGGCGAACCGCCGGGGATCGTAATCGGGAAGGAACTTGCACGCCAGCTGGGCGCCCTGACTGGCGACGTGGTCTCGGTTCTTTCGCCGGAGGGCAAGCTCACCCCGCTCGGGCGCGCGCCCAACACCCGGGAATACCGTCTGGTCGGCATCTTCGATTCGGGCATGTATGAATACGATGCTTCCATGGTGTATGTGTCTCTTTCCGAGGCGCAGGATCTGCTCGGAATCGGTGCCAAGGTGACGGGCCTGGAATTGAAGGTCGAGGACCCCGATCAATCCGACCGGCTGGCCCGGGAGGTGCAGTCCGCCGTGGGCCCTCCCTATTGGACGAAAGACTGGAAGCAGATGAACAGGAGCCTCTTTGCGGCATTGAAACTCGAAAAACTGACCATGTTCATCATCCTGACCATGATTGTCCTGGTGGGGGCCCTCAATATCATCAGCACCCTCGTAATGGTGGTGATGGAGAAGACCAAGGATGTGGCGATCCTGAGGGCGATGGGCGCCTCGGCACGCAGCATCATGGCGATCTTCATGCTGCAGGGATTGCTTGTCGGTCTGGTAGGAACGGTCGTGGGCCTGGCTGCCGGACTCGGGTTGTGCGAACTCCTCGGGCGATACCAATTCATCGACCTGCCCGCGGATGTCTACTACATATCCAAGCTTCCGGTTCTGGTCCAGCCGGGAGACGTCCTGTTCGTAGCCGGCGCGGCGGTGATGATCTCTTTCCTCGCGACGGTCTACCCATCCTGGCACGCATCACGCCTGAACCCCATCCATGCCATTCGCTATGAATAGGCCGCGTGAGAACCGCCCTCAGGAGTCCCGGTTTGCTTGTTCTAAGAGATATCTACAAATCGTTCGAGCATCACGGTAAACGCATCGCCATTTTGAATGGAGTGGATCTCAGGCTCGAAGCAGGCGAGTCTCTGGCGGTCATGGGGGCATCGGGCGTCGGGAAATCCACTCTGCTCCACATGATGGGAAGCCTCGATCCGCCCACCCGCGGAGAGGTCAGGTTCAATGGGGTGGACGTCTACGGGATGGATGAAGCGTCCCTCTGCAGATTCCGGAACAGGGAAATCGGATTCGTTTTTCAGTTTCACCATCTTTTGCCCGAACTGAACGCACTCGAGAACGTCATGATGCCCGCTCTCATCGCGAGGGTGCCGAGGTCGCGCTCTGTTGGACTGGGCATTGAAGCGCTCGGGAAGGTCGGCTTGACCGAGCGGCTGGACCACCGCGCGGGGGAGCTTTCCGGCGGTGAGCAGCAGCGGGTCGCCATTGCAAGGGCGCTCCTGATGGAGCCCAAGTTGATCCTGGCCGACGAGCCGACCGGGAATTTGGATGTCCAGACCGGCGAGGATGTGTCCGAGCTTTTGGTCCGTTTGAATCGGGAAGAAGGCATGGCCATGGTCATTGTGACCCATAACCGGAGGTTGGCGGATAAGATGTCGAGGCGGATGGAGATCGTCAATGGGAAGATTTGCTGAGGGGATTTTCGGGATGCTGAAGTCGGCCGGGATCTGCAGCAGGAATGCTGGCTTTGTCAAGGTGCTCCGTCTTGTTTTTGTTCTGGCGGCGTTGATGCCGCTGGCCTCGCCGGTGCTGGCGAGCGATGGGGATGGGAAGGTGGCGGTCCTGCCGTTCAGGGTCTATGCCGATGCATCGCTGCAGCATCTTCAGACGGGGCTCCAGAGCATGATCCGTGAACGCATCGCTGTCCGGGGGCTTGAGGTCCTCGGCACGGATGCGGTCAACCGGCATCCGGGGGTCTTCGACATGCCCTTGAGCGCTGAGGCCCTCGCCCGTGCGGGCATGCAGCTGGGCGTCCGATATGTGGTCGCCGGGAGCCTCACCCAGATCGGAGAGCGCATCAGCATCGATGCCAAGATTTTGGATACAGCCAAACCCGATGCCCCCGCGCTGATCTACATGGTCGCCGACAACGTGAACGCTGTGCCGGATACGACGGACGGCCTCGCCAAGAGCATCTACAACCAGATCACAGGCGCCGTGCAGGTGGATTCCTTGGTGGTGAGAGGCAATCAGCGGGTCGAGAGCGCCGCCGTTCTGGCGAATGTGGCGACGCGCAAGGGAAGTACGCTGGACTACGCCGAGCTGGACAAGGACCTGCGCAATATCTACAAGATGGGGTTTTTCACCGATGTCAAGATCGAGACAGAGGACGGCCCCAACGGCAAGATCGTCGTATTCGTGGTGACGGAGAAACCATCGATCGGCAAGATCGTTTTCGAAGGCAATAAAAAGGTGAATTCGGAGGACCTGACCAAGGAGATCGGCATCCGCGCCTTTTCGATCCTCGACGAAACGGCGATCAAACAGAGCATCAACCGGCTTGCGGAATTCTATCGGAAGAAAGGATATTACAACATCGCTCTGGATTACCGGATCGAGTCGCTCCCCGGCAATCAGGTGCAGTTGACCTATCTGGTGGATGAAAAAGAGAAGGTCTACATCAAGAAAATCGCCTTCACCGGAAACACCTACTACAAGGACGGGGATCTGAAGGATCTCATGGAAACAAGCGAAAAGGGCTGGTTTTCATGGGTGACGGATTCCGGTGTCCTGGACGAGAAGAAGCTCGAGTTCGATACGCACAAGCTGACCGCCTCCTACCATAACCAAGGGTTCATCAAGGCGCGCGTCGGGCAGCCAAGGATCGCTTATGACGAGAAGCTGGAGGGGCTTCAGGTGACGATCGACATCTTCGAGGGCGAACGGTACAAGGTCAACGAGGTCGGCGTCGAGGGCGAGATGATCCGGCCCGAGGAGGAATTGTTGAACCGGGTTGCCATCGGCAAAGAGCCTTATTTCAACCGGGAGGTCGTGCGCAAAGACATCCTGAGCCTGGTGGATGTTTACAACGATGAAGGCTTCGCCTATGCGGAGGTTACGCCCCTGACCGCGGAAAACGATGCCGAGCACCTCGTCAATGTGACCTACCGGATCACGAAAGGACCCAAGGTGCGCTTCGAGCGAATCGATATCTCGGGCAACACGATCACGCGCGACAAGGTCATCCGGCGGGAGCTCGAGGTGGTGGAAGGCGAGGTCTTCAGCGGGAGGAATCTGAAGCGGAGCAACGAAAATCTGAACCGTCTCGGCTACTTCGAAAACGTAGAGGTCAAGACCGAAAAGGGGACCGAGGAGGATCAGATGGTCCTGGATATCAAGGTCAAGGAGCGTCCGACCGGGTCTTTCAGCTTTGGAGGCGGCTACAGTTCGGTCGACAGCGCCTTTGTCGCGTTTCAGATCGCGCAGGAAAACTTTATGGGGTACGGCCAGAAACTGTCCGCCTCGGTCAGGCTCGGCGGCATTTCGACCGAGTTCGATGTTCGCTTCGTGGAGCCATGGTTCCTGGACAAACCGCTCTCTCTCGGGGTGGATGCCTATAAATGGGATCGGGAGTGGGACGAATACGACAAGGACAGCCTCGGCGGAAACGTTTCGTTGGGGTTTCCCGTGAAGCTCGACAGTTATACGCGCGGGTTCGTCCAGTATACCTACGATGACGCCAATATCACCGATGTGGCGGAGGACGCGGCTTTTATCATAAAGGACATGGAGGGCAGGAATCTTACGAGCAGTCTTACGTTAGGGCTCAAACGCGACTCCCGCGACAAGCCCTGGGACACGTCCCGGGGTTCGGTGAACAGCCTCTCTGTGGAGTGGGCCGGCCCGCCGCTCGGGGGGGATGTCGCCTTCACGAAATACGTCGCCAGGTCCGCCTGGTACTTCCCGATGCCGTGGTCCACGGTCCTGCTCCTGCAGGGCCGTTGGGGGTATATCCAGGATCGCCCCAGCGACGGAAAGTTGCCCGTCTACCAGAAGTTCTTTCTTGGCGGCATCAATACGATCCGCGGCTTTGACTACGGGGATGTGTCGCCGTGGGATCCTGTGACCTGGGATCGGATCGGCGGTGAAAGGGAGATGGTCTACAATGTGGAATACCGTTTCCCGCTCATCAAGGAGCAGGGCGTCGTAGGGCTTGTCTTTTTCGACGCCGGTAATGTCTGGACGGATTACGAGCCCAGCGAGAACGTGAGCGGTCTCCGGACCTCGGCGGGTGTAGGCGTCAGGTGGTACTCGCCCATGGGGCCGCTCCGTTTGGAGTACGGCAAGAATCTCGACCCGCAGAGGGACGAGGAATCCGGCAAGTGGGAGTTTTCGGTCGGCGGGCTTTTCTAGGGATGGAAAAGACAAATCCGCCGGAGCAGTTCAAATTGTAAGGAGGGTGACGTATGACTGGTCTGAAGAGAAGGTTTGGCTTGGTGGGCGCCTTACTGTGTGTGCTGATGTGGCATGCCGGAGCGATGGCTGCGAATGGCAACAAAATAGGTGTCGTCGATCTCCAGCGGTGTATTCAGGAGACTGATGAAGGAAAGAAGATCTATCAGGAGCTGAAAACGAAGAAGGATGAGATGCAGAGGCGTCTGGACGAGAAGCAGGACGAAATCTTGCGGTTGAAGGAAGAGCTCGAAAAGCAAAGCATGATGCTGAGCGTGGATGCCAAGGAGGACAAGCAGAAGGAATTCGAGCGCAAAGGGCGGGAATTCAAATATATGTATGACGATTTGAGCGAAGAAATGAGGAAGGCCGAAGCCGAGGCCAAGAAGGACATCCTCCAGGATCTGGAAACGGTCGTAACGCGGATAGGGGAGAACGATAAATATCAGATGATCTTCGAGAGGCGCAGCTCCGGCATCATGTTTATCGACAACGCTGTCGATATCACGGACGAAGTCATCAAGGCCTATAACCAGATGAAGAGATAGACGCATCGGATGCCGTGCAGAAAAGGTTTTTTCGGCGTTTGCCGGGGCTGGCTGCGGCGTTCGGGCCGGGGCGATGGTCCGGGGCCGGCCAGGATATACAGTGAAGGGTGTTTCAGGACAGCATGCAGATAGGAGCGGCGATTTGCAGATAGAGGTCAATGAGATTGCGCGCCGGGTAGAAGGGCGCGTCTGCGGGGATGGCGCGCGTGTCGTTACGGGAATCCAGGCTCTCGACGCGGCGAAAGAAAGCGACATCAGCTTCTTCGCCGACGTCCGCTATGCCGATGCGCTTGCCCATACCAGGGCCGGGGCGGTCATCGTGCGCGAAGAGACGGCCGGATTCGAAGGGCCTCAGGTCATCGTCGCGAATCCGCAGGTGGCTTACGCCAAGGTCGCGTCGCTGTTTCAGAGGCCGCTGCCCCGGCATCCCGGCGTCAGCCCGGAGGCTTGCATCCATTCGTCTGCGCAAATCGGACCCGGGGCATCCATCCACCCGCTTGTTTTTGTCGGGGAAGGGGCCGTCGTCGGGGAGGATGCGGTGCTCTTTCCGGGGGTCTACGTCGGGGCGCGGGCGCGCATCGGGGCTCGGACCGTTCTGCATCCGAATGTCAGTGTTCTGCATGACTGCATTGTCGGGAACGATGTGATCGTGCATGCCGGAACGGTGATCGGGAGCGACGGCTTCGGCTATGTGCGGGACGGCGGTCATTCGGTGAAGATCCCGCAGATCGGCATCGTCCAGATCGATGACCAGGTCGAGATCGGAGCCAACAACTGTATCGACCGGGCCGCCCTTGGAAGGACGTGGATCCGGCAGGGGGTCAAAACCGACAATCTGGTGCAGATCGCGCACAACGTGGTGATCGGGGAAGGGAGTCTTGTGGTGGCCCAGGCGGGGATCTCCGGCAGCGTGAAGATCGGGCGGGGCGTTGTCCTCGGCGGACAGGTCGGGATCGCAGACCACCTCGAGATCGGAGACGGCGCCAGGGTGGCTTCCCAGAGCGGTGTCATGCGGTCCATCGAGCCGGGCGAGGCCGTCAACGGATCGCCGGCGATGCCGCACCGGCAGTTCATGCGGATGGCGGCCTTGACGGCGCGGCTGCCTCAACTGAATGAGCGCGTCAAGAAACTCGAAAAAATGATCGAGGCGCTTGCTCCGTTCGTGAAAGAAAGGACATGATCGATGGATTTGCCGCTCGTTTACGAAGACATCATCCAGATTTTACCGCATCGTTACCCGTTCCTGCTCGTGGACCGGATCACCGAACTCGAGCCCGGCAAGCGGATTGTGGGTTACAAGAATGTGACGGCCAACGAGCCGTTTTTTCAAGGGCATTTCCCGGGCAAGCCGATCATGCCGGGGGTGCTGATCGTCGAGGCCATGGCCCAGACCGGCGGTGTGCTCGCCGGATGCTCCGCCGCAGAAGAAGGAGCGGCAAAGGGATTCGATCAAGTCTTCTTTATGGCCCTCGACAAGGTGAAGTTTCGCCGCCCGGTGGTTCCGGGGGATCAACTGCGCTTCGAGGTGGAGGCCCTGCGGGCCGGTTCGCGCGTCTGGAAGCTGGCGGGGAAGGCCTTCGTCGGTGAAGTTCTGGCGGCCGAGGCGGAGATGACGGCGAGCGTCAGCTGAGGCCCAGGGGCCGGACTGGAAAAGGAAGACATCATCGCTTCAGGAGGGGCGGAAGAAAAGAATTCTCATGAACATACATCCTACCGCAGTCATAAGCGCGGGGGCCGAGCTGGGAACCGATGTGTCGGTCGGCCCCTATTCCACGATTGGGCCGCATGTCCTTGTCGGTGACAGGACCGAGATCGGGGCCCACGTGGTCATCGAGGGTCATACGTATATCGGCCGGGACAATCGGATCTATCCCTTTTCCTCCATCGGGACAGCACCCCAGGATATCGGATACCGGGGGGAAGACACCCGCCTCAATATCGGCGACAAGAACGTCATCCGCGAATATGTGACGATCCACCGGGCGACCACCAAGCAGCACTGGGAAACGATCCTCGGGGACCAGAATTATGTGATGGCCTATGCGCATATCGCCCATGACTGCATTCTCGGGAACAATGTGATCATGTCCAACGTCGCCACACTGGCAGGGCATATCACGGTAGGGGATCACGCCATCCTGGGCGGGTTGGTCGCGGTGCACCAGTTCGTGAGGATCGGGGACTACGCGTTTCTGGGCGGCAAATCGGGCATCGACCGGGACGTCCCGCCGTTCATGATCACCGCCGGCGAGCGCGCCCGCCTCTATGGGATCAACCGCAAGGGGCTGGCGCGGATGGGTTTCAGCCGCGAAGTGATCGACGGTCTCAAGAAGGCCTATCAGATCATCTGGCGGGAGAAGCGCAGGTTCGAGGAGGGGATTCGGGCGGTCCGTGAACAGATTCCTTCTTTCCCGGAGCTGGAGATGTTGCTGAATTTCTTCGAGGGCTCGAAGCGGGGTATTTTGCGTTGAGCCTGGATCGGAGGCGTTTCGAGGAAAAGGAAGAAGACCCGGCAACGGGTTTCGGAAAGTTGGGCGCAAGCGGCGTTCGACTGTGGAGAGGATGGTCATGAGCGAAGAACCCGCCTCGGTGATCGGGATCATCGCCGGGGGCGGCCGGTTCCCGATCATGGCCGCCGCAGCCGCCAGAGAAAAGGGGTTGAAGGTGATCGCCGTCGCCCACTTGGGCGAGACGGATCCGGCTCTCGAGGCCGCGGCGGACGAGATTGTCTGGGTGAAGCTCGGTCAGCTCGGGCAGGTGATCAAGGCCCTGAAGGGGCACAACGTGCGGCAGGCCCTGATGGCCGGCACGATCACCAAGCGGCGGATGTTCGAGGGGATCAGGCCCGACCTCCGCGGCCTGGCGCTTGCCTCGAAGCTTGCCCTCTTTCACGACGACGATATCCTGCGGGCGGTGTCGCGCGAGTTTGCGAAGGACGGCATCGAGATCGTGCCCTCGACCGCGTTTCTGCCGGGCCTGGTGGCGCCGGGCGGATGCCTGACGCGCCGGAAACTCTCCCGGGGGGAACTCGAAGACGTGCGCTGCGGATGGCGGATCGCCAAGGAGCTCGGGCGGCTCGACATCGGCCAGTGTGTGGTTGTGAGGGAGAAGGCCGTTCTGGCGGTCGAGGCCATCGACGGGACGGATGCTACGATCCGCCGGGGAGGGGTGATCGCCGGTGAGAAGGCGGTGGTGGTGAAGGTCTCCAAGCCCACGCAGGATCTGCGCTTCGATATGCCGACGGTGGGTCTTCAGACGATCGAGCTGATGGCCGAATTCCGGGCGGCCGTCCTGGCGGTGGAGGCAGGGAAGACCTTGATGTTCGACCGCGAGGCGATGATTGCAAAGGCGGAGAAAGCGGGTATCAAGATCGTTTCGTTCGAGGCCGGGGAGATGGACCAGGCGTGATTCGGCCACGTATAGACGTCTGGTGGCGGTCTCCTCGCGGCCGCGTTGCACATAGGATCGAAGGGAGGTTCGTCTCATCGTGATGCATGAAAGAGTGCGGGTGGGTGTCATCGGCGTGGGGCATCTCGGCGAGTATCACGTGCAGAAGTACACGGCCCTGCCCGAGGCGGAACTGGTCGGCGTGGTCGATAGCGACGCGGGCCGTGCCGAAGAAATCTCCCGCCGCTACGGGACGATGTGTTATGACGACCTGGACGGTCTCCTCGGGCGCGTCGATGCGGTGAGTCTTGCCGTTCCGACGGAGCAACATCATGAGGTCGGACGCCGTATCCTGAAGGCGGGGGTGCACGTCCTGATCGAAAAGCCGATCACCTATGATCTGGCGCATGCCGGCGAACTGATCGCACTGGCGGACAAGGCGGGTCTGGTCCTGCAGGTCGGGCACGTCGAGCGTTTCAACCCGGCGGTCGTTGAAATGAGCGGGATGCTCGATCGGCCCATTTTCATCGAGTCCCACAGGATGAACCTTTTTACGACGCGCGGGACGGATGTGGACGTGGTCCTGGACCTCATGATCCATGACCTCGATATCATTCTGCACATGGTGCGGGCGGAGGTGCGGGAGGTCCATGCCGTCGGGCTTTCCGTCATCACGCCGCAGACGGACATCGCCAATGTCCGGATCATCTTCGACAACGGAACGGTCGGGAACCTGACCGCCAGCCGGGTCTCGAACAATATGCTCCGGAAGATCCGGATCTTTCAGCCTGACGCTTACATCTCGGTAAACTGCGCCAAGCGCGAAATCAGCCGCACGGAGCTTGACCGCGAGCAAAAGGGGGCCGACGGCTTTCCCCAGATCGTCACACGGAAGAAGAGCTTTCCGGGGAGTGATCCGCTCGCCGATCAGATCGCGGCCTTCGTGAAGGCGGTGCGCGAGGGGGCCGCGCCTGTCGTGAGCGGCCGGGATGGGCGCAGAGCGCTTCAGGTGGCCCTTGCCATCATCGATCAGATCAAAGAGGGCTGTGACCATTTCAAGCGCATCCGCTGAGAAGCGCCGTCCGAGGACGGTGATGATCCTTGCCGGAGAGGCATCGGGCGATCTGCATGGCGCGAAGCTTGTCGAGGCGATTGAGCGGCATGAGCCAGGGGTCTCCTTTGTCGGCATCGGCGGGGCGTACATGGAGCAGGCCGGCGTGCGGCTCGTCGAGCAGGCTTCCCGGATGGCCGTTGTCGGTTTGACAGAGGTGTTTCGCAAGGGTCGGGTCCTCTTGAGGGGCCTGCGGGAGGTCAAGCGCATCCTTCGTTGCGAACCCCCTTCCCTGTTGATCCTGATCGACTACCCCGACTTCAATATCCATGTGGCGGGCACCGCCAGGCGGTGCGGCATCCCGGTGCTTTACTACATCAGCCCGCAGGTCTGGGCGTGGCGCAAGGGCCGCATCCGGAAGATCTGGCGGCGCATCGAGCGGATGGCGGTCATCCTTCCATTCGAAGAGGCCTTCTATCGGCGCCATGGTGTGGCGGTCGATTACGTGGGCCATCCCTTGATGGACAGCGTGCCTTCCCAGCTGGTCGAGCACGCGGCGGCGCTCGACTGGCCCCGAACCGGGGATGCCCCCATGGTAGGAATTGTACCCGGCAGCCGCGAGGAAGAGATCCGCCATCTCCTGCCTATCATGATGGAGGCGGCCGGAATGCTGAGGGGGCGGTTTCCGGGGCTGCGCGCTCTTCTGCCGCTTGCATCGTCCGTGAAGGAAGCCACCATCCGGGAGATTGCCGGTGGCAGCCCCGTCCCCCTTGAGATTTCTCCGGAAGGCCTTCCGCGGGTCCTCGGGCGCTGTCACGCTGCGATGGTCACTTCGGGAACGGCAACCCTCGAAACCGCCATCGCGGGAGTGCCCATGGTAGTGGCCTATCAGCTCTCTGCTCTCAGTTACTGGGCGGGGCGCCTCCTGGTCAAGGTGCCGTTTATCAGCCTGGTCAACCTGGTAGCCGGCAGGGCCGTCGTGCGGGAGCTGATTCAGCAAGAGGCGACGGCGGCGAACCTTGCCCGCGAGGTTGGCCGGCTGCTCGAAGATCCGCCTTACAGGCGCGCCATGCTGCAGGGCCTAAACGAGGTCAGGCGTTTGCTCGGTGAAGGAGGCGCCTCCGGGCGCGCTGCGCTGATCGCAATCGACATGCTGCACAAACAAAGCGTTGACGGTTAGGAAATGGCAAGAAGCATTCTGGTGGTGGACGACGAGGAGAGCATCCTTCAATCCGTCGAGGGCATCCTGAGCGACGAGGGGTTGGAGGTCGTCTGGGCGATGAGCGGTTCCGAGGCCTTGGAACGAATCGAGGAAAGCATCCCGGACCTGGTCCTCCTGGATATCTGGATGCCGGGCCTCGACGGGATCGAGACCCTGGTCAAGATCAAGGAGCACTGCCCCACGCTGCAGGTGATCATGATGTCCGGGCACGGCAACATCGAGACCGCCGTCAAGGCGACCCGCCTGGGCGCCTACGATTTCATCGAAAAGCCCCTGTCGCTCGAGAAACTGCTGCTTGCCGTCAACAATGCCCTCGATTACAACCGCCTGGAAGAGGAGATTTCCCTCCTCAGGGAGACGCAGAGAGGACGTTACCGGATCACGGGGGAGAGCAAGGCGATCACGCAGTTGAAGGAGCAGATCCGCATCGTCGCCCCGACCAACGCCTGGGTTCTGATCTCCGGAGAAAACGGCACCGGCAAGGAACTGGTGGCCCACACGATTCATCGGTTGAGCAAGCGCAGCCGGAAGCCTATGGTGGAGGTCAATTGCGCCGCGATCCCCGAGGAGCTGATCGAAAGCGAACTCTTCGGACACGAAAAGGGAGCGTTTACGGGCGCTTCGACCATGCGGAAGGGCAAGTTCGACCTGGCGCACGAAGGGACGCTGTTTCTGGACGAGATCGGGGACATGAGTCTGAAGGCCCAGTCGAAGACCTTGCGCATCCTGCAGGAGCAGAAATTCGAGCGCGTCGGTGGATCGAAGACCATCAGTGTGGATGTCCGTGTGATCGCCGCGACCAACAAGGACCTGGAAGCGGAGATCGAAAAGGGCCGTTTTCGGGAGGACCTCTACTTCCGTTTGAACGTCATCCCCATGCGGGTTCCGCCGCTCAGGGAGCGCCGGGAGGACATCCCGGAACTCATTGGGGAGTTTATCCGGGATTTCGCCGGCGCTATGAACACCGAACCGAAGGAGATCAGCCCGGAGGCGTTGGCGGTTCTCCGGCAGTACGAGTGGCCGGGCAACGTGCGCGAGCTGAAAAACCTCGTAGAACGTCTGATGATCATGACCCAGGAGACCGTCATCGAGGCGAAGGACGTTCCTCCTCCCTACAACAACCGCTCCCGGGCGGGGGCCGAAGAGGTGCCTGAGGCTATACAGGCCGGTACCCTCAAGGAGGCCAGAAGCGCATTCGAAAAGGCCTACATCGAGAGCAAGCTGCGGGAATGCAACTGGAACATCTCCCAGACCGCCGAGGCGATCGGGATCGAGCGAAGCAATCTTCACCGGAAGATCAAGGCTTACGGGTTGGACGACGGCCGGTTCAAGGATGAATAGTCGCGCGGGCCTCCCGCAAGGGAATGGATCGCCTTCCAGATCTCATCGCGGCCTTGGCGGGTTTTGGCCGAAAACAGGATGGGCGGCATGTGGAGGAGCCCTGACAGGCTCGTGGTGATGTCCCGCAGGCGCCCCTGGGCCTGATTCCTGGAGAGTTTGTCGGCCTTGGTCAGAACCGGGAGTGCCGGGATCCCATAGGTGATCAGCCAGTCCAAGAGTTCCTTGTCCCCCGGGGCAGGGTCTCGCCGTATATCCAGAATGACCACCACCGCCGCCAGATTGGTGCGGTTCAGCAGGTATTCCTCCACCATCCGCCGCCAGGATTCCTTGACTGAAAGCGGGACCTTCGCGAAGCCGTAGCCGGGCAGATCCACGAGATAGAAGGCGTCGCCGAGCCGAAAGAAATTGATGGCCTGGGTGCGGCCTGGGCTCGCGCTCGTGCGGGCGAGCCCGCGCCGGTTGACGAGGACGTTGATCAGGGATGACTTGCCGACGTTGGATCGCCCCGCGAACGCGATTTCGGGCCGGTCGGGCGGGGGAAAGTGCTCTTTCCGGTAGGCGGCCTTGACGAAAGCGGCATCCATATCAACGGGTCTCGATGAAGCGTTCGAGCCGATCCAGCCCTTCCTTGATGCGGTCCAGGTGGTTGGCGTAGGAAAAGCGCAAATACCCCTCTACGTTGGCTCCAAAATCGATCCCTGGCGTAACGCCCACTCCCGCCTTCTCTAGGATTTCAAAGGCCAGGTCATAGGATTTCTCTTCGAGGTGCCGCGCGTTGACCAGGAGATAAAAGGCGCCCGCAGGCTCGACGGGGAGGCGGAAGCCCATTTTCTGGATCCGGTCGATCATGTAGCGCCGACGCTCGTCATAGATCTCGACCATCCTCTGGACGTCCGCTGCAGCCTCTTCCAACGCCGCCACCCCTGCCCACTGGGAGATGCTGCCAGCTGAGATGAAGAGGTTCTGCTGAACCTTCTGGAGTGGACGGATGAACTCGGGTGGTGCGATGATGTAGCCGAGGCGCCACCCGGTCATGGCGTAGCGCTTGGAAAAGCCGTTCAGGACGAAGGCGTTGCGGGTGAACTCCAGGATCGAGTGAGCCGGATGGCCATAAACCAGGCCGTGGTAGATCTCATCCGAGACGATGGGCAGTCCGAGACCGGCGATCTCTTTCATCCGGTCCGAGTCGAGAAGGTTGCCGGTTGGATTGGCCGGGGAGTTGATGAGAACGGCGCGGGTCCTTCGGGTGACGGCCTTTTGAATGGCGTCCGCGCGCAGTTGAAAGCCATCCTCCTCGGAGCAGCGCACGAAGACCGGCTCCGCCCCGATGAACCGGGCGAAGTTCGGATAGCAGGGGTAGTGAGGGTCGGACAGGATGATCTCATCGCCTGGTTCGAGGAGCGCCGCAAAGATCATGAAGAGGGCAGGAGAAGTCCCGGATGTGACGAGGATCTGCTCCGGGGTCACCGAAACGCCGTAGGCCTGCAGGTGGTGGCGGCAGATGGCCTCCCGCAGGGCCAGGAGGCCCAGGCTGTGCGTGTAGTGCGTTTCTCCCCGGGCGATGGCCTTGACAGCTGCGTTGCAGATGCACGGAGGCGTCGTGAAGTCGGGTTCGCCGATCTCGAGATGGACGACGTCCCGGCCGGCCTTTTCCATCTGCTGGGCCTTTTCCAGGATGTCCATGACGATGAATGGCGGTATGTCGAGGGTGCGCCTGCTGATGTGCGCCATGTCGTCTCCTTGACGGATCCGTTGGGTGTCTGAGCCCATGGTGGGGCCCTGCGCCGGGGGCGGCGCCTGCTGTCTGTTCACAGTCTGCTCGAGAGCCGCCCTTCGCTGAGCCATGAAGCCTTTCGTCACGGCCTGTTCGCTTTGCTCGGGCAAGAGGCCTCCGCCGTCCTGGGACGGTTCGGTCTGAAGCCGTCAGATGACCTTGTTCAGATTGTATTCGATGATCCCCTGGGCGCCCGCCTGCAAGAGCCGGGGGATGAGATCCCGCACGGCGCGGGTGTCCACCACCGTCTCGACCGAGACCCAGTCGGTGTTGTGCAGCCCGGCGATCGTCGGGGCGTTCAGGCTGGGCAGAAGGGCTATGACGGTCTCCTTCTTGTCCAACGGGAGGTTCATCTTGAGGCCGACCAGGCGTTCGGCTCGCAGCGCGCCTTTGAGAAGCAGGATGATCTGCTCGATCTTGGCGCGTTTCCACGGGTCCGCGTAGGCCTCCCGGTTGGCGATGAACCGCGTGTTGGTCTGCATGAGTTCGTGGATGATCTTCAGCCCGTGGGCGCGGATCGTCGACCCGGTCTCGGTGACCTCCACGATCGCATCGGCGAGGCCCGAGACGACCTTCGCCTCGGTGGCGCCCCAGGAGAAGGAGACCTTGACGTTGATGCCGTGCTGTTCGAAAAAGCGGCGGGTGAAGTTGACCAGTTCAGTGGCGATCTTCTTGCCTTCGAGGTCTTCGAGGCGGCGGATGTCGGAGTCCGCCGGCACGGCCAGGACCCAGCGGGCGGGATTGGCGCTCACCTTCGAATAGACCAGATCATCCACGACCACGACGTCGGATTCGTTTTCCTCGATCCAGTCCTTGCCGGTCAGTCCGGCGTCGATGGTGCCGCTTTCGACGTAGCGGGACATTTCCTGCGCACGGCAGATGCTGCAGGCGATGGTTTCGTCATTAATGTCGGGGAAGTAGCTGCGATCATTCACATTGATCTTCCATCCCGACTTTTCGAACAAATTGATCGTAGCGTTCTGGAGGCTCCCCTTGGGGATGCCGAGTTTGAGCGTGCTCATTTTCCATATACCTTTTCAGGATCGAATATCTTCTTTCCTACGATAGTGACGTTGCCGAATGTATCGACCTGCTGGTGGAAGCAGGTGTCATAGCCGGTGTGGCACGCGGCGCCCCCGACCTGTTCGACGCGGAAGAGGACCGTGTCGTTGTCGCAGTCCGCGTAGATCTCCTTCACCTTCTGCACATGGCCGGAGGTGCCGCCCTTGTGCCAGAGCTCCTGGCGCGAGCGGCTCCAGTAATGCACTTCCCCCGTCTTGAGGGTCATGTCCCAGGCTTCCTGGTTGATGTAGGCGAGCATCAAGACCTTGCCCGAGCGATGATCCTGGGCGATCGCGGGAAGAAGGCCGTTTCCCTTCGAAAAATTCAATTTGATGGTCATAGCGGGTCCTTTGGTATCGGGTTTTCATCCGGCGGGAATCCCGAGGCCTCCCTTTCTATTCCGGGAGGGAAAGAAATGGACGTCCGTCGGTCTGCGGGGATTGCACCAGTGGAAGCGGACTGCTGTGCCGGTCGGCCGGCCTCTGTAGACGCCGATTTCCATCCGGCCGGAGCGTCTGCCGCGGGTAGGCCGGTCCCGTGAAGTACAGCGGGTGTTGTCACTCTCTCCTTGATAAAAGTATCCGTAGGTCCGAAAGGGAAACCGGCCGGATTCCGAACGATCAAAATAACATTGAAGGCGCCGCCGGTGCAACCCGTATTTCGCCTCCTCTGCGAAACAACGGTTTCGCCCCATCAGCAGGGCGGAGCCGCCCGGGGGCTTTCCCATAGGCCTTCATCTTTCCATCACCCTTCAGGTAACTACTATCCTGCCGCAGGGGGTGCCGGGCCAGGCGCATTGCCGAGTCGCCTTCCTTGTCTTGTGAAGCTTGACGGCTCTTTCGGCGCCGAAGGCGTGCGGGAAAAATCAGGTCATAGAGGGAAATATTTTTACGTGGCAAGGGCTTTTCAAGCCTGCAGGACCTGATCCGGCCCGCTGCCTGATCGGGCTTCATGCTCCTCATACTGTCCGCTCAACTGACCGCAGGCGGCGAGGATGTCCTGCCCTTTGCTTTTGCGGATGATGGCCGTGTAATGGCGCTGAATGAGAACTTCTTGAAATTGCAGGATCCTCTCCATGGAGGACGGCTTGAAGGGCGATTCCGGGTGCGGGTTGAGGGGGATCAGGTTGATCTTGGCGCGAATCCCGCGGAGAAGGGACGTCAGACGCTCCGCGTCCCGCTCCGAATCGTTGACGCCCTCCATGAGGATGTACTCGAAGGTGATCATCCGGCGATTCGGCAGGGGGAACTCCCGGCAGGCGGCGAGAAGCTCGGGGAGGGGATAGCGCCGGTTGACAGGCATCAGGAAATCGCGGGTCTCCGGGTCGGCGGCGTTCAAGGACACGGCCAGGTTGACGGTCATCTCCCGCCCGAGTCGGCGCATCACGGGGACGAGGCCGCAGGTCGAGAGCGTCACCTTGCGGTGCGAAAAATTGAGGCCTTCATCCGCCGTCAGGATGCCAACGGCCTTTTTGACGTTTTCATAATTGGCCAAAGGCTCGCCCATCCCCATCAGCACCAGGTTGGTGAGCTGGTCCGGATCGTCCATGGACCGTTTGACCTCGAGGACCTGATCCACGATTTCGGCGGGCGAAAGATTCCGGTGAAACCCCTGCCGGGCTGTGAGGCAAAAGCGGCAGCCCATGGCGCACCCTGCCTGGGAGGAGATGCACAAGGTCCAGTGGTCCCGCTCGGGAATCAGGACCGACTCGATGAAGAAACCGTCGCTGAGCCTGAAGAGGACCTTGCGGGTGGTATCCCGGGAAATCTGAAGATCGGCGGTCTCGAGGCTCGAAAACCGGCATTCGCCGGCGAGGCGTGCGCGCAGGTCCTTCGGCAGACTGGTCATTTCGTCGAATCCGCGGGCGAGGCGCTTGAAGATCCAGTGGCGCACCTGTCTTGCCCGATAGGGCTCGATGCCCAGGACCTCGGCGCAGGCCTCCGTTTCGCGGTTGTCCATTCCGGAGATCTCAATCATCGGTCCGGCATTCTCCTTTGCTGAGGGCCTGAGGGTTGGGGCACATGGTGCGCAGTTTCGCGAGTTCCCATACGTAGTCGTACAGGTGAAGCCCCTTGCTGGCGGCGATGATCTCGCCGTCGCCAACGCCGATCTCCCCGGCCATGTACTCCTTCAGGAGTTGGATGGCTCCGAGGTTGGCCGGAAAGCCGTTCCAGAGATCCCACGACCGGAAATAGACCACGAAGTGGAGTTTTCCGTCCCGGATACGGGTGTCGATGCCTCGCAGACAAGGCGGATCCTTGAGAAAAATGGCCTCCGGGTTTCCCACCGTCATATAGGCCTGATTGGTGCCGAATCCATCCTCCCGGTACATACGGATGACCTCCTGTATCTGCATCTCCAGGTAGGACCCGTAGGTGTAATCCTCTCCGGGCTGCTTTACGGCTGTCATGAGATAGGGGAGGTAGCTTTCGAGATAGCCTTCCGCGACGGGGTTCGGGATGCCCAGGGCCGGCGGGATGTCCGGCAAAAGGGGCCGGGTTTCCGGAAATCGGACATGGACGGTGACATAGTCGAACTCGAGCCGCTTCTGCCCCTCGTAGCTTCCGCGCTCGATAATGTATTCATGCCCCGTTTCGAGCAGGCGGTATACGCATTGGAACCACGCGTCCGGCAGGTCGCGGGCCTGGATGAACTCGGGTTGCATCGCGGATCTCCTTAGAGAAAAATAAACTCATAATGTTATCCGACTTGTGACCGTCCGGCAATGCAAATGAGACCTTGCCGGGAGGTCTATGCATAGGCAGCCCCCTTTTCCCTTATCTGGCGATAGGCCCGCAGGGGAAGGATGAGGCCGAAGAATGGGATCATGTAGACGGCGGCCAGGGTCGGTTCCAGGGGCCCGAAGAACTGGGCGGCGAAGACGATGATCAGGACGTTGTTCATGTTGCCGAAAGAGACAGCGGCCCCCACCTGTTGCGGCAGGGTTCTCCGGAATGCCGTCAGGATGCCGGCCGCGAGAAGGATCAGGGCCAGGATGATCGCGACGAGCGTCGCCTCGAGGAGCGTCCCCGGATTCTGCTGAAAAAAAACGGCGTATTTCGAAAAGACCCCGAAGTTGATCAAGGCGAAGATCACAAGGGATATCGGGAAGCGTCGCTTCATGAGAGCGGCGGTCAGCTTGGGGAGGAGGCGCCGGCTCAATTCCACCGCTGCAATGGGGATGAAAACGGTCAAGACCAGCATGCGGAACATCGGTCCGAACGGAACATGGAATTCCTGGCCCGGCAGGAACCGGACGAGCACGGGCAGCGTGATGGGTACGAGCGGTGAGGTGAGCACCACCATCGCAAGGACGATGGGCATGTCCGCATCGAGCAGTCCGGCAATGAAAGGCGCCACCACGCCCGTCGACACCCCGGCGAGGAGCAGGACGGCGAGGGCGTACTCCGGGTAGATCGCCCGGCAGGCGAGGTAAAGGATGAGCGGCAGGATGAAGAGCTTGGCTGCGCAGAGCCACAAAACGGTGATCTTGATGTTGCGCACAGTTCCCAGAACCGTTTCGACCCGGATGGAGAGAAAGCTCAGGTAGAGCAGAAACATCATCAGGTAGAGCGGGTAGGGTTGAAAGAAGGCGCACGGCCCCGGTGCAAGGATGCCGGCCGCCATGGAAGAGAACACCACCAGCAGAAGGATGAAGTCGTTCAAGCGGAACATGGATAGCCAGTCTCCTCGGACGCAGTTGTTTTGGAGGGTGTTTTCTTCCGGGGTCCGAGCTGCGGCTACCCTTCCCAGTACAAGAGGAGCCGGTGCGACAGGGCATCGAGGAGCGGATGCCCCTGCGCTTCAGCGGCCGGCGGCTGCATTTCGAGAACGGTCACTTTGGCTCTCTGAGGCCCTTCTGTGAGAAAGTCCTGCCGTACAGTCAGGGTGAGCCCGCGCTCTTCGCAAAGGTCCTTCGCCAGGTTCGGCACCTCGGGGTTCAGCGTGAGAAGGGGCGCTTCCGGGGCAACCGCCTTGCTGAAAAGCCAGAGCCAGGCTTCGATGGCGGACGCCGTCTGCTCCCGGGTCAAATAACCGTAACCGCCGCCGGCGCTCAACTGGTTGAAGAAAGGATCGGGCGGGGGCGTCTCTTCCAGGGCATCGGCCAGGAGCGGGCCGCGACCCTTGGCCTCGTCGAGGAGGGTGTCGGCTTCCCTGCCGTTCAATTCGACCTGGGTGGACATATGCAGGATCAGGTGGCGGTGCAGCGTCGCCGCGCGCGGGAATGCAGCGGCTTCGCTCCCGACTTTGATCTCCTGGCGAATCAGCCATGCCGGGGAGTCTTCATCCTGTCGGGCCATATAGGCCTTGATGAAGCCTTGGTATCCCCGCTCCGGATGGTTTCCGATCCAGGTCTGGTACTCGCCCAGGACGGCGCTGAAATCACCCTCGGGCCTGAGGTCTTCAGGGGGGTAAACGCATTTCAACCGTTTCATCAGGGCCTGATCGCCGATCCGGGGTGGTTCCATGTACCAGGGGATTCCCGCCGTCAGGCTCTCGCACGTTCTGAGCACCGCTTCGAGATCACCCTCAGCCAATACGCAATGAGGAAAGAGAACAGCCTGCTTCATATCGAATTCCTTATAAAAGGGGTCGGACCAACCTAATAATTTAATATTATTACAATAGCGCTTCAAAAAACGACCTTTTTTGGCCTTAGAAGAAGGTTTTGGGGCATCAAATCGCCTTTCTGAGCGATATATTTAAATGGGGTCGGACCAAGCTATTTGTTTGATATCACTGCAATAGCACTCCAAAAACCGGCCCTTTTTCCCCTTAGAAGTAAGTTTTGGGGCATCAAATCGCCTTTCTAAGCGATATTGTTTTAATTGAAAATCAGTTTTTATTCTTCGAAAGAACTTGACGGATTTGGATAGAACAGATTCCAACATGAAAATATTTTTATTCTCAGTCTCTCCTCTCTCTGCACGTTTGCTTATGTGGCGAGTTCAAATCGCCTCAAAGCGAACGTTTGATCTCATTGCCAAAATGACGGCGTAGCGGGACTGAGCGTGCGAAGTGTGTGAAAAAACCAGCCTCCCCAAGCGTGTGGAGAAAATCCCTCATTTCCGGATTAGAAGCCGCGCAACACGAGACAATCATCTCCGGATACATCTACCTGCAGCCGTCACGTGGTTCCGGATCTTGACCTTTCGGGCAAACGAAAGCAAGACTCTTATTCCTTTCGCCTTCGAACAAGTTCTTGAGAGGCGTTCACCTCGCTTAGAATGGACTTTTTATGGTCGAAATAGTCCTTTTAAGCCAATAAAAACCACTGTAAAAAGCCAATTTTGTTGTTATTAGAGATTGTTATCTTGGTCCGACCCCTAAGTACAAGCTGACGAGGCCAAGGTAGATCAGAAGGCCGAGGATGTCATTCGATGTGGTGACGAATGGTCCCGTGGCCAGCGCCGGGTCGATATTGAACTTTTTCAAGGCGAACGGCACCGCGGAGCCGATGAACGCGGAGTTCAGAACGATCAGGCAGGCGGCGAGGGCCACGACGGTCCCCAGTTGCATGTCTGCAAGCCAAACGGCGACGATCGAACCAACCAGGGCGCCGCAGATGATCCCATTGATGAGGGCGACGCGCAGCTCCATCAGAAGCCGCCTGTGAATAGCGAACATGGTGATGTCCCCGGTGGCGAGTCCGCGCACCACCACGGTGGCCGCCTGTGTCCCGGTGTTGCCTCCCATGGCCATGATGACCGGAAAAAAGAAGGAAAGGGCGATGATTCGCTCAAGGGATGTTTCGAACTGATGAATGACGGCCGCGGCCAGAATGCCGCCGAAGACGCCGGCGATGAGCCAGGGGAGGCGCGCCCGGGAGATCTTGAGGCTGGATTCTTCGGCGATCTCCTGCGGCATGACGCCGGCCATGCGTGCGATGTCTTCGTCCACCTCATCCTCGATGACGTCGATGATATCGTCATGAGTGATGCGCCCTACCAGACGGTGATAGTCGTCTACGACCGGGATGCTGACCAGGTCGTACTTGGTGACGAGGCGCGCCACCTCTTCCTGATCGGTGCGGACGTGCACGGAAATCACCTCCGTGTTCATGATATCGCTTATTTTGCGGTCAGGCGGTTCAAGCACGAGGTCTTTCAGAGACACGACTCCCACCAGACGATCGAAGTCATCCACCACCCAGATAAAGTAGACGTTCTCGACCTCTTCCCGGCGCTGACGGATGGAATCGATGGCATCCTGCACGGTGAAACCGGCCCGGACGGCAATGAATTCGAGGGCCATGATGCCGCCGGCCGAATCTTCGGGGTAAGGGAGCAGCTTCGCCAGTTCGTCGGATACATCGTTCTCCAAGGCTTCGAGGATGTTTCTGGCGCGGTCCTCCGGCAGGTCGCCGACCAGGTCCGCAGCATCATCCGAATCGAGTTCCTGGACGATCTCCGAGATGGTCTGATCGTCCAGATCGCGAAGCAGCAGGTCCTGGGCCGGCGATTCCATTTCGATCAGGACTTCGCCGGCATCCTGGGGTTCGAGGAGCTTGAAGATAAAAAGCCGCTCCTCAGGGTCCAGGTGCTCGATCAGATCGGCCGCATCGGCCGGGCGCATCTCGTCGATCAGCTTGAGGAGGCTGTCTTCATCCTCAACACGGATGAAATGTTCCACCCGGTCGACAAGATTATGGTCGATGTCCGCGCTATAAGTTGCCAAAGGTTTTCCCTTCAGTCCTCGAATCTACTTCGAGTCCTTTAGAATTTTGAGGATGAATCGCTCTATTTGCGTGATTCCCTTCGCCTCCTTGACGATGTTCTCCAGGGGGATCTCGGCCCGGGCCGCCGAGCGGTGTCCGCCGGCCGATGCGCCCAGAGGGCCGAAAAGCCGCTGTGCGGTCTTCCCTGCATTGGCCCGGAAGCCGGCGTTGCGCAGGATGACGATAAGCTTGTCCTGATAGACGCCTGAGGCGAAGCTCCAGGTGACTTCGGCAAGCCGCATGAAAAAATCGGCGATGATGACCAGGGTATCCGGATTCTTGACGGCTCCCATATGGACGTAGGCCCTGTTTTTGGTGATGACGACGCTGTCCAGGGCCTGTTTGTAGCTCGAGAGGATCTTCTTCGTCATCTCGGAGGACTCGATCTTTTTGACAATGTTCAGATTCGCGAAAGAGTAGAGGTAGCGGAAGGCGTTGAGGTCGTTCGGCAGGGAGTCCCGGATGAAATTGGCCGTGTCGTTTTTGATGCCGAAGAACAGGGCGGTCGCGAGCCGCGGTGATGGTTGGATCTTCGCCGCCCGCAGGTATTCGGTCATCATGGTGGCCGTAGCGCCGTAGGTCTCGCGGATGTCCATGAATTGGGCCCTGCAGCCCTCACAGTGCGGGTGGTGGTCGATGATGATATCGAAATTGCGCGTTCCGAAGGACTCGTGATGATGCGGCTGGGAGTCGACGATCGCCCACCGGGTGAATTCGGAAACCTTGAGACGCCGGATGTGACGCTGGTCGATCTTGAGGAGCTTGACCATCGCCAGATTGTCGGGCCGTTGGATTGCGTTGACGTGGAAAACTTTGACCTTGCGTGCCTTCCGCCAGAAAAAACGCTTGAGGGCCATGGCGGCCGACATCGCATCCGGGTCGGCGTTGATCAGGATGGCGAGGCTGTCTTCAGGGTTTACGACTTCCTGAAGGCGTTTCACTTTTTCAGCCATTGGGGTGGATTTCGGAAAAGGATGATCCATCCAGGCAGCAGTTGCTGTGCTCTCATTTTCCGGCATGTTTCCTTTGTTTCCTCCACATCCGGAACGCCGACGTGTACAACCGGGGAATGAGGTTTCCGGATATTTTGCACGCTTGCCCGATCCCTTTTCGGAGGCGCCCCTGTCGGTCGATGGGTTCAGGAGCCCACGCCTTTCTGCGAGTGAAGGTGAAGGCATGGGGCGAAGCAAGTGGGAGACAAAGCCCACCCGTCGGCCTGTGGTCCAAACTTCGCAGGCTGCTGCTGGAAGAGCGCTTCCGAGCCGGCTCCAGTCTAACAGATGCGCCGCGTCAATTCAACGTCCGCGGAATTTCGGCGGCGGATTCCCCTCACCAGGGCCAAAGGGCGCTAAGCGCTTCAAGGGCTGGTTCGAGATCGTCTTCGCGGTGGGGTTCGAGGGTGATTACCGGAGGAGTCGGGAGCAGACTGGACAACTGTTTGAAAAAGGCCTGAAAGTCAATGGTGCCGGCCCCGATCGCGAGATGCTGATCGGTTCGGCCGTCATTGTCATGAAGGTGAAGCTGCCTGATGAAAGGGGCCATGACGTCCACCCAGTTTTCGAGAGGGGCGCGTCCGAAAGCCGATTGGTGCCCGATATCGAGGCAGAATCCGATCTCGGGGTGATCGATGGCTTCGAAGATGTGCTTCATGTTTTCAGGGGTCCACTCGTAGACGTTTTCGAGCACCAGACGGGTGGGCGATTCTTTCAGCCTGTCGGCCAGAGCCCTCCAGAAGGAGACGCTTCGCTTGAGCCAGCCCCACTTGAAAGGGCCGTAGCGCGTAACGTCGTAGTTTGCGTGCGCGACGAGGGTCTTCGGTTCGAACACCGCTACCCACTCGAGGAGTTGTCTGAATCGGCGGCGGGTGACATCCCGGATCGCTTCGTCGGGCGACCCGGGCGACAGATCGGTAAACGGGGCGTGCAAGGTAATCGTGCGACCGGCCTCATGGAGCTTTCGTACCAGCGCTAGGCAGTCGCGCGGTTGAAAGCGGTCGAGCGCGGGGGCATCGAGGCCGATCTCCTGGTTGAGGCCCCGTTGGATGAAGCTTTCGCCGTACCCGTCGATAAAGAGACGGAACGGGAGATTGACCTGGACGATACGCCGCAAGTTTTCGACGGTGATTCTTTTTACGATCGCCTCACTGACGACGGGGGAGCCGGTTCGGGTTTCCTGGCAAGTGACGTTGATCATGTCGTTGTTGTACCTTTCCGTATAAAACTTACAGCATCCAGGGCTGGAATCAGCATTGGAAACACGAACGGAGCCGGTCATTGCACCGGCAACGGCCCCGACGGCCCCTTGCCCCGTGGTTTGCTCAGGGCCTCGATGGTCGCAAAGATCTCTTCGGCCGTGACGGTCCGCCGCAGGGATTCCATACGCCGCATCACCTCTGCGAACCGGGTCCCTTCGGCGGCGCTGATCCACTCGAGTTGAAGCCTTTCGGGCCGGATACCAAGGCGGGCCATCTTTTTCTGGACCTTCTCGATGCGTTTCAGGGTCCAGTTATTAGCATCAATATAATGACAATCTCCGATATGGCAACCGCTGACGAGGATCACCGGGGCGCCGGCTCGAAACCCCCGCCAGATGAAATCCTCATCCACGCGGCCTGAACACATGGTGCGGATCAGTCTGACGTTCGATGGATACTGGAGCCGCGATACCCCGGCGTAATCCGCTCCGGCATAGGAGCACCAGTTGCAGGCGAAGACCAGGACCTTGCCGGAGGGCTCGGCTTCAAGCAGCGTGTCGATCTGGGCCGTGATCTGCCGGTCGCTGAAGTGGTTCATGTCGATCGCGTCGAAAGGGCATTCCGCCGCGCAGGTGCCGCACCCCGCGCAGGCCGCCGTGTTCACCACGGCCGGGGCCTTCTTCTTCGGGTCCACGGTAATGGCGTTGTAGGGGCAGACCTCGGCGCATCGGCCGCAGGCCTTGCACTGTTCGGCGAGGATGACCGAGGTGATGGGTTCGGTCGTGATCTCACCGCGGTGCAGGAGGCGGATCGCCCGGGCGGCCGCGGCAGACGCCTGTGTGACGCTTTCCTTGATGTCCTTCGGCCCTTCGGCGCACCCCGCGTAAAAGACGCCGCGGGTGGCGGCATCCACCGGTTGAAGCTTCGGGTGGGCCTCCAGGAAGAAGCCGTCCGGCGTCAACTGAAGCCCGAGCATCTCCTGAAGCCGCTGGGTGCTGGAGGCGGGTTTTATCCCCAGGGCCAGGACCAGCATGTCGAGTTCGTGGACCTCGAGCCTGCTCGTCGCGGTGTTCTCGACCGCCACCCGGAGGCTCCGGTCTTCGGTCTCCTCCACGGTCCCGGGGAGTCCGCGGATGTATTGCACGCCCAGTCGCCGGCTGCGGCGGTAGAGATCTTCGAACCCCTTGCCGAATGCGCGGATATCGATATAGAAGACCTTGACCTCCACCTCGGGGTTGTGCTCCTTGATGAGGAGGGTGCTCTTGATCGTGTTCATACAGCAGATGTTGGAGCAGTACTCGGCCCCTTTGTTGAGGGAGCGCGAGCCGACGCACTGGATGAAGCCGATCGTCTTCGGGTGACGCCGGTCCGTAGGGCGGATCAGTTCGCCTCTGCTCGGCCCGCCGGCATTGACCAGCCGCTCGAATTCAAGGCTCGTCAGGACGTTTTCGAAGCGCGTGTAGCCGTATTCGTCCATTTCGGTCGGGTCATAGACCTCGAGTCCGGTGGCCACCACGATAGCCCCGACGCGCTCCACCCGCTCCTCATCCGACATGCGGAAATCGATGCAGTGCTTGGCGCAGGCCTCCACGCACTTGGAGCACACGGCCGGATTGTGCCCCAGGCACTCGTTGACATTGATCATGTAAGCGGACGGGACGGCCTGTGGAAAAGGCGAGAAGATGGCCTTGCGGGAGGAGAGGCCGAGGTTGAACTCATCCGGGCGGACCACGGGGCAGACCTTCGCGCAGTCCCCGCAGGCGGTGCACTCCTTCTCGTTGACGTAGCGGGCCTTTTTCAGAATCTTGACGTCGAAGTTTCCGACGGAGCCTTTGACCTCGACGACTTCACTGAGGGTGTGGAGGGTGATCCGGGGATGTCGACCGACATCCGTCATCTTCGGACCGAGGATTCAGATCGAACAATCCATCGTTGGAAAGGTCTTGTCGAGCTGCGCCATGGTCCCGCCGATAGAGCCCCGCTTCTCCACCAGCACCACGTCGAAGTCATTGTCGGCCAGGTCGAGGGCCGTCTGGATGCCGGCGACGCCGCCGCCGATCACGAGCGCGCGCCGGGTCAGCGGCAGCGTTTCGCCCGTCAGCGGCTCGAGTTCGCGCACACGCGAGACAGCCATCCTGACGAGGTCCATTGCCTTGGCCGTGGCCGCCGGCCGGTCTCCCATGTGCACCCAGCTGCACTGCTCGCGGAGATTCGCCATCTCGAGCAGATAAGGGTTGATCCCGATCGACTGGAGCATCTGCCGAAAGGTCGGCTCGTGAAGCCTGGGAGAACAGGATGCCACCACCAGCCGGTCGAGTCCGTTTTCGAGGATGTCGGTTTTGATCTGCTGCTGTCCGGGCTCCGAGCAGGCGTATGCGATGTCCTTGGCGAGGACCACGCCGTCCCATGCCGCCGCTTCCTCGGCCACTTGGCCGCAGTCGACCGTCTGGGCGATGTTGAGGCCGCAGTGGCAGACATAAACGCCGATGCGCGGTTTGGCTCCGGGCGTTTCCTTCGTTCGTGCTTCCAGAGTGTTTTCCATATTCCGGGCAGTCCTTGTGTTGTTTCAGCGTCTGCTGCGTGGATGTTTCACGGGCTTCGGGGCCGGGATTACGCGATTGCTCTTCACTCCCACTGGATCGTCCGTGCCAGGAGCGTTGTCAGATCCACGGTTTCCATCTCGAGGGACTCCCCTATGAAGGGATCCTGCATGGCGCAGCGGAGATGGATCTGGCACTTGGGGCAGGCCGTCACCAGCAGGTCGGCGCCGGTGGCCCGGGCCTGCCTCAGGCGGTGGACCTGAAGGGCCTTGCTGAAGGCGTCGCAGCCGGTCCAGGCGGTGTTGCCGCAGCAGATGGCCCCTCCGCCGCGCTCCTGCATCTCTCCGAAGCCGGCCGAGTCCAGACGTCCGAGCAGCTTGCGAGGCAGGGCGCTCTTCTTCTCGAAGCGGCTCAGACGGCAGGGATCCTGAAAGGTCAGGCTCCGGTTGAGCCGCTTGAACCCCACCGCTCCCTTGTCGATCTCGCGCTCCAGGAAGTCCATCAGCAGGGTGACTTTGAAGGGGGTTTCCACGCCGTTGGCGGGGTAGTCATGGGAGAAGGTCCGGTACCCTTCGGGACAGCATACAATGACTTCTTCAACCCCGGAGGCGCGGATGGCCTCGACATTCAGGCGGGCAAGCTTCAGAAAGTTTTCCTGATCTCCGCTCCAGTACAGGTCGTGCCCGCAGCATCGCTCCGCATCCAGGAGCGCGGGGTGGATGTCGAAGAAGTTCAGGAGCCGGAGGCTGTCCACGAGGATGTCACGGGTCGTGACCCCGAGGTGGGTGCGGAAAAAGATGTCGAAGTAGGGCGCGCATCCCCCGAAAAACAGGACCTTGCTTTGCGGATCGGTCTGGATGTCGTCCGGAAGCCAGCTCCAGTGATGGATCCGGAGATCCGGGCTGGTCATCGTGCGGCTCAGGGATTGAAAGAAGCCCCCGTGGGCCTCGTGTCCCCCGAGCCCGTGTGCGAGGAGGATCCGGCGAACCTCCCGGACGAACCCCGGAAAGTTCACGGCCGAAGGGCAGCGGTCCGAGCACAGTCCGCAGGTCAGGCAGGACCAGATGTCGCGGCGGACACCCTCATCGTCCCATTGGCCTGCAATCAGGGCGTTGGCGGTGGAGCGCGGTGAAAAGGTCTTCCCGGCCAGGGTCAGGGGGCAGGCCGAGGAGCACTTGCCGCAGTCCTGGCAGGCGTAGACGTCGTATTCCCGAAGAACCTGGTTGAGGGCGGGGGTCGGATCGCCCTGCACCGCCGGAAGGGGATAGGGCGCCACCGGGCTCTTGTCGAGGGACTGGATATCGTCTGAAAACTGCCGGAGGAACTGAAGCAAGCCGGCGGAATCGTCGGGCAGAAAGAGCCCCAGGCGGAGCCGGGTGGCCCCGAGGCCGAGGAGATCCAGGATCTCGCAGGTGTCACGGACGTTGGCCCGTGCGGCCTTCGTCCCGCTCCCGTAGCGGCATGTCCCTTCGTGGCACCCGATGAGCGCGACCCCGTCGGCGCCCATCTCGAAGGGTTTGAACAGAAGCGCCTTGGTAATCCGCCCCGTGCAGGGGATCCGGACCATCTTGACCGCTTCGGGAATCGGGGCGCATTCATCCTGAAGACGCTGGAAAGCGGCGTGCGGCCCCCAACTGCAGAGGAAAAGGATGATGCTGCGCGCTGGACCCGGCACGGGTGTGGCGCGCGATTCTATCTGGGGTTTTCCGTTCATCGAAGCTCGCTTTCCCGGCCCTCGGCGGTCGTCGGCCGCCTTAGACCGAGGTGGTTTTTTCCTGTGTCAAGACCTCTTCCAACAACTGGACGAGATAGCCGTGGTCCCGGTACGGGCTGTCGGCGGCCTGGGACGGGCAGACGGAGATGCACAGGCCGCACCCCTTGCACAGGGCCTCATCGACGACAGCGTGCCGGCCTCCGACCAGGTTCGCCTCAAAATGGATGGCCTGGTGCGGGCACACATCGAGGCAGCGCCCGCAGCCGCGGCAGTAATCCTTGTGGACCATGACGGTGTATCCGCGGCTGGCCCGGGGGCCGCGGGGCATGACGGCGGCGGCGAGCACCGCGGCCGCCGCCCCTTTTTTCCGTTCCGAGACGCGGATATCCGGCGGATTGGCCAGGAAGAGGCCTGAAACGGAGGTTGCGCCGGGGTAGAGAAACGGGAGATCCGCGCCGGCTTCGCTCTGCATGGAGGACTGGACCATGCGATGGGGGAGCCCTTTCTGAGGGACATAAGGGATCATGCGCCGCGACTTTTCCCCCAGGATGACGGCCCCGACCTGAAGCGTCTTCTCGAACCCGTCGGTGGCGACAAAAAGCTGGAAGTTCCCGAGGCTGCCGGTCAGTCCGATCACGCGGGAGCCCTTGAACCAGTGGATGTTCGGGTGGATGGCCCGATCCGAGAGCGGGCTCTCCATGCTCCCGAACATGAAGACCTCCAAACCCGAATCGGCGAGGATCCTGGCGCTCTGAAAGGCCGCCTCCGATTCGCCAACGACAGCGGTCGCAAAGTTGTAATGCCTGGCGGGCGCCGGGAGGCCCTTCAGACGCGCCGCGCGGTGGATGGAGCGGTCGAGAAGGCCCTGAAAGCGCTCGAAGGCGGTCTCGCGGTCGTTCTGCTTCAGAAACCGCAGGGCCTCGCCGCGCAGGTTGCAGGTCTCGACCATCGAGCGGCTGATGCCGGTCCCATCGAAAAGGGCCTGCTTGAGGCGGGTGCGCTGATCGGTGCACGCGCTGCAGACGAAGTTGAGCGGGCAGCAGACGCAGGAGGCGAGCACGACCCGGGTGATCCCCTTTTCGCGGATGGTGTGGAGGATCTCCGCGCCCCCCTCCGGCACGCAGGCCGAGTCGATCACCGTGCTGAAGACGACGTTCTCCCGCTCGCGGAGTTCGAGGACGAACCGGTCCATTTCGGGAAGCCATCCGAGGCTCCCGTTGCAGCGGCATACGAAGACCCCGATGCGGACGTCGCGTGCGAGCTCCGGGTCCGGAGGCGAGAAGCTCAAACCCCGCCCCCGGAGCGAGCGGGCCGAGCTGCTCAGCAGGATGACGGCCTGGGCCGCGGCATCGAAGCCCCGGGTCATCATGTCGAAGACGTTCGGGCGCGCCGACTTCGGGCCATAGGCCCGGATGACGTCCAGGCCCTTGACCTCCGGGACCATGTCGGGGTCGGCCAGGATCACCGCGCCGGCCTGTTCGACCACGTCCTCGGCCCTTTGGCCGTGCCGGATCGCGTCGATTCCACGGCAGGCCTCCACGCACAGGAGGCATTCCGAGCAAAGGCCGCACTGAAGACAGCGGCCGGCCTCAGCGGCGGCCTGCTCGGCGCTCAGGCCCAGCGCCACCTCATCGAAGCTCTTGCTGCGAGCGGCCGGCTGCCTCTCCGGCATGGTGGGCCGGGCAAGCGAGGGGATCTCGGGCGGGATCGGCCGGTAGTCCAGGTCTTCCGGCCGAGCGGTCCGATGCGGCGCGGGGTCTTCGCCTTTCAGATCGACATGCAGCGTCCTGGCGGCCGTCTTGCCGGCGGCCATGGCCAGGACGACCGATCCGGGGCTCGCAACGGCATCCCCCGCAGCGTACACAAGGGGGATCGATGTGCGGCCTGACGGGTCCGCCGCGATCAGACCGGCGGAGGTCGTTTCTAGGATGGGGACGCCGGGGCCCTGTTCGCCGGCCGGCGAGTGCTCCGGGAAGCCCCCATTCTGCCCGATCGCGATAAAGGCCCGATCGAAGGGCAGGAGAACGGGCTCGGTGTCCGGGACGATCACCGGCCACGGGATGCCCTGCGGGTCCGGTTTCCCTGGTTCGGTGGGACGGCACCGGAGCACGCGGAGCCTCCCGTCGCTGCCCTCGAACGCCGTCACCTGGAGGCAGTCGAGGATATGCACCCCTTCTTCTAAGGCCGCTTCGACCTCGCGCGAGTCGGCGGGGATGAGTTCTTTCGGGAACCAGGAGAGCAGCGTGACCTCGGCGCCCATCCGCCGGAGCACCCTGGCCAGATCGAAGGCCGCGTTGCCGTCGCCGACAACGGCTGCGCGATCCTTGAAGGCGGTGATCCCGGTCCGGTAAGCCCGCTGGAGGAAGGCAAGGCAGCCTTCGACCCCGTCGAGGTCCTCCCCCGGCACTCCGAGGCTCCGGTCGTTCCAGGAGCCTGCCGCGACGATGACCCCGTCGAAGGCGGACCGGAGTTCGGCGAGTCCGTCGTCGAACGCCACGGGTCGCTCGGTTTCGAAGACGACGCCCATCCGGCGGATGTAGTCCAGTTCATAATCGAGGATGGCGCGCGGCAGGCGATGGGGGCCGATGCCGTAGCGGAGCAGGCCTCCGGGTTCCGGTTCGCGCTCGAAAACGGTGACGTCGTAATCCAGGCGGGCTGCCTCTGCGGCGGCCGCCAGAGCGGCCGGTCCGGACCCGACTACGGCGACCCTCCCGCTGCTCCCGTCGCTCCGGTGCGGGGCGGGCATCGTGCCCGCAGCGATCTCATAGTCGGCGAGAAAACGCTTGATGTCGCGGATGGCGATCGGTTCGTCCAATTCGCCGCGGCGGCAGGCCTCTTCGCAGGGGTGGGTGCACACCCGGCCGCAGATCCCCGGAAGCACGTTTTCATCACGGACGACCTGCAGGGCCTCGGCATAGCGGCCCGCCGCCGCGAGGGCGATGTAGGCCTGGGCGTTGACGCCGAGAGGGCAATGGGTCTGGCAGCGCGGCGCCTGCCGCTTTTCGAGGAGGATGCGGCCCGGGAGCATGTTCCGCCCGGTAAAGCGGATCGGCCTCGCACCGTCGGGGGCGAGCACCGGACAGACCTCGGCGCAGCGCCCGCAGAGGGTGCATCGCGCCGGGTCCGTGCAAGTGGCTTCGAGGCGCAGATGGGCCTTGAATCCCTGCGGGGTGTGTTTGAGGGAGACGACCTCGGCGGGGAGAAGGCACTGGATCGCCTGATTTCGGAGGATGCGGAGCAGGCCGGGCCGGTGCGCGAAGTTCAAAGGCACGCCGCAGGGCAGGCGCCATTGTTCGGAGGAAAGCTTCCCGTCCAGGTCCGCCTCCCGGTCCACCAGGGTGACCGGGATCCCCATTTCGGCCAGTTTGTTGGTCGCCAAGATGCCGGCAGGATTGGCCCCGATCACGATGACTTTGTAAAGACGCTCTTTATTCCTGGTCATGATGCGATCAGGCCCCTGTCCTTCCTTCGGCCTTCTTCTGACGCCCCTTCAACAAGGCGCGGCCGTAATCCCAGCCCTTGGAAAAGGCCTTGAGATTCATGGTTTCCGTTCCTTTGGGCACCGAGGCGGCCACGGCTTCGGAGGCCGCCTCGAAGGAGACGGCTTCGGTGACGGCGGTGAAAAAACCGAGCATGATGATGTTGGCCATCATCTTGCGCCCGAGCTCTTCGGCCAGGCGGGTGGCCGGGATATCGAAGTGCACACGGTCGAGCCCGCGAGGCTGCACCAGATCGGAATCGAGGATCAGGATCCCCTCGGGCGTCAGCACATCGATATACTTTTCGAAGCCGCCCTGGGACATGCAGACGAGGATGTCCGCCTGCCGGACATAAGGGTAGTGGATCGTACGCTCCGAGATGATGACCTGGGCGCTGCAGGCCCCGCCCCGGGCCTCGGGTCCGTAGGATTGCACCAGGGTGCTCTCCTTGTGGTCTCCGAGGGCGACGGCCTCGCCGAGGATCTTGCCCGCGAGGACGATCCCCTGTCCGCCGAAGCCGGTGAAGATGATTTCCGTTTGGCCGCCTGGACCCTGGTCCTTTTTCATGTGAGGCCCCTGTACGTTTCGATGCGGTTCATGGGCGGATGGCTTTTTCGCCTGCCGGGTTGGCGGCGGCGTTCATGCCCCGGCCTCGGCCGAGGCGGTTTCGGCAAGGTCCTTCGGCCGGCAGATCTGATCGTAGTGGTTGCTGCACGTGGGGCGGTGAACATCGACGAACTTGCCGAGGATCACGCCCTTCTCGAAATCGACCTCCAGCTCCGTAGGAGGCGCCTCGTTCCGGACGATCGTCTTTTCCTGGTAGAGGCGCAGGGTTTCGAGCGGCTTTTCGCGGTTCCGCCGTCCGTAGTTGATGGGGCAGGGCGCCAGCACCTCGACGAAGGAAAACCCCGGACGGAGCAGGGCCTCCACGATGGATTCCGTCAGGTCCCTGGTGTGCAGGATGGTCCATCGCGCCACATAGGTCGCGCCGGAGGCGAAGGCCAGGAGCGGGAGGTTGAAGGGCGTCTCCGGGTTGCCGTACGGGGTGGTGGTGGTGCGCGCCTTGAGCGGGGTGGTTGCCGCCACCTGACCGCCGGTCATGCCGTAGTTGAAATTGTTGACGCAAATGACGGTGAGATCCACGTTGCGCCGGGCCGCATGGATGAAGTGGTTGCCCCCGATCGCGAACAGATCGCCGTCCCCGCTGAAGACCACGACGTTCAGCTCTGGATTGGCCAGTTTCATCCCCGTCGCAAAGGGGATCGCGCGTCCATGCGTGGTGTGATAGGAGTCCAGGTTGACGTAGCCCGCTCCGCGCCCGGAACACCCGATCCCGGAGACCATGACGGTCTTCTCGAGATCGATGCCGCTCGTCTTCATGGCGTAGAGGGAGGCTGAAAAGACGGTGCCGATGCCGCACCCCGGACACCAGATGTGCGGGATGCGGTCGGTGCGGATGAGGTCCTCGAGCGGGTGGGGCGGAGGGGCGGCTTTTTTCATGGTCGTTCATTCCCTTTGGCGATGGACTGCATGGCTTCGATGACGTGCTCCGGCGGGATGATGGCGCCTCCGGGGTGGCCCACGAGCAGGGCCGGCGCCTTGCCGGCCGCACAGCGTTCAACCTCGAGGTGGATCTGGCCGAGGTTGATTTCCACGGTCACGAAGGCCTTGACACGCTCTGCGAGCTGCCGGATGCGGCGCTCCGGGAACGGCCAGACGGTGATAAGCCTGAAGAGGCCGGCCTTGATACCCGACCGGCGGGCCTCGTCCACGGCGGCGTAGGCCGTGCGCGCCGAAACCCCGTAGGAGACGACGACGATCTCGGCGTCGTCCAGTCGGTACCCGTCGGTCAGGATGATCTCCTCCTCGTGCCCGCGGATCTTCCCGACGAGCCGCTCCATCATCTCGGTCTGGGCTTCGACGGTCATGGTCGGGTAGCCGCGCTCGTCGTGCGTCAGGCCGGTCACGTGGATGCGATAGCCCTCGCCCGCTGCGGCCATGGGGGCGATGCCGTCCGAGCCCGCCCTGAAGGGCTTGAAACGATCTTTGCGCCCCTTCGGCGCAAGGCGGCTGACGAGGCGGATATCCTTCGGCTCGGGGATGACGACGCGCTCGCTCAGGTGCCCCACGAATTCGTCGGTCATGACGAGGACCGGGATGCGGTATCGCTCGGCCAGGTTGAAGGCGGTGATGGTCTGGTAGAAGATCTCCTGCGGCGAAGAGGGGGCGAGGGCGATGATCTCGTAGTGCCCGTGGGACCCCCAGCGCGCCTGCATCATATCGGCTTGAGCGCCCAGGGTCGGAAGCCCTGTCGAGGGGCCAGCGCGCTGGACGTTGACGACGACGCAGGGGGTCTCGGTGCAGACCGCAAGGCCGATGTTTTCCATCATCAGGCTGAAGCCCGGTCCGGAGGTGGCGGTCATGCTCTTGACACCGGCGCAGCTCGCCCCCACGACGGAGGCCATGGCGGCGATCTCGTCCTCCATCTGGATGAAGGTGCCCCCGACCTCCGGGAGCCGTTCCGACATATGTTCGGCGATCTCGGTCGCCGGTGTGATCGGATACCCACCGAAGAAGAGGCAGCCCGCGGCCAGGGCGCCTTCGGCGCAGGCCACGTCCCCGGTCATAAAGTGCTCACCTGTTAGAACGGCTGTTTTCATGAGGTCGGTTCCCTATTATTTTTCCCCGGACCTTCCTCCGGAATCGAGGTGAAGACGTTTTCAGGACGGGGCTTCCACTGAGTAGATGGCGAATTCGGGGCAGATGATCTCGCAAAAATGGCAATTGACGCACTGCTCCCTGTCGGAAACGACAGGCGGGTGGTATCCTTTCTTGTTGAAGCTCCTGGAGAATTCGAGGATTCCTTTTGGGCAGAACTCGATGCAGTAGCCGCAGCCTTTGCATCGGTCTTCGAGGATGTAAACGATGCCGCGCGTCACTTGGATATCGCCGGCATCGAGAGGGGCCCGCCAAAAAGCCATGGGATTTCCCTGATGAAAGTGTTCCGGGGATGGATGCGGAAATCAATGGGAGCCATTATAGGCTGATGCCTTGCCATGTCAAGGTAATTGGATGCCCCGTTTTCACTTGACGTAGGACACCCCCGCCATTTTGAAGGGGGTGTCCCGGTGTTGTGCTGTGGAGGCCTTTCCAGTCCCCTGCCGCAAGTGAGGCTCAAAGGAAAATGTCCACCCGGTTCGGAGGCTTCAGCGGCTGTTGGGGCGCTGGACCAAAATGGTTGACATGCCGGTAGGTTTCCGCTAGGTTCCCCCGTGGATTGCACCGCCGCCTCTGCATCGGATGGGATGGAGGTCCGGCGGCGCCCCGGGGGGGTTGCCGATAGACCGTGCCCCGCGGCCTTGCAGGGTTTGCCGGATTAGGCTGCAAGACCGTTCCCGGGCCGTAATGATCTGCTGTGACGATTGGAGAAGACGAAGATGTCCAATATAGTGGTTGTCGGAACCCAGTGGGGTGACGAGGGAAAAGGCAAGGTGGTCGATCTTCTGACGGCGAAGTCGGACATGGTCGTACGGTTTCAGGGCGGGAACAACGCCGGACACACCCTTGTGGTGGAGGGGAGGCAGTTCATTTTTCACCTGATTCCGTCAGGCATCCTTTATCCGGACAAAAAGTGTCTGATCGGCAACGGGGTCGTGGTGGACCCGGAGGTTCTCCTCGAGGAGATGGCGAAGCTGGAGGACGCCCGCATCGACGTCACCCCCCACAGGCTTTCCTTGAGTGAAAAGGCGCACCTGATCATGCCGTACCACCGCGAGCTGGATCATGCCCGGGAGGCGCGGAAAGGCAAGGCCATGATCGGCACCACCGGGCGGGGGATCGGCCCGTGCTATGAAGACAAGGCCGCGCGAACCGGCGTCAGGGCCGTCGATTTGACGGAGCCGGACGTCTTCGAGGAAAAGGTCAAGGCCAATCTGGAGGAGAAGAATTTCCTGCTGACGCGGTTCCTGAACGCCAAGGCCCTGGAGGCCGGACCGATCGTGGACGCCTACCTGAAAATGGCCGAGCGGCTGAAGCCTTATATAACGGATGTGTCCCTGGAACTGGACCGGGCCGTCAAGGCCGGGCGGCGGATCCTCTTCGAGGGCGCTCAGGGGACCCATCTCGACGTAGACCACGGGACCTACCCCTTCGTGACATCCTCCAACCCCGTGGCCGGTTCGGCCTGCGCCGGGGTCGGCATCGGGCCGAACCAGCTCACGCATGTCCTCGGAATCGTCAAGGCCTATACCACCCGTGTGGGCGCAGGGCCTTTCGCGACCGAACTCCTGGACGCGACGGGCGACTACATTCAGGAAAAGGGGCACGAGTTCGGGGCTACCACCGGAAGGCGGCGGCGCTGCGGGTGGCTCGACCTCGTGGTGGTGAAGGATTCCGCACGGCTGAACGGGCTTGGAAGCATTGCCATCACGAAGCTCGACGTCCTGGCCGGGCTCGAGACGATCAAGCTCTGCGTGGGGTATCAGGTCCAAGGGGAGGCGGTGGAACAGCGGCCGGCAAGCGTCCGCAAGATGGCCCTTTGTCAGCCGGTTTACCGGGAGATGGCGGGATGGAGGGAGGATATCTCAGGAGTCCGTCGACTCGATCAGCTGCCCTCCGAAGCGCGGGCCTACCTGAATGCGATCGAGGAGATCAGCGGGGTCCCCATCTCGATCGTTTCGGTGGGGCCGGCCCGAGAGGCGACCATTGTCGTGAAAGACGTCTTTTGAAAGGGGTTTTGGGAAGACCGGTCTCCGCCGATTGAAAAATTTCCCGGTTCCGCGTCCATCCGGAGAGGGTATCCCGGTAGGACCTCGTTTCATATGATCTAGTTTCGGTGCGGCCTCGATGTTCCATTCCGATTCAGAACCCTACGACGTCATCGTGGTCGGGGCCGGGCATGCCGGGTGCGAGGCTGCTCTGGCTGCGGCCCGCATGGGCCACCGCGCCCTGCTGCTGACCATCAACCTGGACCACGTCGCCGCCATGAGCTGCAACCCGGCCATCGGCGGCCTGGCCAAGGGCCATCTGGTCAAGGAGATCGACGCCCTCGGCGGGGAGATGGCCCTGAACGCGGATGCCACCGGGATCCAGTTCCGGCGCCTCAACACACGCAAAGGGCTGGCGGTCCAAGGGTCGCGATCTCAGAACGACCGGGATCTCTACCGCAGGCGCATGAAGCAGGTGGTGGAAGGTCAGCGGAACCTGGATGTCCGCCAGGCGATGGTCGACCGCCTGCTCATCAGGGCCGGGCGCGTGGAGGGCATCGAGACCCATCTCCGCGAAGAGATCCGCGGCCGGACCGTGATCCTGACGACGGGGACCTTCCTCGGGGGGCTGATCCACATCGGCCTTAACCGCTTTCCGGCCGGCCGCCTGGGGGATCCGCCGTCGCTGAAGCTCTCGGAGCAGTTGGCTGAGCTCGGCCTCCAGGTCGACCGGCTCAAGACCGGAACGACGCCCCGCTTGAACGCCCGCAGCATTGACTACGAAGGCCTGACGCCGCAGCCGGGGGACCCGGTTCCGAAGCCCTTCTCGTTTCGCACACGCGGGATCACGCTGCCCCAGGTTCCCTGCCACATGACCTACACCACCTCCGAGACCCATGCCGTCATCCGTTCGGGCCTGGACCGCTCGCCGCTCTTTTCGGGCGTCATCAAGGGCGTGGGGGCGCGCTACTGCCCCTCGATCGAGGACAAAGTCGTCCGGTTCGCAGAGAAGGAGCGCCACCAGATCTTCCTCGAGCCCGAGGGGCTCGACACGGTCGAGGTCTACCCGAACGGCCTCGCCACCAGCCTGCCGATCGATATCCAGCTCCGCATGGTCCGTTCCATCCCCGGCCTCGAGCGGGCCGAAATCCTCCGGCCGGGCTATGCCATCGAATACGACTACATCGATCCGATCCAGTTGAAGCCGAGCCTCGAAACCAAGCGCATCGCCGGCCTCTTCCACGCGGGGCAGATCAACGGCACGTCCGGCTACGAGGAGGCCGCGGCCCAGGGGCTGATGGCGGGGGTCAACGCCGTGCTGCAGGTACGGGGGGAGGAGCCTCTGATCCTGGGGCGCGACCAGGCCTACACCGGGGTGTTGATCGACGACCTGGTCACGAAGGGGACCCGGGAGCCCTACCGGATGTTCACATCGCGGGCGGAGTACCGGCTGCTGCTCCGCGAAGACAACGCCGACTTTCGCCTGACGGAGATCGGACGGCGGCTTGGGCTCGTCTCCGACGACGTGTATGCCGCGTTCCGGCGCCGGCGCGAGCGGATCGAAGGAACCCTAGAGCGCTTGAAGCACGTGTTGCTGAAGCCGGAGCCCTCGACCCAAGATCGCCTGAGGGCGATCGGTTCCGCGCCGATCAAGAATCCGATCACCCTGGCGCAGTTGCTCAGGCGGAGCGAGGTCGTCTTCGAGGATCTGAAGGGCTTCGATGCGGAGCTCGACGGGATCGAGGAGCCGATCGCCGCCGAGGTCGAGACGCGCGTCAAGTATGAAGGCTATATCGAACGGCAGGAGCAGCAGGTGGAAAGGCTTCGGAAGATGGAAAACACGCGCCTGCCGGAGGACCTGGATTACCGCGCCCTCCATGGCCTCACGACGGAGGTGCGCGAGAAGCTCAGCCGCGTCCGCCCCTCCTCGATGGGGCAGGCATCCCGGATTTCCGGCGTAACCCCCGCGGCCCTCATGGCCATCCAGGTCCATCTGAAACGGTCCGGCGCGGCCTGCTAGCCCATACGGCTCTGGATCGCAGCACCGAAGGCCGAGCAGGAGACCTCCTTGGCGTTTTCCATCTGGCGCGCCAGGTCATAGGTCACGATGCCGTCCCCGATGGTGTCTCGAAGGCCCTTCAGGATGAGGTCGGCCGCCTCGTCCCAGCCCATGAAGCGCAGCATCTCGACCCCTGAAAGAATCAATGACCCGGGGTTGACCTTGTCCAGACCCGCGTATTTCGGGGCCGATCCGTGGGTCGCCTCGAACACGGCGCACCGGTCTCCGACGTTGGCGCCTGGGGCCATGCCGAGCCCTCCCACCTGCGCCGCCGCCGCGTCCGACAGGTAATCCCCGTTCAGGTTGGGCGTCGCCAGGACGCCGTATTCCTCCGGGCGCAGGAGCAGTTGCTGGAACATCGCGTCCGCGATCCGGTCCTTGATCACGATCCTGCCGGCCGGCGCCTTTCCGCCGAAATCCGCGAAAAGCTCCTCCTCGGTGAGGGTAAGGTCGCCGAACATCTCGCGCGCCGTCTGGTAACCCCAGTCACGGAAGGCCCCCTCCGTGTACTTCATGATGTTTCCCTTGTGCACCAGGGTGACGCTGTCATAGTGGTGATCCGCGGCGTACTGGATCGCCCGCGCCACGAGTCGCTGCGTGTTGCGGCGGCTCATGGGCTTGATGCCGACGGCGCTGTCGATCGGCAGGAGGGGTTTGCCTTCGAATGAAAGTCTGGCATTGATCTGCTCGAGGATCTCGCGGGCGGCCGGCGATTCCGCCTCCCATTCGACCCCGGCGTAGACATCCTCCGTATTCTCGCGGAAGATCACCAGATCGACCTTTTCAGGGTGCCTGACAGGGGCCGGGATCCCCGGCACGTAGCGAACGGGCCGGATGCAGGCATACAGGTCGAGCCTCTGGCGGAGGGTGACGTTCAGAGAGCGGAAGCCGCCCCCGACCGGGGTTGTGAGGGGGCCCTTGATGGCAATGCCGTACCGCGTCAGAGCCTCGAGGGTCTCTTCGGGCAGGAGGCACTCGCAGCCCAGAGCGTCCTGCGCCTTCGCGCCCGCCAGGAGCTCCAGCCAGAGGATTGCCTTCTTGCCGCCGTAGGTCTTCCGGACCGCTGCGTCGATGACCGGGCGCGCCGCGCGCCAGATGTCGGGGCCGGTGCCGTCTCCTTCGATGAAGGGGATGATGGGGGTGTCAGGAACGATGGGGCGGCCATGGGAATCCCACGTGATGGTATTCCCCGTTGTTGGGGTTTCAAGTCGATCCGATGGCATGACAGGTGCTCCTCCTTCGTGCGAGGCAAACCGCTCAATGGGCTACTCCCAACGGTCACCGTCGCGTCTGCGCATTTCGGTGGTGGTGATTTGTCCCCGGTCTGTGATGAAACTGCTCAACGCCCAATTGAAGATGCTGATGACCAGTGAACCGAGCAAGGCATATCCAAAACTTTCCACACTAAAACCGGATACGGCGCCGGAAGCCATCATCAACAGAAAGGCGTTGATGACGAAGGTGAAAAGCCCAAGTGTAAGAACATTGATGGGAAGTGTCAAAAGAATCAGGACGGGCCGCAGAAACGCATTCAGGATGCCCAGGATCGCCGCCGTGAAGAAGGCGCTGAAAAAACCGCTCACATGGATGCCCTCGATCAGATAAGCCGTCACGAGAATCGCGATAGTGAGCACCAGCCACCGCACCAGAATGCCTTTCATGCCTTCCTCCTGCTCTCATGGTTTGATCCATCGCCGCTGATCTCATTCAGTTTCCGTCCGGAAACGATCCTTTTGCCCAATCTCTTCGTCAATCTGCGCGTTTGCTTGTGCGGCGGCCACCAGGCCGCCTCCACCCGCTTGATTTCCCGGAACTTGGCCAAACCGGGACCCGCCCCGAAGGGACGGGGCTGAGCACGCGAAGCATGTGAAGAAGGAGGGAAACCATCTAAAAAAACATGGAGGTCCAGTCCGTATTCACCCGGAAATGCCATGATGCGGCGCAAGCCGGTTTCTGCTCCTGCCGCTGCTTGGAGGCCGGGCTTGACAAGCGGGCCTCCCAGCCGGCCATCGAGCCGTCGCCAAAAGCGCCGCAGCCCTCAGGTCCGATGTCTTTTTCTTTAAGATGCAAATGAACGGCTGAGGCCACCCGAAGGCGTTTTCTTCCCGCTTGTCTTAAGACCGGCGCGACGACTGAATCCGAAGGCCGAAGAATTCCTCTACGCGGATCGGCCGCGGCTGGTCAGAAGAAATGTGTTCAGTCATGTTTGGGCGAACAAGCTGGTTTCTGCAACCCTCAACCCTGCCTTTAATTTATATTATAGCAATCCGGACGTATTCTCACGCATCTTTTTTCGCGCTGTCGCGCTGATTCCCGCCCCCAACAGGGAAAGAAAAGACCGCTGAAGATAAACACCCGCTCTTGTTTGTAGATGGATGAACAGATTTCAACAGTTTTTCAGATGGTCCAGGGAGCAGCTTTGCCGGAGGATATCGGCTGGAAAAATTGATCGATTTTGCATATATTGTTCAAATATAGAACATTAGTTTTGTCGGGATTGAGCTGTGCTCCGGCACCCTAATAAAAGTGAATGGGCGAAGCGCTTTCTGAAATTGGAATGGGATTTTTGATTGGTGCCGAATTTTTTAATCTCAACATGAAATAAATCTATTGACTCATAACTGATTATTGATTATCTTTTTTGGAAATGCCTATTATAAGTTTAACACCAGCGGCTAAATGAAAGGAGGACTATAGTATGTCAAAAACACTCACCGAGATGGCGGTCGATATTGCGACCGCGCAGTCATCCCACGCGACGATGTCCGCGGAGGAGATTCAGGATTTCCTTAGAAAGACGTTCAGTGTCTTGAAAGACATGGAATCCGCGGAGCAGGGTGCTGCCGGCGAAGCGCCCGTGTTCGCCGAGAAAGAGGCGGGAGCGGCATTCGAAGGAATGGATCCCAAGAAGTCCATTCAGCGAAACAAGGTTATTTGCCTTGAGTGCGGGAAGGAATTCAAACAGATCACCAACCGGCATTTGAAGGATCATGGACTGGACGCCAAGGAATACCGCAAGAAATGGGGTTTTCCGGCGCGCCAGGCACTCGCCGCCAAAAGCCTGACCGCGAAGCGCAGAAAAACTGCGAAGGATCTGGGCCTGGGTGAACGGCTGAAGAAGTTCCGCGCCAAGAACAAGAAGGGCTGATCCAGTCCAGCATCATCCGGTAAGCTGGACCTTGAAGCCGATCTCTTCCAGACCGCCGCCTTGGCGGTCTCTTGCTTCCACACGAAAGGGAATCTTTGAGGTCCAAAGGATTGGAGCACGTTGGTCGTGCCCCTGCCGGAAGCCCCACCGGGCCCTTGCCGGACAGGGAAATGGGCGGTCCTTGCATGGAAGGATGATGAGGGTTTTTTCTGTCTGATTATTCAGAAGCCCTGATAAGCCCTGGGCCTATGGGCCATGTGATCCACCGTCGCCTCAGCCTGGTCCGCATCTGTTCCATGTTCGAAGATGGCTTTTTGCCCTTCATGATCCATGGACGGAACGCGTCAGACCGCCCTCTACAGATGATCCACGTGATATGGCGTATCGTCCTGAACGAGAATGGCTGCGCGGCTGAAAGACGGCTCCGCCACAAACGCAAACCGGCGCTGGTTTTTTCGAATCAGCGCCGGTTTGCGTTGGAACAGGGTGCGGAATTTGGCAGCGCAATACGTCTTTGGATCTGCGCCGGCCTGATCCCGCTGAAAGGTTGGTGGATGAAATGATTTTATCCGGGCTCAGAAGACGAAGGTTTCCGACAGCAGGGGTATGATGATAGGATCACCATGATTCCGCGATGAGAGCATGATTGTGTAATCAAGGTCTTCCTGTGCCGTACCCGGCCTCTGAAGGGGGTCGTCGCGGTGTTTTTTCACACGGCACCTCAAGAGCAGCGGAAAGGACGTTCCGACATGAAGGCGTTCTGGCTCAGTTTCGTTCCACTGTTCGTGGCGGTCGACGCTATAGGGCTCTTTCCCATATTCCTAGGGCTTACCGAAGGGATGGGGGGAAAGGAGATCCGCCGCACGATCCGGCAGTCGGTGGTCACCGCCGCCTTGGTTGCGCTGGGTTTTCTTGGCGGCGGGAGCGCGCTCATGCGCCTGCTCGGGATCACCGTGGCGGATTTCATGGTGGCCGGCGGGGTTCTGCTTTTCGTGATTTCCCTGGCCGATCTCTTGGCGACGAAAAAACGGCTGCGCAAGCCGGACGGCGAGAGCCTCGGAGCGGTTCCCCTCGGCGTGCCCCTGATCGCAGGGCCCGCCGTGCTCACCACCACCCTTCTGCTCAGCAATGAATACGGGGCTTTTCCGACGGCCCTGGCGCTTGTGAGCAACATCTGTCTGGCCGGTGCCGTGTTCTGGTTCGCCCCGGCGATCAACCGTCTTCTCGGCCAGACAGGCGCGCGAACGGCCTCGAAGATCTCGAGCCTCCTCCTGGCTGCCATTGCGGTCATGATCGTGCGCAAAGGCATCCTCGCCTTCGTCGCTGCCGGACTCGGACAAGGATCCGGATGATCAGCCCTCCCGCTCTTGCAGGGACTTTTCAACGACGCAATGAAGCCCTTCACCGCTTCGGGTCGCCTTGAGGCAAAGATTGTCCGAAAGGCAGGTGGATGGGCGCCTGTCTCCTTCCATCCAGCGTTTGATCAGATGCGGTTCGCGGATCAGCGGGCGGCAGAGCGAGATGTAGTCGGCGGTGCCTTCCTTTACGAGTTTTTCCGCAGTCTCATAGGATCGAATCCCCCCAACGAGCATCAGCGGCATCTTCATCCGCGCCTTGAAGCGGCGGGCCGCCTGAAGATAATAACCCTCCGCATCGAGGCCTTCTATCCTGCCTTTCCGGATAGGATGGTATTTCCCTGAAAAGCCGGTGCCCCCGCTCAACTCCACCGCATCCATGCCCACGGTCTCGAGTTCGGCGGACACCTGGAGCATGTCGTCCTGCGTCAGGCCCGGCTCGAGAAAGTCCTCGGAGTTCAGCTTGACCATGACGGGAAAATCGCTTCCCACCGCGTCGCGGATGGCCCGATAGACATCGAAGAGGAGGCGCGAGCGGTTTTCGATTGTCCCACCGTAGAGGTCCGTGCGCTGGTTGAAATAGGGGGAGAGGAACTGGCTCAGCAGGTATCCATGGGCGGCATGGATTTGGACGCCGTCGAACCCGGCCTGTTTCGCCCGATTTGCAGCCCTGGCGAATGCGTCGACGACAGCCGCGAGGTCGCCGGCGTCCATTTCCCGGCAGGGTTCGCCTTTGGGCAGGGCGAAGGGGCTCGGTCCGGCCGCCGGGAGACCGCTCAAGGAGGTGGCAGCCTGGTTGCCGGCATGGGCCAGTTGCAGGACGATGACCCCGCCCGCCTTGTGGACGGCCTCGGCCATGCCCCTCAGGCCCGGGAGCAGGTCGTCGCTGCAGACCCCGAGCTGTCTGGGGCCGGCCTGCCCTTCAAGGCTGACGTAGGCGTGCCCCGAGATGATCAGGCCGACGCCGCCCTTGGCCAGATCGGCCATCATTGCATTGAGTTCCGGGGTGCAGCCGCCCGTCTCGGCGGCAAGGCCTTCCCAGGTGGCGGAGCGCACGAAGCGGTTGCGAAGGGTGAGCCCCGCGATGGTCGTGGTTTCGAAGAGATCGGGCATCCGTATCTGCCTCCTGTTGTTCGGGGTTCGAGCCGGCTTCTTCGTCAGGTGCCAGCAGTGGTGGATGTTTTCATGCCTCGCGAAGTCCTTCGGCAGGGTCGCGCGTGTGATGTCCCTGATGCTGCAGGAGCTTAGAACCTGCTCGTTCAGTTTGAAGCTCCGCCGATTGGTGGAAAAGATCAGGTCCCCCTCCGGTGCAAGCAACTCCAGGGCCTGGGCGAGCAGTTCCGGATGGTCGCGCTGGATGTCGAAACTCTGTTTCATCCGCTTGGAATTGGAGAATGTGGGGGCATCGAGAAAGATCAGGTCATACTGACGTGAGGGCGGGTTTTCCGCAGAGGTCTCGGCAAGCCATTGAAGGCAGTCGGCCTGGATCAGTTCCTGTTCCGCTGCATCGAAGCCGTTCAGTTCGATGTTGCGCCGCGCCCAATCGAGATAGGTGGCCGAGAGGTCCACGGTGGTGGTGCTCCGGGCGCCGCCCGCGAGCGCGTGGACCGTGGCGGTTCCGGTGTAGCCGAAGAGGTTCAGGAAACGTTTTCCGCCGGCCAGGGTCCGTATGAGGTCCCGCGTAATGCGGTGGTCCAGGAAAAGCCCCGTATCGATATAGTCCGTCAGGTTCACCCAGAAGCGGCAGGGGCCCTCCTTGACGATGGTGAAGCGGCCGAGGTCGTCCTGTTTCCCATACTGCCCGGCCCCTCTCTGGCGCTGCCGGACCTTGAAGAAAAGGTGGTCCGCCGGGATGTCGAGAACGGAAGGAATGACGGCCAGGGCCTCGGTGCGGCGCTCCTCGGCCCTGCGAGGGCTTACCGTGAGCGGGGCCTCGTATTCCTGCACGTGGGCCCAGAGGGATTCGCCCCGGTACAGATCGATCGCGAAATTGTACTCGGGGAGGTCCGCATCGTAGAGGCGGTAGCAGTCGACCCCTACACTGCGGGCCCAGCGTGAAAGCACCTTCAGGTTTTTTTTGAGGCGGTTGGCGAGCATCTCACCGCCCGGGCCGATCTCCGGGGCGGGCGGTTTGGGCGCCTCCGTCCGCGGCGGCTCGAGGCGCCCGCTGCCGGGTATGCGGCGCACACGCCTCCCGGGCGGGATCTCGAAGGTCAGCAGTTCACAGCGCAGCGGCCCGTTGTAGAACACATGGGTCCTGTCGGGGCGGAGCCCGATTTCCCTCCCGAGGCGTGGGTTGCCCGTGAAGACGGCCGCCTTCCACCCGCCGAAGCGCGCCTTGAGAATGAGCCCGATTTCACCGTAAAGCGGGATCAGGGCGGTTTCCTCCCCGATGCGCTCGCCATAGGGGGGATTGGTCACGAAAAGTCCGGCAGGGACCTCTCTCGGTGGCATCGTATGGGCGATGGCGCGGGCTTCCACCCGAATCCTTCCCTGGAACCCGGCCCGCGCCGCATTGGCAAGACTCACCGAAACCGCCGCAGGGTCCTTGTCCCAGCCCATGATGAGAGGCAGCCTCTGAATCCCGGCCTCGCGCCTTTCCCGGGCCTCTTTGAGGAGTCTTTCCCAGAGGCGCGGGTCGTGGCCCCGCCACCCGAGGAATCCGTAGTAGGGCCTGAGCAGGCCGGGCGCAGCGTCGGCGGCCATGAGGGCCGCTTCGATCAGAAGGGTGCCCGAACCGCACAGAGGGTCGGCGAGCGGCCCGCCCCGGGCGGCGATTTCGGGCCAGCCGGAGAAGGCGAGGACCGCTGCGGCCAGATTCTCCTTCATGGGTGCGAAGACGCGCTCTTCACGGTAGCCCCGGAGGTGGAGGCTCGATCCGGCCAGGTCGAGGCTCACCATGACGCGGTCTTTCTTGATGTAGGCATTGACGCGCACGGAAGGCTGCAGCAGGTCCACCGAGGGGCGGACACCGCCTGCATCCCTGAACTGGTCGACGATGGCATCCTTGATCTTGAGCGCGGCATACCTGGAATGCGTGATGGCGGATTGCTCAATCTTGCAGTCGACGGCGAGGGTGTCCGAAGGCCCAAGATGCTGCGACCAGTCGATCATCCGAATTCCTTCGTAGAGCGCCTCGGGCGAAGCCGCGGGAAAACTCGTAATAGGCATCAGGACGCGGTTTGCCAGGCGGGACCACAAACAGACGCGGTAAGCGCTTTCCAGATGGTCCTCAAAGGCCACCCCGGCGCGCCCGGGTACGATCTTGCGGGCGTTGAGAGCCTTGAGTTCATCCGCGAGAAGGCCGCCCATGCCCTTCGGCGCCGTTGCATAAAATCGGTAAGAAGCCTGCAAAAATGATCTCCTCAGTGTTTCGATCGGCGCGGCTGCCTGGGAAAAGGGCGCGCCGCAGCCTGGAATGGCTGTTTTGGAAGGGGGCCGTCAACCGGATGTAAAGGCAGTAAAGCCTCCACGCCGTGGATCGGTGGGGATGCATCGGCAGGAGGCTTTTATCGGCGAAGGAAACAGCACTTAACCAATAAATGATAACGGAACGGCATCCGGATTGCAAGACCTGTTTCGGTGCGCTCTTCCCGTCCACCCATGGGATGGGGGCACCGGATGGCGCCGGCCACTTCATGCGTTGCCGGTGGGGGCTCTGAGATCTGCATCTCTGAGCATCTCTCAGAAATAAAAGGGCCAAGCCTCTTGGAGGCCCGGCCCTGGCGCGTTAATCATGAATTGACGATTGAATGGGTTAGGCTATTTGATGTCGATCTTCCTGGATTTCTCGCCTTCTTTCTTAGGCATTGCCACCGTCAGGACGCCGTCCTTGAACTGGGCGTCCACCTTGGATTCATCGATTCCCGTGGGGAGGCGGAAACTCCTGGTGAAGGAACCATAACGGGATTCCCTCACGTAGTAATCAGCGCCTTCCTCTTCCTTTTTGGATTCCTTTTTTCCGGTGATCGTCACAACGCCGTCTTCGTAGGTTACGCTGATGTCGTCCTTGGTCATCCCGGGAAGTTCTGCCTTCAGCAAGTACTTCCCCTCCTTTTCACTGAGGTCAACACTTGGAGTCCACTCTTCACCCATGTCCCTCATCCACTCGGGCCACAAACGATCGGAGAATACATCTCCCCAACCTTCGCGCCCGAAGGGCGTCATCCATGACGGCCTTCGCGTCCTTTTAACCAGTTCCGTTGTCATTGCGACACCCCCTTTCTTTGGCAGGCAGGTTCAAGTTTTATTTATTATACACCTGTCGCCTGCTCAGATTTTGTTTATTTAATAACCACCTTTCTGCGGTTGTCAACCTGTTCACAACATTTCTTCTTCGCGCGATGGGTCCTTGGCACGAGCGAGACCGTGGGACGGCCATGGGCTCAAAAGGGTGCAAAAAGGGCTTTCCGCTGCACCCTGGGCTCAAATCCGGAAAGCGGGCTTTTTCCCTTCACACGCTTCGCGTGCCCAGTCCCACCGCTTCGCGGCGGGTTCCCGGGTTTCTTCACACCCTTCAGGTCCTATGTCCCACCGCTTGGCGGCGGCTTCCCGGTCTGTCCATATCGAGGAAAGCGATCGCTTGTGCGCAGGCGGCCTGAACCCGCTGCACGAAAGGGGCGGATTGGCACCGAAACAGGCGGGAAAGGCCGTTTCCAGGTTGAAAACTACCGGGCTTCTGAAGCGATCATGGTATGCAGCACCCCGCCGATGGATTCATGGATGAGCAGGTCGGCGCTTTGGTCCAAATGAGTGGGGTCCCGATTGATAATGATGAGCCTGGCGCCGTTGCGCAGGGCTTCTTCCGGGACGGACGCGGCCGGGTAGACGACCAGCGAAGAGCCGAGGACTATGCATAAGTCGCAGACCGCTGCGGTGTGCATGGCCCGTTCCATTTTGTCCATGGGCATGCTCTGGCCGAAGGAAATGGTGTCCGGTTTGAGGATGCCGCCGCACGCCTCGCAATAGGGGGCCTTGACGCCGCTGCGCAGGACGGCCTCGATGGCTTCCCGGTCATACGGCTTGCCGCAGGTAAGGCAGGAGACTGTGAAGGCGGTCCCGTGGATCTCGATGATCCTCTCCGGGGAATTCCCGGCCTTGTGGTGCAGTCGATCGATGTTTTGCGTGACGACCGCCTCGAGCTTTCCCGCGTCTTCGAGCCGCTTCACCGCCAGATGGGCGGGGTTGGGAAGGGCATCCCGCATGGTGACCCAGTACTCCGAACTCATGCGCCAGTAGGCTTCCCGTGCGCCTTCGTCCGAGATGATCTTGTGGAAATAGAAATCGGACGGGTCGTAGCGGCTCCAGATGCCGCCCGGACTCCTGAAGTCCGGGATGCCGGATTCGGTGCTGAGACCCGCGCCGCTGAAGACCAGGATCCTTTGGGCCTGCTCGATGAGGGTTCTGCCTTTGCTCAAGAGCGCATCCATGGTGTCGCCTCCCGGGGATGGGATTGAAAGGCCGTTTGGGAACAGGTGCGGGGTGACGGGTTTCCCGCGCGGTGCATCCGCCAATCTCATGGCCTTTTTCCGAAGCATAGGGTAGGCTGAAAAGGAAATCAAGCCCGGATGGTCCGATCGGCCGCTGAAAAACCAGCGGCTTAGAAGCGGCGCGCTTCATGCGGAGGCGGCTGGGGACGAGGGTGCTGCGGGCCCGGCAGGCGCCTTGAAGAGCGAAGAGGTCCCTTGAAGGGTGACAGGAGAGGGGAGTTTCATGAGAATCTGTGACGGGATCGTGATCGATGTTCCCAGGGAGGGCAAGGTCAAAGTGGCGGTTCGGCCTCAATTCATGGAAGGGAACCCTGTTGGGGCGCGAGACCCGGACCTTGCCGCTCGGGACGATCCCGCCGTTTTCGAGATCGCGAACACGGTCGGGGCCGAGGTCGGCGACACCGTGCTGCTCGTGGCCCCCGACAGGGCCCGCACCCATCATTTCCTGCCGTTTGTGGGGCTGATTGCGATCGGCGGCCTGTTCGGGTTGCTGATCTTCCGCCTGGTGGACAATCAGTGGGCCTTGAGCGCCTATGCCGGGGCGCTGGTGTGGTGGTTGGCCCTCGTCCCGGGGGCGGCCGTCGCGGCCTTCTTCCTGCGTCGAAGCGGCCGGGGCGGCGGTTTTGCCATCGACAGGGTGCTTAAAAAGGCGCCACGGGAGGAATCAGGCCCGGACGGGACCCTTCGTTGATGAAAGACGGTGGCCGGGGCGCCCCGAGGAAATTTTTCGGGGGTGAGCGGCGGCAGCACGAGGCAAGGTCCGCGGCGGATGACGGGAGCGCCTCCCTGAGGCGCGCTTTGGGGAGATCAGCTTTTCGTGAGCCCTGTTCAGCCATCTGGTTATTTGACGGCTTCTGTGCTATATCTTCCCCGTCGCTGAACGTCGACTTCCCTGGCCGCCTTTCGCGGACGGCTCAAAGACGGCGCGCTTCGGGCGGATGCCGGTCGATCGGTGTTGGATAGCCGCCCGCTCACGGGGAAGCAGCCCTCGCGCTCGAAGGTGCGTTTCGCGGACCATGCCGGCCAGGCGCATTTCGGGGGCGCTTTTGTCTGAGCATCCGGCTGTAGGCCGGTAGAGGAGGGAATCATGGCGACGTCCAAAGAGGTTCGGCACGCCGGTTACTATATGGGCCGGCTTTCGAAAGACTGCGACCTCCTCGAGGCGCTCGAGCGGTTCTGCATCGAAAAGGGGATTACGCTCGGGCGCGTGGAGGCCCTCGGGGCGCTTCAAAAGGCGAGGCTCGGCTATTATGATCAGAAAAAGCGGATCTATCGCTATGTGGAACTGGATCGAAACCTGGAGGTGACCTCCCTCATGGGGAACATCTCCCTGAGGGACGGGCGTCCGATGGTGCACGCCCACATGACCCTGGCGGACAGGGAAGGCAAGGCCTTCGGGGGGCATCTCACGACGGGGAACGTTGTTTTCGCCTGCGAGTTCGTCATCCAGGCCTTCGAAGGGGCGGTGATGGAACGGACATTCGATCCGGAGACGGACCTCTTTTTGTGGGATCTGAGATGATTCTCAGGCGGTTTCAGGGGCGGACCCGTGATCGGATGATCTGAATCCGTGACGCGGAACCGCCCGGGGACGGATGAGATTCCGATATTCACCTTTGCCCGGCAGGTGGTGTGGATAAGGACCCAAGCATTGATATCGAATTCCTTGAAGGAGGCTGTTGCATGACAGGACAATCGAAAATGGACCCCGAAACGCTGTCCATGGTGATGGAGACCATCGCGAAACTGGAGCGGGAGCGTATCCCCCTCGAAACGAGACTGGCCCTGGACCAGGCCGGGGAGTTTCCCATGGACCTCATCCGGTTCATGTTGGGGCCGGACGTAGCGCTCCACCTGATCTTCATCCCCGAGGAATATGGGGGCCTGGGGGCCGGCGCCACCGAGATCGCCCTCGTGAGCGAGCGGATGGCCAGGATGGATCTGGCCATTGCGACCTCCTTCCTGGCCATCTGCCTCGGCATGGACCCGATCCGGGTGGGAGGGACGCCCGAGCAGAAGGCCAAGTACATCACGAGGATCGCCGAGGAAGGCCTGATCGTCGCCTACGGGGTGACCGAGCCCGATGCGGGGTCCAATGTCCAGGCGTTGAAGACGAAGGCCGAACGGGTGCTGGACGATGGTGGCCAGATCACCGGCTACCGGCTGAACGGCCAGAAGCAGTTCATCACGAACGGCGGGGTGGCCGACCTCTACACGATTCTCGCCGACACGCCCGAGGGGCCGTCGTTCTTCGTCGTGGAGGGCGGGGCGAAGGGGCTCGTCCCCGGCAAGCACGAAGACAAGCACGGCATCCGGGCCTCCGACACCTGCCCCCTGACCCTGGAAGACCTGTTCGTCCCGGTGGAGAATCTTCTCGGCGGCGTCGAGGGACAGGGGCTGAAGCAGGCCAACCAGGTCTTCGGGTACACGCGCCTCATGGTGGCGACCTTCGGCCTTGGCGGCGGGATGGCCTCCCTCGAGCGTGCGATCCGTTATTCGAAGGAGCGCATCCAGTTCGGCGGGCCGCTCTGTGAAAAGCAGGGGTACACCCATCGACTCCTCGTTCCGCATGCCGTGCAGCTCGAGGCGGCTCGGGCCTATATCGAGTGGGTCGGCCGGCGCCTGGACACGGTCGATGAGGACCTGCAGGTCGAGGGTTCCATCGCGAAGTATTTCGCTACGGAAGCCGGCGACGCCATGGCCAACGACGGCATCCAGGCCTTCGGGGGGTACGGCTACATCCGGGAGTACGAGGTCGAGAAGATCAAGCGCGATGTGAAGATCCTGACGATTTATGAGGGGACGAGCGAGATCCAGCGCAGCATCATCTCCATGTTTCGCATGCGGGAGACGGTGCGCTCGAAGGGCGGCTTCTACGAGCGGATGGCCGCCCGGGCGCTCGAGCTGCCTGTTTCGACCGGCGGCCCCCAGCTCTCCGATGCCTTGAAGGTCCTGAACGAGCTGATCCTCGGGGCCCGGAAGGCGAAGCTCACGCGCCACCAGATCGTCATGTTCCTGCTGGCGGACATGATCACCTGGTGCGAGGTGGCCTTCGCCCTCTGCCGGAAGGCCGCCGAGGATTCGGGGGATCGGCGGTACTCGAAGGATTACCTGGAGGCGGCGGCGAGGCTCTTCGTGTGCGAGGCCCTCGAAACCGTTTACACCAAAGGGCTGCGGCTCTCGCAGGGCGCGGGCGACGAGCCTCTGCCCGCGCTGATGGGGGCGCTTTCGGCCCTGCCGCTGGCCGAGTGTCTGCAGGGGATGCTGAGGGACATGGATCTGGTGGCCGCGGAGCTGGTGGCTTGAGATCCGGGTGAATGAGAAAACGGGTGCGGCGCAGGTGATGGAAAGGAAAAGACCATATCGTAGACGTCCTCCTCGCAAGGGACGGCCTCCCGCGCGGACGGTCCGGGAGAAGAGGACCCCGCCCGCGCTCCGCACCCGTTTGGACAAGAGCCTGAGGCCTGTGTTCGCGAAGATCGGTGTGCCCGAGCCGGCCCCGTTCCAGCCGGACCCCTTCCAGTTGGAGGCCCTCGCGCTGATCCGGGATTATGATGTTTTGGTGAGCGCGCCCACGGGCGCCGGCAAGACCTGGATCGCCGTCCAGGCGATTCACGCCGCCCTGGCCGAGGGCCGCCGCACCTGGTATGCCTCTCCCTTGAAGGCCCTTTCGAATGCCATCTACCAGGAGTTCATCCAGGAGTTCGGGGCCTCGAGCTGCGGCATCCTGACGGGAGACCGCAAGGAGAACGCCGATGCCCCCGTGATCGTCGGGACGACGGAGATCCTCCGCAACCAGCTCTACGACGCCATGCACGAAGGCACCCAGGTGCGGGCCGACCTGGTCGTCCTGGACGAGGCCCACTACCTGAGCGACCCCGACCGGGGCGTCGTTTGGGAGGAGGTCCTGATCTACCTCCCCTCCCGGGTGCGGCTCCTGCTCCTCTCGGCCACCGTGTCGAACGCCCGCGAGGTCTGCGCCTGGCTGAAAGAGGTGCGGCAGTCGGAGAACCGGGTCGTGCGGGCCGCCGACCGGCCCGTGCCTCTCGAAATGCTCTTTCTCTTCCCGGATTCCTTCATCGGGCCGCTCGGCGGGGCCAAGGGGCTGAGCCCGCGGATCCGGAAGTTCATGCAGTCGCCGGGGGCCAAAGGACGCAGGGACAGCGGCCGAATGGATTTTGGCGCCGTCATCGCTGCGCTGCGCGAATACAATCTGCTGCCGGCCATTTTTTTCCTGAAGTCGCGTGCTGACTGCGACCGGGCCATCCTGACCTGCCCGCCGGTCGAGCACGCGGAGGACACACGTCCCGAGATGGAGGCCGAGATCGAGGCCTTTCTCGCGCAATACCCCCACCTGCGCGGGCACCGTCAGATGGGCCCTCTCGTGGAGTCGCGCGTCGCTTCGCACCACGGAGGGCAGCTGCCCTATTGGAAGCTGCTCGTCGAAAAGATGATGAACCGGGGCTGGCTCGAGGCCATCTTTTCGACCTCGACCGTGGCGGCGGGGGTCAATTTCCCCGCGCGGACGGTGGTTCTGCTCCAGAGCGACCGGTACAACGGCCGCGAGTTCATCGATCTGACCTCGACCGATCTCCACCAGATGATCGGCCGGGCCGGCCGGCGCGGGAAGGACTTCATCGGCTTCGCCCTCCTCGTCCCGGGAAGACACCTGGACCCCCAGCTGATCTATGACCTCCAGGACGCCCTGCCGGAGCCGCTTGTCAGCCAGATCCACATCAACTTCTCGATGACCTTGAACCTGCTCCTCTCCTATGGCCCGGAGGAGATCAAAACCCTCCTCGAGCGCTCCTTCGCGGCGTTCCAGGAATCCCGCTTCGGATCGAGCGTCCAGCAGCGCTGGGATGCGATGGTCGCGCGCCTCAGGCGGGTGCTGCCGGAGGGGCGCTGCGACACATCGGACCCCTTCGCTGTCATCGAGAACATCCAGAAGACGGCGGAGCTTCAGAAGGATGTCCGCAAACTCGACCGCTTGGTGCGGAACGAAGCGCTGGCGGCCCTGTACCAGGCCTATTTGAAGCCGGGGCGTCTGTTCCTGCACAAGAACGGAGCGGTCTACGCCGTTTTCCGGACCCAGCGGGAGCACCGGCAGCTCGTCTGCGCCGCCTACAACCTCAAGCGCCTGCCGCGGGCGCGCAAAGGGCGGATCCCCCTGCGCAAGGTGCCGATCCACCAGATCCAGGTGCTGTACGACTACCGTGTGGAGCTGCCCGAGGCCTTCGACCCGGAAGAGGTTGCGCGCTTCTTTGCGGAGGTCCCTACGGAGGGTCTCCCCGTCCTGAACGTGGAGGTCTCGGACGCGGACCTGGGAGGGGAGGAGCTCGATCGGATCCGGGAGAAGCTGCGCGCCCTGCCTTGCGAGCGCTGCGAACACCGCAAGGTCTGCCACCGCGAGAAAAAGGGCCCTATCCGGCAGCTTTTGAGGGAGCTCGAGGCTTTGGCGGTGCACATGGAAGAGATGGAAGGGGGACTCTGGCTCAGCTTCAACCGCCATCTGCGGTTTCTCAAGGAGACAGGCTTCGTGGATGCCGCAAACCGGCTTACGCCGGATGGGGAATGGGCCTCCAAGCTGCGTCTCGACCAACCCCTGCTCATTGCCGAACTGATCCGCAGAAGAGGGCTCGAAGAGGCGACACCGGAGCTGCTGGCCGGCGCGCTCGCGCCGTTTGTGTGGGACCGGGTGCAGGAGGTGGAGCTTCGGCTGGGCGGTGGCATCGGGCTGGACCGGGTGGAAGTGCTCTTCGACCGGATCCTCGACCTCATCGCTCCCATCCGGGAGCTGAAGGCCCGGCGGGGCTTCGCGAATCCCCCGATCCTCTTCTGGCCGGCCGCGGCTCTCTATCTCTGGGCGCGCGGGGTCCCGTGGGAGGATCTCCTGCGGTGGGTGGCGATCGATGAAGGGGACATGGCCTCCCTGATCATGCGGACAGCGGACCACCTGCGCCAGGTGGCCAATCTGCGGGAAACCCACCTCGAACTGGCTCTGAGGGCCGAAGCGGCCATCGAGCGGATTTTGCGGGAGCCGGTTTTTATCGAATAGCCGGATGAATTTTCGGCCGCCGGCTCAGGCCTCGCCGTCTGCCCCCTTTTGCCCCAATCCCTTGAAGCGCAGGACGAGGATGGTAATATCGTCGGCCTGGGGGGCCTTCCCGGCGAAGGCGTGCACGCTCGCCATGATCGTCCGGACCATCTGATCGATCGGCATTTCTTCCACTTCCTTCAGTTTCTTTTCGAGGCGCGCCTCCGAATACAGCGTCTCGTTCACGTCCATCGCCTCCGTCACGCCGTCCGTGTAAAGGAACAACATCTCTCCGGGACCCAGCCGGACGCTTTTCGAGCGGAAAACGAAGTCTTCCATGACCCCGAGGGCCATGCCGTTCGTCCCCGGCAACTGCTTGACGGAGCCGTCGCTGCGCAGGACATAGGGCGGGTTATGGCCGCCGTTCGAGTAGGTGACCTCTCCCGTCTCGATGTCCAGGATGCCGAGAAAGAGGGTGACGAACATGAGGGAGGGGTTGTCGAGCGACAGGTCGCGGTTGACCCGTTCCAGCACCACATGGGGGGCGAGCCCCTGGGTGGCCTTCGTTTTGACCAGGGTCTGCGTGATGGCCATGAAGAGGGAAGCCGGCACGCCCTTGCCGCTGACGTCGCCGACGGTGAAACAGAGATGGCGCTCGTCCAGGAAAAAGAAGTCGTACAGATCGCCGCCGACCTCCTTGGCAGGTTCCAGCGCGGCGCAGATCTCGAACTCGCTGTGGTCCGGGAAGGGCGGGAAGACCTTGGGAAGAATGCCCATCTGGATCTCATGGGCGATGCGGAGTTCGCTTTCGATCTTTTCCTTGGCCGCCGTTGTCTCGGTGAGATCCTGGATGTACTGTTTGAGCGCCTGCTGCATGTAGGCGAAGGAGTCGGCCAGATGCCCGACCTCATCGCCTGACCGTTTTTCAGGCAGGGGGGCGTCCAGGTTGCCGCCGGCGATGTCCCGGGCCGCAGATGTGAGGGACCGGAGCGGGCGCGTAATCGAACGGGCGATCCCCGCGATGACGAAAAGGAGCAGCAGAAAGCCCGCCAGGACCAGCGTCCACACCGTGCGGTTCAAGGAAACGATGTCGGCCATCAATTCGTTCTGGGGAAAGAGGACCGCCAGCGACCAGCCGCTGGATGCGAGCGGCGAGTAGCCCATCCAGCAGGCCTTGTTCGTCATGGTGCAGAAGAACGGCGTGTAGCCGGACTGTTCATCGATCATCGACCGTCCGACCTCCCTCAGCGCCGGATCGCTGCGCGCCTCGGCCAGGCTGAAGATGGTTTCGTTCATGATCAGATCGCGGCGCGGGTGGGTCACGAACGTCCCGTTCTTCGAGAGCAGGAAGGCGTAGCCGGTTTCGGCGATCTGGATGCCCCCCACGATCTTCTGCAGCCAGTCGAGGGAGATGTCGGCGGTGACGATGCCCATGATCCGGCGCTTTCCCAGCGCCTCGCGGTAGAAGGGCACGGAGTAGGTGGCCATGATGATGTCCCCCCCCCCCTCGTCGTAGTACGGTTCGCTCCAGATGGGGCGTTGCAGTTCGTGCGGGATCTGATACCAGTCGCTGTGAAAATAATCGGAAGACAGGTATCGGAACACGACTCCGTCGGAGCTTTTGAAGTAGTAGGGGGCGAAGGCGAGGGTGTTCCGGTTGTAGCTGTAAGGTTCGAAGGCGATGGCGGCGCCGTAGATCTCGGGGTTGTTTTCGACCAGGGCCTTCAGGATGTCCATCATCTGGCCGCCGTCGCACGGGGCGCTTTCCAGGAAAAACGCAAGGTTCTGAGGGACTTTTTCCACGGCCGCGAGGACGCGGTCGAGCTGGTTGGTCGTGGCGATCATGAGTTCCGCCGCGTTTTTCTCGATGTTCTTCGCGATCAGCCGGCGGGAGACGCCATAGTTGTACCAGAAGGTCAGGCCGAAGATCACGCAGCAACTGAGCAGGATAAGACAGGCCAGCTTGAAGGCGATTCCTTTATGGCGCGGCATCGGGGGTGCAATCCTTGTGGAAGGAGGTGAATTCGGGGACGGCGTCGATGAAGCCCTCTTTCTGCATCATTTCGGCTACACGCAGATAATCGGCCCTGAGGAGGAGGCCCGTTTCGGACCAGGCGCCGGAGGCGGGCCGCATGAGGTCGCGCATCCGCTCCAGCATCCATTTCTGGTGCACCCGGGTGGCAGGAATGTGGGCTTCCTTCAGGTTCTTCATGACCAGGTCGAGGGTCTCTTCCACGTGGTCGAAGGCATAGAGCCAGCCCTTGATCGACGCCTTCATGAACGCGCAGCAGAGCGCCGGATCCTCCTGCAGGGTGGGCTCCAGGACGTAGATGCCGTCCTCCGGGAAATTCAGTCCGTATTCATGGAAGAAGAAGGGCACGAGTTCGTCGGGATTGAGGCCGGCGTTGATGATCGTGTGGTATTCGTTGTACCACATGGCCGAGGCTGCATCCACGCCATCCCGCAGGAACAGATTCACGGAGTAGGACTGGCGGGTGAATTGGACGTCCAGACCGAGCTTCTTGAAGAGCGCCCGCGGCTGAAGCTGGAAGATCGGCCCCCAGACCCCGACCTTTTTGCCCTGCAGGTCCTGGATAGTCCGGATGCCGCTCGACTTTTTGGCGACCAGCATGAGGGCGGAGCGTTGGACCATCTGGGCGATGTTGACGACGGGGATGCCGCGGTCGCGCATCTCGAGCCCGGTGCAGAGCCAGAGAGTGGCGAACTGCGCCTGCCCGCTGGTGAGGCAATCGGCCGGCGGGTTTGCGGGTCCGCCGGAGATGATGGTGAGATCGATGCCGTGCGCCTGGTAGAAGCCTTTTTCGAGTGCCATGTAGTAGCCGGCGAACTGGGCTTGAGGCACCCACTGCGGGATGAAGGCGGCCTTCTTGAGGGGAGCCGGTTTCCCTGCCCATGCCGGCAGGGCCCAGAGGAGGGCTGCAAGGAGGAGAAACGGCATTTTTCTTCTTCCCATCGGCATCTCGTGCTATGGTGGTTTCCATCGGGAAAGGGGCTTGTCCAGCTGATCCGGGCGTCAATCAGCACGTTCGCTTGCGCGTTGACCTCGTGGTCGCCTGCGCGCAAGCGCTGGATTTCCTTGATATGGGCAACCCGGGACCCACCGCGAAGCAGTGGGGCTGAGCACGCGAAGCATACCAGAATAGGGTTTGATTTCCAAGCAGGTTCCGCTTGTTTCCCTGAAAGGTTCGCCTCGCTGGGGCTGCGGAAAGGATCCTTCCCGGATGACAACCGATGGAAAGAGGGGCTGAAAGGGTCGATGCGAGCGGTTAACCTTGATTTCGGACTACGGCTTTCCCGGCGCGGCATCGAAGCGGTGAAGCAAGGATCGTGATGAGAGGCGAGCGGTGATTCCGACATATCGGCCACAGAAGGGGGGGCTTGCCTTTGAGGCGGGACATGCGGCAGGGCTCTGGGGATGACAAGATGATCGATATGCGGGCGGCCGTTCGTTTCAACGAAGCGGTTGCGAAAGACCTCTTCCTGATGGGCCTCGAGGCCCCGGCGATCCTCCACTCGGCGCGCCCCGGGCAGTTCGTCATGCTCGGCCTCGGTGAGGGGGCTGATCCGCTTCTGCGACGGCCCTTTTCCATCTGCGGGCGTAAGGGTGAGGATACGCTCCTGATCCTCTACCGGATCGTCGGACGCGGGACGGCCCTGCTCGCCCGTCTGGGAGAAGGGGTCGACCTCCCGTGCCTCGGCCCTCTGGGCCGCGGGTTCGACCTGCCGGAGGACGGCGGAACGGTCCTCGCCGTGGCGGGCGGGATCGGGATCGCGCCGCTCGTGAGCCTGATGCAGTCCCGGAGCGGCCGCCCGTGCGAATGTCTGATCGGGTGCAGGACGGCCGCGGAGCTTGTGCCTCTGGATGCCCTTGTGCCGCCCGACAGGGTGATCCGTGTCATCACGGATGACGGGAGCTCCGGCCGAAGGGGGCTGGTCACAGATCTGCTCGAGGAGCGCCTCGGCCGAAAAGAGAAGCCCCCCGGCCTGATCTGCGCCTGCGGGCCGCAGCCGATGCTCCGGGAGGTTGCGCGTCTGGCCGCGCAGGCGCATGTCTCCTGCCAGGTCTCCCTCGAGGCCCGGATGGCCTGCGGTGTGGGCGCCTGCCAGGGGTGCGTCGTAGCGGCGTCCACCGGCGCCGGCGGTGGATATCTGCGGGTTTGCCGGGAGGGGCCTGTTTTCGACGCGGAAGAAGTGGACTGGGGGCGATCGCATGGGCGCTGAACCTGTCGACATGCGGGTTTCGCTGGGCCCGCTGCAGCTCAAGAATCCTGTGGTGGCGGCCTCCGGGACCTATGGCTATGGCGAGGAATACGCGGAACTGGTCGATCCGTCGCTCCTTGGAGGCATCGTGGTCAAGGGGTTGTCTTTGAAGCCGAGGGAGGGCAATCCGCCGCCCCGGATCGTCGAGACGCCCTGCGGCATGCTCAACGCCATCGGGCTCGCGAATTGCGGGCTCGACCGGTTCCTGGCCGAGAAGGTCCCCCTGCTGGACAACCTCGACACGGCGGTCATCGTCAACATCTACGGGCACAGTACGGCGGAATACGGCGACCTGGCGGAGGCCTTGCGGGGGGTTGACGCGGTCGATGCCCTGGAGGTGAACATCAGCTGCCCGAACGTCGAATGCGGCGGCCTGGCCTTCGGCACGGACCCGCTCGCCGCTGCGAGGGTGACCGAGAGCGTTGTGCGCCATGCGGACAAGCCCGTCATCGTCAAGCTTTCACCGAATGTCACCGACATCCGGGTCATCGCCAGGGCGGTCGAGGCAGCGGGGGCCGATGCGCTTTCCCTCATCAACACCCTGACCGGAATGGCGGTGGATGTCGCAAGCCGGCGGCCGCTGCTGGGGAATGTCTCCGGCGGCCTTTCCGGCCCGGCGATCAAGCCTGTCGCGCTGTATATGCTTTATCAGACGGTTCGGGCGGTACATATCCCGGTGATGGGGATGGGCGGCATCATGGGGGCGAGGGATGCACTCGAGTTCTTGATCACTGGGGCAACAGCGCTGCAGGTCGGGACCGCCCATTTCGTCGATCCGAGGGCATCGATCGAGATTGTGGCAGGGATCGAACTCTACTGCCGCGATCACGGGATTCGGAGGGTGGCGGACCTTTCGGGAACCTTGGTTGTCTAAAGCCGTTGATGGTTGCCCTCACGCTGCGCTTCCCGCCTCCTGCAGCGCCTCGAGATGGGGATGGCGGCCAGGTCGCGAGCCTGGAGGGCCATTGGGCAGAGACGATGCGCCCCGCACGCACTTCCCCGCCGGTTGTCCGCGCGGCGGCGGACGGTAAAATTTTAATGCAGTGATGGGGATATATCATGTAAGTCTTTGTTCTGTATAGATATTGTTTAGGGTATGCTTGGGGTGGCCCCCCGGATGACACAGTGAAAGGATAAGAGACATGGAAGAGAAACGGCCTGACAAGGAAGAGATGGCCAGGCTTCAGGACAAGCTTTTCTATAAACCCGCGCTGGTCTGGGACGCCATCGGCTTTGAAGAGCGGGAGGCTGTTTTTCGGTTTGCCGATGCCTACAAGCCCTTTCTGGACGCGTCCAAGACGGAGCGTGAGGCGGTTGAAACCATCCGGCGGCTGGCCCTCGAGAAAGGATTCGCCGAAGCGCCCGGGTCCGGCGGTGGAAAGGCCCCCTTTTTCCGCTCTCACCGAGGGAAGTGGGCGGCGGTTGTGCGGCCTGGAAGCGCTCCTTTGTCGGAGGGCCTGCGTGTGCTCGTCTCGCACATGGATTCGCCGCGGCTGGATCTCAAGCAGCGGCCGGTTTACGAAGAGGCGGACCTGGCCTTCCTGAAGACCCATTACTACGGTGGAATCAAGAAGTACCAGTGGCTGGCGCGGCCCTTGGCGATCCACGGCCGGGTCCTGCGTGCGGACGGTTCCTGGCTTGACCTTGCCGTGGGTGAGAAGCCCGGCGATCCGGTCTTCTCCGTGCTGGATCTTCTGCCGCATCTGGCCGCGAAATCCCAGTACGAGAAGAAGCTCGGCGAGGCGATCGAGGGGGAGAAGCTCAATGTGATGGCGGGTGCTCTGCCGTTGGGGGATGACGAGACGAAGGACCGGTTCAAACTGGCCCTCCTGGCGCATCTCAACGAAACGCTCGGAGTCCTGGAGGAGGATTTTATCAGCGCTGAGATCGAGGTCGTTCCGGCGGGTCCGGCGCGGGATGTCGGCTGGGACCGCGCCATGGTGGGCGCCTATGGACAGGACGACCGGGCCTGCGTCTATACGAGCCTCAGGGCTGTTCTGGACATGGCCCCGAGTGAAAAGAGCGTCCTTGTCCTCTTCGTCGACAAGGAAGAGATCGGCAGCGAGGGCGCGACGAGCGCCAGGTCGAAATTTCTCGAGGCGGTGGTCGGGGACTGCCTCGAGGCGGCCGGGGAAGATGCGACCGCCAGGGCGGTCGGGCGGGTGCTCGCCGCCTCGGAGGCGCTTTCGGCGGATGTAGCGGGCGCATTCGACCCGGACTATCAGGACGTGCACGAGAAGCGAAACGCCGCCCGGCTGGGCTATGGACCCTGTTTCGTCAAATTCACCGGCCACCGGGGGAAGATCGGTGCAAACGATGCCGATGCGGAATACCTGGGCTGGCTGCGGCGCGTCTTCAAACGTGAACGGATCGTGTGGCAGACCGGTGAGTTGGGAAAGGTGGACGAGGGCGGCGGTGGAACGGCCGCCAAATACCTTGCCGTCCATGGCGTAAAAATTGTGGATTGCGGGCCGCCGATCCTGTCGATGCACTCGCCCTTCGAGATCACCCACAAAGGCGACGTGTACATGACCTACCGTGCCTACAGGGCCTTTCTCGAGTGCGGGACAGGGGTCTGAAGGTCATGCGGGCTGGAGGCGTCCGCGCGTGTGCCTGCCTCTGCCGGGAAACGCGGATACACCGCGATTCCGGCAAGGGCCTCTTTCGCACGTCCGTTCAGGCCGTATGGGAGGCAGTCTGGCGGGTGAGGGGATCAGTCACCCCTTTTGTAAAGGGGATCCTGCTCTTCAGCCAGATCCTTTTCAAAATGCCCCAGCGGTCTCCGAAACGTGTATATGGCCGGATCGGCCACGAGATACTGATACGTTTCGTCCGTGTTGCCCCCCCAGGCTGCGAACGGATAGGAAACCACGTAGGCGACGCTTCCGAGGACCGTCCCGACGATGCCGAGCGGTCTGATCAACGCCAGATCGAGCAGCATCTTTTCCGCGGTCTGGGGCTCTACGTAGAACTCGTCCGATTGGGCTGAAAATGCAGTCCCGAGAGTCGTCAGGGTGAGAAAAAAAAGGAGAACGGTCAGGAGAACCCAACGTGTCTTCTTGTGTTTCATGCGACTATCTCCATGTGGATGCCATATCGGCGTTTAGTCTCGATCGCCGCCGGCAAAAAGCCGGCGGAATAGATCCCTGAGCGTGTGAGCGCCCTCCATCCCACGCCTTTCCTCCTTGCCTTTCAATCCAGCGGGCGGCGCAGCATCGGATGCCCACCACTCGACGGCCGCGAAGGCGCAGGAGAGGATCGATTCCAGCGCGGGCATGAGATGCCTTTCAATCAGGAACCTTTCGCGGCCCTTGAGGACCTTGAAATAGAGGTTCACCTCCTCGACATACCAGTCCTCCAGAGGGGCCATGAAATCGAGGGGGACCTTGACGAACAGGTCTATCAGACCGTTGAGCCGCGCCGAAACCGCCTGTTCCGACAGCTGCCCGAACAGGTCTTTGACGGCGCTTCGATCAGCAGGGTTGCTTTCGGTGTCCACGAGAAAGGTGAGCGTCAGGTAACCGCTGCCGTTTTCACGGCAGGAAGCGGATATCTTCAAAATCCCTTGCTTTGGGGCCGGCAGGCGGCCGGAGGAAAGGCTGAAGCCGGCGAAAGCGATCATCCGCTCGTCGGCCTTCAGGGCAAGCGCGCTCTCCCTCAGATCCAAGATGTTCTGCATCCGCTCGTGCCTCTTGTCGTCCAAGTTGCTGCATCGGGCCGGGATGAAAGGCCCTCGACCCCTTCTTGCCCCGCAGTTCGAGGCCTCACGGATTCAGGCGAAGGGGCGGTGTGCATCGTCTCCGGCCGGGGGGCAGAAAAAAGAAGACCATTCAACGATAGACAAAGGGTGGTATCGTGTCAACTGATATCTCCCTCGGAATGCCGTCTGCCTTCGGGTCTTTGACCGCTCCGCAGACCGTGTGCAGTGCGGCGGGAAAAGGAGAGTTCTGTGGGCCCTCCCAAAGCCCTGGAGTCCGCGTGAGTCTGTTCGGCTCAAGAATTCCATCTCCAGGGCCGGGCTCAGCCGGAAACAAAATTGACAAAGGCAGGTAAAGAGGTCTAAACTGCCTTCTGTAATGGGAAAACGAACCAGGGATGTCCGGCTCCTGTAAACGATCCTCATCATCTGTGTGAACCTGCCGGACGGTGCTTCGAATCAGCGTAGGATAAATCCTCAACAACGGCAAGAAAGAGAAAAAGACCTTTATGACCGACGAATTCCTGTCAGATCAGACAATCGCCAGTTCAGAGCCTCAGCGTTTTTTGACCCAGAAGACCTTCGAATCCTTCAATCTGCCGGAAAAGGTATTGGCCGGCATCCGGGATGCCGGCTTCACGCACTGCACGCCCATTCAGGCCCGCGTCCTTCCGGTGGCGCTGGAAGGACGCGACGTGGCCGGCCAGGCCCAGACCGGGACCGGCAAGACGGCTGCTTTCCTGGTGACGATCTTTTCCCGTCTCGATGAGAGCCGCTTTTTGCCGGGCCTGCCATCCGCGCTCATCGTCGCACCCACGCGGGAACTGGCGCTGCAAATCTACAACGAAGCCAAGATGGTCGGAGGTCATACGGGCCTCAAGTTGGCGCTGGTTGTAGGGGGGATCGATTACCAGAAACAGGCCCAGACGCTGAAGGCGGGTGTGGATATCGTGATCTGCACGCCCGGCCGGCTGATCGATTACATGAAGCAGGGCATCTTCAAGCCCGACGCCATCCAGATCGTCGTGGTCGACGAGGCGGACCGGCTGCTCGACCTCGGATTCGCCAAAGACATGCGGTTCATTCTCAAGAAACTCCCCAGCTACGAGAAGCGCCAGTCGCTGCTCTTCTCCGCGACCCTGAGCTTCCGGGTCCTCGAGTTGACTTACGAGTACATGAACCTGCCCGAGTTCATCGACGTCTCGCCGGACGAGGTGACCGTCAAGGGCATCGAACAGGCGTTGATCCACGTCGGCATGGAGGAAAAACTCAAACTTCTTCTGGGGATTCTCAAGCGGGAGGAATGGGAGCGGCTCCTGATCTTCGTCAACACGAAGGCGGAGGTGGAGCGTCTGACCCGCAAGCTCAAGGGCAACGGCTGGCCCGCCCAGGGGATCACGGGGGACGTTCCGCAGAGAACGCGCCTGGCTTTGATGGAGGCCTTCAAGAGCGGCAAGACGAAGATCCTGGTGGCGACGGATGTCGCTTCCCGGGGCATCCATGTCGAGGATATCAGCCACGTGATCAACTACGATCTCCCACAGGATGCCGAAAATTACGTCCATCGGATCGGACGCACCGCACGGGCGGGGAAGACCGGCAAGGCCATCTCCCTGGCCTGCGAGAAGTTCGTCTACCACCTCGAGCCCATCGAAGAGATCCTCGGATACAAGATCCCCGTGCTCTGGCCGGAGGACGACTGGTTTGTCAAAGACGAGGCCGGCCCGGTAAGGATCGAGGGCGGACGGCCCAAACGCCCCCGGAAGGAGAGGCCGAAGCCGGAGAAGCATTCTGAGCCGAAGCCGGAGAAGCGTTCTGAGGCGAAGGCGGAGAAGCGTTCTGAGCCGAAGCCCGAGAAGCGTTCTGAGGCGAAGCCGGAGAAGCGTTCTGAGCCGAAGCCCGAGAAGCGTTCTGAGGCGAAGCCGGAGAAGCGTTCTGAACCGAAGCCAGCCGCCCAGGAGCTGCCCGAAGCAGCGCTGGAAGAGGCTGTCGAGCAGCCTGCGATTCAAGAACCCGCCAAGAAGCCGAGGGCCGCGGCGAAGACCGCGGAAAAACGCAAACCGGCGGCGCGCGGAAAAGGCATTGCCATGTCATCGCAGCCCGGCGGCATCTTCGGACTGGCGCCGTTGTCGTTTCCCGCCTCTGAAGAAGAGGGGGCGAAGCCGGCGGCGGCGAAGAAGCCCAGAAAGAAATCGCGGCGCAAGAGAAAGCCCGCAGCGGAGGGTGAGTCCAAAGCGGAGACCCCCACGACCGCGCCGGCCGAACCCGCGGAATAGGCATCGGGGAAATTTCTAAACGGTGGCGGGTTTCCAGAAGCCCAGGGGACGCACTTCAGCGGATTAAGTTGGGGGATGAGTTCCAGCTTTGGAAGGTTCAGGACGTGCGGGGCATGTTCCTCGCGAGGTTGTCTGCAGGGTGTTTTTGCAGGGCACCCAATAGCGGTAGGTTTCGGAACGCGCAGGCGATGCTCTTTGTGCGGTCTCCACTCGGCCGGAATGCGACCGTACAAAAAACATCCCCTGCGTTTAGGAAGGCTTCAGGACCCGAGAAAGGGGTTTTATGACTCTCCTGACGCCTTTGCGGCCGCCTGGACGGCTTCGACGATCTTCTTGTAGCCGGTGCAGCGGCAGATGTTCGAGGAAACGGTGCGGATCACGTCCTGCCTGGTCGGGGCCTGATTCCGGTCCAGGAGCCCTTTGGCGTTCATGATCATGCCGGAGGTGCAGAAGCCGCACTGGACCGCGCCCTTTTCCATGAAGGCTTCCTGCAGCGGATGGAGTTCTTCTCCCTTTGCAAGCCCTTCGACCGTGGCAACGGATGCGCCCTCGACCTCCGGGGTCAGCACCAGGCAGCTCCGGGTGGGCACACCGTCCATCATGACGGTGCAGGCCCCGCACGATCCCATCCCGCAGGCCTCTTTCGCTCCGGTCAGATCGAGGCGCTCCCTGAGCGTTTCGAGCAGCGTTTCATAAGGCCTCACCTGTGATGTGCAGGTCTCGCCGTTGATCTCGAAGGTTACTTTCCTGGTTTTCATCACTTTCCCTCCTGCACGGTCTTGCTGATGGCCCTTTGCGCAAGGACCCGCACCATTTTCTTGCGATAGGCGGGCGTGAGCACGGCGTTCGCCACCGGTTTCGCGTCCTGGGAGGCCTTGTCCGCAGCCTCTTTGAGGGTTGCCTCCGTGAGGTCTTTCAGGTCGTAGACGAGGGGTTCGAGGCCGATGCCCCCGACCGCGATCTTCCCTTTGCCGCCGAGGACCGAGCACGCCGCCCCGACCAGGGGATAATCGATGGAGCCGCGGACGCGCAGCTTTTCGTAGGCCCCCTGCGACTTCTTGAGCGGGATGTGGACCCCCGTCAGGATCTCCCCGGGCAGCAGGGTGAACGGGTTTTTCCCCTTGCTGCTGAAAAGCTTCTCCAGTTTGATCTTGCGCTCTCCCTGCGGGCCGGTGAGGGCGAGAGCGGCCGAAAGGGTGAGGAGCGGCAGGGCGTTGTCGCTGCAGTAGTTGGAGAAGCACCGCTTTGCCCCGGGGGCGGCGTTGCAGATTTCACCCCCCATCTTGAAGCACAGGCCCCGCGCCGTTCTCCAGGCAAGGGACTGGTTGTAGAAAAGACAGCGCGTGTTCTGCAGGATGTTGCCGCCGATGGTCCCCCGCATCTGAAGGGCCTCGCAGGAGGTCGCCTCGAGCGAGGCCTGGAGCGCCGGGAAGTACTCCTTGACGGTCGCGTCGTTCTTGAGTTCGAAAAGCGTGGTGTTGGCGCCGATCACGAGGGCCCCTCCCTGGCGGGAAATGGTCCTCAGGGCCTCTATGCCCTTCAGATCGATGACGGCCGCCGGCATGGCGAGCCTCGATTTCACCCGCGGGATCAGGTCCGTCCCGCCGGCGAGGTAAGAGGCCTGGCCTTTGAAGCCCTCGAAGAGGGCGATCGCCGCGGTCACGCTGTCCGCCTTCCGGTATTCAAACTTGGGCATGATCATTTCTTTCCCCCCTTTTTGCCTTCGAGGGCGCTCAAGACCCTGTCAGGGGTGAGTGGAAGTTCGCTGAACAGAGCGCCCGTGGCGTTTGCCACGGCCGAGGCGACGGCGCTGTAGGCGTTCATCCGGACAGTGAGGCCGCCCTCCTTGGCGCCGAACGGCCCCTCGGGATCGACGGAGCTGACGATGATCGTCTCGATCTCGGGCATGTCACAGGCGAGGGGGACCTTGTATTCAAGCAGGTCCGGGTTCAGCAGGAACCCCTTGTCGAAAAGGTTTTCTTCCATGATGGCGGCGACTCCCGCCTGCTGGATCGAGCCCTCCATCTGCCCCTCCACGGCCATGGGGTTGATCGGCCGGCCGCAGTCATGCGCGGCCGTGAAGTGCGGGATCGTGATCCGGCCGGTCTCGCGATCGATGCTGACCTCGGCGATCGAGGTGCCGAAGGAGAAGGTCCCCGCCATCTGGCCGCGGGGGCGCGACACCCATTCGCGCTCGAAATCGATCTTCGGGAAATACGTGCCCGTGGCTGCGATCGGGTCTCCGCGGAAGAAGGCCTCCCGCACGACCCAGGAGATGGGCATCTTCGTGGACGGGGTCTTCTTCGAATAGGCCAGGCGGTCTTTGAGGTCGACGTCGTCCTCGGGGATGCCGAGCTTCTCCGCGGCGATGGCGACAAGGCGCCTGCGGGCGTTCTCGCAGGCCACGCGGACGGCATTGGCCCCCACGAAGGCCGCCGCCTGCGAGTAGGCGCCGGGGTCGAGATTGGTCACCTCCGTATCGGCGTTGACGAGGTTGATGTCCTGCATGGGGACTCCGAGGACCTCGGAGGCGACCTGGATGACCATCGACTCGTTCCCCTGCCCGTTGTCGACCAGGCCCGTCACGAGCGTCACCTGCCCGTCATCGTTCAGCTTGACATAACAGGAAGACCCGGATCGGAAGCCCATCGGGAATCCGCACATAATGGCCACGCTGCCCATGCCGATCCCGTTCAGGGCCTTCGGCTTCGCCCACCGCCGCTTGAAGTCGGTGGCCTTGGCTGAAGCCTCGATCGTCTCCTTCAGGCCGCAGCTCGAGATCCGGGATTCGGTGGCGGTCATCTCCCCGGGTTTCAGCCCGTTTTTCAGGCGGATCTCCACGGGGTCCAGGCCGAGCTCCTTCGCCATCAGGTCCATCTGGGCCTCGTTCCCGGCAAGGAACGCCCTCCCGTGGCACCCGTACATGCCCCGGATGCCCTTGTTGGTGAGGACCCGGTAGCCGTTGTAGCGGACGTTCGGGAGGCGGTAGCATTCCTCGTAGACGTAGAAGGGGATCGAGGTGGCGATCGGGCCGGTGGAGCTGTACGCCCCGCCGTCGTATACGACCCGGTAATCCTTCGCCAGGATCGTACCGTCCTTTTTCATGGCGGTCTTGATCGTGGCCTTCATCTCGTGCACCTGGCGGGTGCTGGTGGCGTTTTCCTCGCGCGAGAGGACCAGTTTCACCGGTTTGCCCGTCTTGATGGAGAGGAGGGAAGCGACGAGGTCGCCCGGAGAGACTTCGGACCGGCCGCCGAACGCGCCCCCGGAGTTGATGGGGCGCACCCGCACGCGGTTGAGTGGCATTTTGAGGAGATTCGAGAGGGCCTTGGCCCGTACGTGGGGCCCGGCATTCGGCATCCACAGGTCAAGGAAGCCGTTGCTGTAAGAGGCGACCACCGCATACGGTTCCATCATCGCGTAGGCCTCGCCGCCTGCCCGGAAGGTGTCTTCCCTGACGAGGAAGGCCTCTTCCATAGCCTTGTCTACCTCGCCTACGTCGATGTGGACGTGGATGTTGATGTTGTTCTGGTACGCATCGTGTATTTGGGGCGCACCTTCCTGCATGGCCTCTTCGGGTTCGAAAACGGCCGGGAGTGGCTCGAAGTCGACCTCGATGCGGGAGATGGCCTCGAGGGCGGCCTCTTCATCGACCGCCGCGACCGCCGCGATGTCTTCGCCGATGTACCGCGCCTTGTCCCTTGGCAGCATCGCGTGGTCCTGGGTGTAGCGGAAGACCCCCCACTTGATCCCGTGGGTGTCGAAGCCGCTGACGGCGGCCTTGACCCCTTTGACTTTCAGGGCCCGCGTCAGGTCGATGCCGCGGATCAGGGCATGGGGATAGGGGCTCCGGAGGACCTTGGCGACGAGCATGTTGGGAAACTTCAGGTCCGCGGTGTAGTGCGCCGCTCCGGTGACCTTGGCCAGGGAGTCGCTTCTGACGACCCTTTTGCCGACGACATTCAAATCATTCTTCATAACGTTCCCCTGATGGCTGATGGGTTGATGATGTCAGAGGGTCAGTACAGGCCTGGGCCCGCCGATCGCCGCGCGCGGGGCGGGTGTCCGCATTCATCTCATTCATGTGCTGACAAAAACATCCTTCCTTTCCAAAGAATCTCAGACGGGAGCGAAACAGGGCGCAAACGTCTTCAAGTCACTTGTCGGCTTCCATATCGAAGTCTCCATCCAGCAGCTCTGTCAGGACCCCGTGGAGCTTATTCGGGTGGTGGACAAAGGCATACCGGTTGCCGAGCAGCTCCCGCGGTTTGTCGTCGATCAGCCTCACGTTTTTCTCCTTCAACTCCGCCATGGCCTTCGGCAGGTCATCGACCTTGTAGGATATCAGGAAGAAACCCTCCCCCTGCCGGTCGATGAATTTCGCCACCTCGCCGTCCGGTGCAGTCGATTCCATGAACTCCACCGCAACCTCGCCGATGTAATACCGCGCAACCTTGATCTTTTCGGACTCCGCAACGTACTCGCAGGCGGGCGTCAACCCGAAATCATCCTGGTAAATCCTCTTTACATCATCCAGATCCTTCACGGCAAAACAGATGTGGTCGATCTTCTCAATTTTCATAAACGCCTCGTGGGTGTAAATGTTGTCATCAGCTGACGCTTTGCTGCGAAATAGAAGCGGCGCACGTTGAAAGACTGCAAGCTTGCGGTCTGCTCTCAAGCGGTCTGGATATGCAGCCGCAACTGCAGTCGACCAATAGGAGCCTGATTAGCAGTGCACATCCATCCTGAAAGGGTTTCCCGGTGCAACCCCGTTTCCAATCCGGAAATGCGGATGGCCCGTCAACACGTTTTGCTGCCTACAAGCCGCCGGGAGGTTGAGTCTTGTTCGAGTCATGATAAGAGCCAGCCATCATAACGGCGTGTCGAGCGAGCATCGGTGTGTGCTTTGCGTCGAACAAAGGAGCCGTGGATAACTGTACATCCCATGTTATCCCGTTGGTTTAGAAACGCTTGAACGGGCGACAGTATACCAGATGCATCGAAAAATAAAAGATGAAAATACACGTCTTGAAAAGCTTTTTCTACTGGTTTCTTCCTTGATATGTTTGTTTTATACAGACAATAAACGGCCCTTTGCCTCTTTTCGATTATTCATGCGGTGAATTCTTGCGTGTCGTAGATGAATAGAGGATGCGATTTGCCTGTTCGCTCAGTGCAGACGACATTACAGCGGCATGCTTCCGGTCTTTATCGTGCAGGAGATGCTTCTGAATCCCGGGCCGCCGCTCCTCATTCGGAGGGCCGGCCCGGGCGATCAGCCGGGCTAGTTTTTCTGATGGCACTGGTTGCACAGCACGGGAGCGTCTTTCGTGCCGGTCTCCTTGTTGTGCGCGGCGTGGCAGGTGCGGCAGTTCTTGTGCATAGCGCGCTGGTATTCGTCCTCGTCTTCCGGGGCGGCGGGGACGGGGTGGCATTCGGCGCATTTCTGAACCGGGTCGCCAACGGCGAGATTCGCCAACGGTTCTCCGTTTTCATCGTGATGGCATTCACCGCATCCGATCTGGTACTCGTTGACGTGAACCCCGTGCGAAAAGGGCACAGGCCCTTTCTTGTGCTCTGGGTAGGATGCATGGTAGATCGTGATCATCTTCAGATCTTCCGGGAAGTCCGCGGCGGGGGGTGCCGCTTTTTCCCCGGGGGCTTCACTGTCTGGAGCTTTGCCTCTCACGGTCGCATCTTCGGCGGCTCGCTCCTCCGCTTCCTCCGGGGCGCCAGGCTGAGCAGAGGGCGCCTCGTCCTCCGCTGTCCGCGCAGGACCTTCCTCGGGCGCCGCCTCGGTCGACGGGGCCGTTTCTTCGGGCTCCCCTGTCTCCTCGGCCGGGGAGGCGTCAGGCCTTCCGCCCGTCACGGCCGCCGGGGGCGCTTCCTGCGCTTTTTCAGATGGTTTCGGTTCCTGAGAATCCTGGCCGCATGCCCCTGCAGAGAGAGCAAAAACGATGCTTACGAGAAGCCTTGCGGCGATCTGCGACAATGACCATTTCATCTTGAAACTCCTTTTCGGCTGAGGGTTTTCGAAAACGTTCCGGCCGGTCCGCCGATGGCCCGCCGGGTTTTTAGACCAGGGGGTGTTCCCCCCTCGTCTTTACGACAATCATGACCAAGACGGTTTTGCAGACCCGGGGGTTTCCCCATCCGGGGCGGCAGAATCGAGGCGCAGGGGAGGAGCCAGGTCTCAAGCCTTGGCGGGGGCCGTGTCCCCGCCCTGCAGGTTCTGCATCCCTTCCGCCGTGTTGGCGCCGGCTTCACGGCTCAAATCCAGGGTGATGATGTACTGCCCGTTTTCGGCTGTCCTGCTGGTCTCGAAACCGAACCGACGCGCGAGCCCCAGCATCTGGCGATTTTCCGCGAGCACCTCGCCGGTGATCTTCTTGATGCCTCTTTCCCGCGCAATGGCGAACAGCCGCTCCATCAGGGCGGCGCCGATCCCCAGACCCTGCCAGGGGCTCCCCACCGCCACGGCGAAATTCGCCTCCTCCTTCCGCGGGACGGCCATGTAGCGGACCACGGCCAGGACCTTTTCCTCTTCTTCATCCGGATCGAACGCCACCAGGGCCATTTCCCGGTCGTAGTCGATCTGGCTCAATCGGGCCAGCATCTTCGTCGAAAGGGATTTCAAGGGGCTGAAGAACCGGAAATAGATGCTGAGGGGGGAAAGCGCCGAGAAGAGGCCTGTCAAAAGCGGTGCATCCTCCGGCTTGATGGGGCGGACGAAGATCCGCTTCCCGCCTTTGACGGAGATCAAGCCTTCGTACTGGTTCGGATAGGGGCTGATGACCAGGTGTTCGGGAGACGGCCGGTCCGCGGGCTTGATCAGGATATGGGCATCGACTGCCATACCGCCGTCTGGGCCGATCATGAAGGGGTTGATGACCAGTTCCGATATCTCCGGGAAATCCGTCACCAACTGCGCGAGCCTGATCAGCAGCTCCTCCAGCAGTTCGAGGTCCACGGGAGGCGTGCGGCCGTGGCCCTGCAAAACGCGGTAGATCCGTGTCTCCTCCATCAGGCGTCTTGCCAGAAGGCGGCTCAGGGGCGGCAGCGCGAGTGAATAATCCTCGTAGAGCTCGGCGAGAAGACCGCCCGCGCCGAAAAGGATCACCGGCCCAAAATCGGGAACCGTCTTCGAGCCGATGAACAGTTCGTGCATCCGGCCGCAGAGCATCGGCTGAACGGTCACGCCGTCGATGCGTGCATCGGGGTGGGCGGCGCGGGCTGACGAGAGGAGTTGTTCATAGGCCTCCCGCACCTCGCCGGGGGTCCTCAGGTTCAGTTCGACCCCGCCGGCATCGGACTTGTGCGGGATGTCAGGCGAGGCGATCTTCATCGCCGCGGGGAAGCCGAGCCTCGAGGCGATCAGGGCCGCTTCATCGGCGCCGTGGACCGTTTCGGCGGGGTTGACCGGAAGCCCGTAGGCCTCGAGGACCGCTTTCGACTGGACGGCACCGAGCCTCCCCCCTCCGTTTTTCAAGGCTTCCTGGACCACGGCCCTGACGGCGGCGGGATCGAAGTCGAGCGCCCGGTTGAACTTCGGGGGGATCTCCTGAAGCATTTCCAGATTGCGGGCGTAGGAGAGGGCATACGTGAAGGCCGCGACGGCGCGCTCCGGCGAATCGTAGGTGGGGAAGGCGGACCGGTTCATGGTGTCCCGGCCGGGGTCGGCTCCTTCGCCTCCCATCCAGACGGAAAAGAGCGGGATGCTTACCCCTTTTGCCTCGAAGGCGGAGACCAGGGCCTCGGCCACATCGGCTGAGGGGTTGTGCACCTGGGGGACGTAGACTGTCATGAGGGCATCCACCTCCCTGGCGGAGAGGCAGATTTCCGCCGCCCTTTTCCACCGTTCGGGAGTGGCGTCTCCCAGGAGGTCGATCGGATTGCGCCTGCTCCAGATCGGCGGGAGCAGCCTGTCGAGCGCCTCCAGTGTGTCCGGTTCGAGGGCGGCCGGTTTGAGGCCGTAGGAGGCGAGGGCGTCCACCGCCATGACACCGGGGCCGTCCCCGTTCATCAGAATGCAGAGCCGGTTCCCGCGCGGGTTGTGCTGTTTGGCGAAAAGCTCGGCGCAGTCGAACAGTTCGTCCATCGTCTTGACGCGGAGCATGCCGGCGCGCTTGAAGGCTGCATCGTAAACGGCGCTTTCTTGGGCAAGCCCGCGGCTCCCCGGACCGTCAGCGCCGTTCGCATCGCTCGCCGAACGGCCGGATTTCAGTACGACGATGGGTTTGACACGCGAAACGGCGCGCGCGGCGCTCATGAACTTGCGCAGCGCGGTGAGCGTTTCGGCGTAAAGCACAATGGCGCTGACACCCGGGTCGTTCCCGAGGTAGTCGATCAGGTCCCCGACATCGACATCCAGGACGGAGCCGACGCTCACAAAATAGCGGAAGCCGATCCGCTCTCGGGCGGAAAGGTCCAGGATCGCGGCGCTCATGGCGCCGCTCTGGGAGATGAAGGCGAGCCCGCCGCTCAGGTGCTCGCGTTCGGCAAAGGTGGCGTTGAGCTTTGCCGGTGTGCTCACCACCCCCATGCAGTTCGGGCCGATGATCCGGATCCCGGCGGCATCCGCGTGCTCCCGGATGGCGTTTTGGAGGGATCGCCCGTCTTTGCCGGCCTCCTTTCCCGCTGCGGAGATGATGATGGCGCCTCCCACGCCCGCTTCAGCGCATTCGTCGAGGACCTCCGGAACCTGGTCGGCAGGCACGGCGATGACCGCAAGATCCACCGGCTGCCGGACATCCCGGAGAGCGGGGCGGCATTCGAGCCCCATCAGGTGGTCGTATTTCGGGTTGACGGGAAAAACCGGGCCTTCGAAGGGTGTCGCGAGCAGGTTTCTCAGCAGCACTTCACCAATGGAACCGGACTTTCCACTTGCCCCGATCACCGCCACGCTCGATGGCATGAAGATCTTTTCGAGATTGAAAATACTCACCGCGGCCTCCCTGAAAACGCCGTAAGAGGGAAAGAATGCCATCCCGCTTCGGATTTTGCGCGAAGAAGGGTCTGCAAAGCATAGCATTTTTGCGCACGGACTTCTACCTCGAGCGCGCACGGCGAGCTTTTCTTCGGACGACCCGCAGCGGAAACGGTGGACTATTCGAGGCTGGCTGCAGGAAATGATGTTTGGGATCGCTTCTTGAGTTTATTCAGTGAAGGATTTTAATGGCACCGCCAGGGATGAAAATTCGCGCAGGAGCTGTTTGGCAACGGTCACTAAAGGGACTTTTCGGGTATGTTCTTCACCGTTACGGTTGCCATATCAACCCCTTCTAGGTTGGTTGTATTTTGCAACCGTTATGCAACCAACCTGTGCTGCTGTCAAGCGGGAAGCGTTCACCCCTTGACAACGGTTGCGTGTGTATATATTATGAAATTTATACACACGCAGATCAGGAGATGATTTTATGCGAACGAACATTGTGATAGACGATGAACTGATAAATGAAGCCATGACTCTCAGCCAGCTCAAAACCAAGAAAGCTGTCGTCGAAACCAGCCTGAGATTGTTGATCCAAATCAAAAAGCAAGAGCGAATCAAAGATCTGCGTGGAAAATTGAAATGGGATGGCGACCTGGATAAAATGAGGTTGGACGAATGATACTTGTCGATTCATCCGTGTGGATTGATTATTTCAACGGAATTTCCACGTGGCAGACAGACTCGCTTGACAATTACCTTTCGAATGTCCCTGTCGTGATAGGAGATCTGATTCTTGCAGAGGTTTTGCAGGGTTTCAGGTCGAACAAAGACTTTGAAACTGCCAAAAGCCTTCTCAGCGCTCTCATATTCCGGCAAATTGGCGGATACAATGTCGCAATTCAAAGCGCCCAAAACTACCGTTACCTCCGAAAATCCGGTATTACGCCAAGGAAAACAATTGACGTGATGATAGCAACTTTTTGCATTGTCGAAGGGCTGACTCTGCTCCACGATGACCGCGATTTCGCGCCTATGGAAACGCACTTTTCATTGAAAACACTGACCCCGTCATAGGAGCCGCTGTTCGACGAGACGAAGCTGCGGCAGGCGCTTCGACACCGTTCATCCGCGAAACTTATTCACATCCAGACCGAAATTTCAAGCTGAAAATGATAGCCTCTGACAGGCTGCTTCTGTGCCGGCGTAAAAGCCCATGTAAGGAGGGGTAGGCGCAGATTGTGGAAAAAATCTGTTCGCCCCTGGTGTGCGCCTTGATTAGGCGAAAATAAGCAGCCATGTAAAAAGAAAAAGGCCGAGGGATCATTCCCCGGCCTTTTTAGTCACCCTTTAGTCACCTTTTTAAGGCTACTTTGGAGTTAACAGGTTACCTTCACGATATGTTGCAACGTTCCGGTTTTATTAAGCTGGTGGGCGGTACAGGATTTGAACCTGCGACTTCCACCGTGTGAGGATGGCACTCTCCCGCTGAGTTAACCGCCCGATAAATTGCAATCATAGGAGAGGAAGCGCCTTTTGTAAACAAAAAAAATGGCGCTTCCTGTTTTTGGATGGGCACGGGCGGAACATTCAGGGAAGCCCCACGAGGCTGCGCAGCTCCTCCACCTCGGAGGGGGTGAGGAATCGGTAGCGGCCGATCTTGAGGTCGCCCAGCGCGAGGGGCCCGAAGCCGATGCGAATGAGGTGGATGATCCGGTAGCCCAGGGTTTCGATCATGCGGCGCACCTGACGGTTCCTCCCCCGCGTGATGGTGATGCGGATGACGCTCTGCTCAGGGCCGCGCGAGACCACGGTGACGGTGGCAGGGCCGCTCGGGCCGTCCTCCAGGGGGACGCCCCGCCGGAGGGCGGCGAGGTCGCCTTCCGCAATTTCCCCTGCCAGCGTCGCCTTGTAGGTGCGCGGGACGCGGTAGCGGGGGTGGCTCAGGCGGAAGGCCCAATCGCCGTCGTTCGTAAAGAGGAGAAGGCCGAGGGTGTCGAAGTCGAGGCGCCCGACCGGGTAGACGCGGACAGGCAGGTCCTTCAGGTACTCCGCGACGGTCGGCCGGCCCTCGGGGTCGTTCAGGGAGCACATGACCGCAAAGGGCTTGTTCAGCATGAGATAGACGCGGGGGGCGGGCGCGGGGACCGGCCGGCCGTCGACCGCGATGCGATCGACCCCCCAGCGGGCCTTGGCCCCGGCCTCGGCTACGGTTTTGCCGTTGACCGTGACGCGCCCCTCGGCGATCCACTCGTCAGCCTTCCGCCGGGAGGTGACGCCCGACAGGGAGAGGATGCGGTTCAGGCGCTGCTCCTCGCCGCTTTCACGGGGCGGCCCGAAATCAGGGATCTCCGTCGCGGCCGTCCGCACCGGGCGGTTCGGGGAGGATCGCCCGGGCGGGGCCGGTTTCCTCCGGGGCTTCATGGACGGGTGCCGGCGCTTCTGAGGTCTTTTCTTCATCATGGGTTGTCAATTCCTGCAAGTCTTTCAATTGGGGGAGGGCGGCGAGGTCCCTGAGGTCGAAGACCTCGAGGAACCGCCGGGTCGTCCCGTAGATGAGCGGCCTCCCGGGGAGGTTCTTGCGGCCCACGATCCGGACGAGGTCCTTTTCGAGGAGCGTCCTCAGGATGCTGCCCGTGTCGACCCCGCGAAGCCGCTCGATCTCGTGCCGGATGATGGGCTGCTTGTAAGCGATGATCGCCAGGGTCTCGAGCGCGGCCCGCGAGAGCCTCGCCGGGGACGTGCTCAGCATCTTCAGGAGCGCCTGGGCGTAAGCAGTGCGCGTGCGGAATTGGAAGCCGCCCGCCACCTCCCGGAGGTGAAAGCTCCGCCCGAGGGACTCGAACTCCCGTGCCAGCCGTTCAAGGGCCGCCTGTATCCGGTCCAGGGGCTCTTCGGGCAGCCAGGCCTGGATGTCGCGCGCCGACAGGGGGCGGGCCGCGCTGAACAAAAAGGCCTCGATCGTCCTTTCGAGCTCGTCAGTCATCCGCGATGTCCCTCGGGGTGTTTTCGGGGCACGGCAGGATCTGGATGTCGCTTTCGGCCGCCGGCTGAAAGGTCCGTACGAGGCCCATCCGCACCATCTGCAAGAGGGCCAGAAAGGTCACCACGCACTCGAGGCGGCTGATGCCGCCCCCGAGGAGTTCCGCGAAAAAGAGCGGACCCTGGCCGCGGAGCCGGTCGAGGATGTGGGCGATCTTGTCCTTTACGCTCCACACATCCATCTGCATCTGCAGCTGCCGCTCCGGGATGCGCTGGTCGGCCACACGCTTGAAGGCCTGGATGAGCTGGAAGAGGCTGACCTCGAGCTCCGGTTCGACCCCTCCCGAGAGCTCCTGAAGCTCCTGAAAATCCCGCCGCACGAACACGTCCCGCTCCAGGATCTCCCGGTCGAAGAGGGAGCGTGCGGCCTCCTTGAAGGAGAGGTACTCGAGGAGCGGACGGGTCAGCTCCACCCGCGGGTCTTCTTCGTCCTCCTCGCCGCGCAGCTCCGGCAGGAGCATCCGCGACTTGATGTGGAGGAGCGTCGCGGCCATCACCAGAAAATCCCCGGCGAGGCTGACGTTCAGCTCCTCCATCCGGTCGATGTAGGCCAGGTACTGGTCGGCGATCGCGGCGATGGGGATGTCGAAGATGTCCACCTCGTTTTTGTGGATGAGATGGAGCAGAAGGTCCAGCGGACCTTCGAACACCTCCAATTTGATCTCGTAGTCCATGCCGCCGAGCCTGGACGGGTGTTTCAGATTTTGACCACGCTCCGCACCTGCTCCATCGTGTCGCGGGCGATCGACCGCGCCCGCTGGTTGCCCGCTTCCATGATGGCATCCACCCGGCCGGGGTCGCTTTCGAGTTCCCGCCGCTTCGCCCGGATAGGCTCGAGGCCCTTCTTCAGCCCTTCGGCCATCCGCTTCTTGCACTCCACGCAGCCGATGCCGGCCTTGCGGCACTCGCGGTCGATTTCCTGGGCCGTCTCGGGGCCGGTGTAGATCTCGTGGAACGCGAAGACGTTGCAGACATCGGGGTCCCCGGGGTCTGTGCGCTTCATCCGCTGGGGGTCCGTGATCATCTGAGCTACCTTCTGATCGATCTCCTTGTCGGAGTCCGTCAGGTAGATCGCGTTGCCGTAGCTTTTGCTCATCTTCCGCCGGTCGATCCCGAGGAGCCTGCTCGTGGGCGCGAGCAGGGTATCGGGCGCGGGGAAGACCTCCGCCCCGAAGATGTGGTTGAAGCGGCGGGCGATCTCGCGGGTCAGCTCCACGTGCGGGGCCTGGTCCTCGCCGACCGGCACCCCGTCCGCCTTGTACATCAAAATGTCCGCCGCCTGCAGGACAGGATAGCCGAGAAAGCCGTAGGTGAAAAGATCCTTTTGGCTGAGCTCCCGGAGCTGCTCCTTGTAGGTGGGGTTTCTCTCCAGCCAGGGAAGCGGCGTGATCATGGAGAAGATCAGATGGAGTTCGGCATGCTCCTTGATTTCCGATTGTACGAAAAAAGTGGACACCTGCGGGTCGAGGCCGATCGAGATCCAGTCCATGATCATGTCGCGGCGGCTGTCGAGGATGATGTGGGTGTCGGCATATTCGCTCGTCAGCGCGTGCCAGTCCGCCACGAAATAAAAGCAGGTGTATGTCTCTTGCAGCTGCTTCCAGTTGAGCAGCGCGCCGTGCAGGTGGCCGAGGTGCAGTTTGCCGGTGGGGCGCATCCCGCTGACGATACGTTTCTTCTCCATCTGTCTTCCACTCCTTGTGTGTATTCTTGCCGGCGGCGGCGGGCCGCCCCCGGGGGGATTGATCATGGGCGCCGAAAAGGGACGTTCGGGTGCATCGGCGGCTTCAGGTAGCCTCGGCCTTCCCGGCCCGTTCCGCGCCGGGAAAAGCAGGGTAGCGCCGGCGTACGAATTCCACCTCGTCCTCGCGGGTCTTGACGCGGCCGTTCAAGTGCGCCTCCGTGAGGGCCTCGAAGATGTCCCGGAAAAGCGGACCCGATTCGAACCCCATCTCGAGCAGATCCCGGCCCCGCAGGTGCAGCCGGGTCCCCTTGAGCCGCGTGAAATAGTTCGAGATCAGCTTGCGCACACGCTCGTTGTTGGCGCGCGCCATCAGGTAGAGGAGCGTCTCCGTGTGGTAGGGCGTCAGCAGGCAGTAGAGCTGGTAGTTGTCTCCCTGGAATCGAAAGAGGATATTCAACAGCTCTTCGGACTGCTCCCGCTGCTCCACCAGGGCTCGACCCTCGAGGTCGTTCATCCCGAAGCGTTTGGCCAGCTCCCGCAGGTTTTGCGGGTCGAGGGCGGAAGTCAGTGCGTGCCAGTATACCTTCCAGGCGTCGAACGGTTCGTCGAGATAGAGCAGACGGTACCAGGCCGCCACGTTCTCGATCTCTTCGAGCAGGTTCCTGAAGGCGTCCGTGTAAGTGATCTGGGGCGAGATGACCGGGAGCAGATTGAAGACGTCCATCTGCTCGATGGCCCCGATCGGGTTCTGTTCCATCAGGAGGAGCTTCAGTTCGTGGAACAGCCTTTGTCCGCTCACGTCCTTGAAGCAGTTGATCTTGACAGCGTTCTTGATCAGCGAGAGGGTGAGCTTCCCGATCTTGAAACCGAAGCGCTGTTCGAAGCGGATGGCGCGCAGGATCCGCGTCGGGTCCTCGACGAAACTGAGGTTGTGCAGGACCCGCAGCACGCGCTCCTTGAAGTCTTTCTGTGCGCCGAAATAGTCGATCAGCACCCCGAAATGCCGCTCGTTGAGTTTGACGGCCAGGGTGTTGATCGTGAAGTCCCTGCGGTAAAGATCCATTTTGAGCGAGCTGGTCTCCACGATGGGCGGCGCGCCGGGGGCCTCGTAGTATTCCATGCGGGCCGTCGCGATGTCGACCTTGGTGGTGTCCGGCAGGATAAGCACGGCGGTTCGGAACTTCCGGTGGCTGCGGACCCTTCCGCCGTAAATCCTGGCATATTCATGGGCGAACTCGATGCCGTCCCCTTCGACGACGATATCCATGTCCAGATTGTCGCGTTTGAGAAGGATGTCGCGCACCATCCCGCCCACCAGGTAGGCGTTGTACTCGAGGTCGTCCGCCACCCCTCCGAACCGGCGCAGGAGCTCGAGGATGGGGTCCGGCAGACGCTCGTTCAGCAGGCTGATCATGTTCTTCGTGCGCGGCAGCTGCGGAGTGCTCTTGGCGTCATAAAACAATTCGGGCTCGGTCTGGTCGCCCATCAGGATGGAGAGAAGATCCGTGCGGGTGATGACGCCGACGACCTCGTCGTCCTCCACCACCGGCAGAATCCTCAGGCGCGTCCGGATGATCAGCTCCTGGACCTCCTTGAGGGTGGCTTCCGGGCGCACGGTGGCGAACTCGATGTTCATGTAATCGGCGACCTTGATGTGGTTGAGGCCAAAAAAGACAGCCTTTTCAACTACCTGACGTGTCACGTACCCGAGCAGGGCCCCCTGGTCATCGATGACCAGCAGGACGTTGATGTTGTACCGGGTCATGATGTCCGAGGCCTTCTGGACGGTTTCCTCGGGTGCGATGTGCAGGACCGGCGAGGACATCATGTCGGCGGCGGTCTTTTTGGGGTTGACGGCGGTCTTGAGGATGGCCATAAGGTCGCTCTTGACCTGGACCAGGGTCCTGTCCTTGATGGTGGCCGAGGCGGCCTGCGGATGTCCGCCGCCGCCGAGCGCGACCGCGATCTCTCCCACGTTCACGTCGGGGATGCGGCTGCGCGCGACGAGATAGGTCCGGTCTTCCATCTGAGCGAGCGCGAAGATGACGTTCAGGTTCTCCATGTCCATGAACTTGTGGACCAGGACGGCGAAGTCCCCGACGTAATCGTCCCGGATCACCTCGGTGATGACGACCTCGATCCCGTTGACGGCATGGGTCGTGGCCGAGCGGGTGAGATCGTTCAGGATCCAGACCTGTTCCGTGGTCAGCTCCCGCGTGAGGAGGTCCGCGACGACGTTGTGGTCGGCGCCCATTTCGGCGAGCCACGCCGCGGCGCGGTAATCATCGGCGGTGGTGGAGGAGAAGGTGAAGGAGCCGGTGTCCTCGTGGATGCCGAGGCACATGATTGTGGCCTCGACCGGAGAGACCTCGATGCGCCGCTCCCGGATGAGGCTGGTCAAAAGGGCGGTGTTCGAGCCGATCTTGCGGACGACCTCCAGGTCGCCGTGGACGTCATCCTCCGAGTCCGGGTGATGATCGTAGATGTGGACCTCCAGTCCCTTTTTCCCGATGATCCCGGCGAACTTCCCGATCCGGTCCCGCTGGCGGGTGTCGACCAGGATCAGGCGCTTGATCCGGCTCAGGCGGATCTGCCGCAGCTTCGCGAAGTTGAACAGGTAGGAGGTGGAGTGGACGAAAAAGTTCCGGAGGTTTTTTTCCTGGGAGCCGGGAAAGACGAGCGCCGCTTTGGGATAAAGCTTGCTGGCGGCGATCATGGACGCGAGCGCGTCGAAATCCGCGTTGATGTGGGTCGTGATGACCTCTTCATAATCCTCGCCCGGCCGCTCGGCCTCGGGCGTGTTCTCCGGCTCTTTTTCCATATCGTGCAATAGGGCACCATGCGGCTGTGTGCGCTGCCGTCGATCAGGCAGGTTGGGCTTCCCGGTGGGGTGGCCGGGTTCGGGGCCCGAATCCGGCCGGTTGATCGGAAAGGTGGTTTGCAGCCGGTATCAGACCCCGCGAAGCCTTTCCTCGTTTTCCTGCTTCTTTTTGCACTCGATGCACAGGGTGGTGACCGGACGCGCCTTCAAGCGCTCTTCCGAGATGTCTTCGCCGCAGGATTCACAGATGCCGAACGTGTTGGTGTCGAGGCGCTCGAGGGCTTCCTTGATCTTGCCGATCAGTTTCCGTTCCCGGTCGCGGATCCGCAGGGTGAAGTTCCGCTCGGATTCCATGGAGGCCCTGTCGGTCGGGTCCGGGTAGTTCTCCCGTTGATCGGTCATGCCGCTCACCGTCTTGTTGGCTTCCTCGAGCAGCGCTTCCATCCGCTCGTTGAGGAGTTTTCTGAATTCTTCCTTCTTCTCTTCCGTCATCATCATGACTGTCTGCTCCGCTTTCACAAGGCATAAGATGTTGAACGATGAACACCATCAGGTGACGATGTGAAGCCAGTGCGGTGCCCCTGTGGCACCTGTCGAACGGATCGTCTCCGGCGGGCATCCGGAAACGCCTCCCGCTGTCAGGGGATCACCTTCTGCCAGAAGGCCTTCCCCTTTTTCTTCCTGCCGCCCGGACGCTTGTCCTGCGTTCGGGCGAAGGCCTCGAGCAGTTGCCGCTGCTCGTCGTTCAATTTCCGGGGGATTTGGACCCTGACCTTGACGTACAGATCCCCCCGTCTCTGGTTCCGAAGGCTCGGCATGCCCTTGCCCGGGAGCTTGAGCACGTCATCCGGCTGGGTCCCATCGGGGATCTCGAGCTCGACCTCCTTCTCCTCCTTGCCGAGCACGGGCATCTTGATCTGGTCGCCCAATGCGGCCTGCACGAAAGAGATGGGGATCTCCGCCATCAGGTCGGTGCCGTCACGGGAGAAGATTTCATGCGGCTTGAGGTGCACGACAACGAAGAGGTCGCCCGGCGGCCCCCCGTTTTCCCCTGGCTCCCCTTCACCGCGCAGGCGCAATTGGCTCCCGTTGTCGACGCCGGCCGGGATCTTCAAGGTGATGCGCCGTTCTACGCGCTGCTTGCCGCCTCCGAGGCATTTCGGGCAGGGGTCCGTGATGATGCTGCCTTGCCCGTGGCAGCTCGGGCAGGTGCTGCTGACCTGGAAAAACCCCTGGGAACGGATGACCTGGCCGCGCCCCCGGCAGGTGGGGCACACCTGGCGCTGGGTCCCCGGCGCGGCTCCCGTGCCGCCGCACTCGTCGCAGACCTCCAGGCGCGGAAAGACGACTTCTTCTTCCTTTCCGGCGAAGGCCTCCTCGAGGCTCAGTTCGATGTCGTAGCGCAGGCTTCCGCCCTGGCGGGGCCGCGGGCCCCCGCCCCGGTGGCCGCCGAACCCGAAGAAATCCTCGAAGATGTCCCCGAAGCTGCTGAAGATGTCCTCGAACCCGCTGAAGCCGGTAAACCCTTTGTTCTCGAGCCCGGCGTGGCCGAAGCGGTCGTAGATCTGCCTCTTTTCGTGGTCCCGGAGGACCTCGTAGGCCTCTGCGGCCTCCTTGAAATGTTCTTCGGCCTCCCGATTGCCGGGATTCCGGTCGGGATGATATTTCAAGGCCAGCTGACGGTAGGCCCGCTTGATGTCGTCATCCCCGGCGTTCTTGGGCACGCCCAGGACTTCATAATAATCTCGTTTTGCCATGGCTCCGAACTATTCGTTTTTCTCGGGTGCTTCCGGTGCTTCTTCCTCGGCCTGCAACGCGTCCGCTTCGGGTTCGGTCGGTTCGATCGGGGAAGCGACGGCGGTGAACGACTCGGCGATGCCCTCCAGGAGCAGCGAGTCCCTCGACTCCAGACGGGCGGATTCGTCAGCCGGCTCCTTCGGGATGACTTTTCCTGTGGCGATCTCCCTCAGCGCCGTGACGATGTCCTTGTTTTTGCAGACGACTAGCGGCTCGGCTCCTTTTCTGAGCTGGCGCACCCTTTTGGCTGCAAGGTGAATCAGACCGAAGCGGTTGTCAATCTGCTTCAAACAGTCTTCTACGGTGATTCTGGCCATGCTTGCTCTCCAGGTTTCAGGTCGTTTCCATCTGGAAATGGTTTTATTGGCCAATCCCAGCGTCAATCTGCGCGTTCACTTGTGCGGCGACCTGCAGATCGCCTCCGCACAAACGCTTGATCTCCTTGCTCTTGGCCAAAAATCCTCATTTCCGGATTGGAAACTGGATCATAAGGGGAAATCATTCCCGGAAACACATTCGCCTGAGGGCGGCGGATGCCGCCCCGCAGCGATGGAACCTTGTTGTGCAATCTAAAATAAACTTTACTTTATATACCTTGCCGTGCTAGCTGTAAACCATAAAAATGCAAACCTCCAACACGGCCGGCGGTTCATTCCCCATGCTCTCCAGGATCCTCAGCAGCGCCGTCCTCGGCATCGATGCATACATCGTTCAGGTAGAAGTGGACATCTCACAAGGGCTTCCCGCCTTCGCCACGGTCGGCCTCGCCGAAGGGGCCGTACGTGAAAGCAAGGAGCGCGTCAAGGCTGCGATCAAGAACTCGGGCTTCACCTTCCCGTCCGACAGGATCACCGTCAATCTGGCGCCGGCCGACATCCGCAAGGAGGGGTCGGCTTTCGATCTGCCGATCGCCCTGGGGATTCTCGCCGCCACGGCGTCGATCCCAGCCAGCCTCGATGAGCGGCATCTCTTCCTGGGGGAGCTCGCCCTGGACGGAAGCGTCCGTCCGGTCAAAGGCATCCTGCCGATCGCCGCAGCCGCCAGGTCCCTCGGCTTCGAGGGCATCTTTCTTCCGGGTGACAACGCGGCGGAGGCCGCCGTCGTCCGCGGGATCGACGTCTTTCCGGTCGAAAGCCTCGCGCAGGTCGCCGCCGTGTTGAATCGAGAGGAAACGATAAGCCCTGCCGGTCCGCAGATCACGCCAAGGAACTCCGCGGGGTCCGTCGACCCGGATTACAACGAGGTCCTCGGTCAGGAAGACGCCAAGAGGGCCCTGGAGATCGCCGCCGCGGGAGGGCATAACGTGCTCATGATCGGCCCGCCCGGGGCGGGAAAGACCATGCTGGCGCGCCGCCTGCCGACGATTCTGCCTGAACTCGGCCTCGAAGAGTCGCTCGAGACCTCGAAGGTCTACAGCGTGATGGGCCTCATGCCCGAGGGCGGCGGTCTCCTGCGCTCCCGTCCTTTCCGGTCGCCTCACCACACCATCTCGGACGCGGGCCTGATCGGCGGAGGCTATATCCCGATGCCGGGGGAGGTCAGCCTCGCCCACAACGGGGTGCTGTTCCTGGACGAACTGCCGGAGTTTCACAGGGGCGCGCTGGAGGTCATGCGCCAGCCCATGGAGGATGGATCCGTGACCCTCGCCCGGGCACGCTTCAAGGTCACCTACCCGGCGCGCTTCATGCTCGTTGCGGCCATGAACCCGTGCGCCTGCGGGCATTACGGCAACCCGCGGAAGGAATGCGTCTGCACCCCGGTTCAGATCCAACGCTACCGGAGCCGGATCTCCGGCCCGCTTTCGGACCGGATCGACATGCATATCGAGGTGCAGGCGGTGGATTACAGGGATATCGGGGCCGGCACCAGCGGCGATCCCTCGGCGCTCATCCGTGAGCGGGTCGACACGGCGCGGGGGATCCAGCGCGCCCGGTTCGAAGGCGAGGGGATCTATGCCAACGCGCAGATGACCAACCGGCACCTGCGGCGCTTCTGTCCGCTCGGGGCAGAGCCCGCAAAGCTCCTCGACACCGCGATGCAGCGCCTGGCGCTTTCCGCCCGGGCTTACACCCGCATCATCAAACTCGCCCGCACCATCGCCGACCTCGAGGGGTCGGGGGCGATCGGGACGGTGCATGTGGCCGAGGCGATCGGATATCGGACCCTCGACCGGGCCTAGCCATCCGCCGGAAATCGCTTTCCGGTCCGGTCTCGGCGTTCGTCCACGCGTTTGCCTGCGCGATGACCCGGAGGCTCGCGTCCGCTCGAAGGCTGCGCAGGGGAGGTTTCGTGGATGTTCGTCTGTCCGGCCTCCTGAAACGGGGGTCTTCCATGCCGGCGCACGGTGAGGGCGGGGTCTTCGTGCGGAGCTTTACAAAAAGGGGCTCGATGCGATAATCTTGTGCTGCGGCATCGATTATCGTTTTTTTTGAGGCGGGCGGCGGGGGCTTCGGCGCGGGGCACAAATGAAGGTTTGGATGAAACCGCCGTCTGCCGCGACGGGGGCATGTCTTGTTCAAGCGTCTTTTTCTGGGATTTTCCATCCTTTTCGGGGTGGTGCTGCTGGGGCTGCTCGGTGTGGGTGTCTACTTCTGGTACATCTGGTCGAGCAACCTCCCTTATATCGGCGTCCTGAAGGATTACAGACCGCCCGTGGTGACGCGGGTCTACAGCGCCGACGGCGAGGTCATCGGCCGGTTCTGGGAGGAAAAGCGGGTGCTCGTCGATCTCGACGTCTGCCCGGACCACCTGATCGAAGCCTTTGTGGCTGCTGAAGACGCGCGGTTCTTCGAGCACGAAGGGGTCGATGTCAAGAGCATCGTCCGGGCGATGATCCGCAATTTCACGGCAGGCAGGATCGAGCAGGGCGGGAGCACCATCACCCAGCAGGTCACCAAGTCCCTGCTGCTGAAGAACCCGGAAAGGACCTACCGGCGCAAAGTCCGGGAGGCCACCCTGTCCCTCCAGGTCGAGCGGGTCTTCACCAAGCACGAGATCCTTTACCTTTATCTGAACCAGATCTACCTCGGGCAGGGCGCCTATGGGGTGCAGGCCGCAGCCGACACCTATTTCGGCAAGACGGTCGAGGACTTGACCCTCGCCGAATCGGCGTTGCTCGCGGGTCTTCCGCAGGCGCCGGCGCGCTATTCGCCGGTCAGGCACTTCGATCGGGCCAAGGCCAGGCAGCGCTATGTGCTCGAACGGATGGTGGAGGAAAGATTCATCACGCGGGAAGCCTTCGAGGAGGCGCTCGCAGAAGAGCTCGACATCCGGGAGCGCGAGGACAACACCTTCCAGAAGGCGCCGTATTTTACGGAGTATGTGCGCCGGGACGTCCTGGAGCGTTACGGCCGGGAAATGCTCTATCGGGGAGGGCTCGAGATCCACACCACCGTCGACCTGAAGCTTCAGGCGTTTGCCAAAGAGGCGCTTCTGCGCGGCCTGGGCGAACTCGACAAACGCGAGGGCTACCGGGGTCCGCTGCGTCGTATCGCTGGCGCCGAGGCGGATCGATTTCTGGAAGAGCAGGCCGGGCGTTTCGCCGAAGCCCCGCCGAAGGCCGGTGACACCCTCGAGGGGCTGGTGCTCGAGGTCGGCGACCGCGGGGGCGCTGTGGCGGTCGGGCTGGGCCATGAGAAGGCGCTGCTCCCCCTCAGCCACATGGCCTGGGCGCGCAAGCCGAACCCGCGGGCGGCCCATTACGCCGCCGAACTGAAAAAGCGCTCCACGGCCCTGCGCCCGGGTGACGTCATCCTGGTCCGCCTCCTTGCGGAGGACCCGCCGGAGGGGTATTCCTGGGTGGCGGCGCTCGAACAGACCCCCGAGGCGCAGGCGGCGATCCTTGCCATGGATCCGGCGACGGGGGCCGTTCTGGCCATGGTGGGCGGAAAAGATTTCAACGAGAGCCAGTACAACCGGGCAACGCAGGCAAAACGGCAGCCCGGGTCGGCCTTCAAGCCCATCGTCTACGCCGCCGCCCTCGACAAGGGCATGACGCCGGCTGACATCTTGATGGATTCGCCGATCATCGCCGGGGGCGGGGAGGCGGGCTCCGTTTGGAAGCCCAAGAACTACAAGGATACCTTCTATGGGCCGACCCTCATGCGCACGGCCCTGGCGCAGTCGCGCAACGTGATCACCGTCAAGCTCCTGCGCAGGATCGGCGTGCCCTATACGATCGATTACGCCCGGAAGCTCGGCATCGAGTCCGATCTGGCCCCCGATCTGTCCCTGGCCCTCGGTTCCTCCGGTGTGTCCCTGCTGGAGATGACGCGGGCCTATGCGGTCTTCGCCAACGAGGGCAAGGCTGCACCGCCGGTCTTTGTGACCCGTATTGTGGATCGCGATGGAAGGGTGCTGGAGGAAAACCGCGCCGAGGCTGAACAGGTGATCTCGAGAGAGACCGCGTATGTGATGACCGACCTGATGAAGGCGGTGGTCGAGGAGGGGACGGGCACGCGGGTCAAGGCGCTGCAGCGCCCCGCCGCCGGGAAGACGGGGACGACGAACGATCTGCGGGATGCCTGGTTCCTGGGGTTCACCCCGGACCTCGTCACCGGGGTCTGGGTCGGCTATGACGATCAGCGGTCCATGGCCCGGAACGAGACCGGGTCCCGTGCAGCCAGCCCGGTCTGGCTGTACTTCATGCAGGCGGCGCTCGAGGGTGAACCGGTGAGGGATTTCGAGGTGCCCGAGGGGATTGTGTTTGCGCGGATCGATGCCAAGACGGGGCTTCTGCCGGGTCCATCATCCGGTCGAACCGTTCTCCAGGCCTTCGTGGAGGGCACCGAGCCGAAGGAAGTGAGCCCGGAGCCGGCGGCCGCGCGCCAGGGGCATTTCAGCGAGTTCGATCTGGGCTTCGAGGGGAATTGACGATGACGGGCAATCAGGTGCTCGAGGCGGTCGACCTCACCAAACGGTACGGCGGGCGCGTGGTGGTGAACGGGGTCAGCCTCAGGATCCGGTCGGGCGAGGTGGTCGGGTTGCTCGGGCCGAACGGCGCGGGAAAGACCACCACGTTTTACATGATCATCGGGCTGGTGCGGCCGGATAAAGGCAAGGTCCTGTTGAACGGGGAGGACATCGGAGACCTTCCCATGTACCAGCGTGCCAGGAAGCACATCACTTACCTGCCCCAGGAGCCCTCCATTTTCCGGAAGCTCACCGTGGAAGAAAACATCATGCTGGTGCTCGAGACGCTCCGTATGACGGCCGAAGAGAAGCGCCGGCGTCTGGCCGAACTCCTGAAGGAGCTCAATGTCGCGCGCCTGGCGAAGAACAAGGCCTACTCCCTGTCAGGGGGCGAGCGGCGGCGGGTCGAGATGACGAGGGCCCTGGTGCTTTCTCCGGCGTTTATTTTGCTGGACGAGCCCTTTGCGGGCATCGATCCGCTGGCGATCAACGACATTCAGAACATCATCGAGCAGTTGAAGGAAAAGGGGATCGGCGTGATCATCACGGACCACAATGTGCGGGAGACCCTCAAGGTCTGCGACCATGCCTATATCCTGAACGACGGGGTGATTCTCGAGTCCGGACCGCCGGAAAAGATCGCCGCCAGCAAAAAGGCGCGTGAGATCTACCTCGGCGAGCATTTCGAGATGGACGGATCCCGCTCGGCCGAGGCGGCGCCGTGAGAACCGGGGTGCTGGCGGGGGACGTCGAGTGCGGAAGGCATTGAAAGGGAATGGCGATGGTTCCGGTCCGTAGCGGACGGGGGCATGTGGACTACGGCTGCTGCGGTGGGGAGCCGCCGGGCGCCGGAAGGGGCGCGCCGGGTCGGGCCGGCGGGTGGAGGCGGGAGGTTCAGGGATGTTCGAAAACGAGATCACGCGCAGGACGTTTGTGAAGGGGACCCTCGGCTGGGCTGCAGCCGGCTCCCTCGGGATGATGATCGGCGGGTGGCCGTTGAGGCGGATTTACGCGTCGCCCTATCCGGACGTGGCCGTGGCCGAAGGGCCCGGACCCAAGGCGACGCGGGCGGCGGTCAAGGCCCTTGGCGGCATCGGGCGCTTCGTCAAGGCGGGCGACAAGGTGGTGATCAAGCCCAACATGAGCTTTGCGAGCAGCCCCGAAGAGGCGAGCAACACGCATCCGGATGTCGTCAAAGAACTGGTCGGCCTGTGCCTCGAGGCGGGCGCCTCGTCCGTCAAGGTCCTGGACAACACCCTGCGGCCGACGGAGCTCTGTCTCGAAAAGGGGGGGTTTTTGGAGGCCTGCCGCATGATGCCGAACACCCGTGTGGAAGGCCTCAAGGAGGAGCGTTTTTTCAAGGAGGTCGCGGTGCCTGAAGGGCTGAATCTGCGGAGCACCAAGGTGATGCAGGAGGTCCTGGAGGCCGATGCGCTCATCGCGGTGCCGGTGGCCAAGTCCCACGGGGCGACCGGGGTGACCGTTTCCATGAAGGGGATGATGGGGCTGATCTATGAACGGGAATCCTTTCACTATTCGATGGACCTGAACACGGCCATCGTGGACCTGTGCACGGTCATCAAACCGAAGCTGGTCGTCGTGGACGCGACCCGCATCCTGAGCGACGGGGGGCCCTACGGGCCGGGGAAGATCATCCCTTTGAACCAGGTGATCGCCTCGACGGACATGGTCGCCGCCGACGCCATGGCGGTTCAGCTCGGGACCTGGTACGGGCGGCGGATCGAGCCCCGCCAGGTCAAGCACATCCGCATGGCCCATGACCGGGGCCTCGGCAACATGGACATCCAATCCCAGGTGGTCAAACAGGTCAGCGCCGGATGAGACTGCAGCGCCTGGTGCAGTCATTGGCCCTGGCGGGTTTCCTGTGGCTGCTGCTCCTCAATGCTTTCCCCCCGCCGGACTGGATCGATGTGGATCTTTTTCTGCGCCTCGACCCGCTCCTCTCGGTCGGCACCATGCTGGCCGGGCGGGCTTTTGTGCCGCGGCTCGGCTGGGCGCTCGCGATCCTGGCGGCGGCCTTTTTCCTCGGCCGTTTTTTCTGCGGCTACCTCTGCCCGATGGGCGTCACCATCGATCTCTGGGACCGTCTGGCCCGCGGGAGGCGCCGGCGCGCCGCCGGTGCCGGGCCCGTCCCCAGGCGGCTGCGCCGGTCGAAATATCTGATCTGGATCGGCGTCATGGGCGCTGCGGCCGCCGGATTCTCGCTGGTCTTCTGGTTTTCGCCTCTCTCGCTCGTGACGCGTTTCTACGGCCTGGCCCTCTATCCCCTGCTGCTCGACGGTGCGTCGGCCGGGCTCGGGGTGCTGCGGCCGGCGGGGGAGTGGTTCGGGTGGGAGGGGATCCGCTATCTCGAACTGCGTGAGCCGGTTTTTGCGACGGGGCTCTTCGTCGCCTGCCTGGTCATGGCGGTGCTGCTCCTGGGGTGGTTCGCGCCGCGCTTCTGGTGCCGGTACCTTTGCCCGGCGGGGGCGATGCTGGCCCTGTGCTCTCGGCGGCCTCTTCTGCGGCGCCGGGTGTCGGATGCGTGCGTCCGCTGCGGAAAATGCGCGCAGGAATGCCCGATGGGCGCCATCCGAGAGGATTTTTTCGGCACGGATCACCAGGAGTGCATCGTCTGCCTGAAGTGCCGGGACATCTGTCCCACCGGCGCGATCTCGTTCGGGCCGGCGTCCGGGAGGGAACGCGCCGAAGCGCCCGAGCCGGACATGGAGCGGCGGCACTGGATCGGAGCGGGCCTGACGGGGTTTGCCGCCGGGGCTCTCTCGATGAACGGGCTGGGGCAGCTCTTCGACGTCACGAAGGCAGCGGATCTGCGCTCCTCGCGGCTCGTGCGTCCGCCGGGTGCGCTGCCGGAGCGGGCCTTCCAGGCGCGGTGCGTGCGCTGCGGCGCGTGCATCAAGGGCTGCCCGACCAACACCCTGCAGGCGGTCTGGTTCGAGGCCGGGCTCGACGGGATCTGGACGCCGAAGGTCACGGCGCGCCTTGCGGCCTGTGAGCAGTTCTGCGCCCTCTGTGGGCAGGTCTGCCCGACGGGGGCGATCCGGCCTCTGCCGCTCGGGGAAAAGATGTACGCCAAGATCGGGACGGCGCGGATCATCCCCTCCCGGTGCATCGCGTGGGAGCAGGAAAAGAGCTGCCTGATCTGCGACGAGATCTGCCCTTACAACGCCATCGTCTCCCGTTTCATCCCGGGGCATTCCGTGACGGTCCCCTTCATTCAGGAGGATCGCTGCAACGGGTGCGGGTACTGCGAGAGCAAGTGCCCCGTCGACGGCGAGTCGGCCGTGGTCGTGGAGGTGCTTGGGGAAGTGCGGCTGACGAGCGGGAGCTACCGTCAGTGGGCCCGTGAGCGCGGTCTCGTCTTCGAGGCGAAGCAGGGGCTCGAAGAGACGGTGCTGGCGCCGCCCGGGGAGGGGGAGGGCGCATCGGGGCCCGCAGAAGCTGCGGGGTCCAGGCTGCCGCCCGGCTTCGACCTCGAAGACTAGGCGATTTCCATCCGGCAGGCGCCTTCCGGGATGGTTTCGACAGCTGATTGGAGAGGGGTACGTCTTCGGATTGGTCCGGGGTCCGTGCCCGACAAGCGGTCCCGCCTGCAATCCGGGCGGTTTGCAGGCGGGGCGAGGCACAGAAAGGGGGAAGCATGGCTGCTGTGGAGTTTTTGCCGAACGTCTATTGGGTGGGAGTGGTCGACTGGAATCTGAGGGACTTCCACGGGTACGCCGCCGCGCCGCGCGGGACGACCTACAACGCCTATGTCATCAAGGGCGAAAAGACCGTCCTCGTCGACACGGTGTCGGCCGCCTGCAGCAGGGCCTTTTTCGAGGCGGTCGAGGCGGTCGTCCCGCTGGAGGCGATCGATTATCTGGTCGTCAACCATGTGGAGCCGGACCACTCCGGCTGTCTGATGGAGGCCGTCGAGCGGATCCGGCCCGAGAAGATCTTCTGCACCGCCATGGGAAAGGCCTTCATGCTTTCCCACTACCACCGCTCTGACTGGCCGTATGAGGTGGTCCAGACCGGCCAGAGCCTGCCCCTTGGGGGAAAGACGATCGATTTCCTCGAACTCAAGATGCTGCACTGGCCCGACAACATGGGCTGCTACGTCCGCGAGGACGGCCTCCTGATTTCGAGTGACGCCTTCGGGCAGAACTGGGCCACCAGCGAGCGGTTCGACGACGAAATGGATTTCAACGAGATGGCGGGTTTGATGGGGTCCTACTACGCCAACATCATCCTGCCGTTTTCGGAGCATGTCCTGAAGGCCCTCGGGCGGGTCGAGGAGCTCGGGTGGCCCATCCGGATGATCGCGCCTTCTCACGGCGTGATCCTCAGAGGCCACGTGGAGGAGGCCGTCGGGCTGTACCGCAGGTGGGCCCGGCAGGAGGTGGCCCGAAAGGCGGTCATCGTCTATGACACGATGTGGAAGAGCACGGCGCTCATGGCCGAGGCGATCGCCGAGGGGCTCATCGAGAAAGGGGTCACGGTGAGGGTGTTCCACATGAAGGCCTGCCACCACAGCGACGTGGTGGCCGAGGTGCTCGATGCCGCTGCGGTGATCCTGGGCTCTTCGACCCACAACAACGGGATGCTGCCGCTCATGGCGGACATGGTGCGCTACATGGAGGGCCTGCGGCCCCGGGGCCGGGTCGGTGCGGCCTTCGGGTCCTACGGCTGGAGCGGCGAGGCCCCGAAGCAGCTCTCCGAGGCCCTGGAGCGGATGCGGATGAAGGTGTGCGACGTGCTGCGGGTCAAGAACGTTCCGGCGGAGGCCGACCTCGCTGTCTGCAAGGACCTCGGCCGCCGCCTGGCGGGCGAGGTCGACGCACTCGCCGGGGCCTGACCGGCCGTCCTCACGCGGGCATTACCGGAACGGCTGTACGGTCTTCCGGAATTCCTCGGTGGTCTCTTCCCAGCCGGCCTGGATGTGGAGCGGCTTCCGGTCCTTCAGAAACGGATGGCTGCGCCGCAGGTTCAGGACCTCCCCGGCATCGATCTCCGCCAGCAGAAGGGTTTCTTCGGCCCCCGCCCGGGCGAGGGCTTCCCCGTTCGGCGAGATGACGGCCGATCCGCCGCTGAAGGCGTGTCCGCCGCCCTCGCCCACCCGGTTGACCCCGACGACATAGGCCTGGTTTTCGACGGCGCGGGCGGGCAGCAGGACGTCCCAGTGGCTTTGGCGTGCCGCAGGCCATGAGGCGATAACGAGAAAGAGGGTGCAGGCGCCGGCCAGGGTCCGGAAGAGCTCCGGGAAGCGCAGGTCGTAGCAGATGAGGCAGGCGGCCCCGAACCCGGGCAGGGCGAAGGGCGCCGGCCGGGCGCCCGGCCCGTAATGGCGGTCTTCGTCCAGGATTCCGATCTGATGGATCTTGTGATAGAGGGCGAGGTCGGCCCCGTCGGGGGCCGTGACCAGGGAGGCGTTTCGAGGCCGCCCGGGACCGTCCTTGATGACGAAGCCGCCCGCGACGTGCATGCCGGTCTCCCGGGCGAGGGTGCGCAGAAAGGCGCGGGTGGGGCCGTCCGGGGCCTCCTCCGTCGCGTTCGTGTCCATCGAAAAGCCGGTGGCGAACATCTCGGGCAGGACAAAGAGGTCCGCCCCGGCCCGTGCGGCGGCATCGGCCATGCGGCGGGCCGCCGCGTAATTGGCGGTGCGATCGTGCCAACGGATATCCATCTGGGCTGCTGCGATCTTCATGCGGTGCGGATCCTCGGCTTTCAGCGCGGTTGTGCGCGCGGGTTTTTCAGACTCGGCGCCGTGAATCAGGCGCGATTTATGGGGGCTGCGGATCGGGGATGGCTGCCGGCGGCTCCCCGGCACCCAGTCGGCAAGGATGCCGAATACCAGTATGCGCGAACGGCCCGCTTTGGACTAGTGATTTTTGGCGGGCCATCAGCACAGTCCTTGCTGGGCATAGCGACAGCCTTTGCGAATCGTTGCGACAGGGCTTGAGGATCACCACCAGAGCGTTGACGGTCACTCTTTATCCATCCGGAAATGATTTCCCGGCAGAACCCGGTTTCCGATCCGGAAATGAGGATTTTTCTTCACACGCTGCGCGTGCTCAGTCCCACCCCTGTGGGGCGGGTCCCGGTTTCTTCACACGCTGCGCGTGCTAAGTCCCACCGTTTCGCGGCGGGTCCCAGTTTGTTAAATATAAAGAAAATCAAGCGTTTGCGCGGAGTAGAACTGCAGGTCGCCGCACGAGCAGACGTGCAGATTGACGCCGAGATTGGCCAAAAAGACCACTTCCGGATTGGAAACCACTCAGGAAAGCACGAATGCACGGCACGAAAGAAATGCAGTCCCCGTCTAAGCCCTCGGCGGCGCGGGGGCAGGACGATCGAATGAAGGCGCTGTTCGAGCGAATGGAGTTTCACAGGAACGGGCTGGCCCTCCTTCCGGCGCCTTCCGACCCCAAACCCGGGGCTGCGTTTCTTTACGACGGCGGACCCCGCGGTCTTCAGCAGCGTTTTTGCACCTGCGGGACCCAGGAAGCCGTCTCATGCCCGCATACGAAAGACCTCGCGAGGGCGGGAAAGGCCTTGAAAGACGCTTTCGGTGGCCAAGCCCCCGACAGGGCGTTTCATGAGAGCCCCTGGTTCAAACTCGGCGTTTTCCTGGGCGAGGGTTCGTCGGATACCCCTGAATCGGTGCGGTTTCAGGTTCAAGAGGGCGAGCCTGCGGTGATCCAGGTAACCGGGAGGCGCGACGCCCCCCTGGTGACATATTTTCCCGAAGGCGGCGAAGGGCTGCGGTTCATGGATCGATGCGGCCGCGGCCGCCCCGCCGCAGGGCCCCTCTCCCGCGGCGAGATCATCGACCGGCTGCGTCTTTTGACGATGACGGAGACCGAACGTCTGCTGGCCAGAAGAGGCTCGAAGACCCGGGGGCAGCTTCTGGAGGAGGGGTTCTGGTTCCGTTTCGCCTATCACTTCTTCCGGGAGTACGCCGGCTGCGCGATGCGTTTCGAACCGGCGATTTCGAAGCGCAACGGTGAGTTCACCATCCTGTGCAGGGGAGAGGCCGAACGGGAGTTTGCTCGCGTGTTCGTGCCGAGGGAGCGGGTCAAGGGGCTCCTCGGCAGCCTCGGGGGGATCCTTGCCAACCGCCACCGGTTGGCGATCCACCCGGTCCCGCTCAAGTCCATCTTCAAGGTCAGCGCTACGACCGAGATGGATCTCGAGATCCGGCCGATGATTGAAGTCCTGCAGGCGGGCGGTGAAAGGGCTTTCTTCGACCGCGAAGACCTCGAGCGCTACCGCTACGGCGAACTGGTCTACATACCCGAGCTGGAGCTACTGGCGGAGTTGGAGCCTCCCGGAGAAAAGGCGCGGAAGTTCGGGACGCCGGTCAGGATGGTCCTCAAGAAATCGCAGATCTCGAGCTTCCTCGAAGAGGCGCTGGGGGACGGCGGCGACTGGGCGACGGGGCGAGCATCGGAGGTTGTGGGGTTGAGGCTTCACCGCGAGGCGGACTGGCTGTCGATCGAGGCCGGGGAGATGGACCGCGACTGGTGCTGGCTTTCGGCTTCGTACGGCTTCGGGGAGGGCAGCCTGACGATCGAGGAACTGCTGGAAGCGCGCCGAAACGGACAGCGGTATGTCGGTGTCGCGAGGGGCTGGGTAGATCTCCGCTCAGAAAAGCTGGCCGCGCTGGACGCTTTTCTGGAGCGGCTGCCGGAGGGTTGCCGCGCCGAAGGAAGGCGGGGGCTCCGGCTTTCGAGGATGGATCTCCTGCGTTTGAGATCGACGGTTGCAGGGCGTCCGCGCATCGGGGGAAAGCACGCGCAGTCTTCCGTGGTCGAGGCCTTTCTCGACCTGAAGGCGGCGCGGCCGCTGCCCGCGCTCGCGGGGATGCGGTGCGAGCTGCGGCCTTATCAGGGCGAAGGCCTTCGCTGGCTGTGGTTCCTGGTCGAAAATGGGCTGGGCGGACTCCTCTGCGATGAGATGGGCCTCGGCAAGACCCATCAGATCATGGCGCTGATCGAGGCGCTAGCGGAGACCGACCGCCTTCCCTTGCCCTGCCTGGTCGTTGCGCCCACGACGGTCTTGAGCCACTGGGAAAAGAAGCTCCGCCGGTTTGCTCCCGGGCTTGCAACGGCCGTCTACCACGGGGGCGATCGGCGCCTGGACGATGCCGGAGCCGGGCCGCAGGTTGTGTTGACGAGCTACGGGATCCTCCGGCAGGACGCCGAGCAGATGAAGGCGGCGTCGTTTTCCCTGGCGGTCTTCGATGAGATCCAGTATCTGAAGAACCCCGAGACGCAGGTCTACCAGGCGGCCCGGAATGTCCGCGCCCCGGTTCGGATCGGGTTGACCGGGACGCCGATCGAAAACCGCCTCTCGGACCTCAAGGCCCTGATGGATCTGACCGTGCCCGGATACCTTGGCGGCGACCGGTTTTTCGAGCGGCATTACGCCCGGCCGATCATGCAGGACGCCTCGGAACAGGCGCGGCAGGAACTCGTGCAGGTGCTCCGGCCTTTTGTCCTGAGACGGCGGAAGAGCGCCGTTCTGCAGGATCTGCCGGCGAAGATCGAGGATTTCCGGAGCTGTGTGCTGAGCGCGGACCAGTTGAGGCTCTACCGGGAGGTCATCGCATCCCGAAGCCCGGAGATCCGTTTGGCTCTGGCCGATGCCGGCTGCCCGGTGCCGTATCTTCACATTTTCGCGCTGCTCGATCTGCTCAAGCGGATCTGCGATCACCCCGCGCTGGCGGTGAAGGAGCCTCTGGCCTACACGCAGCACGAATCGGGCAAATGGGAGGCCTTCAAGGAACTGCTGGCCGAGGGGATCGACAGCGGGCAGAAGATCGTCGTCTACAGCCAGTATCTGGGGATGATCGACATCATGGCGGAGTTCCTCCGTTCGGAAGGGATCGGGCACGTGACGCTCACGGGCGCCACCCGGCAACGGGGGAAGGTGATCGAACGGTTCAACGAGGACCCGGATTGCCGGGTCTATGTCGGCAGCCTCAGGGCCGGTGGAACCGGCATCGATCTGATCGCCGCGTCCATGGTGATCCACTACGACCGGTGGTGGAACGCCGCCCGGGAGGACCAGGCCACGGACCGCGTCCACCGGATTGGGCAGAAACGGGGCGTCCAGGTGTTCAAACTGATCACCGAGGGGACCCTGGAGGAGAAGATTGCGGCCGTCATAGCAAAGAAGAAGGGTTTGATGGAGGAGGTGGTCCCGGAGACGGACCCCGGCGTCCTGCGGCAGTTCAGCCGCGAAGAGCTGCTCGATTTCATGGACATCCCCTTCCTGAATTTCAAAGGAGGAATCTGACCTCCGCCCACCTCCCGCCATGCCGCCCTGTCCGAGATGCGGCAGAATTCCATGCCTCGGAGCCCTTCCCCTGACCGCCTGCCAAGCGGCGTCACCGATGTCCGCCTGCGGGACGCCTTGCGGTCATCCCTGAACCCCGGGTAAGCCCTTTTTTGGTTGAAGATACGTTGACAAATTTTCATTCGATAAGTTAAAATTCCAGGTTTATGGTTTGGATTTTTCTCCGTTTTGGGAAAGGTCCTCTGAAGCGGTGGACGCCAGATGCGACCCATCCGGCCGTTTCGTTTTTTTGTGGAAAAAGGCTGATCGGTCTCACACGAGGTGTTCCGTTGGATGAGGGGGCGTTTCGTCCTCTCTAGGGCAAACGATGCAGAGCGGAAAGACGAATCGGAAGGCTTCCGAGGAATGGGTCGCAAGCCTGATCAAGCGGCGAAAAACCTCTTCGGGAACCTTCTTTTGTAGGCTGTGTGCTTGAAATCGCAGGAAGGGTCGTTATTTTGATACGAAATGCTTCGGTCGGATACACGATCTCTCCGCGTCCGAGAGCATCCTGCCTCAGATGCGGCCAGCCTCCGCTGTCGTGTATCCGTCCAGAATACAATCCTGAAGGGTGTCCACTTCTGCGAAGGTCTTTGGACACCAGCGTGTTTCCGATTCAGCAGTGATTTTCAACGATTTTGCGGAAATCGGCCCAATGGTCCGTTTCCGGCCCGCGCCCGCAGGCGTTCGGAAAGGAGCCCCGCGGGGTCTGCGCAGGAGAGGTGAAGATCCGCTTCGGATCGGGAACGATCTCACAGAGCGAGGAAAGAACGTATGAGAACCCAGGTGGAAGACATCAGTGCGGTCAAGAAGAGACTGGTGGTGGAGATCGATGCGGCGGAGGTGGACAAGGAATTGAACGAGGCCTACAAGCGCCTCGGCAAGACAACCAAGCTCCCGGGATTTCGTCCCGGCAAGATACCGCGCACCGTGCTCGAAAGCTATTTCGGCCGTCAGGTCCGGGAGGATGTGGCGAGAGACCTCATCAACCACACGATATCCGAAGCGCTCAACGAAGCGCAGACCTTCCCGATCGGTGCGCCGATCCTCGAGAAGGAAGACCTGAAGCCCGGCGAGGGTTTCCAGTACAGTGCCGTGATGGAGGTCCGGCCCGTCATTCAGCTGCCGGAATACGAGGGGATCGAGGTCCAGAAAGAGGTCCTTCAGGTGACCGACCAGGACGTCGAGAATCAGCTCGAGCGGATCAGGCAGGGGAACGGGAAGCTGGAGACGATCGAAGAGGACAGGGCGATCCAGACGGGTGACTACGTCGTGGTGGACTACGAGGTCTACGACGGTGAGGAGCCGGTCGAAGGTTTCGCGGCCACCGATGCCGTGATCAAGGTCGGGACGCACGAGTTCGACGCCGCTGTCGAAGAGGCCTTGATCGGGGCGCGGAAAGGCGAGGAGAAAGGGGTCACGGTCCATTTCGGCGACCACCACCCGCGGGTGGATCTGGCCGGCAAGGATGTCCTTTTCAAGGTGCGTGTGAAGGAACTGAAGTCCCTCGATCTTCCGGCCGTCGATGACGCCTTTGTGGAGGGCCTGGGGGCTGATTTCAAGACCGTCGACGACTTGAAGGCGAAAATCAGGGAGGAAATTCGGACGGCCGAGGTGCGGCGGATCGACCAGGAGGTGAAGCAGCGGCTGATCGAGAAGATCGCCGAAAAGGTCGAGGTCGAGCTGCCCCCTGTGCTGGTGGAATCCGAACTGGAGATGCGGATCGAAAACCTCAAACAGAGCCTCAAGCGCTCCGGAGCCGACCCTGAACAGGCCGGTCTGACCGACGATCGCATGAGGGTCGATCTCAGGCCCGTTTCCGAGAAGCGTGTGAAGAATATGCTCATCCTCGGCGACATCGCCAGGGAAAAAGGCCTGAATGTGGAAGAAGAGGACTTGGAGGAGCACTTCGCCTCGCTCGCGGCGTCGACCGGTCAGGACGCGGCGATCCTGCGGAGATACTATGAAGCCAGGGAGCTTCTGGACGGCCTCAGGCAGCAGCTGCTGGAGGAAAAAACGTTGAAGTACCTGGTTGAGCATGCTAGGATTTTAGAAGTAGAACGAAGTGTTCTAACCGGAAATGCAGCAAAATAAGGAGAACGTGTTTTCACAATGCTGATACCTATTGTTGTCGAACAGTCGAACCGCGGCGAGCGGGCTTACGATATCTACTCGAGGCTCCTCAAGGACAGGATCATCTTCATGGGCGAACAGGTCATAGACGCCACGGCCAACACGGTCATCGCCCAGATGCTCTTCCTCGAATCGGAGGACCCGGCCAAGGATATTCACCTGTATATCAACTCGCCCGGGGGTTCTGTCACCGCCGGTCTGGCGATATACGACACCATGCAATACATCAAGCCCGAAGTGATGACGATCTGCATGGGGCAGACAAGCAGCATGGCTGCCCTGCTCCTGGCGGCCGGTGCCAAGGGAAAGCGCTATGCGCTCCCGCACGCGCGGATCATGATCCACCAGCCTCTTGGCGGGGCGCAGGGTCAGGCGACAGACATCAGCATCCACGCCAGAGAGATCCTCAAGGTGCGGGAGACCCTCAATCAGATCCTGGCCGCCCATACAGGGCAGGGCATGGAGCGCATAAACCAGGACACGGAACGGGATTTTTTCATGACCGCCGAAGAGGCCAAAGCCTATGGTATCATCGACAAGGTCATCACCCGCAGGGAAATGGCGGGTCTATCGGAACATACTGACGGAAGGTAAGGTGATATGAGCAAACATCACGATTCCGGCGACGACCTCTTATGCTCCTTCTGCGGAAAAAGCCAGGACGAGGTCAAGAAGCTGATCGCGGGGCCCTCCGTGTACATCTGTGATGAGTGCATTCAGCTGTGCAACGAGATCATCGCGGAGGAGTACACGCAGGATGCGGACGGCCGCAGCACGAAGGATCTGCCCAAGCCGTCGGAGATCAAGAAGATCCTCGACGAGTACGTGATCGAACAGGACAAGCCGAAGAAGGTCCTGTCCGTGGCGGTCCACAACCATTACAAACGCATCGCCACCAAGATCGACATGGAAGGGGTCGAGATCGAGAAGAGCAACATCCTCCTGATCGGACCGACCGGTTCGGGCAAGACCCTCCTGGCGCAGACCCTGGCCAGGATCTTGAAGGTGCCCTTCACGGTCGCGGATGCAACGACCCTGACGGAGGCCGGGTACGTGGGCGAGGACGTGGAGAACATCATCCTGAACCTCGTTCAGATGGCGGATTACGACGTCGAGGCGGCCTGCAAGGGGATCGTTTACATCGACGAGATCGACAAGATCGCCCGCAAATCCGACAGCCCGTCGATTACGCGTGACGTCTCCGGCGAGGGGGTGCAGCAGGCGCTCCTGAAGATCATCGAGGGGACGATGGCCAACGTGCCGCCGAAGGGCGGGCGGAAGCATCCGCAGCAGGATTTCGTCAAGGTCGACACCAGCAATATCCTCTTCATCTGCGGCGGGACGTTCAACGGCCTCGACAAGATCATCCGAGGCCGCGTGAACAGCAAGATGATGGGCTTCGAGGCGGACATCAAGCGCAAAGAAGAGATGGACATCAATAAGACCATGACCCTGGTCCAGCCGGAAGACCTGATCCGCTTCGGGATGATTCCGGAGTTCATCGGCCGCATCCCCATCATCACCACACTCGATCAGTTGAGCCTCGATGCCCTGGTCCGGATCCTGAGCGAACCGAAGAATGCACTTCTGAAGCAGTATCAGAAGCTCTTCGAACTCGAAGGGGTCAAGCTCAAGGTGACCGACGGCGCCCTTCTGGCCATAGCGCAGGAGGCCATCAAGCGCAAATCGGGCGCCCGCGGACTGCGCTCCATCCTGGAGTCCGTCATGCTCGACATCATGTACGACATCCCGTCGACACCGGGCGTGCATGAGTGCGTGATCAGCGAAGATGTGATCCTGAAAGGGGAGAACCCTCTTCTCATCTATGAAAACCAAGTTGGATATGCGTAAGGCTTATGTTTAAAGTGACGAATAAAGATGCCGCCGGTGAGGGGATGACCGAGAGGTCTTACTACCCTCTCCTGCCGCTCCGTGATGTGGTGGTCTTTCCGAATGTGGTGGTGCCGCTTTTCGTGGGCCGGGAAAAATCCATCAGTGCGCTCGAGTTCGCCATGAGCCACCAGAAGGAGATCTTCCTGGCGTCGCAAAAGGACGCCAAGGTGGATGAACCCGCCCCGAAGGACATTTACACCATCGGGACCCTCAGCTCCGTGCTGCAGCTCCTGAAGCTGCCGGACGGGACGGTCAAGGCCCTGATCGAAGGGAAGGCCAGGGGCCGGATCGACCACTTTCTGGACAAGCAGGATTTCTTCATGGTCGAGGTCTCGCGGCTGTCGGACCAGCGTGAAACCGACGAGGAGACCATCGCCCTGATGCGCAGCATCAGCGTCGGCTTCGAGGAGTATGCGAAGCTCAACACCAAGATCAGCCAGGAGGTCGTCTCCACGGTCACCGGCATCGAGGATCCGGTGCGGATGGGGGACACGATTGCGGGGCATCTCTCGCTGAAGGTCTCCGACAAACAGCGCCTGCTCGAGATCCCGGACCTGAATGCGCGGCTCCAGGAGCTTTTTGAAAAGCTCAACGGAGAGATCAACATCCTGCGGCTCGAGCAGCGGCTGCGCAGCCGGGTCAAGAAGCAGATGGAGAAGACCCAGAAGGACTACTATCTGAATGAGCAGATGCGGGCCATTCAGAAGGAGATGGGCACCAAGGACGACTTCAAGGCCGAGTTGGACGAACTCGAAAAGAAGATCAAGGCGAAGCGCCTCCCGAAAGAGGCCCACACGCGGATCCGGCAGGAGTTCAAGAAGCTCAAGATGATGTCGCCCATGTCCGCCGAGGCGACGGTCGTCCGCAACTACATCGACTGGATGCTGTCGCTCCCCTGGCTGGAGAAGACGAAAGAGAAGCTCGACATCGAAGAGGCCGAAAGGATCCTCGAGGAAGACCACTACGGCCTCGAGAAGCCGAAGCAGCGGATCCTGGAATATCTGGCGGTCCAGCGCCTGACGAAGAAGATCAAGGGCCCGATCCTGTGTCTGGTCGGACCTCCGGGGGTCGGGAAGACCTCGCTGGCGAAATCCGTCGCGAGGGCGACCGGCCGGAACTTCGTCCGGCTTTCCCTGGGGGGCGTGCGGGACGAGGCCGAGATCCGTGGACACCGGCGGACCTACATCGGGGCGTTGCCGGGCAAGATCCTTCAGCTTCTCAAAAAGGCCAAATCCAACAATCCGGTGTTCTGCCTGGACGAGGTGGACAAGATGAGCATGGACTTCCGGGGGGACCCCTCCGCCGCCCTGCTCGAGGTGCTCGACCCGGAGCAGAACAACGCCTTCAACGATCATTATTTGGACCTGGATTACGATCTGTCCGACATCTTCTTCATCACGACCGCCAACAACCTGCACAACATCCCGCCGCCGCTTCAGGACCGGATGGAGATCATCCGCCTGGCCGGCTACACGGAGCTCGAGAAGCTGAGCATCGCCAAGTACTTCCTGATCAAGAAGCAGGTCGAGCAGAACGGTCTGGACCCGAAGAACATCCGCTTTTCCGACAAGGCCGTCCTGGACATCATCCGGCACTACACCCGGGAGGCCGGGGTGCGGAACCTCGAACGCGAGATCTCTTCGATCTGCCGCAAGGTCGCCAAGGAGGTCGTGCGCCGGGGGAAGGGGACATCGGTCACCCTAACGGCCCAGTCCCTTCACAAGTACCTGGGGGTGCAGAAATTCCACTACGGGCGGGCCGAGGAAAAGGACGCCATCGGCGTCACCACCGGGCTTGCCTGGACGGACTTCGGCGGCGAACTGCTCCAGACCGAGACGACCATCATGCCGGGCAAGGGAAGCCTGGTCTTGACGGGAAAGCTCGGGGACGTCATGCAGGAATCGGCGCAGGCGGCCCTCAGCTACGTGCGCTCCCGGACGCGGCAGCTGCGCCTCCCGGACAACTTCTACGAAAAGATCGACATCCACATCCACGTCCCTGAAGGGGCCACGCCCAAGGACGGGCCCTCGGCCGGGATTACCCTGGCGACCTCGATCGTCTCGGTATTGACCCGCCGGCCCGTCAGGAGCACCCTGGCGATGACCGGCGAGATCACCCTGCGCGGACGGATCCTGCCGATCGGCGGCCTCAAGGAGAAGATCCTCGCCGCCCACCGTGCGGGTCTTTCCAAGGTCCTGATCCCCTTCGAGAACAAGAAGGATATCGAGGAGATCCCCAAGAAGATCCTCCGCAAGGTGGAGCTCGTCCTGGTCAACCACATGGACGATGTCCTGCGTGAGGCGCTCGTGGTGCCCGAAGGGGAATCCCTCTTCGCGACCCAGGATGAGTGTGAACCCTTTTACCTGGCGCCCTGTGAGGAGCGCAAGAACGATCCGGGATCGGAGTTGATCGCCCATTGAGGATCGGGCTCCCCACGCTCGAAAATCGTTTGGCCGGGGCACTATTTCTCTTGACAGAACCAGCCGCCTTCCGCTATAAAGATATGATCTTCAGCTTGGGCGGATAGCTCAGCGGGAGAGCATCGGCCTTACAAGCCGAGGGTCGCAGGTTCAAATCCTGTTCCGCCTACCACGGGGGCGTAGTTCAGCTTGGTTAGAACGCCGGCCTGTCACGCCGGAGGTCGCGAGTTCGATCCTCGTCGCTCCCGCCAGTTAATACAAGGGGTTACGTCAAAAACGTAGCCCCTTTTTTTTGTGCTGGGAATGCACCCAGCACTATACCCAGCACCCGCTAAAATCCAGGTTCGCAGCTTCGGTAATCGCCGCCCTTGGCAAAACTGGGGATTGTTTCCCATAGTTGTTTACTACCCAATCCAGCGCGTAAGCGCTCCTATTTATAAACTGTTGTTTATAGGAACGTGAAGGATCCATCCCGGCCCTTAAACCCAGCGCCGGCCGGCATGGTGGAATGGGATGGCCATTTCCCGCTGTCTCCGTCTGCCCTGATGGAGGTGTGAACAGCCATTCAGAAGCAGTACTGCCACGCGTTTGTTGGGACCATGTTTAAATCTGCGGATTTTAAACCGTTTTCGGCTACCCTTTGACTGCCCACCCGGAACTCAGGTCTAAGTATCTTGAATAATAACGTGTTTTTGCTATCATGTGAGTATCAGGTTGGAAGCCGGTTTGAAAAGACGCTCCTTATGTAATACATACTAAAATGCGTAGTTCTTATGATTTTTTCTCTACTTTCCAGAGGTAAAAAATGAAGACAAGTCCGAATCTACCTGCCCTTGTTCAGTTCTTTTTACCCATAATAGACGCCCTGAAAAAACTTGGAAGCTCTGCCAGTCCATCGGAGCTCAAAGACGAACTTGTGGTCAGTCTTGAAATAAGCGAGGATGAGCTATCGGAGCGTTTCGGTAACAATTTATTTCGTGTTGATATGTTGATTAATTGGGCCAAGGCTTATTTGACTCGTGAAGGTTTGCTTGATGTTTCTGACCCTCATGTATGGCGCTTGACCGAAGATGGACAACGCAGGCATCTTACAGAACAAGATGTAAAGCAGATTTTTCATAAGATTCACAGTGGTTTTATAACTAAAAAACGCATCAAACGAAGGTCTAATAAACCGATAATCACTGATGAAGAGCAAGGCGCGCCTCATGGAGCGGAACTTATTGAGATCCTCAAAGCCCTTTCTCCGGAAGGTTTCGAGAGACTCTGCCAAAGGCTGCTTCGATCATCGGGGTTCATTAAAGTTGTGGTGAAAGGGCGGTCTGGTGATGGAGGCATAGATGGTGAAGGAATCCTTGAAATCAACCCTCTCGTAAGCTTGAAGGTTATTTTCCAGGCAAAACGATATAAGGATGCAGTCCCTTCATCTCAAGTTCGGGATTTCAGAGGCGCTATGCAAGGCCGCGCAGAGAAGGGAATTTTTATAACAACCGGCCGGTTTACACAAGAAGCCAAGAATGAAGCCATCCGGGAGGGCGTACCTCCGATTGAGCTGGTTGACTGTTCCAAATTGGTTAAACTTTTTGAGCAGACGTCGTTAGGGCTAAAACCCCGAACTATTTATGAAATTGACAATGAGTTCTTCGATGAATACAGGTGACCCTTAACTTCCTTTTTACGTATGATGAAAGCCTTGAAATCCACTCTATTTGGTCTTTTCCTACCCCGCTCCACTTTTTGTGCAAAAGAACGATGTAAAAATGGTTCATCCGACTAAAGCGTACTTTGCCTCGTGCAGGGCCATGATTTTGAGTTTGAAGAAATCCATGTCCCTGAACCCATAGGCCTGTTTCTGTAGGGTTTTGATTTTGTTGTTTGTACCCTCGAG